>Ga0207710_10001559_pt1 | contig 11257 bp, 7 predicted proteins | sample KBSS24metaG_FD_184400 | JGI IMG/M metagenome (GOLD analysis project Ga0207710, IMG submission 184400) | Switchgrass rhizosphere microbial communities from Kellogg Biological Station, Michigan, USA - KBS S2-4 metaG (SPAdes) (version 2) | ecosystem: Host-associated > Plants > Roots > Rhizosphere >...
CATAGCGTTATTTTTTTTTAATTTTTAAGCTGCAAGTATTTCATTCAGCTCATTAATTATTTGATCTGTTTGTTCACCAAACAATTGCCACATTTTACCGAGGCCGCCGTTTTTATTAAAAGGGTCAAGTTCAAAATCTTCTTTCTCCACATGAAAACTATTGGCTACATAATCCTTTATCATCCGCAGCCATTGCATCTGTTCTTCGGTAAACTTGGTGGTGGTGCCGGCCTGTTTTTTAAATACCCATGCCTGGAAATTTTTATCAACTGTTTTATCGTAACCATTCAGTGTGCTGTCAATACCGCTTACTCGCCTTATCAAACTTACAAGGGCTATCAGTTCATTTTTAGGTGAGCCGTTGGCTTCTTTCAATTGTTCATAAGCTCTCCACACATGTGAGGGAGCAATCAAAGGTTGCTCGGTTTTTATTTTTTCATACAGGTCTTTGACCATTTTATAAGTAAGCTCTCTGCGGCGATAGGGCTGGCTGTAAAAAATTTGCAGGGCCGTTATTTCATCTTTATGAGCTTCTATCCACGCAGTGAAATTGCTGATAGTAAGAGAAGCTGCAGCTTCCTGGTCTTTTACCCAACCGATATTGGTAACCTCGTCAATATTAATATGATCAATTACCTGGTCGTATTTTTTACGAACATCTACAATGAAGTTTCTTAGTTCAGGGTTGTTGAAAACGGAGACAGCATCTGAAATAAGGCGTGAGTGGTAAGTGGTGAGTAGTGAGCTGATCTGCTGTGGCGAATTATCCGGATTATCTCTTTCAACTTTCACTTTTAAACCTTCAACTGTATCCGGATCGTAAGCATTGAGCAATTGTTTTACAACCTGGTTAATGGTAAAGCCATTGGCTTGTTCGGCGAAACTTGTTTTTTCTTTTTCGTTGATCTGTTTGTCGAGTCGTATGAGTCGGTTGGCCAATGTGCTGAGCATATCTTCCTGCGTATTGCCCATCGCTACATTCTGTAAAAGATCTTTCAAACTCATCCCAGGTTTTTTTTCTAATGGTCGGCTATCTGTCTTCTGCGAGCTTTCAACACCAATCGCATCAATGATTACAAAATGATCTTTGGTAAATTTTGCTGATGGCGTGCCGGTTGCTCTCAATTGTTCCAATGAACATGTACGGGTGCCACGACCTTTCATCTGTTCATAGTAGCTGCGGCTTTTTACATCTCTCATAAATACCAATACTTCCAGCGGACGTATATCTGTACCGGTGGCAATCATATCTACAGTCACAGCAATGCGTGGATAGTAATCATTACGAAACTGGCTTAGGACGCTTTTGGGATCTTCATCACTTTTATAAGTTATCTTTTTGCAGAATTTATTTTCTTCTCCAAACTCTTCTCTTACAATTTCGATAATGTCTTCAGCATGGGAGTCCGTTTTAGCAAAGATCAATGTCTTTGGCACTTCAAACTTTCCATCTTTATCAATTCTATCGGGGAACATGGGAGGAAAGTTATCTTTTATCCCACGGATGATCATGCGGATAGTGCTTGGGTTCACAATGTCTCTATCCAGTTGTTTGCCGCTGTATTCAATGTCTTCATCTACTGACTCCCAGAATTTTCTTCTTGTTAATCGTTCACGTTTATCAACTTTTTCACCCACGGAAATTTTGCTTCCGTCTTTGGTAATTTTTGTTTCGATGGTAAATACATTATAAGGAACGAGCACACCATCAATCACGGCTTTCTCATAACCATAGTCACTAACTAAGTTTTGGTTGAAGTAACCAAAGGTTCGGTTATCAGGTGTAGCGGTTAACCCAATTTGAAATACATCAAAATAATCAAGAACCTGTTTCCATAAATTATAAATGCTGCGGTGGCATTCATCAATAACAATAAAATCAAAAAACTCGATAGGAACTTTTTCAGTGTAGGCTACAGGAGCAGGTTCTTTTTGCTGATATTCATTTGGATTTGCTTCTTCTGCGCTTTCATCCAGTTCTATTCCTTTTAAAATGGAATACATTCTTTGAATAGTGGAAATGTACACCTGGTTATCGGCAGGAATAAAACTGCTTTTTAATCTTGTTACTGCATATAGTTCAGTAAACTTTCTGTTATCATCATTAGGCACATAAGCCATGAATTCCTGCTCAGCCTGTTCGCCGAGGTTCTTTGTATCTACCAAAAACAAAATGCGTTTGGCTTTGGCGAATTTTAATAAGCGATAAATAGAAGTGATAGCAGTATAAGTTTTACCGGAACCTGTTGCCATTTGTATCAGGGCTTTGGGCTTTGCATCAGCAAATGATTGTTCGAGCCTTACAATAGCTTTGAACTGACAACTTCTGAGATTTGTATATTTGGCCATCTTATCAATCTCTTCATCAGTAGGATTTCCCAATGTTGGAATATTATTTTTTAAACGAAATCTCAATGAAGTCTCTTCTTTCATCCATTCTAAAAATGTTTCAGGGCGATGGAATGTAAAAACTGGTCTTGACCTGGGTTTAGGGTCACGGAAATCTGTGAACCTCGTTACTTCGCCAGTGCTCTCATATACAAAAGGAAGTTTTTCATTTTTTAAGTATTTCAGTTTGGCAGTTGCGTATCCTTCACTTTGATCTTCATGCATCGTAAGATGAACGCCTTCCTCTGCTCTTTTGGCTTCGATGATTCCGACAGGTTTTTTATCGACGAATAAAACATAATCAGCAGGGCCTATATCTGTTTGATATTCTCTGATTGCAATACCAACTCCGGCGTTTAAGTTGATTTTATTTTTATGTTGAATAACCCAGCCGCAAGCAGTGAGTTGCTTGTCTATTTCATCACGGGCAATCTGTTCGGGGTTTTGGTTCAATGGTCGGTGGAGTTATTTCACAAATTAAGAAAAGCTGGGCAGATTTATGATTCCTGTTCCAGCATTAAACCTTATTCTATGACAAATTCAAATCAAAATTCCCCTTTTTGGTTATTGATAATTATTAATAGAAGCACTAGATTTAAGAATATTACTGTTGTTCTTCCATTCCCCCACCTTATGTAATCGCAAGCCGATTTTTTCACAAACAGTTTTATGTCTGAATAAACCATCAAAAAAATGAAAAGAAATATCATTGTACTTTTCGCGTTTGCTGAAATAATTACTTCTATTAATTCAGCATTTGCGCAAAATAATCTTCATGCCGCAATCAGTACAGGATCCGGTGTCTCAAAACGATTTGTCACGTTGGAAAAAAAGCAGCAGGTAAAATTTGATGCTAAGTATGTAGCCCGAATATTTGATCTGAACAAAAACTCCGATTTAGTTTTACTAAATACGGAGACTGATAAAATTGGATTTATTCATTACCGGTATTATCAGACCTTCAGAGGTTATCCAATAGAAAACTCCATGTATATAGTGCATACGAAGAACGGGCTTATCACTGGTGCAACTGGTTCTATCATTACTGAATTCTATAATTCAGAAAAAAAGGATTCTACCAAGCCCACCAGTTCCGGTCAGGCAATAAACATTGCATTGAATTATATGCCGGCGACAAAATATGCCTGGCAGGATGCCGATATGCAACGCCAAATTCAAGAAAGTGAAAAAAATACCCAAGCATCGTATTTCCCGGTAGCTACCAAAGTTTGGTTTTGCCCTGATGATACATTAAATGCCCGCAATCTTCGTTTATGTTATAAAATTGATGTTTATAGTTTACAACCTCTTGATCGTAAATTTATTTTTGTGGATGTACAGACAGGCAGAGTTATTGGATCGAAGCAGCGATTACGGTCTACCGATGCAACAGGAACAGCTGTCACTTCTTACAGCGGCATCCAAACCATACATAGTGACCGCACCGGCAAACTAATATACCGTTTACGTGATCTCACAAAAGGTAAGGGCATTATTACATTACACGGTGCGAAATCTCATTTGGATTATACAAATGCTACCCGTAATTGGAAGCTTTTCGGGGAAGGACAATATGCGTTGGATGTTCATTTTGGAGTTTCATCAACCTGGAGTTTTTATCACCAGCATTTCAATCGGAATAGCATCGATAATAAAGGATTAGCACTTACGAGCTGGGTAAATCTTCCTTTTTTGGATGATAACGCACATTGGGATGGATCAGTGATGGCCTTTGGTGTTCGAACCGAAACCGGCGATGTAATGGCCTCTATAGATATTGTTGGTCATGAGCTCACACACGGAGTTACTGACTATACATCAGGTCTAGTATATTCAAAAGAATCCGGCGCAATAGATGAAAGCATGAGTGATATCATGGGTAAATGCGTTCAATTCTTTACGAAGCCAAATGACATCAATTGGAGTATGGGCAATGACATGAAGTTTAACTTTCGTAGTTTTTCAGATCCCAATTTTTCTTTAAGAAAACAGCCGGATACTTATAAAGGTGTCAATTGGCAAATCACCGAAGGTTGTTTTCCAAACAGTAGTAAAGAGAACGACTTTTGCGGGGTGCATACAAATAGCGGAATTGGCAATTTTATGTTCTATCTTTTGGTGAATGGAGGCGATGGCCAAAATGATAACTTCAATGATTATTCGGTCTCAGGAATAGGTCTTGAAAAAGCGGCACAAATTATTTATCGTACAGAAACAGTTTATCTCACACCCACTTCTCAATATGTTGATTGGTGGAATGCCTGTAAAGCTGCTGCGTCAGATTTATTTGGCTCTGCATCGAATGAACTGAAGCAAGTAGAGAATGCATGGTTTGCAGTGGGTTTTGGAAATCCTCTTGTGTTAAACCTGGATTATGTTATAATCAGACCGGTTGTAAATAAGTCAATGACAATATATGATGGAATTGATGGTCATCCGAAAATTCAATTTAAGGAAGGAGACGAGGTTACGCTTATCGCAGGCGGTTGTGTGCAAACTGCCGGCGTGGGCTTAACCTGGAAAAGATTTGCAATGCCGCAAGGACCCAATTCGGACAGATTATATTTCTGCACCGTGGATATTTCAGGTTTAACACCTGGCGTTGTTCCACTTCGTTCACTAGATGGTGGAATTAATGCGGTAAAGCCGGATGAATTTACGACGACATTCACGGGGAGGATACCGGCTGGTCTTTCTGTATCCCAAAGGTTTTTCCGGATGGGTTATCAGGACGATGTTTATCGTGATAACGGTTACGGCAGACATGATAATGGAACCGGAGATCAGTGTAAATTATGCGGCGATGCATTCATGAGGGTTATTATCAAAAGAAAAGTTGCGCCACTGATTGTACTTCATCCTGAATAGTAGCCGGGTCGGACACTTAATGCTACCGATAATACTTGACAACTTCGCCGAATTTTTTTATCGAAGAAGCAATAGTTTTTTTCAACCCATCAGTTTTTTCCATTGTTCTATTTTATTGGTAATATTTTCATCGCTGATCGTAACATTATTTAAGTGCAATAATTCACTATAAATTTCTAACAGTTTTTTGAGATTAGTAATCGGCTCATGACTTCATCCAGAGATTCATTATTAATTTGTCTGTTCGTTTCAGCATTATCCAAGTTTCACCAGTAATATTAGCAACGATTTTGTCTAAACTAATCAAACATGTATCAATGAAAACATGTGTTACTTTTCCGAAATCATTCCGTATTTAATGTAAAACCTATAAAACTGCCGTTAGTAATTTTTTACCAGATTTACAAAGCAATTTGCTCAACCGGTTTGGGCATCATCCAACATGGGTTGCGGTGGTGCAAACAATACCGGCATTTCATTAGCCTTCCTTATTTTCAAATTTTTTTTGATCATTTAAAAAGCCGTATTCACCGGCGGGTTATGTGGCGATTCAACACATTGAATAATTCTTTTCGAAGAATTAATATTTCGTCTTTGGTTGGCTGCAAATCGGTGCGATGATACCTGGTTTTGGGATTCTGCCGATTATCCTGGTCGGGCTGTTGCCGGATTTTTTACGAAAGAAGATTTGGAAAGGCTTCTTTTTCTAAAACATAATCGTCAACCGATTTCATCCGTAAAAATTAAGGACAGTGTTGTGAATCGTTTTTACCAGGTAGAAGTTATTCGCAGAATTGGAGAACATTTGGAAAAAAGAAAAAAGCGGAAGGAAAAAAGAGAATTTTCTCATCATTGATTACTGGCAAAATTTCGAGCACTTCAACATGATGGCGAAAGATGATGACGAAGAACCGCAACAAATACCGGTATTGTTTGGAGTATTCAATACAAGACTTGGCAAACTGGAAATACTGATTGGCGAACGATGCGGTAGACAAATTATTTAGTGAAGATGAAAGTGGAAGAGATTTTGGAATTGAGAAAACGATTAATTGCCTAACATTTATGATAAAAATTTATCTGTTAGAAGATTTTGATGCTCTGCAAAAAATATTTGATTATATATTAAATAACTGGCGAATTGAAGTGCCCATTATGTTATTGAGCAGGCAGAAATGCAACCGTTTCCGTCTCTTTGAAAATAATGGCTTGCGAAAAATGCCTTTGGAAGAATATTAAAAACGACAATCGCTGCCAACGCTATTATAAAAATGAACCATTAGCAGTTGTTATTGGCTTATAATCAAAAATTACTTTTATTTGAGTCCCCTCGTTTGTTTTAATGCTGAAACTACCCCCTAAGTCATCCGTGAGTCCCTGCAGCAGCTCCATACCCATTGAAGCTCCGATTTTATGGTCAAAATCAGTAGGGAGCCCGCTTCCATTGTCGGCAATACTCAGCATGATCTGCGAATCTGAAACATGAGTAAGTGAAATAGAAATTTTCCGGTCTTCTGTCTTTGTGAAAGCATATTTAATCGAATTGGTAATCGCCTCATTCAGGATCAGGCCTAATGTAATAGCAGACGCATGGTTCAATTCAATATTTTCAATATGCAGATCAAACTTGATGTTCTGACGAATAGCATAACTATCCTTGAGATACTCCACCAATTCGTATATGTATTCGGGCATATGAATTGTTGAAAGCGTTTCTGACTGGTAAAGCTTTTGATGAATGATGGACATGGAATGAATTCTGTGCTGACTTTCTTTTATTGCGGACAAAGCTTCTTTGTTTTTTAGGTAACTTGATTGGATCTCTAACAAACTTGCCACAATGTGGAAGTTGTTTTTAACACGATGATGAATTTCTTTAACCAACCACTCTTTTTCCTTAACCAATTGTTCCAGTGCCGAATTTTTTTCATTGATCTCTTTGTTTCTTTTTTGCTTGTTCCGGTATTGGCTATATACCAACCCAGTAATTAACAGCATAACCAGGATGCCAGCAAGCGTAATTTTTTTCAGCAGGTCTGATTGACGGAGTGTAGCCTGCTGCGCTTTATCTTTCTGAACAAGTAATTCGATATTTTTATCTTTATTTTCTGTTTCGTATTGAATCTGTAGTTCGGTAAATTGGTTCGTCCTTCTCAAATTATATATGCTATCGTCTGCAATGCGTGATAATTTATACTCACGCAGTGCCTTCAAATAATTTCCTTCGCTTGAATCAATCTTGTATTGTATCTCATGGATTTTGCTCACATTAAATATTTTGCTTGAATCAGCATATGTTTTGCCCTTTAGGAAATATTTTTTTGAGAGATCGACACGACCGATGTCCATGTAGTACTTTGCAAGATCAAGATATGCGGAAAATAGTTTGTCGTCTTCCTCAGGATCGTTTCGTATTGAATCCATTAAAGGCAGCATAATATCATAGTACTTTTTACAAAGATCATACTTGTTCAGGCGGTAATAACTAAATCCCAGGACGTTGGCTATATGAAATTTATTGTCTGCAGATACGGGCGGATAATCACGAATAGTATTTAACACAACATCAAGTGCTTGTTGGGGATGCCCAAATTTTGCAATATTCAGTGTGATATTACAAAATTGATGGTACCAGATTCTTTTCGCCTTATTCGCCGGTTCCAGTTGGAGGCTTTTGGTTAGCCATTCAAGAGCTTTCTCATAATTATCAAATCGCGCATAGATATTAGCCATGTTCCCATAGAAAAAATTGGAGAATGCGAAATCGCGATTGGCCTCCATTATTTCAATTGAAGTTTTAATATTGGAGAACACATTAACATAGTCTCCAGCCGTAAAATCAAGGTAGGAAAGAACGTAATAATTATAGTGAATATGCTTGAATCCAATTAATTTTTCAAGCTCCGTTACATGCAAAAGTTGTTTTTTAACTGTGTCATATTTCTGATGTACAAAATGTATCTCGTAAATACGGGTTAACATCTCGATCTCTCCTACAGTATCCCGTAGCTGCCGGGACAAGTTTAATGCTTCATTCAAATCTTTTTCTTTTTGATCATCATTAAAATTTGCATTCGAACCGCGGTTCGCCAATGCTCTGAACAGTATTGTTGGATTGTTTGCTCTTCTTGCAAGTTCAACAGCTTCGGAAAAACTGCGCTTACTATTTGTGCCATCATTACTTTGCAAATAGTATCTACCAAGCGCTGCCAGTGATGCATGCTGGAAATAAATGTTCTTGATTTTGTCTGCTTCAATTTTAGCAGAAAGTAAAATGGGAAATGCACTATCGAGATCATTTTTATAAGAACCTGATTTAAAAAGATAATCGTTTCCTTTTTTCAATAATTCTTTTATGTGGTTGTCGGGGCCGTCTATGTAATCTTCATCATAATAGAGGGAATAAGGCAAATTTTCACCTTGACTCACCATAATTGCAGAACTGTCCATATCCAATTGGCCCTGCATACTAAAATATACAAAGGAGGTTGTTAACTTTAGTTGGAGACGTTGTTTAGCTACTGAATATCCAAATGATCGCTGAGGTAGATTTGACTGACCTAAGGAGTGTATAGCAATTGCAATGTTACACACGATAAAAAAGAGGGTTAAAAACAAAAATCCTGACCTCATTTTATCCTTATTAAATTGAATAATAACGATTCGTTGCAATCCATCCAAAATGCGGCCACCTATTTCCGTTCAATGCCCAACTTTTTCATTCTTGAGTTCAAAGTATTGACATTGATATCGAGAATTTCAGCAGCACCGCCCTTCCCTGATATTTTCCAATCACAGCTTTCAAGTACTGCCAGTATATGATCCCGTTCATTTTCTATAATGGTTTTAAATCCGTTCTTAAAGCTATTGGTTACATTGGCTACATTTTTTGAAACTGGTATTTCCAGAGATTCAATAACAGCACTTTTTGTAAGCACGATATTTCGTTGGATTGTATTTTCTAATTCCCTGATATTGCCCGGCCAATTATATTGCATGAGCAAGTCCATAGCTTCTGTGGATAGTACAGGCACCTGTCTTTCTTCTTCTGCGCTATACTTTTTTAAGAAATAATTTGCCAATAGCGGTATATCTTCTTTTCTTTCCCTAAGCGATGGCAATAGTAAAGGAAAAACGTTAAGCCGGTAATAAAGGTCAATACGAAAGCGTCCGGCTGCTACTTCTTCTTCCAGGTCTTTATTAGTAGCAGCAAGCACACGTACATTGATCTTTTTGGGCTTACCTCCAACCGGTTCAATTTCTTTTTCCTGCAATACACGGAGAAATTTTACCTGTAATTCAAGTGGTAACTCTCCAATTTCATCTAGGAAAATTGTTCCTTCGTCTGCAAGTTCAAACTTACCTTCTCGTTTGTTTATAGCTCCTGTGTAGGATCCTTTTTCATGGCCAAACAGATCAGATTCGATAAGATTAGCTGGCAGCGTACCGCAATTGACAACGATGAAAGGTTTATAACGCCTGGCGGAAACTTTGTGAATTGAATGAGCAATCAATTCTTTTCCTGTGCCACTTTCACCTAATATCAGCACTGACGTATCCTTAGCACCAACCATTTTAGCTCTTTCAAGTGTTTCGATAAATCTTAGGCTTTTGCCAATCAAATGACTGAATTCAGGAGGTAGTACAACTGGTGCAATTTTTTGAGAGGAGTAGATGTTTGTTATTTCAGTCTGCCTGTTTTTGTGCAGGTACAAGGCTACGTCTAACATGATCAATACATCCTTTGCACGAAATGGTTTTACCATAAAACCATATGGCTTTGTTGGTTTTGCCTCTTCTAATATTTGCCTATTCGAATTAGCAGATAAATAAACAAAAGCTATATTTTTTTCATTAAGTATTTTGCCAAGATCAATACCGGTGCCTTCTCCCTGCAAAAAAATATCTACCAATACAAGGTCAGGTTTTTCTTTTTGAATGACCGATAATGCAGCAGTAACTGATCGTGCAATAGTACAGGTAGCATAGCCTGCGTTAGTAAGTATAACATTCAAACTTTTCGCTTCAATAAATTGATCTTCTACTATAAGAATTTTCGCTTTCAATTAAATGCCTTTTGATTTTTCATCGCAAATAAAATTACAACAGTTAATTATCCAAACAATAAAACAAAATTCCGGTCATGATCATTTTCAATAATTATTGATATAGCAATATTTTTTTTTTGCTGCAAAAATTAAAATGTTGCAAACGAACTATCTAAAAAAACGGCACAGCGGTTGTTTTCGTCATCGCCGATAAAGAAAAGAAATGAAAAGAGATCAAATACTAACGAATAATACAGCGAATAAAAATTGGAATATCACGGAAGCACTAAATAAAATGAAAAGAAAAGGATATACGCTGGAATTTAGAAGGGAGGCTTCATGTATTTATTGTATTGAATGGCAGCAATGGATCATGCCTGCAAATTTTATGATAGATGAATCCTATTATTTTGAAGAAATAGCAAATCCTGATGTAGAACGCATGCTTTACGCCATTTCATTATCACAGGGAGGAAAGGGTTTTTTAATTGACACCTGCACTGTTTATATGGATAACATAAGCCCGGAAATGATGCAAAAACTCGAATTCATTAAGACAAAAAATAATAGAGATGATTTAACCAAAGTCATCCAATTGAACAGTCCGATAGAATTAATAAATGAAGTATTAGCATTTTAATTACAAATAAAACTACGTGATATGAAAAATTATGATTCCCTCATTGACGCTTTGGATGATCTCAGAAAAAGAGGTTACGAAGCGGATTTTGCAACACAAGCAGTTTGTCTTTACTGCGGCGATTTAGATATACGGTTGGATCCCGAAGATTTTAACGTGGATGAAGTATACCGGTTTGAAGGAGATTCTAATCCCGACGATAACGTTGTTCTTTATGCTATCTCTTCTTCTAATGGAGTAAAGGGCACTTTGGTTGATGGATATGGAGCATACAGTGAGAATTTAAGTTTTGAAATGGCGAAGAAATTACATT
>Ga0207710_10001561_pt1 | contig 11254 bp, 10 predicted proteins | sample KBSS24metaG_FD_184400 | JGI IMG/M metagenome (GOLD analysis project Ga0207710, IMG submission 184400) | Switchgrass rhizosphere microbial communities from Kellogg Biological Station, Michigan, USA - KBS S2-4 metaG (SPAdes) (version 2) | ecosystem: Host-associated > Plants > Roots > Rhizosphere...
GCGGCGGCGTGGTGCGCTGCGCGATGGAGACGAGGAGCGCGAGGAGCGTGCGGCGCCGTCGCTGCTTTGCGGTACGTCTGCTGCAGGGCGGCGTAAAAGAGTGGAGCGCGCGATCGTGAGCCGACGAGAACGCCAGAGGCCGTGGCCCGCGTGGGCCGCGGGCGGGAGCATCGCGATGGCCGCGCTCGCCGTGGTCGCGCTCGGGACGACCGTGTTCGTGGCGCAGCGGGCGCTGTCGAGCGCGTCCGACGTGATCGTGCGCGGCGAGGGCGATCTCCTCGTGCACACGGTGGCGGCGGATCTCGCCGAGAGCGGCGGGCCGATCACGCAGGCGTTCCTCGACGCGGAGCTCGCGGCGCACGACGACGAGGGGCTCCGGTACCTGGCGGTGCTCGATCGCGACGCGCGCCGGCCGGCGCTCGAGGCGGGCGTCGCGACGGTCCCCGGCGTGCCGGCGCGCCCCGGCGAGTCGACCGTGTTCGGCCGTCGCGCGCGCGCCACCGCGCGTGCCTTTCCCCCGCGCCGCCCTCCGCCGGAGCCGGGCGCCCCGCCGCCGTCGATGGGGGGAGGGCGGAGGCAGGATCGCGGCGGGCCGCAGCTCCTCGTCGTCGAGTTCGAGCCGCCGGTGCTCGAGAAGCTCCGCGGCGATCTCGGGCGGATCTCGGTGGTGGCGGCGGCGGCGGGCGCGGTGCTCCTCGCGTTCGCGATCGCGTGGTCGCGGAGCGCGAGCCGCCTCGCGGCGATCGAGCGGCAAGCTTCGCGCGAGCAGCGCCTCGTGGCGCTCGGGAGCATGTCGTCGGTGATGGCGCACGAGCTACGGAACCCGCTCACGTCGCTGAAGGGGCACGCGCAGCTCCTCGTCGAAGATCTCGACGGCGACGGCGACGCGAAGAAGCGCGCGAAGGCGGAGCGCGTCGTCGCCGAGGCGGAGCGGCTCGAGTCGCTCACCAGCGCGCTCCTCGATTTCGTGCGCGACGGGCCGGTCGACGTGGCGCGGATCGCGCCGTCGGAGCTGGTCGCGCGATCGCTCGAGCACCTGCCCTCGAAGCGCGTGCAGGTCGACCTCGAGGGCGCGCCCGACGCGCTCCTCGTCGACGGGACGCGCCTCGCGCGCGCGGTGCACAACCTCGTGGACAACGCGCTCCAGGCGAACGACGACGGCGACATCGATCTCAAGGTCGCGCGCTCGGGCGGCGACGTGATCATCACGGTGCGCGATCGCGGCCCGGGGCTCCCGCCGAGCTCTCCGATCTTCGAGCCGTTCATCACGACGCGGGTGCGCGGCACGGGGCTCGGGCTCCCGGTGGCGCGGCGGATCGCCGAGCAGCACGGCGGCACGCTGGTCGGCGCGAACCACCCGTCGGGCGGCGCGATCTTCGAGCTCCGGTTCCCCGCGGATCGCGCGGCGCCGGCGCGCGGAGAGGCTTGAAAGGAAGGCGAGGCGAGCCACGGATGAAGGACCGATGAGAGACCGGGCGAAGAGCGATCGGGCGGGGCGGATCCTCGTGGTCGACGACGAGGAGGGGGTGCGCGCGTTCCTCGCCGAGTCGCTCGAGCGCGAAGGGCACGACGTCGTCCAGGCCGAGGACGGCGAGGCGGCGCTGCGCGCGGCGCGCGAGGAGCCGTTCGACGTCGTGATCACCGACCTCAAGATGCCGCGCGAGGGCGGGATGGCGGTGGTGCGCGCGCTCCGCACCGAGCAGCCCGACGTCGAGCTCATCGTCCTCACCGCGCACGGCGACGTCTCGACCGCCGTCGAGGCGATGAAGCTCGGCGTGTTCGACTACCTGCAAAAGCCGCTGTCCGGCCCCGCCGCGGTGCGCGCCCTGGTGCACGGCGCGCTCGGCCGCCGCGTCGCGCTCGCCGTACCGGCCGGCGCGCCCCCCGTGAAGTCGTCTTTGACGTTCGGCGCGCCGTCGATGGCGCCGGTGGTGGCGGCGCTGGCCAAGGTGGCGAGGAGCAACGCGACGGTCCTCTTGCAGGGGGAGAGCGGCACGGGCAAAGAGGTCGCGGCGCGCGCCCTCCACGAGACGAGCCCGCGCGCCTCGAAGCCGTTCGTCGCGATCAACTGCGCGGTGCTCACCGAGAGCCTCCTCGAGAGCGAGCTGTTCGGGCACGAGAAGGGCGCGTTCACCGGCGCGCACGCCCAGCGCCGGGGGCGGATCGAGCTCGCCGACACCGGGACGTTCTTCCTCGACGAGGTGGGCGAGCTCAAACCGTCGCTCCAGGCGAAGCTCCTGCGCGTCCTCGAAGAGCGCCAGTTCGAGCGCCTCGGCGGCTCGCAGGTGGTCGAGGTCGACGTGCGCTGGGTCGCGGCGACGCACCGCGATCTCCGCGCGATGGTGAAGGACGGCGAGTTCCGCGAAGATCTCTACCACCGGCTCGCGGTGTTCCCGATCCGCCTGCCCCCGCTCCGCGATCGGCGCGAGGACATCGTCCCGCTCGCCGAGGCGCTGGTCGCGGAGCTGTCGCGCGCCGCCGCGCGCGCGCCTCCCCGCCTCGACGACGCGATGAAGGAGCGCCTCGAGAGCGCGCCGTGGCCGGGGAACGTGCGCGAGCTACGGAACGCGCTCGAGCGCGCGATGATCCTCGGCGACGGCGCGATCCTCCGCCCCGAGCACCTGTGGCTCGAGTCGGCCGACGCCGCGCCGGCGTCGACCGCGGGGGCGCACTCCGGCGGATCGGGATCGCTCGCCGATCTCGAGCGGCAGACGATCGAGCGCACGCTCCGCGAGGTCTCCGGCAACCGGCGCGCCGCCGCGGCCAAGCTGGGCATCGGCCTCCGCACCCTCTACGACAAATTGAAGCGCTACGAGCTGCGCTGAGCGGACCGATCGGCGCGACCTCGCCCTCGCCCCTCCCATGCCGTCCGGCCGAGGAGCTCGAGGAGAGCGGCCGCGCGCTCCTCGTGTGCGCCGCGCTAGCGGATCGCGCCGTCGGCTCGGAGCGAGGCGATGCGGTCCGCGGAGATCCCGCCTTCGCGGAGGATCGCGTCGGTGTGCTCGCCTTGCCTCGGGGGCGGCGCGTGATCGGCGCCGCGCGGCGTGACGGGGAGGCGCATCTGGAGGAGCGAGCCCCACGGCGACGGCATCTCGAAGAAGACCTCGCGCGCGGCGAGGTGCGGATCCTTCGTGAGCTCGCCGGGGAGGAGCACCGGCTCGAGGCAGCAGTCGTGCTCTTCGCCGAACGCGCGCCACTCGTCGAGCGTCTTCGACGCGAAGATCCCAGAGAGCTTCGCCTTCAGCGCGGCCTGGTGCGGCCCGGTGACGAGCGCGGTCATCTCGACCTCGAGGCCGACGCCGCGGCAGAACGCCGTCCAGAACTTCGGCTCGAGCGCGCCGATCGTGACCGCGCGCCCGTCGGACGTCGCGTACGTGCCGTAGAGCGCGAGGCCGCCGCTGATCGACTCTTCGCCCGCGCGCGGCGTGACGCCGCCCGCCATGAGGCCGAAGCTCGCCGCGGCGAAGCTCATGGACGCTTCCATCATCGCGACGTCGAGCACGCGCCCTTCGCCGGTCTTCGCGCGCTCGGCGAGCGCGGAGAGGATCGCGATGACGCACCAGAGCGCGCCGCCGATGTCGGCGAGCTGGAACCCCGGGACCGCGGGCGGGCCGCCGGCCGGCCCTTGAAACCCGAGGACGCCGGCGCGAGCCAGGTAGTTGATGTCGTGCCCGGCGCGGTGCGCGAGGGGCCCGTCCTGCCCGTAGCCGGTGAGGGCGCAGACGACGAGGCGCGGGCTCGCGGCGCGCAGCGTGGCGTGGGACAGGCCGAGGCGATCGAGGACGCCGGGGCGGAACTGCTCGAGGAGGACGTCGTACCCCTTCACGATCTCGAGGAGCGCGTCGCGCGCCGCGGGGCGCTTCAAGTCGAGGCAGGCGCTCCGCTTGTTGCGGTTGATCGCCAGGAACATCCCCGATTGATCGCCGACCTGGGGCGGCATGTGGCGCAGGTAGTCGCCGCTCTCCGTGTCCTCGATTTTGTCGACCTGCGCGCCGAGATCCGCGAGCACCAGCGATGCAAAGGGGCCGGGCAAGAGCCGGCTCAGATCGAGGATTTTGATCCCCTTCAAAGGTTGCATCGAGGTGCTCGCGTCCGGGCGCCGGCCCGGCGGTGCTCGGGACCGCCCTCGGGCTTCAGGCCTTGTAGCCGAACAGCTTCTGGAGCTTCATCGCGAGCATCTGGTTGCCCGCGACCTTGAGCTTGCCGGCGAAGAAGAGCTGCATCCCGTTCGCCTGCGGGTTCTCGATCAGCTTCTGGAAGTCCTCGGCGGCGACGGTGATCGTGCAGTCGGCCGCGTCCGTCCCCGCCTTGCATGCCGGGCCGGTGGACGTGACGTCGATGTTCCACTCGCCTTCACCGGTCACGTTGATCTGGTACTTCGCGCCAATCGTCTTGGCGTCTTCGGCGTTCTTCGCGAGCTGAGCAGGGAGCTCTTCGTTGAAGAGCTTTTTCACATCGACGGCCATCGATCGCCTCCGGGGAGAAAGTGAATGGCGATTCAGTAGCAGCGCGGCCCACGACGCGTCAAGACGCACACACGCGGTTTCTACCGCCGTCCTTGGCCTTGTAGAGGCGGTCGTCGGCGAGCTTCAGGAGCTCCGCGCCGGCCTCCGCTTCGTCCTTGATCGGGCCGCACTCGGTGAGCGACGCGACGCCGACGCTGATCGAGACGCGGACGTCCTTCCCGCCGCACGGGATCGCCAGGCGATCGATCGACCGGCGTATCCTCTCCGCGACGAGGGAGACGTTGCCGTGCTCGATGCCGCGGACCAGGACGAGGAACTCCTCGCCGCCGAAGCGCGCGAAGACGTCCTCGGTCCGGATCAAGCGGAGCACCTGGGCGGAGACGACCTTGAGCACCGCGTCGCCGAACGCGTGCCCGTAGGTGTCGTTGATCGCCTTGAAGTGATCGAGGTCGAACAGGATCACGCTGAGGCGCGCGCGGTGCCGGTGCGCGAACGAGAGCTCGGCCTGGAGGCGCTCGACGAAGTACCGCCGGTTGTACGCGCGGGTCAGCGGGTCGCGCGTGGACGCCTCGAAGAGCTGGCGCGCGAGCGACTCCTCGGTCTCGTCGATGAGCGAGAACCGGAGGACGACGTTCGGACCGACCTGGATGCGATCGCCCGGGCGGAGCTCGATCCGGTCGCCGCGCGCGCCGTTCACGAACGTGCCGTTCGTCGACCGGAGGTCCTCGACGAAGAAGCGGCCGTCCTCGCGGCGGACGATCCGCGAGTGGCGGCGGCTGATGCCGACGTCCTCGATCCGCACCTGCGCCTCGCGCGCGCGCCCGATGACCGTCTCGCGATCCTCGATCGCGAACACCTGCCCGGCGTTCGTCCCGTTCAACAAGAGGAGGAGCGCGCGCTCGCTCATCTGGAGCGCCGGGGCGACGGGGATACCTTGCGCCGGTGTGTTCACACCGGTGTCCTCCTCCTCCCAGTGCAGCTCCGGATAGCTGATGAAGCTCGGTCGCGACGTGCGGGAGGGGCGCGACGGCGGCTGGCTGGTCTTCAGCCCCGACTGCGACGGCACGTGCATCGACCCGCTCGTGCGCGTCGAGGACGCCGAGTGCCCACTCTCGGGCGGCTTCTTCGGACCCTCGGTCACCCTCTTTTTCTATCAGATTCCATCGGAGGTGGCGCGCCGCGGCGCGCACGCGTGCGCTCGCTCGCCCGGTGCGGCCGCGATCGTCGCTCGCGGCGTCGCGTATTTCGGATTCGCCGCCCGCGATCGCGGGCCAGGCGGTCGCGCGGACCGTACCGCGAGGGGCGCGCGGGCCGGTGGACATCGCGCGGCGCCGGAGGTACGCCGACCGTCATGGGACTCCTGGACGGCAAGGTGGCGCTCGTGACCGGGGCAGGGAACGGGATCGGGCGGGCGCACGCGCTCCTCTTCGCGCGCGAGGGCGCGAAGGTCGTCGTGAACGACCTCGGCGGCGCGCGCGACGGGACGGGCGAGGGGGGCGCGGCGCGCGACGTGGTGAACGAGATCACCAAGGCGGGCGGCCAGGCCGTCGCGAACACCGACTCGGTCGCGACGGCGGAGGGGGCGCAGGCGATCGTCGCCGCCGCGGTGTCGGCGTTCGGCCGCGCCGACGTCCTCGTCAACAACGCGGGGATCCTCCGCGACAAGAGCGCGCTCAAGATGGACGAGGCGATGTTCGACGCCGTCATCGCCGTGCACCTCAAAGGCTCGTTCCTCTGCGCGCAGGCGTTCGCGAAGCAGGCCGTGGCCCAGGGCGGCGGCGGGCGGATCGTGAACACGACCAGCGTGAGCGGGATGCTCGGCAACTTCGGCCAGACCAACTACTCCGCGGCGAAGGCGGGCGTGTACGGAATGACGCGCACGCTGTCGATCGAGCTCCAGAAGCACCGGATCACCGTCAACGCGATCGCGCCGATCGCCAAGACGCGGATGACGGAGGACCTGCCGATGTTCCAGGGGGTCGACTCGATGACGCCCGAGCACATCGCCCCCGCGGCGCTCTTCCTCGCGAGCGACCTCGCGGGCGACCGCACCGGCCACGTCCTCGCCGTCGCCGGCGCGCGCATGTACGCGTTCAAGGTGATCGAGACGCCGGGGAAATTCAAAGAGACGGACGACGGCGTGTGGACCGCGCGCGAAATCGCCGACCACTGGGACGCGATCGTCAAATCCTGAAAACGCGGGGGATGGGGAAAAAAGAGGTGGTAGCCTCGGATCCCCCATGGCGCGACGCGAGCGGTTGAAGGAGCTGTTCTCGGCAGCGGTCGGCTACGTACGAAAAAATCCCGACGAGATCGTCAACGTCGCCGTGAACGCGGCGGGGCTCCGCTTCGGCGTCCCGCTCGCCGCGCTCCGATATTTCGTCGAGCAGGCGCAAGGAAAGAAGGTCCCGAAGGACCTCGAGCTCGCGACCTCGCCGCCGGCGCTCCGCCTCGGCGGGACGGTGAACGCGATGGGGACGAGCCTCCGCGCGACCGCGGCGCTGCGGATCGAGCGCGTGAGCCTCGCGCCCGACTCGCTCCAGGTGACCGTGCGCGTGAACGACGTGAGCCTGAAGGTCGTCGGCGAGAGCGACTCGCCGGTCGCGACGCTCGTGAAGTCGGGCGCGCTCGACCTGTCGAACGTCGGGAACCTCGTGAAGGTGATCCCGAAGCGCCCGGCCGCGATCGTCGACGCGTCCGGCGACAGGGTGGTCATCGATCTGATGCAGGTGCCCGCGATCGCCCAGAACGCGAAGCTGCGCCGCGCGCTCGAGGTGCTCACGCCGCTCGTCGGGATCCGCGCCGTCGAGACCGACGACGACCACCTCTACGTGGCACTGCGGGCGACGCCGAGCGGCATCGGCCGAGCCCTCGTGGCGCTGCGCCGCTGACGACGCGCGATCTCGCAGCGCGAGACGCGTCGCGCGAGATGTGACGGAGAAAAATCACGATCGACGGGCGCGCTCCGCGCCGCCGCGCCCCTCGACCACGCGGCTCGATCGAGCGCGTCACGGTCCGAAGCCCCTTTCATCGCGCCGCGGCGGAGGGCATCCTGGAGTCGGCATGAAGCTTTATCACACCCCGACCTCGCCGTTCGTACGCAAGGTCATGGTCGCGGCGCACGAGCTCGCGCTGATCGATCGCATCGAGACGATCTTCCTCCGCCCGTCGCCGCTGAAGGCCGATCCCGAGCTCGCGCGGACGAACCCGCTGTCGAAGATCCCGGCGCTCGTCCTCGACGACGGCACGGTGCTCTACGACTCGTCGGTGATCTGCGAAGCCCTAGAGGAGATGGCCTCGGGGCGCCGGATCATCCCCGAGAAGGGCCCCGAGCGGTGGCGCGCGCTGCGCGTACAATCGCTCTGCGACGGGATCCTCGAGGCGGCGATCCAGGTCTTCTACGAGGGGCAGCACCGGCCGAAGGAGATGCGATGGGAGCCCTGGTGCGCGGGCCAGTCGGAGAAGGCGCGCCTCGGCCTGGACGCGCTCGAGGCCGACGTCGCGTCGTTCGGCGCGGCGGCCGACATCGGGCAGATCACCGCCGGCTCGATGCTCGGCTGGCTCGTGTTCCGCGGCGTCCTGGGCGACGTCCTCGCCGAGCGTCCGAAGCTCTCGCGGTGGTACGAGACGTTCTCGTCGCGCCCGTCGATGCAGGCGACAGCGCCGCACGCCTGACGCGGCCTCACCCCGAAGATGACTCGAATTGAATTCATGTGAACGCGCCCCTACGCCGGCCCCGAGCCATGGCAGCCTGTGAGCACCGAGACATGAACGCATTTCACCTTTCACTCCCTGTCCGCGAGTACGCCGCCACTCGAACGTTCTACTGCGATCTCCTCGGGGGGCAGTTCGACCGGGACGAGGAGACCGGGTTCACCGTCGATCTCCACGGCCACCAGATCACCTTCCGCGACGCCCCGGAGAAGGTGCCCGACACGGACTCGTTCCATTTCGGGCTCAACGTCCGCTGGTCGTTCTTCCACTCGCTCTTCGAGAAGCTGCGAGAACAGGGCGTTCGTTTCGAGTGGCTCCCAGAGTATGAGAACATGGGACAGCCCAACGAGCGGGTGAAGATGATCTTTCGCGACCCCAACGGGTACCTCTTGGAGTTCAAGGCGTACCGCAACCCGAACGATTGAGCGCGGCGGCGCGCCTCGCCCGTCGACGCGGTCGCACGACGCGGTGGGTCCGCGCATGCCTCGCGGGGTGCGGCGCCGCGCTGAGCGCCGCCCCGTCGCTCGCCGACGACGCGAAGAGCGCCCCCTCCGATGCGTCTCCGTCCGCCGCGTCCGCGCCGCCCGCGCCGTCCGCCTCCGATCGCCCCTCCCCGGCGGCGGCGCCGGCCGACACGGTGACCGTGCGATCGCCGCCGCGCCTGCCGCTCCGCGGGATCGGCGATCTCCGGATCACGCGCGCCGCGATCGACGCGGCGCCGCGCGCCAACGCGAGCGAGATGCTCTCCGCGGCGCCGGGCTTCTTCGTCGATCACGAGGACGCCGAGGGGCTCGGCAACGACGTGCACCTCCGCGGGTTCGATCTCGAGCACGGCTCGGGGATCGAGTTCCGCGTCGGATCGATCCCGCTCAACGTCCCGACGCACATCCAGGGGCAGGGGTACGCCGACGCGAACTTCATCATCCCCGAGGTGGTGCGCGGGATCCGCGCGCTCGAGGGCGTGTACGACCCGCACCAGGGGGACGCGGCGATCGCCGGGAGCGCGTACTTCGAGCTCGGCGTCCCCGAGCGCGGATACCACCTGAAGACGACGTACGGCTCGTTCAACCAGCGGCGCCTCTCCGCGGTCGTGGCGCCGCACGGCGAGCTCGAAGAGACGTTCGTCGCGTTCGCGCTGCGCGGCACCGACGGCTTCGGCGCGCGGCGCGGCTCGGCGTCGGCGTCGAGCATGGCGCAGTATGCGATCGACTTCGGCGACGGGTACCGCGCGCGCCTCTCCGCGGCGGCGTACGAGGCGCGGACGTCGCTCCCCGGGGTCGTGCGCCGCGACGACGTCGACGCGGGGCGGATCGGCCTCTACGACAGCTACGCGGGGGCCGAGGGCCAGTCGGCGCTCGCGTCGCGCATGCACGTCGGGGTCGACGTCGAAGGGCTCCGCCCCGACGGCGGGCGCGTCAGCCTCGGCGCGTGGGTCGCCGCGACGTCGCTCCGTATGCGCCAGAATTTCACCGGCGCGCTCGAGGCGTCGCGGATCGACCCCGAGCTCGCCGGGCTCGGCGATCTCTTCGAGAGCGTCAACGACGAGACGGCGTTCGGCGCGAGCGCGTCGCTCCGCACGCGGGCCTTCGAGCCGTCGAAGGGGCTGCGCGTCTCGATCGAGCCGGGCGCGTACCTTCGGTCCGGGTTCACGTCGCAGAGCCGCGGCCTCGTCCGTCCCGACGACTTCACGCCGTGGGATCGGCGCATCGACGCCGACGTGCAGACGTCCGACCTCGGCGCGTTCGTCGACGCCGACGTGCGCCTGCTGCGGCTCGTCCACCTCGCCGGCGGCGTCCGCGCCGACGCGCTCCTCGTGTCGGTCGACGATCACCTCGCGAACGTGGCGGCGCTCGCCGCCGCGGGCGGGCCGAGCGGCGAGCGGCGGAGCGCGATGGGGCTCGCGGTGAGCCCGCGCGCGACGATCGCGCTCGAGATCTCGCCGTGGCTCCAGCCCGTCGCGTCGTACGGCGAGGGGTTCCGCTCGCTCGACGCGACCCACCTGACCGACGGGAGCACGCGGCCGTACTCGAAGGTCCGCTCCGGCGAGGTCGGCCTCCGCGCGCGCTCGCCCGACCAGAGGTACACGACGAGCCTCGCGCTCTTCGAGACCTACGTGGCCAACGAGCTCGTCTTCGAGGCCGAGTCGGGCGGGCTCGACACGCAGGGGGCGAGCCACCGCCGCGGCGTGGTCGCGTCGGTGCTCGCGAAGCCGGTCGACTGGCTGTTCGGCAATTTCTCCGCGTCGATCAGCCACGCCGAGTACGACACCGAGGCTCAAGGCGGCCACCACTTCGTCCCGGGGGTGCCGGCGTTCCTCTTGCGCGGCGACGCGTCGGTGACGCGGCCGATCGCGCAGATCCGCGGGAGCCCGGTGACCGGACGTGTTGGTGTAGGATACACGTTCGCCGCCCGCCGCCACGTCTCCGACGACGTGATCCTCGCGCCCACGACGATCGTCAACGCCAGCGCCGGCGCGCGCTACCGCGCCGTCGAGCTCGGCGTCGACGCGTTCAACCTGCTCGACCTTCGCTACGGCGACGAGGAGAGCGCCTTCATCTCGAGCTGGGGGACCGGCCCCGGCCCGCGCCGCGCCTCCGAAGCCCGCCACCTCACCGCCGCGCCGCCGTTCACCGTCGTCGCGAGCCTGTCGCTCCACCTCTAGGTCGAACCGTGCCGCCCGTGCCCCTCCGCTCCCCCCGCCGTCTTGTCGGTGCATGTTGCATGGTTCGCGGACCGCTGGCGCTCGCGGCGTGGCTCGCGGCGGCGGGGTGCGGCGGCGACGCGCCGGTGGGCGGCGACGTCGACGGGATCCGCGGCGGCACGCTGTCGTTCGTCGTCCGCGCCGGCGACGACGCGTTCTCTCCGGCGATCGTCAGATCGGAGAACTCGGGGCACGTCACCGTCACGCTCCGCAACACCGGGACGCGCCCGCACGGCTTCGTCGTCGACGCGTTCGACGGCTCCGAGATCGCGCCGATCGCGCCCGGCGCGAGCGCCGTCGTCTCGTTCGACACGCCGGACGAAGAGATGATTTACACGATCCGCTCCACCGCCGAAGGCGTCGACGCCCTCAC
>Ga0207710_10001565_pt1 | contig 11245 bp, 6 predicted proteins | sample KBSS24metaG_FD_184400 | JGI IMG/M metagenome (GOLD analysis project Ga0207710, IMG submission 184400) | Switchgrass rhizosphere microbial communities from Kellogg Biological Station, Michigan, USA - KBS S2-4 metaG (SPAdes) (version 2) | ecosystem: Host-associated > Plants > Roots > Rhizosphere >...
GTACGCCGTCGCGAGGGGCAACACGCCGGCAGCCAGCATCGAAGCGCCGAGTAGTCCGACACCAAAGAGCGTTTGCGCGTACCGGCCGGCGAGTGGTCGCAGGGCGTGAGCGGCGTCGGCCGCGCTCGTTACCTGGATACCGGCTTTGTGAAGTGTCGCTGCAGTCGACACGACGATGAAGAACACGATCAGGATTGCGAAGATCGTTCCCACCCACACGTCCAGTTTCGTTTTCAGGTAGTCGTCATGCGTTACGCCCTTTTCGACCACTGACGACTGAACATAAACCTGCATGTAGGGCGAGATCGTCGTTCCGACCACTGCGATGAAAGTGAATATAAACGCGTATTCTAACTTGAATTCGGGACGGACCATCCCGACCGCTACTGCGCCCCAATCCGGTCGCGAGAGAAACGCGGAAACGATGTAGCCGAGAAACACGAGCGACATCAATAAAAACACCCGCTCGACTCTTTTATATGAACCCTTCACGATCAGAAACCAGACGAGAACCGCCACGAGCGGCACCGAGATGTAGTGTGAGGCGCCGAAAAGCTCAGACGCCGCGGCAATACCGACGAACTCCGAAACCGTCACACCCGCGTTAGCAACCAGCAGCGCCAGCATGATCAGCGCCGTCCAGCGCACACCGAAACGCTCGCGGATCAGATCGGCGAGACCTTTGCCGGTGACGGCGCCCATGCGTGCGCACATCTCCTGCACGATCCCGAGACTGATGGTGATGGGAATGAGGATCCAGAGAAGTGAGTAACCGAAGTCGGCGCCTACCGAGGCGAACGTGGCGATGCCACCGGCGTCATTGCCGGCATTGGCGGTGATCATTCCCGGGCCGAGGATGGCGAGGTAAGCGAGCAGGCGACTGCGGCGCGCCACCGTTCGGCGCACGCCCTGAGCCCCACGACGCATTAAGCGCCGTCCGGCAGCTCGCACTGCTGCTCGCGGTTCTGCCATTTGGAGGGTCCCCGTCCTTCATAACAAAAGCCTTTTTACAGGATCTACAAGATTTTCAGAATAACAGGTTTAATCATGTCAATTCTGTAAATCCTGAAATCTTGTCTAGCCAAAGAGCCTCGGGAGACGCTGGCGCCAGTCTTTCGGCAACAGGATTTCCATCGCGTCGTCCACCGTGATGATGCCGAGTATATCTCCTGACTCATCGATTACGGGAAGCGCCAGCAGGTTATATTCAGCAATCCGCTGCGCGACTTCCTTCGCCGGCTCCTCCGGCTCGGCTCGTTGAAACTCCGTTCGCATCACGCTTTCAAGCGGCATTGACGGATCCGCGAGGATCAGGCTTCGCAACGCGATCACGCCCACGAGTTTCCACGATCCTTCCTCTTCGACAACGTAGAGGTAGTAGATCATGTTTGGCGTCTCCGCCATCTCACGCAGTCGCGCGAGCGCTTCGCCGACCGTGAGCGCGCGCGGGAGCGTGACGAACTCCGTCGTCATCAATCCGCCGGCTGTGTCGTCTTCATAAGGAAGCAACTCGACGACGTCAGCCTGCTCGTCGTGCTCCATCAGACCGAGCAACTCTTCCGCCTTCTCTTCAGGAAGGTCGCCGAGTACGTCGGCAGCTTCGTCAGGCGACATCCACTCGAGGATGTCGGCGGCGCGCTCCTGGTCCATGTCGCTGATTATGCGCGCCTGGCTCTCGGCTGGCATCTCTTCGAGTGTTTCGGCGGCCGTCTCGTCGTCGAGAGCTTCGACGACTTCCGAGCCGTGATGGTAAGAGAGTGCTTCCGCGAGACGCGCGATCTCGACCGGATGGAGGCGCGCGAGCTTGTCGCTCGATGACTTGAGCTGCACGGTGGCGGCGTCGGTCGCGAGATAGCCGACGTCGGCCCAATCAAGAACTTCAACCGGTTTTCTCGAGCCGGCAAAACCTGCGGGCGCGAGTCGTCGCCACAATCCTTGAAGACTCACGTCCGCGCCGGTCACACGCCAGTCGCCGGCAGCTTCGATGATCTGAACGTCGTTGACGCGGACCACTCGTTTGCCATCGACGTCGATGAGTTGTTTATCCAGCACATCACGTGCGAGCAGGACTTCACTTTCGCGACGCACAAATGGACGCAAGTCGAGAATGTCGGAATTGAGGCGCACGCCGTTTTCATTCAACTGCGTTATGCGCCAGCGTGAGAGGAAAAAGTCGCGGCGACGATAACGCGCGACGAGACCGGTTACGGGAGGATGATCACCCTCACCGAGACGCACGATCACGTCTTTCACCGTGGCGACACGTAAACCTTCGAGGTCACGTATCGGCCGGCCCAAAACCTGGGAGAGATACAGCATGGCTGCGGAGCATGATACAGGATTCAGCGGGGGCAAGCCCCTCTTCCTGACTTGTTCTTGTTCGAGCGGCCCAATGAAATGAACAAGCTTCTTTTTCTGACTTGTTCATTCCGTTGAGCCGCTCGAACAAGAACAAGTCAGGAAGAGGGGCTTGCCCCCGCTGATGGAGTGCTCAAAAGCTTTTGTCCAGATATTTAAGGGCGCGCTCGAGGGCGCGGTCGTGGCGGGAATAGACATCGGAGCGTGTAAGCGCGATGACCTTATCGGGCTTGATGCCGGCGCCTTCGAGTCGTACCCCGCCGGCAGTTTTATAGTCAAACTCACTAACGTCCAGCACGCCGCCATCGGGCAACGCATGCCGGTTTCGAATCGCGAGCACGCAGCCGCATGTGCCGCTGCCGAGCACTTGCGCGCGACCTTTTGCCTGCAACGTCGCCGCGAGGATCTCCGCGGCGCTCGAAGTGTTTTCACTTGTCAGCACGAATAACGGAAGTTTGGTGGGCGACGCGGCTGAGCTGCGCCACAAGCGTTTCGGAAAAGTTTGCAACTCGAACGACGCACCGGATCGATCGGCAAACTTGCCGAGGTTCGTGCCTTCATCGAGAAATAGCGACGCCACATCGGCCATCGCCTCGGCATCGCCGCCGCCGTTGCCGCGCAGATCTAAAACGATCCCTTCCGCCCCTTCGAGCACTGACGGCAGGTCCTTCGCAAACTCGATTGCGACGCTCTGCGTGAAAGCATCGAGCCGCAGAATCGCGATGTTTCCCTTGCGCTGATTGTTGAAGCCGAGATTGCGCTGGCTCCAGTAACGCTGGAGCACGGTTGACTTCTCTTTGCCGTTGCGAGTGATCCATCCGATCTTGACGTTCGTGCCGGCTGTTCCATCGAAGAGGTTTGCAATCACTCGATGGCGCATGTTGCCTTCGTCTACCAGGCCGAAGTTGCGCATGCGTTGCGCGACAAACTGCGCGACCGGAACATCGTCGACACTAACGATCACGTCGCCTTGTCGAATATCAGTTTTCGACGCTGCTGAGCCTGCTTCGATCTGCATGATTGTCGGCGCGTGTTCGACCTCGCGCACAGTCAAACCTACAGTCACAAATCGCGGAGTCCACCAGTCAAACTTTTCATCGGGCGAATAAACTCGCGTGTGCGCGTCTCGCAGTGAAGCAATCATCTGGCGCAGCACGTCGTAAAACTCCAGCGTGTTGCCGGCGCGTGCTGCTGCCGGGCGAAAGGTGGTCCGCTTTGCCTGCCAGTCGATCCCGTGAAACTTCGGATCGTAGTAACGATCCTGAATCGTTTCCCAAACGTCATCGAACACTGTGAGCCGTCCTTCGACGGTCGCCGTCGATACGAGTGAGCTATCGTCACCAAATGCGCGGGTAACACGCGTGACTGCGAGTTGAGAAACTAAGAGGGCGATTAGGAGAGCGACAAACGAATTTCTGATAGCGCGGTTTCTTCCCATCTCTACCTCGGTGGCTTGCGAAAGTTATAGCGCAGCATCACGCGCATCGGTATCGGGGTTCCGTTCTTCATTGCCGGGAAGAAGTGCAATTGACGAACTGTTGCCAAAGTCGATTCGTCGAGACCGAACCCGGCCCAACGGGCAATCTGTATCTCACCAACTTCGCCGTCCGCGCCAACGTCGACAACGACGTCGACTATCGCCTCAACATCGGCGCGCGCGGCGGACTGCGGATATTCAGGTCGCAGCCTGCGATAAGGACGGGGCGTGCGAATGCCCTGAACCTCGGCCGCTTTTTCGTCTTCAGGTGCTTCCTCGATTACTGCTTCGGCGGAAGCTGTCAAAACGGTGCGTTGAATTCGCTCGTCTTCGTGACTCTTCTTTATTGTGTCGACGAGACGCCGGGACAGGGCGTCGTCCGCGAGATACTGTGACAGCCGTGCTTCCGCTTTGGTTGCTTCGGCGTTTTCAAAGCTTGGGCGCTCCCATAATAGTAAACGACCGGTGCGCGCGCTCACCAAAAAAATCGAGCAGTACGACTCGAAATAGACCGGAGACTCGAAAGACGAGCGTCGCAGGGTTTGCGCGTCTCCCAGAATATAGAACTCGGTCGCCAGGGCCGCACCGAGATCGCGCGCCTCGTTAACCGCCAGGTTCAAAGATCCCGTGTAGCCGATTCCTTTTGCGGCAGCACGACTCAGATCAGCATCCGCGATGGTTACTTCTCCAGTTGAACGAAGTCGAGCGCGAATTGTTTCCGACGCTTGTTTCCCAATCGCCGTCGATCCGAAATCCAGCACACTCAAAACCGGATGCTGATTTGCTCGAACTTGGACGCTCGCGATGATTAGCGCAAGGAAAACAACAACTGTAGGGGCGGCCCTCCGTGGCCGCCCGTGTGTAATTTGCGGAACGGGCGGCCACGGAGGGCCGCCCCTACAGTTGTGCTCCGTGAGCTGACTTTTCCGATAGACTGCCACGATGATAGAGCTCGTAGACTTCGTTCTTCACGTCCGCGGGGAAACACACTCGATGCAGCTCGTAAGCGTGTTGTAATCCCTTCACGACATTACTCACTTCACTGATCTCTCTGATCTGCGGCGAGGCGTAACCGCTCTCCACGTAGATGTGTGTCTTGGGTTCTGCTTTTTCAGTTTCGTAGTAACCGTAATACGGCACGTCGCTGGCGCGATCCTCGATGAAATAATAATCAGGATCGAACCCGGCCCGCGCGACTGTCTGTCTCGCCGTCATGAGAAACTCAGCCTTCTGATCGTGCGCCATGTCGAGATCGATCGCCTTGAACATACGCCTCGAAATAAAGCGACGACTCAGATCGCTCAGGATCGCATCGCTCGAGCGTTGCCACTGCTTGATATGAAACACGAAATCCGAATCATCCACCTGCATGTGATCGCTGACAGTCAGCGTTTCACGACGCAGTATCTTCTCGAACGCAGTTCCCGGCGCATGCCACACTTCCTTGCCCTGGTCCAGTAGCTCCAGCGCGCGGCGAATGATCGACCGCAACACGGCCTCCGCCGATCGCAACGTGCGATGAAAATAGACCTGGCGAAACATGTAGTAACGCGCTTGCAGGTATTCCTCGACGGCATAGATCCCGCGCGCCTGCACGTAAACGCGATCCGCAGCTTCGTCGATCGCGAGGGCGTTGATGATCCACTCGAGATCATAGATGCCATACTTCGCGCCGGTCATGAGTGAGTCGCGCAAGAGGTAATCCATTCTATCGACGTCGAGCTGTGACGACACGAGTTGGGCCAGTGCGGCCGGTTGAAACTTTCCCTCGATGATCGACGCGACTTTAATTGGCAAGTCGCTCGAATGCGATCGCAGCAGTGTGCCGATTTCAGACTGCTCGTCGAGAATCACCTGCACGGTCCAACGCTCGTGATGAAAGTTGAGTACTTTCTCCATCACGTGTGAAAAAGAACCGTGGCCCACGTCGTGAAGCAGAGCGGCCGCACGCGCCGCGACCCGATCTTCAGGATCGATCGCATAAGTTTCACTCAATCGATCAAGCACGCGCGTCATGAGATGAAACGCGCCGAGTGAATGAGTGAAGCGTGAATGCTCCGCGCCCTGGTAGGTGTAGAGACCGAGACCGAGCTGCTTGATGCGGCGCAGACGCTGAAACTCCGCAGCGTCGATCAATCGCATCATCAACTCGCCTTCATCGGAATCAGTTTGGAGACGAATGATGTTGTGAACTGGATCGCGATAGATGCGTTCAGGCATTGCGCGAATATTAACAGACAGATGCGTGCTGGGAGCCAGGTCGTTTTACAAGATTTACATGATTTTTCTGGATTAATATGCAAATTCTCCGACAGCGCTCAGCCAGCCGTAATACTAGCTCCGGTTGAAATTTCTGGATTTTCCCATTTTTTTGGATTTGAATCGCTCTCCATCAAGTGTTAAGTCTCCGAATACTTAGAGAATCTTCCAAAGGCCGCGCGGGCATGGCATTTGCCAAAACCGCGCCGGACGAGGCCTCTTTTTAGCCGCTCGTTTTGGAATTCTTCGGTGCTGCCAATAAAAAAGGGAGAATTTTTTCACAGGAGGGGGCAGCACTTTTGTCTAGTTCAAGAAAGGAAAGCAGAAAATGAAGAATGTCTTTAAGTTTATTGCTCTGTCGGCACTGCTGATGTCATTCGCGCTATTTGCTGGTAGCGTGTTTGCTCAGACGTCGACGACGGGGTCAATTGAAGGATCGGTCTCCGACACCACCGGTGCAACCGTTCCGGGAATCGCTGTTAAGGTGACGAGCACTAACCTGATCTCGGCCCAGACGGCGACAACCGACGACGGTGGTCGATTCAGGATCCTGAACCTTCCGCCAGGAAAATATACAGTTACCGTTGAAGCGGAAAAAGGTTTTGCTAAATTTGAAAGATCCGAAGTTGAAGTTAATCTTTCCCGAAATACGTCTGTTGAAATTCAGCTTCAACCAGCAGGTGCACAGGCCAGCGTAACGATTACCGATACGGCCGGCGCTGCGGTTGACGTCAGCAACAACACTACTGGTTCCAACGTTTCGTCTGATCAGTTTTCAAACTTTCCGACGCAACGTACGGTGCAAGGTCTCTACACCATCGCACCGACGGTAACCCGTTCTGGTCTGCGCGATGCGACCGGTCGTGACCGAGACCCCTCGGTGGCTGGTTCATCTGGTCCGGAAAACAACTACATCCTCGACGGTGTGAACACGACTGACCCCGCGTTCGGTGGTTCAGGTGCGAACCTTCCGTTCGAGTTTGTTCAGGAAGTGGAAATCAAGACCGGTGCGTATGGTCCGGAATACGGAAAATCGACCGGCGGTATTTTCAACGTTATCACCAAGAGCGGTGGCAATGAGTTTCACGGCGACATCTTCGGCTATGGCACGTCCAAAGGCCTGGTTCGCGAAGTGAAGAACTTCCCGTTCACCGGTTCGGCAGCCAACGGCTTTTCGGAAGTTGACCTCGGTGGCGACATCGGTGGTCCAATCATCAAAGACAAGCTGTGGTTCTTTGGAGCTTTCAATCCCCAGAAGCGCAAGAACTACTACCTGACCCAAACGTTCCACGCGCCCGTGGACAACGACGTAACGATCCCGTTCTACGCCGGCAAGATCACATGGGCGCTCAACTCGCGTAACACCTTCACGGCCTCGACGTTCGGCGATTTCACAAAGATCGACGGCTTCCTGGCCACCGCGGCCCTGAACAACGTCAACGGATTCGGTGACGACATCACGGCTTTCGAAGGACGCCAGGAAACAGGTGGACACAACTACGCATTCCGTCTCAACTCAACGATCACGAATAACTTCATCGGTGAGTTCTCGGGCGGTCTGCACTTCCAGAGAGCGAACACTATCCCGCGTGCGATCGATAGGCCGCTCATCACCGACAACTTTGCAGTGTTGAAGGCTGGCCACGTTTTAGTTCCAACGCAGACGGGCGTCAGCTTTAACGCTGTTGCCGCGGCCAATAGCGTCACGAATACAACCGGGTTCATCGATTTCGTTGACGGACGCGGTGGTTCATTACAGCGCAACTTCTCGCGTGGTCCGGGCTTCGGTCTCTTTTCAACTCAAGACCGCGACCGCTATGAGTTTTCGGCGCACATGCAGAACATTATCCTGAGCAGCCACACCGTGAAGTGGGGCTTTGAGTGGAGCCAGAACAAGTACGACATCAATACTCTGTCGAGCGGTCCGGCGGTCACTTATGCTTTCACCCCTGGTTTGGGTCTATTCCCGACCAACGGTGCAGATGCGAATTCGACAAACGGATCCCGCATCGCTAATAACTGGCTGGTCTGCACGGTTCGCAGCAACCAGATCACCTGCCCGAACAGCGCAGGTGTTTTGCGTGCCCAGGCAATCCCGGGCGCGACGTTGGCTGCACTCGGACTGACGGTGAATCCGACCGTGACATCTATCACCACGGCTGAAGCGTTCAACAATCCGTTCATCATCAGGAATACCACTCGCGTACGTGACTTCCAGCTTACGGGCAACACCTACACGAACGTGGAAAGCTTCTATGTTGGTGACGATTGGAAATTCGCCAAGAACTTCCAGCTCAGCTACGGCGTCCGCTGGGATTATCAGCAGTCGTACTCTGATGGAAATTTAACCTACCTCAAGTTCAACAACTTTGACGACAACGCTGCGCCGCGCTTCGGCTTCATCTGGGACTTCACCGGAAAAGGCCGCGGCAAGTTGTTTATTAACTACGCGCAGTTCATCGAAGCTCCTGTACCTCTAGACGTCAACGTCCGCGCAGGCGGCGGCGACACCCAGACGGACAAGAACTTCAACGTCGACAGACTGAATGCACCGGCAGGCGCTTTGATCGTTCCCGGCGTCAGCAGCGGAGCCACCAACCTTGGCGCGTCTGCTACACCGCTCGATCCAGGTCTGAAACCCCAGAGCATCCGTGAGGCGACGTTCGGCCTTGAATATGAAATCGGCCACGACATCACTCTCGGAACGCGCGGCACCTACCGTGCGATGGTCAACGTTATTGAAGACGGTTCATTCGATGACGGCGACACCTACTTCATCTTCAACCCGGGCCGGCTTGGACAAGGCACGACTGAAGAAGCGGCTTGCGCTGGTGACCCAGCGACTGGTCGTGCTCCTCAGTGCTTTGGCAAAGCTCAGCGTTTCTACCGCGGTATCGAGTTCACCGCTACGAAGCGATTTACGAATAACTTCCAGTTCATCGCTTCCTACGTGTTCTCGAGCCTGATCGGTAACTACGAAGGCCTGTTCCGTAACGATAACGGGCAGTCTGACCCGAACATCACTTCGTTGTTCGACCTTCAGAGCTTGCTCAACAACACCTATGGTCGTTTGCCAAACGATCGGCCGCACCAGTTCAAGTTCAACGGCAGCTATCGTACCCCGTGGAAACTCCTCGTTAGTGGAAACTTCTACACCCAGTCCGGTACGCCGTTCAACCAACTGATTCCGCATCCGATCTATGGAAACAACGAAGGTTTCGGCGTTACGCGCGGAACCGCAATCGTTCCGACTGTTTCGGCTTCCGAGCCAGGATTCCCCAACACTGTCGAGAGCATCGGTTCAAACCGAACGCCCACGACGATGAATCTTGACCTGGGAGTTTACTATCCGATTAGAGTTGGTGAAGGTAAAGAGTTGCGACTGACTGGAGACTGGTTCAACGTCTTCAATAGCCAGCGCGCAGTAACTCTGGACCAGACCTTCTCGATCAATAGCGGTGTGACAGGAGTTCCGCCAGTGCTCAATCCGTTCTACGGTTCGGCGCTGCTGGTCCAGGCTCCTTCGGCGTTCCGTTTTGGCGCCAAGTTCACCTTCTAAACACTAACTTCCGCCATTTGGCGAAAGCCATTGCGGGTGACGGGGAGAGGCGCCATACGGCCCTCTCCCCGATTGTTTTATGAAGTCAAGAAAGCTCGAAAGAGATTTTTCACGCAAAGGCGCAAAGTCGCAAAGGAAGATTTAAGTTCACGAATTTCTCTTTGCGTCTTTGCGCCTTTGCGTGAAAAACATTCTTTGTGATTCTGAGTCACTTTTGCACTTGATCTTCGCGCAGTACGGGAGTTAAATCTAAATCATCCAGGACAGTTCAGGGAGGTTTCCATGCCAGGTTCTTCGTCCCTCCGCATTTGCTCTACTCGTTTTCTATTTATACTTCTTGGCATGCTTCTCTTATCCCCCAGCGCGAACGCGCAGGGAAGCGGCAAATCAACAACCGGTACCGGTGGCATTCATGTCATTCAGGGATACATTTTCTTCCCGTCAGGACGAAGAGCCGACGCCGGTTCGATCATGGTCAAACTCCAGTCTCTGCAATATGCCGAGTTGCAGGTAATACCGGATTCGAGTGGCTCCTTCACTTTTTCTCAGCTAGCGCCCGGAAGCTATACAATCATTATTAATGCCGGAAATGAGTATGAGCTCTACAGCGAGAGTGTCTTGATTGATAGTGACCTGAACCTGTCGCGAATGGGTGTGCGACTTCCGCCCAATCCACAACGGCATACCGTGATGGCGCACCTCCAAGTGAAAATCAGAGCCGGCACCAAACCGGGAGTGGTGAATGCTGCGCTTGCGGCAGTTCCAGATAAGGCGCGCAAGCTCTACGACCGGGGCGTGGCAGAAGCTCGCAACGAGGATGCAGCCAAAGCAGTGAGCTCTTTGAAGGAAGCGGTCGCGCTTTATCCCAACTTTCCACTCGCTCTCAACGAGCTCGGTGTTCAATATTTGAAGTTGCGACAGGTCAACAAGGCGGTTGAAGTTCTCAAAGAAGCCTGCAAACTGAGTCCGAACGCTGCGCCCGCGAGACTGAATCTCGGCATCGCGTTACTCGAGACCAGGGAGTTCGCACCAGCCGAGCAGCAGATCCGCGAATCGTTGAAACTAAACACCAACTCCGCGACGGCGCACATGTATCTCGGTATCTCGTTGCTGCGCCAGACTAAATACGAGGAAGCCGAGATGGAGTTGTTGACTGCGACCCAGGCCAATGCCGCGCAGCTCGGCATGGCGAATTATTATCTCGGCGGGCTCTACTGGCGGAAAAAGGACTATACTCGCGCAGTCGAGCAATTGGAGAAGTACCTGGCATCGACGCCGAATGCTCCTGATGCCGAGCGCGTGCGTAACACGATCAAGGATTTTCGCAGTCGCATCAATCCCGAATAATTTAATAAGAAAGGACAGCAATTCATTGATGAATGCAAACAGGTTACCCCATCTGATCTTGACGGCAGCGCTGATCGTGTCGTCCGCCCTGGTTGCAAAAGCGCAGGCGCCGGGCAGCTCGCGCAACGGCGGACTGCCGACCGGTGAAGGCAACGTCATGCTCCAGGGCCGGATTTATTTTCCGTCCGGACAGAGTGCCAGCGGGCGCACGATTAGAGTAAATCTCGAAAGTGTCCAGCAGTTTG
>Ga0207710_10001566_pt1 | contig 11242 bp, 8 predicted proteins | sample KBSS24metaG_FD_184400 | JGI IMG/M metagenome (GOLD analysis project Ga0207710, IMG submission 184400) | Switchgrass rhizosphere microbial communities from Kellogg Biological Station, Michigan, USA - KBS S2-4 metaG (SPAdes) (version 2) | ecosystem: Host-associated > Plants > Roots > Rhizosphere >...
AGGGCGGTCGAGGAGGCGAAGCAGGCGCTCGCGCGGAGCCACGATCCTTCGGGCGAGCCCCGCCGCGCGGCGCTCGAGGAGGAGGTGCGGCGCCTCGAGGCCGACATCGCGCGGCGCGGCGAGGACATGGCGCGACGCGAGCGCGAGCTCGCCGCCGTCGAAGCGGCGACCGGCGACGCGGTGCGCGAAGAGCGCGCCTCCCGCCAGCGCCGCGACGCGCGATCGGCGGACGTCTTCCGCTTCGACCCGTAGGCGGGCGCGCCTAGTATCGCGCGCATGAAGCGGACCCTCGTCGTCGCGTTCGTCTGCGGCTGCTCGCCCGCCGCCACCTCCGACCCCGTCACGCCCAGGGCCGCGCCGGAGGCGGCGGTCGCGCCGAGCGGCGCGCCCGGGACGAGCGCGGCGCTGCTCCCGCCGATGGCGACGAAGAGGCCGACGTCGAAGGCGCTCTTCGGCCGCACGCTCGAAGACGACTACTACTGGCTCCGCGAGAAGGGGACGCCCGAGGTCGAGCGGTACCTCGAGGCGGAGAACGCGTACACCGCGTCCCGGATGGAGCCGACGCGCGCGCTCCAGAAGACGCTCTACGACGAGATGCTCGCGCGCGTGAAGGAGGACGACACGACGCCGCCGGTCCGCGACGGGGCGTGGCTGTATTACCGCCGCGACGAGAAGGGGAAGCAGTACCCGATCCACTGCCGCCGGGCCGCGCCCGGCAAAGGCGCGGCGGGCGACGCGCGCGAGGAGGTGATCCTCGACGTGAACGAGCTCGCGGTGGGCGGCAAGTTCATCGACGTGACGTCGATGCACGTGTCGGACGACGCGACCCGGCTCGCGTTCCTCGTCGACACCGCGGGCTTTCGGCAATACACGCTCAGGGTCAAGGACCTCGGGACGGGCAAGCTCGGGACCGAGGCGATCCCGCGCGTCGACGCGATGGCGTGGTCGAGGGACGGAAAGACGCTCCTCTACGTCACCGAGGACGCGACGACGAAGCGCCCGGACAAGCTCTTTCGGCACGTGGTCGGCACCGACGCGGCGAAGGACGTCCTCGTCTACGAGGAGAGGGACCCGATGTTCGAGCTCGGCGTCGAGAAGACGCGGAGCCGCGCCTACTTCGTCGTGACCAGCGCGAGCCACACGACCACCGAGGTGCGCGTCATCGACGCCGCGACGCCGGCCGCCGCGCCGCGGGTCGTCGCGCCGCGCGAGCACGACCACGAGTACTACGTCGACCACCGCAAAGACCTCTTCTACATCCGCACCAACTCGGGCGGCCGGAACTTCCGGATCGTCACCGCCAGCACGCGCGACCCGCGCCGCGAGGCGTGGAAGGAGCTCGTCCCGCACCGGCCCGACGTGATGATCGACGAGGTGCACCTCTTTCGCGATCACCTGGTGACGTTCGAGCGCGAGGCCGCGCTCCCGCAGATCGCCGTGCTCGACCTCGCGACCGGAAAGTCGCGCCGGATCGAGCAGCCGGAGCCCCTCTTCGCCGTGTCGAACGGCGAGAACCCCGAGTTCGGCGCGAGCACGATCCGCTTCCAGTACGAGTCGCTCAAGACGCCGCCGTCGTTCGTCGAGGTCGACACGAAGACGATGAAGCGAACCGTCCTGAAGCAGACCGAGGTGCTCGGCGCCTACGACGCGGGCGCCTACGAGACCCGCCGCGTCGTCGCGCCGGCGCGCGACGGGACGATGGTCCCGGTGTCGCTCCTCTACAAGAAGGGGACGACGCCGGACGGGACCCACCCGCTCTACCTCTACGCGTACGGATCGTACGGATACAGCCCGCCCCTCGAGTTCTCGTCGGAGCGCGTCTCGCTCCTCGACCGCGGCTTCGTCTACGCGCACGCGCACGTCCGCGGCGGCGGCGACCTCGGCAAGAGGTGGCACGACCAGGGGCGGATGGCGTCGAAGATGAACACGTTCACCGACTTCATCGACGCCGCCGAGTTCCTGAAGAGGGAGCGGTGGGCGAAGCCCGACGCGCTCGTCGTGTACGGCGCGAGCGCGGGCGGGCTCCTCATGGGCGCCGTCGCCAACATGCGGCCCGATCTGTTCTCGATCGTCCTCGCGCGCGTCCCGTTCGTCGACGTCATCACGACGATGCTCGACGAGTCGCTCCCGCTCACCGTCGGCGAGTTCGAGGAGTGGGGGAACCCGAAGAAGAAGGACGATTTCGACGCGATGATCCGGTACAGCCCGTACGACAACGTCGCGGCGAAGGCGTACCCGACGATGCTCGTGCGAACGAGCTACAACGACAGCCAGGTGATGTACTGGGAGCCGGCCAAGTGGGTCGCGAAGCTCCGCGCGACCAAGACCGACGAGAACCCGCTGCTCTTGAAGGTGAACATGCAGCCCGCCGGCCACGGCGGCCAGTCGGGCCGCTACGACCGCCTGGGCGACACCGCCTTCGACTACGCGTTCGTCCTGTCGCAGCTCAAGATGGCGCGCTAGTCACTCACCCTCGAGCCGCCCGGGTTGGCCGCCGGGACGAGCAACCCGGGCCGCGCGCCCCGCGCCGCCTCTCCGCACGGGCTCACGCGACGTCCGGGCCGGCGCTCCCCATCGTGAAGCGGCGGATCGACGCGCGCGCGTCGGCCGACAATTTGAGGTCGTCGTCGTTCACGACGCCGGGCTCCTTGTCGCTCAGGTCGGGCCACACGAACGCGAGGTCGTAACCCTTCGACGCGAGGACGGAGAGCCGCTCGAACGCCGCGCCGGCGCGCGACGCGTCGCGCCCGTGGCACTCCGGCCAGAGGGCGCCCGGCTCGACGTCGCCGAACGCGTTCCTCGCCCCGCCCGGCGCGGCGCCGATCTCGCCGACGAACGCGCCGCGCGTCCGCGGATCGCGCGCGAGGTCTTCGGCGCGCGGGATCGGCGCGGGATCGCCGACGCCGACGAGGCGCCGGACCAGCGCCGTCGCGCCGTAGTAGTGGAACTGCGGGAGGGTCCCGGCGGGGAGCGGGCCCCTGAGGTCGGCGAGGAAGCGGTGGCCGACGGTGGAGCGAAAGCCGCGCGCCTCGATCGCGGCCAGGCACTCTCCGAGGAAGCTCGCCATCACGTCGCGGCCGACGTCGGCGGCGCTGCTCGTCGTGTGCGGCCGGCCGATGAACGGCGCGGTGATCGTGTTCCACACCGGCTCGTTCGCCACCTCCCACGCGAACACGACGCCCTCGAGCGACGGCTCGCGCGCGACGTCGAGGAGCGGCGCGAGCACCGTGTCGAGGAACGCCGATCGCTGCGTGGTCAAGAGGCTCGTCCGCCCGCCCCCCGCGGTCCCCAAGACCAGCGGATAGAACGCGCCGAAGTCGATGAGCGACGGGAGGATCTGCATCCCCTCGTCGCGGAACACCTCGAGCATCTGCCGGAAGTGATCGCAAAACAGCGGATGCAGCGCGGGCGGCGCGGTGAAGGCGGCGCGCCCCGACGCCTCGATCACCGGGCGCGCGCCGTAGTTGTACGCGTTCCCCAAGAGGAACATCCGCACCTTCGCGATCCCGAGGTCGTCCTTGAGGACCTTCAAGTTCCGCGCGAGCGATCCGCCGGGCGGCTGCCGCGAAGGATCGCGGAACACCGGCGTCGCGTCGGCCGCGCCGGCCGGCGGATCGTTCTCCAGATCGCGCGGCCCGATCGTCGTGCCGTACCGATTGAACGGCCACGTGTAGTTGTACCCGACCTCCATCCGCGGCCGCGGGTCCGCGGGCGGCGCGCTCTCGTCCGGCATACGCACAGCATCCCGCCGCGGCGCCCCCGGCGCGAGCCGCAACGCGCTCGCGCGGCGACGAGGAGAGGCGGGTCGATACGCCCCGCGCCGGCGGCGGCGAGGCGGCCCCGATACGCTCCTGCGCGCGCCGAATCGCCGGCTCGCGCGCGCGGCGCGATTGCCCGAGCGCCCCCCAGCGTCCATCATCCTGGGCCATGCTGAACGACGTCCGCGAGGTGTGCCGCGCGTTCGCCGCGCGCGACGCCGCGGCCCCCGAAGCGTATCCGCGCGCGAACGTGGACGACCTCCTCCGCGAAGGCGTCCACGCCGCGCCGTTCTCGGCGGCGCGCGGCGGCAAGGATCTGCGCCTCGAGGACGCCGTCGCGATCGTCGAGGCGGTCGCGCAGGCGTCGCCCTCGACCGCGCTCCTCCTCGCGATGCCGCTCGGCCTCGCCGGCGTCGCCGCCGGGAGCGCGCCCGCCGCGCCGGCGGAGCACCGCGCCACGTACGAGGCGCAGCTCGATCGGATCGCGCGCGACTTCGCCGAGAAGAAGATCTATGCAGCGTGCAACTCCGAGCGCGGCGCGGGCGGATCGCTCGCCGCGACGAAGACCGTCGCGCGGCGCGAAGGCGGCGCGATCCGCCTCGACGGCGAGAAGATCCTCGCGTCGTTCGGGGAGAACGCGCACGTCTTCTTCTCCACCGCGAAGAAGGAGGACGGCGCGGTCGAGATGTTCCTCCTCGACGCGCGCGCGCCGGGCGTCACGGTCCTCCGCGACTGGGACGGCTTCGGGATGCGCTCGACGGAGAGCCACTCGGTGCGCCTCGCCGGGGCGACGGCGCGCGAGCAGCTCGGGTGGCCCGGCTTCCTCGACGGGGCCCGCCCGACGTCGTGGTGGTGGTGCCTGTTCGCGGCCATCCCGCTCGGCTGCGCCGCGTCGATCCTCCGCGCCGTCGGCACGCCTGCCCCCGCGTCCCCCGCGGTGCGCTCGGGCTGCGCCGACGCGTTGATGCGGATCGAGTCGCTCCGCGCCTACCTCCGCGACACCGCCTCCCGCTGGACCTCTGCCCCGTCGCGCGAGCTCGAGGCGCGGATGCTCCGCGCGAAGACGTACGTCAGCCAGGAGTCGACGCGCATCGGCGCCGAGCTCTTCGCCCTCTCCGGCGGCCGCCATTACACCCGCGGCGGCGCCGCCGCCCGCGCCCTCGCCGACGCCTTCGCCGGCACCGCGCTGCGCCCCCCGCTCCCCCTCGCCCTCGAGTCGCTCGCCGAGGGCTTCACCGCCGCGGCGCTCGACGACGTGTAGCGGCGCACCGCCGGCGCGCGGCGCCACCCCAGGGCCCCATCGCGAAGTTCAGCCGAAATTTGCGCGCCCGCGGCGAGCCTCCCGGAGCGCCCGGAGGCTCCCCGAGCGCGCCGGAAGCCCTCGTGACCGTAAAAGACCGACGAACGCCGGCTTCGTTCTCACTTTCGTCCTCGCTTTCGCCCTCGGCGCGGATACCGTGCGCGCCATGAGAGTCGGGATGGCCTTGGTGATCGCGTGCGCGGGGGCCTCGATCGCTTGCGGGACGCCGGCGCGCGCGGAGGGGCGGCCCGCGGCGGCCCCGGTCCCGACGGTCGACGCCGTGGCGCCGGAGCTCCACGCGCTCTACGTCGACTTGCACCAGCACCCGGAGCTGTCGCTCAAGGAGGAGCGCACCGCGGAGGTGCTCGCCGCGGCGCTGAAGAAGCATGGGTACGAGGTGACGACCGGCGTCGGGAAGACCGGCGTGGTCGGCGTCCTCAAGAACGGCCCCGGGCCCACGGTCATGCTCCGCACCGAGCTCGACGCGCTGCCCGTCGCGGAGAAGACCGGGCTCCCGTACGCGAGCCAGGTCCCCGACGTGATGCACGCGTGCGGCCACGACGTCCACATGAGCGCGTGGGTCGGCACCGCGGCGGTGCTCGCGGCGAACAAGCAGCGGTGGCAGGGGACGGTCGTCTTCATCGGGCAGCCGGCCGAGGAGACCGTCGGGGGGGCGAGGGCGATGATCGCCGACGGGCTCTTCACCCGCTTCCCGAAGCCCGACTACGTCATCGCCGTGCACGACACGTCCGACGCGCCGGCCGGCACGGCGAGCTGGGTCCCGGGCTACGCGATGGCGAACGTCGACAGCGCCGACGTCACGATCTTCGGCAAGGGCGGGCACGGCGCGCGCCCCGAGATGACCATCGATCCGATCGTGATCGCGTCGCGGACGGTGCTCGCGCTCCAGACGATCGTCGCGCGCGAGAAGGATCCGTCGGAGCCGGCGGTGATCACCGTCGGCTCGATCCACGGCGGCACGAAGCACAACATCATCCCCGACGACGTGAAGCTCCAGATCACCGTCCGCACGTACAAGCCGGAGGTGCGCGCGCAGATGCGCGCCGCCATCGAGCGGATCGTCAAGGGCGAGGCGATGACCGCGGGCGCGCCGCGCGAGCCGCTGGTCGCGTTCAGCCAGGGGCAGGACGCGACGTACAACGACCCGGCGCTCACGAAGCGCCTCGCGCCGGTGCTCGCGCGCGCGCTCGGCGACGCGAACGTGAGCGAGGGCCGCCCCGAGATGGTGTCCGAGGACTTCGGCGAGCTCGGCAAGGCCGCGCGCGCGCCGTCGGTCCTCTTCCGCGTCGGCGCCGTCGCGCCCGCGCGCTTCGCCGCGGCGAAGGCGTCGGGCGAGCGCCTCCCCGCGCTCCACTCGTCGACGTTCGCGCCCGATCCCGACCGGACCATCCGCACCGGCGCCGCGGTCCTCACCGCGTCGGTGCTCGATCTCCTCAAGCGGCGCTGATCCGTCCGGCCGGCGCGCGACGCCAGCGCGCGCTCACCTCGGCGCGGCGCGATCGCGACGGCGTTGAACTGCGCCCAAATGCAGACACCGTTCGGTGGTCGCGAGCACGGCGCACGCGTTAGGCTGCCGCCATGGAAGGGGCACCGAGGCCGCGCGCCAGCGAAGCACCGAGATCTCGCGCCGGAGAGCGCGGCGAGCGGCAGGTGATCCTCGACGCGGCGTTCGCGCTGCTGCGCACGAGCGGCTACTCGGGCGTCACGATCGAAGCCATCGCGACCGCGGCGGGCGTCGACGTCCCGACGATCGATCGCCTCTGGAGCTCGAAGGCCGACATCGTGCTCGAGGCGGTGGACGAGCACGCGAGCGCCATCCCCCCGCTCGAGACCGGCTCGCTCGAGCGCGACCTCGAGGCGTTCCTGAGCGCGTCGTTCCGCCTCCTCCGCGGGCCGCTCGGCACCGGCGTCGTCCTGCGCGGCCTCATGACCGAGGCGCCGATCGACGGCGACTTCGCCGCGCGGCTCGCGCATTTCTTCGACGGCCGGCGCGCGGTCGTCCGGACGATCGCGCAGCGTCACCTCGAGGTCCCGCAGTCCGAGATCGAGACGCTCGTGGACATGGTCTTCGGCGCGCTCTGGTACCGCGTCCTCGTCGGGAACGCGCCGCTCGACGCCGCGTTCGCGCGGACCCTCTCGAGGCTCGCGGCGCGCGCGTTCCGCTGATCGCGGCTCCGGTCAGCGCAGCGCGATGTCGACGCGGCGGTCTTTGCGCCACGTCTCCTCGTCGGTGCCCGTCGCGTCGAGCTTGCCGCGCGACGTCTCGGCGATCTTGTCGCCGGGCACCCCGAGCGACTCGAGGTACCGCGCCACGGAGTCGGCGCGGTGCTCGCCGAGCACCATGTTGTACTCCGCCTCGCCGCGCGGATCGGCGCGGCCGACGAGCAGCAGCGCGCGCCCCTTGAGCGGCCCGCTGGTCACGCATCGGGCGACCTGATCGAAATCGAACTTCGGCGCGCGATCGACGTCGCCGAACTGGATACGGCACGCCGACGACAGCTCGTTCGAGAGCTGGATCGAGCCCGCCGTGGCGGCCGTGGCGTTCGGCGGCGGCGGCGCGACGCGCGGCGCGATCGCCGACGTCGTGCGCACGATCGGCGTCGCGGCGGACGCCGGCGACCTCACCGGCGCCTCGCTGCCGCACCCCAGCGCGGCGACGACGACCAGAGGGAGCGAGACGACGAGCGGAGTCGAGGCAGGGAGACCACGTCGAGCCATGGGGCACCTCCGAGCCTGCGATTCACGTCACGTGCCACTCCCTCCGCGCTCCGTCCGCGCTCCGCGGTCCGCCGGCTTCGTGATCATCCGATGACTTCGACCGTCGCGTCGGCGCATCGCGCGCCTCTCGTCGCCGAAGGTGTTCGTCACGACCACCTCCATGCTCCACGGCGAGCGCGCAGCTCTTCGAGCGAACAGCTCGAGCCCGCCGCGCACCCGCGCCCGGACGTCCGACGAGCCCTCGATCCATTCGCGCCCCGACGCGACGTGCTCGTCACACGCGCGCGCGTTCGCGTCTCCTCTGCTCGCACGGGGCGACGGTGTGGGAGAGACCGCGGCGCGCCGGGATGGCGACGATACCGCGCGGTCAAGGTTCCGCGGTAACCTCGGCCGCATGCGGAACCTCTTGCTTGCTACTGCCATCGCGATCGCGACGGTCTACGCGTGCGGCGGCGACGACTCGAACGGCGGACAGCCGGGCGACGGCGGCGTCGACGGCGGCACCGTCCCCGACGGGTCGTCCCCCGACGCGGGCCCGCCGCCGCCGACCCCGGCGCCGTTCGGCCTCGACACCCGTCCCTCCAACACCACGTGCGTCGCGCAGAAGCGCCCGGTCCTCGACACCGGCGTGAAGCTCCAGAAGATGTGGACCGGCCTCACGTTCAATCAGCCGATCTACCTCACGCAGGCGCCCGGCGAGACCGACCGCTGGTACGTCCTCGATCGGACCGGCAAAGTCCGGACGTTCCCCACCACGGCGGCCGCGCAGACCGACCTGAAGGACGTCGTCTCGGTCACGGTCGACACCGGCGGCGAAGGCGGCCTCCTCGGTCTCGCGTTCCACCCCGATTGGCAGACGAACCACGAGGCGTACCTCTCGTACACGCGCGACAGCGTCACCGGCGATCCGGCGGCGCCCGCGTCGTGCGGACAGAGCGGCGCCACCGTCTTCACGTCCATCGTCGCTCGCTTCAAGAGCGCGGACGGCGGCGCGACGTTCGGCGCGCCCGACGAGATCCTGAAGGTGGGGCAGCCCTTCACGAACCACGACGGGGGGAACATCCAGTTCTCGCCGGTCGACAAGATGCTCTACTTCGGCCTCGGCGACGGCGGATCGGGCAACGATCCGTGCGGCAGCGGCCAGGACAAGAAGAGCTATCTCGGCAAGTTCCTCCGCATCGACGTGAACGCGCCGGCCGGCAAGTACAACGTCCCGGCCGACAACCCGTTCGCCGGGAGCACCGACGGGACGCTGAAGGAGATCTGGTCGTACGGGCACCGTAACCCGTGGCGATGGAGCTTCGACCGCGTCTCGGGCGACCTGTGGCTGGGCGAGGTCGGCCAGGACACGTGGGAGGAGGTCGACCACGTCGTCAAGGGCGGCAACTACGGCTGGAACATCTGCGAAGGGTTCCACAAGCGCGGGAGCACCACCGCGCTATGCAACACGCCGGGGCTGAGCGATCCGGTCGTCGAGCACCCGCGCAGCGAGGCGCAGTCGATCACCGGCGGGTACGTCTATCGCGGCACGGCGATGCCGAGCCTGGTCGGCACGTACATCTACGGCGACTACGTCACCGGGAACGTCTGGGCGCTCACCTACGACGCGGCGAACAAGGCGGTACCGAAGCTCCTCTTCAACATCGGCGCCGGCACGCTCGTCTCGTTCGGCCAGGGGAACGACGGCGAGATCTACACCGTGCAGATCACCGGCGGCCCCGGCGGCGCCGGCATCCTCTCGAAGATCGTGCCGACCGGCGCGGTCGCTCCGGACAACTTCCCGAAGCTCCTGTCGCAGACCGGGTGCGTCGATCCGAGCGACGCGACGAAGCCCGCCGCGGGCGTCATCCCGTACGACGTCAACTCGCCGCTCTGGTCGGACGGCGCGAAGAAGGCGCGCTGGCTCGCCATCCCCGACGGACAGAAGATCACGATCGGCGCCGACAACGACTGGGATCTCCCGATCGGGTCGGTGGCGATGAAGGAGTTCTCCGTCGGCGGCAAGCGGATCGAGACGCGCCTCTTCATGCGGCACGACGACGGCGGGTGGGGCGGCTACACCTACGAGTGGAACGATCAGGGGACCGACGCGGCGCTCCTCCCGGCGGGCAAGGCGAAGCCGGTCGGCGACGGCACGCAGACCTGGACGTATCCGAGCCGCACGCAGTGCATCCAGTGCCACTCGGTCGCGGCGGGCGGGACGATCGGCCTCGAGACGTGGCAGCTCAATCGCGACGTCGTGTACCCGTCGACGAACCGGCAGTCGAACGCGCTCGCGACGCTCGATCACATCGGCATGTTCACGGCGCCGCTCGCGGGCGCGCCGGCGACCTTGCCGAAGCTCCCCGATCCGGCCGGCACCGACCCGATCGAGCAGCGCGCGCGCAGCTACCTGCACGCGAACTGCTCGCACTGCCACCGCCCGCAAGGCGGCGGACAGGGGACGATGGACCTCCGCTTCGGCGAGTCGCTCAAGGACACCGCCACGTGCAACGCGGCGGTCACCCAGGGCAACGTCGGCGCGGCGTCGAAGATCGTCGTCCCGGGCGACCCGACGACGAGCGCCATGTCGCTCCGCTTCCACGCGACCGACAGCAAGCGGATGCCTCCGGTGGCGGTGTCGATCCTCGACCCGACCGGGAGCAAGGTGATCGACGACTGGATCACGTCGCTCACCGCCTGCCCGTAACCATCCGCGAAATATCCTGCCCCCACTCGCGGCTCCTCGGCTGCTGCGCAGCCTGCGGGGCCGCGGTCTCCCCCAAGCCGCGGGCTCCGCCCGCGCCGGGGGAGACCCGAGGGCCCGCGGCGCGCGGGCTACTCCCAGACCGATACGCCGGGCGCGCCGGAGATGTCGCGCTTCGCGCGGATGACGCAGAAGCGCTGGCCGGTCGGCGCTTCCATCACCCACCACGTCTTCACCTTGCCGACGCGGCGCGCGCCGAGGCGCTCGAGCCGCTCGGCCTCGGCGTCCACGTCGTCGCTCTCGATGTCGAGGTGCACGCGGCTGTCGTGCGCCACCGTCTGCACCTCGACGGCGAGGTCGCGCTTCGACGCGTCGAGCGGCACGTACGCCTCGCCGTCGCGCCCCCGCGGCTCCATCCCGAGCGCCGCGCTCCAGAAGCGCGCCGCCTCGTCGACGTCGGCGTCTTTGCAATCCACGATGAACCCCGCGAGCCGGCTCCGATGCATGGCGAGTCCTCCATCCCGCCCCGCCACGACGGCGGGGCGACGGCGAACCGTATAGCGCGACGGCGCGCGCGCGGGGGAGCCCCCGAGCAGAGCCGCGTCGCGGGCGGACGCGCCGCGCGGCGGTCACGGAGAGTGCGGCGTCCAGGCGAGCTACGCGCCGCGCTCGCGCGCGACCTCGTCGTCGAAGCCGCCGGCCGGGCGCAGCGGCAAGCCGCGGAGGTGCGGATAGTGCTCCTCCCACACGCGCGTCATC
>Ga0207710_10001569_pt1 | contig 11219 bp, 12 predicted proteins | sample KBSS24metaG_FD_184400 | JGI IMG/M metagenome (GOLD analysis project Ga0207710, IMG submission 184400) | Switchgrass rhizosphere microbial communities from Kellogg Biological Station, Michigan, USA - KBS S2-4 metaG (SPAdes) (version 2) | ecosystem: Host-associated > Plants > Roots > Rhizosphere...
ATCGGCCAGGCGGATGCGGTGAAAGCCGTCTCCACCGCCGTGCGCCGCAGCCGCGCGGGATTGCAGGACCCCAACCGCCCGCTCGGCTCCTTCCTGTTCCTCGGCCCGACCGGCGTCGGCAAGACCGAGCTAACCAAGGCGCTCGCCGAGTTCCTGTTCGACGACTCCAACGCCATGGTGCGCATCGACATGAGCGAGTTCATGGAGAAGCACAGCGTCGCCCGGCTGATCGGCGCGCCTCCGGGCTATGTCGGCTATGAGGAGGGCGGCGTGCTGACCGAAGCGGTGCGGCGCAGGCCCTATCAGGTCGTGCTGTTCGACGAGGTCGAAAAGGCGCATAGTGACGTGTTCAACGTGCTGCTCCAGGTGCTGGATGACGGCCGCCTGACCGACGGGCAGGGCCGCACGGTGAGCTTCACCAACACGATCATTGTGCTCACGTCGAACCTTGGCAGCCAATATCTCTCCAACATGGCGGACGGCCAGAAGGTGGAGGATGTCGAGCCGCAGGTGATGGAGATGGTGCGGGCCCATTTCCGCCCGGAATTCCTCAATCGCCTGGACGAGATCATCCTGTTCCATCGTCTTGGCCATGACCATATGGGCCCGATCGTCGACATTCAGGTCAGCCGGGTGCAGCAGTTGCTCCGCGACCGCAAGGTGGTGCTGGACCTGACCGACGGCGCGCGGGCATGGCTGGGCCGGGTCGGCTATGATCCAGTCTATGGCGCGCGGCCGCTGAAAAGGGCCGTGCAGAAATATCTGCAGGACCCGCTCGCCGACCTCATCCTGCGCGGCGAAGTGCCCGACGGATCGACCATCCGGGTGGACGAAGGCGACGGGGCGCTCGAGCTGAGCGTAGTGTAATGCTGACGGGGGCGTCCGAGAGGCGCGCCCGTCCGACCCAACGCATTCGTCATCCTGAATCAGGTTCAGGATGACGGTTGTGGGGATATCCCTTATCTGACTCTTCCACCCTCGACCATCGCCTCCGGATCGATCCGCGCGCCGTTCCATTTCATGCCCCAGTGCAGATGCGGGCCGCTCACCCGGCCGGTCGCGCCGACGATGCCGATCGGTTGGCCGCGCCGCACGACTTCGCCCGGCTTCACCAGCAAGCGCTGCGAGTGGAGAAAGGCGCTGTTGAGCCCCATGCCATGGTCGATGATGAGCAGATTGCCCTCTAGCGTGAAGGGCGAGGCCGCCGCCGGGATCACCACCCCATCCGCAGGCGCGACATAGACCGTCCCCGCCCGCGCCGCGAGATCGACGCCCGTGTGGTAACTGCCCGGCGTGCCGCGATAGACGCGCTGGGCACCGAAACGGCCGGAAATGCGGGCCACGACCGGCCAGACGAACACCTGCCGCCAGCCCTCGCTCGCATCGGGGCGCATGGCGGCGCGCGCAGCGGTGATCTCAGCCAGTTCCCCCGCGCGGCGGCGCTGGAATTCGGCGTTCGGCAGACCGGCGGTGGGCGAGGCGTCGACCGCCTCGATCGGCCAGTTGCCCGGCCTGACCGGAATGGTGCGATCAATCACCCGGCCATCGGCCAGCGTCATATGGAGCATCGCGGGTGTCGGCGCATCCCGGTCGAAGGCGATGAGGAAGCGGCGGTCGGCTGCGACCGGGACTTCGGTTCCGTCCAGGGAAATGGATCGCGCATTCTCCGGCGCCCGGCCGAACAGGATATGCCCCTGCTCCGCACTGCCACTGAGGACCAGTTCATCGGGCGGAGCGGCCGATGCGGGCGGCCCCGCAAGCATCAGGAGGGCGCTGCCGAGCATCGCTCGCAAGCCGACGCGCCGATATCGCTGTCCCATGCCGGACGCCTAGGGCTTTGGCGGCGGCGCGTTGAAGAGATCGGCCTGTTCCGCCTGGGGGCGACGCGGGTTGCGCGCCGGTGCCGGACGGGGCCGTTCTTCCGCCCCGTCGACCCGCGCGCCGACCGTTCCGTCCGCGAAGCGCAACGTGACCGCGCCCGCCTTCGCCGCCTCGCCTGCCGAGCGAACGATCTTCTCGCCCGCGCGCACCAGCGCAAAGCCGCGTTGCAGCGGCAATTGCGGGTCGAGCGACGTTGCCACGCGGGCGAGGGCACCCAGCGCCGCGCGGCAGTCGGCCAGCCTGCGCTGGATCAAAACCGGTGTCAGGCGCACCGCCGCCAGCCGCTGGCCCGCGCGCTCGACGGTCCGTGCGAGCAACGAAGGCCGCAGCGCCCCGGACGCATCGGCCAGTTCATGCCGCGCGTCGCTGAGGCGATGCGACAGGCCGCGTCGCAGGCGCTCGCCCAGATCGTCGACCCGCTGCCGCTGCGTCCCGATCAGCATGTCGGCGCGCGGCAGCAACCGCCGCATCGCCTCCAGCCGGCCATGGCCCTGCTCGATGCCGCGCAGGACGCAGCGCGCCGAGCGGATGCCCAGCTCCTGCACCTGCGCGAGCAATTCGGCCCGCACCGGCACCGCCAGCTCGGCGGCGGCGGTCGGCGTCGGCGCGCGGAGATCAGCGGCGAAATCGCACAGCGTCGTGTCGGTTTCATGCCCCACCGCCGAGATCACCGGGATCGAGCAAGCCGCGACCGCCCGCACCACCGCCTCCTCATTGAACGCCCAGAGATCCTCGATCGAGCCGCCGCCGCGCGCCACGATCACCACATCGGGCCGCGCCACCGGGCCGCCCGGCTGGATCGCATCGAAGCCGCGCACCGCCGCCGCCACTTGGGCGGCCGCGCCCTCCCCCTGCACCATCACCGGCCAGACGAGGACATGGCTGGGGCAGCGATCCTCCAGCCGGTGCAAAATGTCGCGGATGACAGCGCCCGTGGGCGAGGTCACGACGCCGATCACGCGCGGCATCCGGGGAATGGGCTTGCGCCGGGCGGGATCGAACAGCCCCTCCCCCATTAGGCGTTGCTTCATGCGCTCGAACAGGGCCATGAGCGCGCCCTCACCCGCCAGCTCCATCGACTCGATCACGATCTGATAGCTGGAGCGGCCGGGATAGATGGTGAGCTTGCCGGTGACGATCACGTCGAGGCCGTCCTCGGGCGCGAAGGCGAGGCGTGCTGCCGTGCCCTTCCACATCACGCCGTCGATCTTGGCGCCCTCGTCCTTGAGGCTGAGATAGACATGGCCGGAAGCAGCGCGCTTATAGCCGGAAATCTCGCCGCGCAGGCGGACATGGCCAAAGCGGTCCTCCACCGTGCGCTTGAGCATCGCCGATATTTCGGAAATGCTGAGCGGCGGCGCGTTGTCGCCTTCACGCTCCTCGGCTAACAGGCGGCCGGACGCATCGAAACGAACGGGACTATCGACCATGAACATCCTTCTGCTGGGCAGCGGCGGCCGCGAACATGCGCTGGCGTGGAAACTGGCGCAATCCCCGCAGTGCGACCGGCTCTATGCCGCACCCGGCAATCCCGGCATAGCCCAGCATTGCGAACTGGTCGACATCGACGTTGCGGATCATCCGGCGGTCGTCGCCTTCTGCCGCGAGCAGGACATCGGCCTCGTCGTGGTGGGGCCGGAGGGGCCGCTGGTGGACGGCATCGCCGACAGCCTGCGCGCGGCTGGCATAGCGGTGTTCGGCCCCGGCAAGGCGGCGGCGCAGCTCGAAGGGTCGAAGGCCTTCACCAAGGCATTGTGCGACGAGGCGGGCATCCCGACCGCCCGCTATCGCCGCTGCGCCAGCCGCGAGGCGGCGCTGGCCGCGCTGGCCGATTTCAGCCTGCCGGTCGTCGTCAAGGCGGACGGGCTCGCCGCTGGCAAGGGCGTCATCATCGCCGAGACGGCCGATGAGGCCCGCGCTGCGGTCGAGACCATCTTCGACGGTAGCTTCGGCGCGGCCGGCCATGAGGTCGTGATCGAGGAATTCCTGACCGGCGAGGAGGTCAGCTTCTTCGCGCTGACCGATGGCCGCAACGTGCTGTCCTTCGGTTCGGCCCAGGACCATAAGCGCGTCGGCGACGGCGACACCGGCCCCAATACCGGTGGCATGGGCGCCTACAGCCCCGCGACCATCTTCACCCCGGCGCTGGAGCAGGAGGTGATGGCGCGGATCGTCCAGCCCACAGTGGACACCCTCGCCGCGCGGGGCACGCCCTATGTCGGCGTACTCTATGCGGGCCTGATGCTGACCCCGACCGGCCCGCAGCTCATCGAATATAATGCGCGCTTTGGTGACCCGGAATGCCAGGTGTTGATGATGCGGCTGGAGGATGATCTGGTCGATCTGCTCCTCGCCACCGCCGAGGGCCGCCTCGCCGGACGGGATGTCCCGCGCCTCAGCCATGCACCCGCCGTCACCGTGGTCATGGCAGCGAAAGGCTATCCGGGAACGCCCGATAGGGGCGCGATCATCACCCTGCCCCCCACGCCGGATAACGTCGTCATCTTCCACGCCGGCACCGCGCTCAGGGACGATATACTGGTCGCCAGCGGTGGGCGGGTACTCTCGGTCACGGCAACCGGCCCCAGCCTCGCGCAGGCCCGGGCCGATGCCTATCTGGCCGTGGACAAGATCGCCTTTCCGGGCGGTTTCTGCCGCCGCGATATCGGCTGGCGGGAGCTGGCCCGCGCGGCGCACTGACGCCGAAGGGCCTTAACAAGGCAAAAGGCGCGCGAGGCCATGCCCCACGCGCCTTTCCGCAAGCCCGCTCTTGCTACTTTATCAGGCGAAGCTGACCTTCGTCGAACGACGGCGCATCACGGCACCGATCGCACCAAAGCCGACCAGCATCATCGCCCAGGTCGAAGCCTCTGGGACCGACGGCGCGCTGCGCGTGTTGGTGAACGAGAAGCTGAGGTCGTTATAGTCGAACGGCCCGTCGAAAAGATCCTCGAAGCTGACGAGGGTGGTGCCCGGCGCCCAGTTGTCCTGCACGCGCGCATGGGTGTGGCCGTCGGGATTCCGCTGAGCGGGCCCGGTAAGATAGTTAAATCCGGTGTTGTTGACGAACATGCGGAAAATCAACTCTGTGCCCGCTGCGAACGAACCCAGATTGACCTGGGAGCCCACCGCTGATGCATGATTGTTGAAGATGAACTGGCCTGTGTTGTTCAGGTAGAGATCATTGCTGTACGCGGCGCTGTTGCCTTCATAGGTGGCAATGATGTCTCCGCCGCCGGCAATCACGAGAAAACCCTCGGTGCCGGGTGCGGCGATCGGGAAAGCATAGGCGCTGGTGCTGGCGGCGAGCGCGACAGCGGCGAGCGCGATCTTGGACATGTTCATCATGGTATATCCCTAGTTCAGAAAATTGAGCATGACCGGACAACTTTGCGCAGTTCCGGACGAAGCGACCATGTTAACGGCTGGTTAACCGATTCGCTGCGACGGCGCAACAAGTCAGAAGGCGCTTGTTGCGGATCGCTCCATAATGGAACAGATGGCACGGACCCACATGACGCAGAACGGAACTAAGGGAGACGGACATGGGCGAGACGGGCTGGATCATATTGCTGGTAGCGGCGGCGGCAGCCATCTTGATCTTCTGGCTGATCAGGGGTCGAAAGCAGCCCCCGCAGGCAGACACCCCCATGCCGCGCAGCGAGCCCGCACCGGTCGAACCGGCCAGGCCTGAAACGGCCCAGCCCCCGCAGGAATTTCCGTCTGCTCCGGCCTTTGTCGGCGCGGACGGCGAAGCGGACGACCTCTTGCGCCTGAAGGGTGTGGGGCCAAAAATCGCTGCCGTCCTGACCGCGCAGGGCATCACCCGCTTTGCCCAGATCGCCGCATGGACCGACGCCGACATCACCGCCATCGACGCCCAGCTCGGCAATTTCGCGGGCCGCCCCAGGCGCGACAACTGGGTGGACCAGGCGCGCCTGCTCGCCGCCGGCGACCTTGCCGGCTATGAAGCGAAATACGGCAAGCTATAGCAAACTGTCCCTGAACAGGACGTTCCGCAGCCGCAACGGTGTTGATCCGGGCGCGCGGACGATGATAGCCTGCTATGGTATCCGCCGCTTCCGGAAGGTACCACGACTGTGCAGGACAGGTTCAAGATCGCCATAGGCGGTGGTGTCGCGGCATTATGGGCCATTATCGCGCATGGACCGCTGGGCATGGGCGCGCATTTTGTCGCTGGTCTGCAACATAATGCGGATGCGGCGCTGGCCGAGGCGGGCCTCAGCGGCGTCAAGGTCCGCTTCCCGTCCAGCCCCCTGTCTCGAACCGCGATCATCAGCGGCTCGGCGCCGGGCGCGGAGATCCGCCTGGCCGTCGCGGCCGTATCCGGTATCAAAGGGGTGGGAGCGGTGCTCATCGAGGCTCCGCCCGGCGTGGCGGAACCGCAGCGGGCAAGCGCGGATGCCTGCCAGTCCTCGCTCAACAAGGCCCTGGCCGGGCGCGCGCTCTCTTTCCGGTCGGGCAGCGCCTATCTTTCGCCGCGCTCAAATCGCATCATCCATGATGTTGCAACTGTGCTCAAAGCCTGCCCGACGCTTCATGTCGAGGTCGCCGGGCATGGCAATGCGAGCGGCAGTGCCGCGATCAACAAGGCCATGTCCGAGGAGCGTGCAAAGCGCGTGCGCGACGCCCTCATTGCCAATGGCGTGCCGGCAGATGCGCTGAGCGCGAAGGGCTATGGGTCGAGCGATCCCATCAAAGCGAGCGATGCACTGAGTCCAGCCAACCGGCGTGTCGTCTTCACTGTCAGCAAGAAAGGCGCCTGATGCCGCTGCTTCTGGAAACCATCGTCTTGCTGCTCATTGCCTTTGGCGTCGGCCTGTTCCTCGGCAGCCTCGTCTGGAAACAGCGGGCGGATCGGTCATGACCGCGCTCATCGCCTATTACTGGTTCTGGCTGCTGCTTGCCTTTCTGGTCGGCCTCGCGACCGCTTGGTGGAGATGGGGCCAGACGCCCCGCGCGGGCGACTGGGACAACAGGGGCGGAATCCTAGACATGCGAGGCATGGCGCGCGCGCCGCATCGGCCGGATGCGCCGCATGAGGCCGCCATAAGCGCCGATACCGATGGTGCAGCCGCCGCCGAGACGGCCGCTCCGGTACATCTGGACGCGGACGATCTCACCCGCATCAAGGGGATCGATGCGCAGATGGCCGGCATGCTCAGGCTGAACGGCGTGTCGCGCTACAGCCAGATTGCGGACTGGAGCGATACTGACGCCGAACAGATGTCGGTGCTGCTGGGCACCAATCCCGGCCAGATCATGGACGGCCAGTGGATCGAACAGGCGAGGCTGTTGGCGGCAGGTAACGGGGCGGAATTCGAGAGCCGCTTCGGTCACCTCTGACGGGCGGCGGGATCAGCCGTCGCTGGCGCGCTCGATATTGGCGCCGACGGCCTCCAGCTTTTCCTCCAGCCGCTCATAGCCGCGATCGAGGTGATAGACGCGGTTGACCTGCGTCTGCCCCTGCGCCGCGAGGCCCGCGAGCACCAGGCTCATCGACGCGCGCAGGTCGGTCGCCATCACCGGCGCGCCCGACAGTGCGGGAACGCCGCGCACGACCGCCGTACGGCCCTTCACGGAGATGTCGGCGCCCATGCGCGCCAGCTCGGGCACATGCATGTAGCGATTTTCGAAAATCGTCTCGGTGAGCACGCTCGCGCCCTGCGCCAGGGTCAGCATCGCCATGAACTGCGCCTGCATGTCGGTCGGAAAGGCAGGAAAGGGGGCGGTCGAGACATTGATCGGGCGCAAGGGGCCATCGGCGGCGACGAACAGGCTGTCGCGCCGCTGCTCCACCACCACGCCGCATCCGCGCAGCGCGGCCAGCACCGCCTCCATGTCGTCCGCCCGCGCGCCGACCAGTTCGAGCGCGCCGCCGGTGATCGCCGCCGCGCAGGCATAGCTGCCCGCCTCGATCCGGTCGGGCATGACCGCATAGGTCGCGCCGTGCAGCCGGTCGCGCCCATGGACGATGAGGTGATCCGTGCCGATCCCCTCGATCTCCGCGCCCATCGCCACCAGGAGCCGGCACAGGTCGACGATCTCCGGCTCGCGCGCGGCATTGGACAGGGTGCAGGTGCCCTTGCCGAGCACCGACGCCATGAGGGCATTCTCCGTCGCGCCGACCGACACCACCGGAAAGGCGAAACTGCCGCCGGGCAAGCCGCTGCCGGGGACGCGCGCCCGCACATAACCGGCGGTGATCTCGATGGTCGCGCCGAATGCCTCCAGCGCCTTCAGGTGCAGGTCGATCGGCCGGTTGCCGATCGCGCAGCCGCCCGGCAGCGACACCGTCGCCTCGCCCGCCCGCGCGAGCAGCGGGCCGAGCACCAGGATCGAGGCGCGCATCTTGCGCACGATGTCATAGGGCGCCTCGGTCGAGCTGACCCGGCCGGCGCGCAGGGTCATGACCCGGCCGAAATCCTCGGGCCGCGCGCCCTCGATCATGGTCGACGCGCCGAGCTGGTTGAGGAGATGGCCGAAGCTGTCGACATCGGCGAGACGCGGCAGGTTGCGCAGCGTCACCGGCTCGTCGGTCAGCAGCGCGCAGGGCATGAGCGTCAACGCGCTGTTCTTGGCGCCGGAAATGGGGAGACGGCCGTGCAGGGCCTTGCCGCCCTCGATGATGATGCGATCCATTGGCCCGCTTTAAAGCGAAATAGGGCGAGTGCAAGGCAGGGAGCGATATCCTCGCCCCATGGGGGAGAGGATACGAAGCCTTGTCACCGTCAGGCCGGCATTATGTAGCAAACGCACCAAGCCGGGAGACGGCGCGTGATTAGCGCGGCGCTATGGGGCCTGGCGCTAGAACTCAACCAACTCACCGCCTCTACTGGTGTCGAATGGCCACTTCATAACGTATCTGCTTTTCTGCAGAGTCCCGAGCGTCGTGTACTCGAACCACACGGTAACGACGTACTCGACTTCTCCCTGCGCAACGGCGTTAAAGAAGCGCTCATGAGTCTGGCTCGCGGAATATATTTTCCGGTCATGACCTGGGGGCATTTCCATTGTGGATCGGACAGTAGGATTGTCACCGAAATGCTCTATAGGATGGCTTGCGATAGCCAGCCACACCTTGAGGTCATATGCCGAGGTCGCGCCAAAGTTTTTATATTGGATCACTATTTGCTGATTGTGATATCCGAAGTTCTCAACCCAAGCCGCAGCTATCCCCATATATGCTCTAAGTTGATATTCTGCCGTCCGCTCAGAAAGGCGCACTTGTTCATGAGCGGCATTGGCATTTCGCTCAGCTATTTCCAGCGCCCGTTCAGCATCATGAGTGGCGGCGACCGCAGCATTGGTGGCCTTTCGCGTATAGTGAAGGCTGACCAGCAGGCCGATAACGCCCAGCCCGCTAAGCCACAGCTGCAACCAAGCCCAATTCGCAGCATCGCGCGCAGCTTCCGCAGCGCTCCATTGGGCGCACAGATCGGAATTGCCTTTGCTCCCGGTTTTCCCGCATGGCTGGTAATATTCAGGGGGCTCGACAGGTTTGAGGGGTACGGCGGACGGGGCAGAAGTGTTTGGCAGGGCGTTCTGCATCTGTGCACTGGCTTGGCGCTGTTCGGGCTGAGCGGGTTTTTGTGGAGCCTCATTAGCCCCAGCTAGAGCTATTCCGACAAGCGCAATGATGATGCTCCGATAGCCTGTAGACATTGTATCAGAAACACCGCTGTAAATTTGCCCCGGCTCAACTTGTTCCTGATATTTGGCTCAGAGTCCACAACGCCTATCGCGGCCAGCTTTTCGACCAGCTGCGCATAGCTCACGTTCCGGCGCTTCAATTCGGCTTTAAGTAGGCCCTTCACGCGGGCCTCCCATTCGGCACTGGGATTCACAATAGCCCGAACGGTGGTAATGAGGATCAGGAGGCTGATGCGCTTGCTCCATAATGCCGAGCTGGCGCTGGTAAGCTTCACTATCCTCTCCCCCAAGGGGCGAGGAATATCACCTCACGGCAGCAGCTCAACATCCCAGTACAGCCAATCCCGCCAGCTCTCATGCAGATAGTTCGGCGGAAACGCGCGGCCATGGTCCTGCAGATGCCAGGTGGTTGGCCGGATCGGCTGTTCGCGCAGGCGCATCCCCGCCTGGCGCGGCGTGCGCCCGCCCTTGCGCAGATTGCAGGGCGAGCAGGCCGTCGCCACATTCTCCCAGGTGGTGCGCCCGCCCAGTCGGCGCGGGATCACATGGTCGAAGGTCAGGTCCTTCTGGATCCCGCAATATTGGCAGCTGAAACGGTCGCGCAGGAACAGGTTGAAGCGGGTGAAGGCCGGATGTTCCGATGGCCGCACATATTGCTTGAGCGCGATCACGGAGGGAATGCGCATGTTCAGGCTGGGCGAGTGGACTTCCCGGTCATAGCTGTCGACGATATCGACCCGCTCCAAAAAAACCGCCTTGATAGCGGTTTGCCAGGGCCACAGGCTGAGCGGATAATAGCTGAGAGGGGTATAGTCCGCGTTGAGCACCAGCGCGGGACAGTTTTCCGGATGTCGTATTCGGTCGGGATGGTACATGGATAGTGCGTCCCCGCGAAAATGCTCCTTGCGCCGCGATCCTTGCCTGACGATCGTGGCAAAGCCATGACAGCATCAACCATGACTCTGCGTCAAGCCCCCGCATGAACCTTCCCGTCACCCGCTTCGCGCCAAGCCCTACCGGCAGGCTCCATATCGGCCATGGCTGGTCCGCGCTGATGGCGCATGATCTGGCACGGACGCACGGCGGCACCTTCCGGCTCCGGATAGAAGATATAGATGGTGCTCGTTCCCGCCCGGAGCAAGTCGCGGGCATTCTCGACGACCTGCGCTGGCTGGAGCTCAACTGGGATGGGCCGGTGGTGATGCAGTCGGAGCGATTGCCCATCTATCGCGCGGCGGTCGAGCGGCTGGCGGCGCGGGGCCTTGCCTATCCCTGCTTCTGCACCCGCGCCGACATCGCCGCCAGCGCATCAGCGCCGCATGGACCCGATGGGCCGGTCTATCCGGGCACCTGCGCGCGCCTGCCTGCGTCAGAACGCGCCGAGCGGATCGCGGCGGGCGAGGCGCATGCCTGGCGGCTCGACATGCAGGCCGCCGCCGCCCATGCCGGGCGCCTCTCATGGCAGGACATGGACGCAGGCGAAGTGGCGGCCGACCCGCTGCCGTTCGGCGACATCGTGCTTTCCCGCAAGGACGCGGCCGGCAGCTATCATCTGTGCGCCACCCTCGACGACGCGGCGATGGAGATCAGCCATGTCGTGCGCGGCGCGGACCTGCGCGCGGCGACCCATGTCCACCGCCTGCTGCAGGCGCTGTTCGACCTGC
>Ga0207710_10001573_pt1 | contig 11211 bp, 9 predicted proteins | sample KBSS24metaG_FD_184400 | JGI IMG/M metagenome (GOLD analysis project Ga0207710, IMG submission 184400) | Switchgrass rhizosphere microbial communities from Kellogg Biological Station, Michigan, USA - KBS S2-4 metaG (SPAdes) (version 2) | ecosystem: Host-associated > Plants > Roots > Rhizosphere >...
CAACCCGACCTACTAGTGACCCACAGCGGCGACGAACTCACCACGGCGAAGGCATATCGTGCGGTCACGGAAATCACCCATCGGTTCGGCGTCCTGATCAACGCCGTCTTCCGGCAGCACATCGTCAGCGCCCGGACCCACTTCGAGGGCGTCATCACCGACGCGTCGGCAAGCGTCACGTGCGGCATCGGATTCGCGGATCTGACCGGATTCACCACGCTGACGCAAATCCTCACGCCGACCGAATTGCTTGACCTACTAGTCGAATTCGGCGGCACGGTCTCCGACCTGGTGCACGCCGACGGTGGACGTGTGGTGAAGTTCATCGGGGATGAGGTGATGTGGGTGACGTCGACTCCCGAACTCCTCGTGAAAGTGGCGATGGATCTCGTCGAGCACTCCCGGGCGCGGGAGGCCGGCCTGCAGGTTCGCGCAGGTCTCGGCTACGGCTCCGTGCTGGCCATCGGCGGCGATTATTTCGGAAACCCGGTCAATCTGGCCGCCCGCCTTGTGGGAGCGGCGGCGCCGGGCCAGATCCTGGCGTCCAACGACGTTCGCGACGAGCTGGCCGCCTGGCAGGCCATCCCGCAGGAACCGTTGATACTGAAGGGATTCGATTCCCCGGTGACGGCCTACGACCTGCACCTGTCCCGCTGATGGTCGACCTGGACGCGCTGGAAGCCGCCGGACTCGCCAACGCGCGAGAGCGAGCGGACCTGATCAACTACCTGGACAGTCTCGGGTTCACCGTCGAAGAGATGGTCGAGGCGGAGCGTCGCGGCCGACTGTTTGGGCTTTCCGGCGACGCCGTCAGGCGGACTGGGCGACCGACCCACAGCCTGCGAACCGCTGCCGAGGCACTCGGACTGCCTCTGGACGACACCGCGCACTTCTGGACCACGCTCGGCTTGAGCGTCCCCAACCCCGACGACGTCGTGTTGAGCCAAGTGGACGTCGATGCCCTGGCCACCTGTGCCGACATGAGGCAGCGGCTCGGCGACGACGGCGGCCTGTTGCGACTCGTCGGCGCCGCTATGGCCCGGCTCGCGGAGGCCGAAACGACACTGCTTCGCACGTCGCGGCCCGACTTCTGGATCACCCGCAGCCACGATGAACTCACCACTGCCCGGGCCTGGCGCGAAGTGGCCGAATTGATTCCCCGGATCGGGGCGCTGCTCGACGTGGTTCACCGCCATCACACGACACGCCCGCGCCTCTTCGAGAGCGTCACCCTCAATCCGTCCGAGAGTGTGACCTGCGGCGTCGGCTTTGCGGACCTCTCCGGGTTCACCGCGCTCACCCACGTGCTGTCTCCCGCAGAGTTGTCGACTCTGCTCAACGGGTTCGGTGCGGCCGTCAGCGACGTGGTGCAGGCCGACGACAGTCGATTGGTGAAGTTCATCGGCGATGCGGTGATGTGGGTGAGCTCGACTCCGGAGGGCCTCGTACACACGGCCGCAGACCTCGTCGAGGACCCACGGACGCACGAATCCGGACTGAGGATCCGGGCGGGGCTCGGCTACGGTCCCGTCGTCGCCATCGGCGGAGACTACTTCGGCGACGCGGTGAATTTGGCCGCACGGTTGGTGGCCGCCGCGTCGCCAGGACAGATCCTCGCCTCCTCGGACGTAAGGGATGCGCTGCAGGAATGGCCCGCAATCCGGCAGGAACCGTTGACGCTCAAGGGATTCGATGCGCCCGTGACGGCCTACGACATGAGCAGTGCCGGCCGGTAGCTAGGCTGGAAGCTCGTGAGCACCGCAAATCCCGGATATCAGGCCCCTACCGTCACCGTCGCCTCGTCGCTGCCCAAACGCACGAAGGGTTCGGTGGTGTTGATCGTGCCGGTCGTCAGCGACCAGGACGACGACGCGACGGCTGGTGCCGCTTCAGTCGTCGGCAATCCGTTTCTCGACGCTGAGGCCGTCGGGGAGATCGACGTCGCGCTCAAGGCCCTCGGCGCGAAGGGCGGCGCCGATCAGGTCACCCGGGTTGTCGCACCGTCGCTCCCCGTGGGCAGCGTCCTCGCGGTGGGCCTGGGTAAGGACCGTGACAAGTGGCCCGCCGACGTCATCCGCCGCGCAGCGGGAGTGGCAGCGCGTTCGTTGAACGGCACCGAGACCGTGATCACCACGCTTTCGGACCTGGACCTCAGTGCGACGATCGAGGGGCTGATCCTCGGCGCGTACCGGTTCACCGACTTCCGCAGTTCCAAGACCGCACCGAAGGACGCGGGCCTGCGTGAGATCACGGCGCTGACGGCCGACACGAAGACCAAGGGACCGCGGACGAGAGGAGCACCAAACACAGCTGCAGCGGCTGCCGAGCGTGCCGCGGCGATCGGCAGCGCGGTGGCCACTGCACGCGATTTGGTAAACACCCCGCCGAGTCATCTTTATCCGGCCGAATTCGCCAAGCGCGCAAAGGCTTTGGGTGAGGCGGCGGGCCTCGAGGTGGAAGTGCTGAACGACAAGGAGCTGGCCAAGGACGGGTACGGCGGCGTGATCGGGGTCGGCCAGGGCTCGTCGCGACCACCGCGGCTGGTCCGCCTTATTCACCGTGGGGCGAAGACCAAAAAGGCCAAGACCGTCGCGCTCGTCGGCAAGGGGATCACCTTCGACACCGGCGGCATCTCGATCAAGCCTGCGGCCAACATGCACCACATGACCTCCGACATGGGCGGTGCAGCGGCCGTCATCGCCACCGTCGTGCTGGCCGCCGAGCAGCAGTTGCCCATCGACGTGATCGCGACCGTGCCGATGGCCGAGAACATGCCGTCGTCGACCGCGCAGCGCCCCGGTGACGTGCTCACCCAGTACGGCGGCATCACCGTCGAGGTGCTCAACACCGACGCCGAGGGCCGGTTGATCCTGGCCGACGCGATCGTGCGGGCCTGCGAAGACAAGCCCGACTACCTGATCGAAACGTCGACGCTGACAGGCGCGCAGACCGTGGCGCTCGGCGCCCGCACGCCCGGCGTGATGGGCAGCGACGAGTTCCGCGACCGCGTCGCCGAGATTTCCCAGGAGGTCGGCGAGAACGCCTGGCCGATGCCGCTGCCCGAAGAATTGAAGGACGACCTGAAGTCGACGGTGGCCGACCTGGCCAACGTCAGCGGCTCGCGCTATGCGGGCATGCTCGTCGCGGGCACGTACCTGCGCGAGTTCGTCGCCGACGGGGTGCAGTGGGCGCACATCGACATCGCGGGACCGGCGTACAACACCGGCGGGCCGTGGGGTTACACCGGCAAGGGCGGCACCGGCGTGCCGACGCGCACGATGTTCGCAGTCCTCGAGGACATCGCTGGGAACGGCTGATTACATCACGCTGGCACGGGCGGAGCTGCGCATCACCTGCGGCAACAGGTGCGCGACGCCGTACACGAAGTAGGCCTCCGGCGCCACGGGCCGGATCGGCTTGTTCTTCTTGACGGCGGACACGATCGCCTTGGCCACCTTGTCGGGACCGTATCTGCGGACGGCGAACGCCTTCTCCAGTTGCGCGCGCCGCGCCTCGACCTTGGCCTGCTTTCCGGCGGGCACGTCGAACCGGGTGGTGTGCACGATATTCGTGTTGATCACGCCGGGGCACACCGTCGTGAGCCCTACCCCGGCCTGATCGAGTTCGGCGCGCAGGCAGTCGCCGAACATGAACACTGCGGCCTTGCTGGTGGCGTATGCATTCATCGACTGCTGCGGCGAATATGCGGCCATCGAGGAGATGTTGACGATGTGCCCGCCGGTGCCGCGATCGACGAGGCGGCGGCCAAATGACCTGCAGCAGTTGACGACTCCACCGAAGTTGATCGCAAGGACGCGATCGAATTCGTCGCGCGGCGTTTCGAGGAACAGCCCTGCATGACCCACCCCAGCGTTGTTGACCACGATGTCGGGCACGCCGTGCTCACAGCTCACCCGCTCGGCGAATTGCTCGACGGCGTCGGCGTCGGAGACGTCGACGGCGTAGGCGTGCGCGACGCCGCCGCGCGCGACGATATGCGCGGCGGTCTCCTTCGCGGTGGCCTCGTCGATGTCGCTGACCACCACTTCGGCACCCTCGCGGGCGAACGCCAGCGCGGTTTCGCGACCGATGCCGCTGCCCGCGCCCGTCACAGAAACCAGTGTGTCGCCGAAATATTCGCGCGGACGGCCGACCTGCGCGCGCAGCAGCGCCCGGCTCGCAGGCTTGCCTTCGAGGAAATCGATGAACTCGGCAACCGACTCCGCGAGCACCTGGGGATGCGACATCGGCATCCAGTGGCCGGCCTTGATGTCGCGCCGCCACAACCGCGGCACCCACCTCTTGGTGTCTTCGTAGACGTGTGGCCGGATATGCGGGTCGCTGGAGTTGACGATGAGTTGCACGGGCACGCCGACGTAGTGATCGGTCCTCGCCGAGCGAATTGTCTTGAAGTAGTTGGCGCGGTACACCTTCAGACTGTTGGCCGCATCGGAGCGATACGTGTCGGAGTGGTAAAGGCGGTCGGCGGGAATTCCGTCACGAATCATCAGCACGCGCCGCCACCCATCCGCCAAGAACGTCCGCACAACCAACGGCGCGAGCACCGGTATGGAGAAAGGGGCCATATATGAGAACCGCAACAGCTGATCCAGCGCCTGCAGGAACCGCCGCGGCCGGTACGGCCGTTTGAGACCGCCGACGATGAACCGGTTCATGTGGTCGCCGCTGGGACCCGACACCGACGTGAACGAAGCGACGTGATCGCCTGCGCTGGGCCGGGACAGGTACTCCCACATCCCCGCCGACCCCCAGTCGTGTGCGAGCACATGTACAGGCTCGCCGGGCACCACGGCGTCGATCACCGCGGCGAAGTCGTCGGCGTAGGCCGCCATCGTGTATGCCGAAACAGATTTGGGCACAGAAGTTTTGCCGACACCGCGGTTGTCATAGCGGATGACGCGGAAGCGGTCTGTGAGCAGCGGTGCGACGCCGTCCCACAGCACATGCGAATCCGGCCAGCCGTGTATCAGCACCACCGTCGGCCCCGCGGGATTGCCCTCTTCGTAGACCGCGACGCGCACCCCGTCACTGCTGTCGACGAACCGTTCGGTGATCTCGGCCATGGCACCTCCGCACAGTTAGTGGGACCGCCGGTACCGTATCAGCCTTCGAGTTCCTCGCGAACGGCGCGCTCACGTTCGATCCGCCTGCGTGCGTCGTAGTCCCGCATCCGCTGTGGATAGCCCACCTTCTGCACGTCATAGACGGGAATCTGAAGCTGCTCGCTCAGGCGTCGGGCGCCGGCGTCGCCGCCGGCCCTGCGGCGGGTCCACTCCCCGTCGGCGGCCACCAGGACGACCGTGACGTCGGTGACGGTGGTCCTCGGTTCGACGAAGGCCTCTACGCCGGTGTGCTCGGCGACCCACTGCTGCAGGTAGCGCAGATCGGCCGCGCGGTCGCTGCCGTCGGCACCCCGCGCCTTGCGGCCACCAGCCCGAAACCTGTCGAACAGTCCCACCTGCACTTCGCTCCTTTTCTCACCTCTATCGATAGTGCCAGAGCTTCGAGACCTCAGGTCTGCGGCGAACTGCGCACAGAGACGTGACAGGATGGGACCGGACATTCGAGCCGGTACGAACTGACCGACCGTTCCAGGGAGCGAGGGAGTCGAAACACATGGCCATCTCCGTTCAGATGCCCGCTCTCGGTGAGAGCGTCACCGAGGGCACTGTCACCCGCTGGCTCAAGCAAGAGGGCGACACGGTGGAGCAAGATGAGCCGTTGCTCGAGGTGTCCACCGACAAGGTCGACACCGAGATCCCGTCGCCTGCCGCGGGTGTGCTGACGAAGATCATCGCTCTGGAAGACGACACCGTTGAGGTCGGCGGCGAGCTCGCCGTGATCGGCGAAGCGGGCGAATCCGACGGCGAGGCGCCGGCCGCGCCGGCCGCGGGGGAGAAGCCGGCCGAAGAAGAAAAGCCTGCCGAGGAGCCGGCCGCACAGCCCGAACCCGCCGCCGAGGAGCAGGCGGCGCCGGAACCGGAACCGGAGCCGGCCAAGCCGGCCGCGCAGTCTTCCGGCGGAGGCGAAGCAACGTCGGTGAAGATGCCCGAACTGGGCGAATCGGTCACCGAGGGCACCGTGACGCGGTGGCTGAAGAAGGTCGGCGACTCCGTCGAGGTCGACGAGCCGCTCGTCGAGGTGTCCACCGACAAGGTCGACACCGAGATCCCGTCACCGGTCGCGGGCACGCTGCTGTCCATCACCGCCGAGGAGGACGACACGGTCGCCGTCGGCGGCGAGCTCGCCAAGATCGGCGAAGCAGGTGCTGCGGCGGCCGAGGAGCCGGCACCCAAGCCGGAGCCCAAGCCCGAACCGAAGGAAGAGGCCAAGCCCGAGCCGAAGCCCGAACCGAAGCCCGAGCCCAAGCCGGAACCGAAACCGGAGCCCAAGCCAGAACCGAAAGAAGAGGCCAAGCCCGCGCCTGCCGCGGAGGCGCCATCCGTTGACGGCGGCCCGTACGTCACCCCGCTGGTGCGAAAACTGGCTGCCGAGAACAACATTGACTTGGCGACCGTGAAGGGCACCGGCGTCGGCGGACGGATCCGCAAGCAGGACGTGATGGCGGCCGCGGAGACCAAGAAGGCACCGCCCGCTCCGGCGGCTGAGGCGGCACCCGCGGTACCGGCCAAGCCGGCGGCCGCCGCCCCGACGCCCGCGCCCGCATTGGCGCACTTGCGCGGCACCACGCAGAAGGCCAACCGGATCCGGCAGATCACCGCCAAGAAGACGCGTGAATCCCTGCAGGCGACAGCTCAATTGACGCAGACCCACGAGGTCGACATGACCAAGATCGTGGCGCTGCGGGCCAAGGCGAAGAACGCCTTCGCCGAGCGGGAAGGCGTCAACCTGACGTACCTGCCGTTCATCGCGCGTGCCGTGATCGACGCGTTGAAGATTCACCCGAACGTCAACGCCAGCTACAACGAGGACACCAAGGAGATCACGTACTACGACGCCGAGCACCTCGGTTTCGCGGTCGACACCGACCAGGGGCTGCTTTCGCCGGTGATCCACAACGCGGGCGACCTCTCGCTTGGCGGACTCGCGCGGGCGATCGCCGACATCGCCGCTCGCGCCCGGTCCGGCAACCTCAAACCGGACGAGCTGTCCGGCGGGACGTTCACGATCACCAACATCGGCAGCCAGGGCGCACTTTTCGACACCCCGATCCTGGTGCCGCCGCAGGCGGCGATGCTGGGCACCGGGGCGATCGTCAAGCGCCCACGGGTCATCGTCGACGAGTTCGGCAACGAGTCGATCGGTGTGCGGTCGGTGTCCTACCTGCCACTCACCTACGACCATCGGCTCATTGACGGCGCCGACGCCGGCCGCTTCGTGACCACCATCAAGCGCAGGCTCGAAGAGGGCGCGTTCGAGGCCGATCTTGGGCTGTAGAACCCTGTGACCAGCGCCGTCATCGCGATTGCGGGGTCCTCAGGGCTGATCGGCTCTGCGTTGGTATACGCCTTGCGCGCCACCGACCACAGGGTGCTGCGGATCGTGCGCCGCGCTCCGTCGAACGCGGACGAGGTGTTCTGGAACCCGGACACCGGCGAGTTCGACCCGAGCGCCTTGGACGCTGTGGATGCGGTGGTGAACCTGTGCGGCGTCAACGTCGGTGACAAGCGGTGGTCGGGTGCGTTCAAGCAGTGCCTTCGCGACAGCCGCATCGGGCCGACGGAAGTGCTGTCCACCGCGGTGGTCGAGGCCGGTGTTCCCGCTCTGATCAACGCCAGCGCGGTCGGCTACTACGGCGACACCGGTAGCCGACCGCGCGACGAAACCGCCGCTGCCGGTAGGGGTTTCATGGCCCAGCTGTGCGCGGACTGGGAGGCCGCCACCTCGTTCGCTGAGCGTGACGGCACGCGGGTTGTGCTGGTGCGGACAGGTCTGGTGCTGGCACCGTCGGGTGGGATTCTGAGCCGGATCAGGCCGCTGTTCTCGCTGGGGCTCGGTGCCCGATTGGGCAACGGGCGCCAGTACATGTCGTGGATCAGTCTCGAGGACGAGGTCCGGGCGCTGCTGTTCGCGATCACCCACGACGAGGTGTCGGGTCCGGTCAACCTGACCGGTCCCGCCCCGGTGACCAACGCGGAGTTCACCGCCGCGCTCGGCCGCACCGTGAACCGGCCCACCCCGCTGATCGTCCCGGGGTTTGCGCTGCGCATCGCACTGGGCGAGTTCGCGGAGGAAGGCCTGTTGGGCGGGCAGCGCGCGATCCCCGCCGCGCTGGAGCGCGCCGGTTTCGTCTTCCATCACAACACCATCGGCGAGGCGCTGGCCTTCGCCACGGCGCCGAACAACACATGACCGGGGGTAGCGTTGCGGCCATGGCGGCATCGATCCGGTCGACGGCTACGCCGATCGACGTTCAGCGGCTCGGCACGGTCGACTACCAGGCGGCCTGGCAACTCCAGCGCGAGCTCGCCGACGCACGAGCCGCAGGCGGTCCGGACACCCTGCTGCTGCTCGAGCACCCATCGGTGTACACCGCAGGCCGGCGCACGCTGCCCGAGGAGCGCCCCATCGACGACACGCCCGTCGTCGACACCGATCGCGGTGGCAAGATCACCTGGCACGGGCCAGGCCAGCTGGTCGGGTATCCGATCGTCGGCCTCGTCGAGCCACTCGATGTGGTGAATTTCGTTCGGCGCCTTGAGGAATCGATGATCAAGGTGTGTGCGGGCCTGGGCCTGGAGACCGGACGGGTCGAGGGCCGCTCCGGGGTCTGGGTGCCGTCCGACGGGTTGCGCCCTGCGCGCAAGATCGCCGCCATCGGCATCCGGGTCGCGCGCGCGACCACACTGCACGGGTTCGCGCTCAACTGCGACTGCGACCTGGACGCTTTCTCGGCGATAGTGCCGTGTGGCATCTCCGACGCAGGCGTCACGTCGCTGACCGCCGAACTGGGCCGCCGGGTGACGGTCGACGACGTGCTTGCGCCGGTGGCCGAGGCCGTGTGTGACGCGCTCGACGGCCGCCTGGTAGTAGCGTTGACGTAGTGACAGTCGCGCCTGACGGTAGAAAACTCCTGCGTCTCGAGGTCCGAAATGCCGAGACGCCGATCGAGCGCAAGCCGCCGTGGATCAAGACCCGAGCCAAGATGGGCCCGGAGTACCAGGAACTCAAGGCGCTGGTGCGGCGGGAAGGCCTGCACACGGTGTGCGAGGAAGCAGGCTGCCCGAACATCTTCGAGTGCTGGGAGGACCGCGAGGCCACGTTCCTGATCGGTGGCGAGCAGTGCACCCGTCGCTGCGACTTCTGCCAGATCGACACCGGTAAACCCGCCGAACTGGACCGCGACGAGCCGCGCCGGGTCGCCGAGAGCGTGCAGGCCATGGGGCTGCGCTACTCCACCGTGACCGGGGTGGCCCGCGACGATCTACCCGACGGCGGCGCATGGCTGTACGCCGAAACCGTGCGGGCCATCAAGAAGCTGAACCCCAACACCGGTGTGGAGTTGCTGATCCCGGATTTCAACGGCGAGCCCGCGCTACTCGAGCAGGTCTTCGAGGCGCGTCCAGAAGTGTTGGCGCACAACGTCGAAACCGTCCCTCGTATCTTCAAGCGGATCCGCCCGGCGTTTCGCTACGAGCGCAGCCTCGCGGTGCTCACCGCCGCCCGCGAGTACGGCCTCGTCACCAAGTCCAACCTCATCCTCGGCATGGGCGAGACACCCGACGAGGTGCGCACCGCGCTGCGCGATCTCTGTGACGCCGGCTGCGACATCGTCACCATCACCCAGTACCTGCGGCCGTCGCTGCGCCACCACCCGGTGGAGCGGTGGGTCAAGCCCGAGGAGTTCGTCGACCACGAGCAGTTCGCCAACGGCCTCGGCTTCGCCGGAGTGTTGGCCGGTCCCCTCGTCCGGTCGTCCTATCGGGCCGGAAGGCTGTATGCCCAGGCCGTCGCGTCGCGTCCCGCCGTATCCTGAACAGATGGCGAAACCCCGTGATCCCGCTGCGACAAAGGCCGCCAAGGCCGAGGCGAAGGCCACCCGCAAGGCGGCTTCCAAGCAACGCCGTAGCCAGCTGTGGCAGGCGTTCCAGATCCAGCGCAAAGAGGACAAACGCCTCCTGCCCTACATGATCGGGGCGTTCGTGCTCATCGTGGGTGCCTCGGTGGCCTTCGGGATCCTCTCGGGCGGTGTCTCCGGCTACATGATGATCCCGCTGGGCGTGGTGCTCGGCGCGCTGGTGGCCTTCATCATCTTCGGCCGTCGCGCACAGAAGTCGGTGTACCGCAAGGCCGAGGGGCAGACCGGGGCCGCCGCATGGGCGCTGGACAACCTGAAGGGCAAGTGGCGGGTCACGCCCGGCGTCGCCGCCACCGGCCACTTCGACGCGGTGCACCGGGTGATCGGGCGCCCCGGCGTGATCTTCGTCGGCGAAGGGTCGGCGAGCCGCGTCAAACCCCTGCTGGCGCAGGAGAAGAAGCGCACCGCCCGACTGGTCGGCGACATCCCGATCTACGACGTCATGGTCGGCAACGGCGAGGGCGAGGTGCCGCTGGCCAAGCTCGAGCGTCACCTGACCAAGCTGCCCGCGAACATCACGGTCAAGCAGATGGACTCGCTCGAGTCGCGGCTGGCGGCGCTGGGCACCAAAGCCGGACCCGCCGCCATGCCCAAGGGCCCGCTGCCGACGCAGGCCAAGATGCGCAACGTGCAACGCACCGTCCGCAGGCGCTGACTAGCGCCGCACGACCGCGGTATACGTCACCTTGTCCTGTAGTCCCCGCAGGTCGGCGTCGGTGATCAGCGGCGGGATCACCACCGCGATCAGCACTCCGCGCACCACGGCCCTGCCGAACCCGACGTGCTGACGGCCGTCGACCGGGACCACCATCAGCCCCAGGGCGAACTGGCCGGGCGTGAACCCGAACAGTCGCACCGACACCGCACCCAGCGCGAACCAGATGACCAGCACGGCGGTGGAGAGCGAGGCCATCGACACCAACCCGAACGACATCGCCAGCGCCGCCAGCCCGTAGGCGATCAACCAGTCGACGAACAGCGCGGCGAACCGCCTGCCCATCCGGGCAAGGGACCCGGGACCGGATTGCGGCAAACCGAGCCGCTGGCCCGGATACTCATTGGGTCGTTGGCCCTGGCTGCCCGACTCCGATGGCGGACCCGACAGCCAGGAACCGATCTCGCGGGCCATACTGTCAGGATAAGCGGGGCCT
>Ga0207710_10001574_pt1 | contig 11207 bp, 10 predicted proteins | sample KBSS24metaG_FD_184400 | JGI IMG/M metagenome (GOLD analysis project Ga0207710, IMG submission 184400) | Switchgrass rhizosphere microbial communities from Kellogg Biological Station, Michigan, USA - KBS S2-4 metaG (SPAdes) (version 2) | ecosystem: Host-associated > Plants > Roots > Rhizosphere...
AAAATCAAATTACAGTTGGAAACAATACTGTTTATAGTTATACACCAAGATCACCCGGCGATTATGAATTAAGAATTTATCGTCCTGGCGCCAATACCTATGTAAGCAGGAGTTTTTATAGTTATGGAAGCTGGGGTGGCAACAATACTTCTTTCCAGGTAAACAATGAAGGGAATATCGAAATTGAGCTGGATAAAAAATCTTATTTCAATGGTGAATCAGCAAAAGCTTTATTTAAAACACCATTCAATGGCAGGATATTGGTGACCATGGAAACCGATCATGTCGTTTCTTATCAATATGTAGATGTAGCCAACAGAAATGCAAGTGTCGATCTGAAACTTACAGCCGATCATTTACCTAATGTATATATTACTGCAACGTTGATCAAACCGCATGAGGTTTCTGATATTCCATTAACTGTTGCACATGGATTTCAAAATGTAAAAGTGGAAGAAAAAAGCAGGAAGATAGAAGTTGAAATAGTAGCGAAGAAAAATGTAAGATCTAAAACACATCAGAAAGTAACGGTAAAAGCTGCTGCTGGTAGTTATGTTACCTTGTCTGCTGTTGATAATGGAGTATTACAGGTAAGTGATTTTAAAACACCTGATCCCTACAATTATTTTTACCAGAAAAAAGCATTACAGGTTACGGCCTATGACCTGTACCCGTTATTATTTGCTGAAGTAAGAGCAAAACTAAGCAGCACGGGTGGAGATGGTGATGATGAAATGAATAAGAGAGTAAATCCTATGCCTGCAAAAAGAATAAAAGTTGTAAGCTATTGGAGCGGCATTAAAAAAGCAAATGGAAGTGGGGAGGCAACATTCGAATTTGATATTCCCCAGTTCAGTGGTGAATTGAGGTTAATGGCTGTTTCTTATAAAGGTCAAAGTTTTGGCGCCTCTGATAACACAATGACGGTAGCTGATCCAATCGTTATCAGTACAGCATTACCAAGATTCTTAAGTCCTGGCGATACGGTGAATGTGCCAGTAACACTGAGCAATACAACTGATAAAGCAACTACGGTTGCAGCCAGCATAAATGTTGAAGGGCCATTAAAAGTTGTTGGAGGAAATAGTCAAAGTGTTTCATTGAATGCAAAAAGCGAAGGAAGATCGACTTTTAAAGTTGTTGCTGATCCGGTTATTGCTGTAGGTAAAATAAAAGTAACAGTAAATGGATTGGGAGAAAAATTCAATGATGAAACGGAAATTTCCGTTCGCCCTGCTTCAACGCTACAAAAAGTTACAGGTAGTGGTTCGATAGTTGGGGGCAGTACTCAAAATATAAATATAGGATTGAGTGATTTTATGCCAGGCAGTGTTAATTATAATTTAGTCATCAGCCACTCACCTGCTTTAGAATTGGGTGAGCAATTAAGATACCTGGTTCAATATCCTTATGGATGCACCGAGCAAACAGTCTCAGCTGCTTTTCCTCAATTGTATTATGGTGATCTGGCCGACTTAATGGGATTGAATAAGCAGAATAAAGTAAATGCGAATACAAATATTTTGGAAGCTATTCGGAAGATAAGAATGCGGCAGTTATATAATGGCGCTGTTACACTTTGGGATAATGAAGGAACGGAAGATTGGTGGGCAACTATCTACTCGGCACATTTTTTACTGGAGGCAAAGAAAGCTGGATTTGATGTTGACAATAGTTTGCTGGAAACAATGCTGGGCTATATAAGCAACAAGCTAAAAAATAAAGAAACGATCACCTATTATTATAACCGTAATCAAAACAGAAAGATCGCTCCGAAAGAAGTTGCGTATGGATTATATGTGTTGGCTTTGGCGGGACAAAGCAATGTATCGGCAATGAATTATTATAAAGCCAATCCATCTATACTTGCATTAGATAGCCGTTATCTTTTGTCTGCTGCTTATGCAACAGCAGGTGATAAAAGATCTTTTACATCATTATTGCCATCATCATTCAGTGGCGAAGAGTCAGTGCCACAAACGGGAGGTAGTTATTATTCTGATGTGCGTGATGAAGCGATTTCATTAAATGCATTAATTGACGTCGATCCTGGTAACTCGCAGATACCATTGATGGCAAAACATATAGGAGATAAATTGAAACAACGCTATTGGCTTAGTACGCAGGAAAGAGCATTTGCTTTTCTTGCACTGGGAAAATTGGCGAGAGGCGCTAACAAATCAGATGCAACTGCCGAAATAAAAGTGAATGGAAAAATAATTGCTAAGGTTGATGGCGGACAATGGAAAGGAGATAGGGCAGCATTAAAAGGAACCAATATTGAGATAGCTACAAAAGGTAATGGTAGATTATATTATTACTGGCAGGCCGAAGGCATTAGCGCAAGCGGTTCATATAAGGAAGAGGATAGTTACCTGAAAGTGAGAAGACGATTCTATGATCGTTTTGGTAATCCTATAACCGGCAATACATTCAAGCAAAATGAATTGATCATTGTAGGTATTACTTTAGAGAAATCATATTCTGGCGATATTGAAAACGTAGTACTTACTGACCTGTTACCTGCAGGTTTTGAAATTGAGAACCCACGGACAAAAGAAATACCGGGAATGGATTGGATAAAAGACGGTTCAACACCAACGGCATTAGATGTTCGTGATGATCGTATTCATTTCTTTGTAGATGCAGAGGCAAACAGTCAAACTTATTATTACGCTGTTCGTGCCGTGTCGCCCGGGCAATTTAAAATGGGACCAGTCAGCGCTGATGCAATGTATAATGGAGAATATCATTCTTATAATGGAGCAGGAGTGGCGAGGGTAGTGCAGTAATAATTTGACTGGCTCATGATTTAAGTCATGAGCCAGTTTTTTTGTGAAGACTCAACTGAATGAATTAAAGGACTAAAGATGAAATTTTTATTAGGCATATTCATTTCAATTTTCACTTTAGCATGTAAGAATAAAATCAAAACAAATCATACTTTTAAAGTAATAAAAGATAGTTTGCAAGTTAAATCGGATTCCTTCAATACACAGGATTTGGAATACCATCCTTCTCTGCAAAAAGATATTCTTTTGGATACAATAAATATCCCTTCAAACAAAAAGCACCTGGAGGGCACGATTATTTTTCCAAAATTGTCTGAGAAAAATTACCCCGAGATTTATAAGCAAATAAGTACGCTGATAAAAGACAAGAAAAAAGATTTTGAGGAATCAGATAAGGATGAAAAAGTGGTATATGACTCACTTATGGAAGCTTACCAAGGCTGGTCGATGTGGATTGAACCTAAAAGTTTATATTGGACAAAGAAAATAATAAGCTTTGGTATTGAGAGTGGTGAAGGATATTCTGGAATGCCGTCCGGCTTTGAATATAAAACAATCAATTTTGATCTCGCAAAGAGGAGACAAGTTTTTTTGAAAGATTATTTTGTACTTAATAGTCGATCAGATACGACATATTTGGAAAAGATAATTGGACGGGCAATTAATAGAGATTTCAGCATAAAGAAATATGAAGGCGATTGGGGTGGGCATATTAATTTTTCTCTTGACGATTCGTTTGTCTATTTCTATTTTGATAAATATGATTTGTTAGGATGGGGAATATTTTCTATTAAGAAAAAATATATTCTTGAGCATATAAATTCCATCTATAGATAGTAAAACATAAATAAGAGGTTTTATTTTATCTTCATCTTATGAAATGTCTTTTTCTTTTCGCTCTTCTTTTCCTGAAAACATCTTTATTACTTGCGCAACAAGTAATGCCGCTGTATGAAGGAAATATTCCTAATTATAAATCATCAACCGATGAAGAAAAAACGGTAATTGGTGCAGATAGCATCTTAAGAATAGAAGCTGTACAAAAACCAACCTTAACTATTTATCTTCCTGCAAAAGAAAAAGCAAATGGGACTGCTGTTGTTATTTGTCCCGGTGGCGGGTATAAAATTCTTGCTTTTGATAAAGAAGGAACGTGGGTTGCTAAGAAATTAAATGAATGGGGAGTGGCAGCATTTGTTTTAAAGTATCGTATTCCCAATGATAAATGGATGCTGCATAAAGAAATTGGGCCATTACAAGATGCGCAAAGAGCTATTCAAATAGTAAGACAGAATTTTAAACAATGGAATATTGATATAAACAGGGTTGGTATAATGGGATTCTCAGCTGGCGGGCACCTGGCATCAACAGCAGCAACTCATTATTCCAAAAGTTATATTGATAATTCAGGGAAGATCAGTCTTCGACCGGATTTTCAAATACTGCTGTATCCGGTTATTAGTTTTAAAGATAGCATTGCTCATATGGGTTCAAGAGAAAATCTTATTGGAAAAAATGCACCAGATGAAATGATCAATGAATATTCAAACGAATTACAAGTTAATGCAACTTCCCCTCCGGCTTTTTTAATTCATGCTACCGATGATAAAACGGTGAATGTACTTAACAGTATTTATTATTATGAAGCTTTGTTGAAGAATAAAGTATCTGTGGAGATGCATATCTATGAAAAAGGCGGCCATGGTTTTGGATTATACAATAAAACAACAAAAGATAACTGGATGGATCGTTTGTATAACTGGATGCAGGCGAAAGGATGGTTGGATAAGAAATAAAAGATTCAATAATACAGAACGATGAAGAGTGCGACGCAACAGGCCATGATAGCAGCAATGCAGTTGGGTCAATAAAAAACTATCCTTCCAAATGAATACTAACAACAACCATTCTCGATTGTATCTTATCAAATACATTGGAGAATTTTAGATTCTCATCACGGCTGTGAACATTGCGAAGACCATTGCTGATCTTTATTTCGGGAGAAAAAATAAAACTTGGGAAAAAGAAATTGAACCCGAGGCCAAGCTCGACACCATAATCATATTTATTGATCTTTACGAGATCGTCCGCTCTTTTTGCACGGGCATTGGAGGCCATATCAATATCGGCCTTTACTCCCGACATCATATATACACGAAAGTTTCCAATACGATCTGAATTAAATTTAATTTGAAAAGGAAATGACATGATCACTGATTCAACTCTTTTGGTTACATCTGTTCCTTCAAAGTCAGGATATTTTAGTTTGTAAAAAATATTTCGTTCAATGAACATTAATTGGGGATTGAATCTAGCTTCGAAACGATTGGACAAACGGCCTGTTGCAGATAAACCCAAAGTAAAACCTCCTGAATTAACAGGTTCGGCTATATATACACTATCATTCTCTAGAAAATGCGAATGAAGCTCTGTTTGAAAACGGGCCAAATTAACACCGAGAGTAATACCAAAATAATAAGGCTTACTATCATGATCATATAAGTTAAGATCTCTTGGCTGCGCCAAAAGACATTGCGAAAGCAATAGCCAACCAAAAACCAAAAACAATTTAGTCTTTAATGTACGGGCCCGCCTGCCGGCGAGACAAGCTTTTTTCCGGTGTATATGCAACATATTCCTAAGCTAAGCGGTTTACATTCGGTATCGGAATATCCAACCTTGTTTAAAATGTCAATAAAATATTGGCGGTCCGGAAAAGCATTGGCTGACTCACATAAATACAAATAAGCTTCCTTATTTTGTTTGAACCAACCGGCCACTTTCGGTGCCACAATCTTCATATACAGGTTGTACAAACTTCTAATCATTTTACGCCGCGGCTTTGCAAATTCAAGTATCAATAACCGGCCCCCGGGCTTTAATACCCTTATCATTTCTGTAAGGCCTTTTTCAAGATTTTCAAAATTGCGAACTCCGAATGCCACCATCACGGCATCAAACGTATTTTCTGCAAAATTTATTGTTTCTGAATCACCCCTATGTAATTGGATGCGATTTGTAAGGCCTTCTTTTTCAATCTTTTTTTTCCCTATTTCCAACATTTGTTCTGATATATCAATCCCGGTGATCTTTTCAACATTGAGCATTTTACAGCAAAGGATTGCCATATCAGCTGTGCCAGTGGCGACATCCAATATTTTTTTTGGATCGATGCCTTTTAGTTTGCGGATTGCTTTTTTTCGCCAAATAAGATCGATCCTTGCTGAAAGAAAGCGATTCATTGCATCATATCTACCGGCAATGCTATCGAACATTTCAGCTACCTGCTCTTTCTTTGCTTTATCAGAATCTTTAAATGGGGTAATATGATCGTGGGGTAATGTTTCAGACATGAGAAACAAAGGTACAAGGTATAAGGTATAAGGCATGAGTTCAGAGTGTAAGATGAAATTTCAAACTCAATAATTGTACTTCGTGTTCCCTGTAGCTTGTATCTTGTGCCTTATCAAATCATGGAGATCATTTCGTCAACATATCTTATCAGCAATGCTGCTTATAAGGATTGTCCAAAGCCAGACAGACCGGAATATGCCTTCATCGGCAGAAGCAATGTGGGTAAATCATCATTAATTAACATGCTTTGTAATAATAGTAAACTGGCAAAAACTTCTGCATCACCAGGTAAAACACAATTAATAAATCATTTTGAAATTATTTCTTCTTCAAGAGAAAAACGAATCAATTGGTACCTTGTCGATCTACCGGGATATGGATATGCTGTAAGATCGCAAAGAGATCGCCGGCGCTGGGAACAGATGATAGAAGAGTACATTCGCAAAAGACCTAACCTGGTTTGTTTATTTGTATTGATTGATAACCGTCATGAACCGCAGGCTATCGATCTTGAATTCATTGATAAATTAGGAAAATGGGAAACGCCTTTTGTATTGTTATTTACAAAAGCTGATAAGGTAAAACCGGCAGCATCAACCCGGAATGTAGAATCATTTTTATCTGCACTAGCGAAGAGTTGGGAAGAGCCACCGCCATATTTTGTAACATCAGCTTTAAATAAAAACGGAAGAGAGCAATTACTAAATTACATCGGCAGTTTGAATAGTAGCTTTACGATGTTGCGTGGATAAATACTGCTAACTATATTGGCTCTTTTCAAATTATGCAGTATTTTGCACCATAATTACGGACCGTATATGAGATCAATCTTATCCGAAAAAAATGCTGTGATCTTTTTATTTGTGCTGGTATTCATCATTTTTTCTTTTGCCCACGAGGATAGCAAGAAAATGGAGAAAGGATTTATTGGCGTTAATAGTTACACGATCAGCAAGCTTGCTTCAGCCCAGCCGCATCCAAAGAATCTTCCTGAAGAATCTATCACTGATCATTCTGAATAATACCTTTTAGCGGGTATTTCTTTTTTATTATTCCCGGATTAGCTTTATATAAAAACCATGCGAAAATTTCTATTGTTTCTGCTCCTGCTTTTGTCTGTCAATGGTTTTTCACAAGCCGGCGATACCACTATTGGAAAAAAAAGACCCAAACTTGTAATAAATGATACTGTGCTTAATAAATTAAGACAGCTAGATGATAGCATGGCTGAAGTGGAACGTAAAAAAGCAACGGCAGAAGATATGGAAAGGTTAAATCAGAATAGCATCAATTATTTTGCACAGTTATCAAAAGAACGCCGTGCTAAACAAAAAAGAGATGCCATTATTCGAATCGCAATAGGAGTGGCGTTATTCATTGTATTAATTATCGGATTACGTCGCCGCAGAGTTAAGAAGTAAAACCCTGATTAATTTTCTTCCTTAAAGTAATAAATAAAAAGACCGCTTTTAATTAACGATCTTATTGGCGCAACTACTGCTTGCAAAAGCTTCAGGTTTGGCTTTAAAAGCAAAACCCATCCCGAGAATATATCCCATTGCTTCTTTAAGAGCATCATTACTTTTGAAGTGCGGATTCGTATTAATGTCCGCATGCACTTCCATATCCACATCGTACACAGTAAAAAGATTACAGAGCTCATAAGCGATCTCAATGCTCTTAGCCACTTCCATCAGCATACGTTCTTTAATAGTAAATTGCTGTTTGGTTTTTTCATTGTGGATGAACATAAAGCCACCATGACCTTCTCTGAGAAAGACAATAACTGTTGCAAATTCGGTGTCCTGGCCTTTTACCTGTGAATCAGTGCCAATGCAAACTTTTAAACGGTATCCCTTTTCTATTTCACGTTTGATAGCATTTTCTACGGCTTGCAGGATGGGGATTTCAATCGGGTCGCCATTAAATTTTCTCCAGCGCATAAAAAAAGGTTTTCCCAAGTTATGGAAAAACCTTTGTTCTGCAAAAGGGTACGGATTAATGTTCTGTTATGAACCTGTTTATTGTTTGATAAATTTATCTGTCCATTGATCATTGTTATTGGCAAAACGAATGAGATACATTCCACTGGTGATATTTCCTGCAGAAATAGTATTCAATCCATTTGACAATTGTCCTTTGCCAATTGATTTACCTGACAGATCATAAATGCTATAAGAATAATTGCCGGGGCTGTTTACCTGTATTGTATTGTAGATAAGATTGCTTACAAGCTGCGGACGTTGCATTGACCCGGTAGTATGAATGGTAATTACGTTTGAATAGTACTGTTTGCCATTGTCAAATGTTACGTTGAGCCGGTATTGAGCCGTTGATGTTACATTAGGTCTGTAAACAAATGCACGATCATTACTTGCTGGTTGTGTTACAGGCATGAAGTTTCTTCCATCAGTAGATATTTCAAGGATCTGTTCAACAACCTGTTCATCTGCATCAATGATCCAGTTAAACTGGTGCTTATCGCCATTTGCTTCGCCTTGTAATTCTAATCTTCTCAAGGGTAAAACAATTGGGGGAGCCTGCTGCGCAAGAATAGAATAAGAACCAAGACTTCCATATTCATTGGTATAAGCGTTCCCTACACCATCGATGGAAACATAATACGTGCCGGGGTTCAGCGTAGTATCAATAGAAGCACTTAATGTAGATAAAGGATTATAAGTACCAATTGATGTTGTTCCATTGTATAATTGTATTGACATATCAAGATTGGAGCCGGCATCGCCAGAACCTACATTGGTAGGGGTAGCATTCAACACAAATCTTTTAGTACTTGATAAAGTGAATTTAAGCATATCTTTTTCTGTAGGAGTGGTGATCATTCCACTTACTGCAAACTGATCACTGCTAAAGTTTTCGGTTGTGGCAGTAGCAAATGTTTCGCCAAAATCATCGGTACGATATCCGAAACCATTTGTTCCGGTAATAATATCAAGGTCTTTTTGAGAGTTTGAACATCCATATGGATTAGGTCCATCAAACCATGTAGTGGAGTTTTTATAATATCCTACACCCATAATAGGAGCCCAGCTTGTTTCTCCTGAACCAGTTCCATAATTATATTCAGAAGTAAGTTGGCAACTTGAATTGTATGAGGCCTGATGATATAATCCCAGCGTATGACCTGCTTCGTGAGAAGACGCTTCTGAAATGTATTTTACATTATAACCAAGCAAGTTTGAAAAAACGAATGCTGGAGTATTATCGCCCCACGTAAAAGAGCCAACAAAGGATACACCGCCCGCCCCTGAGCCATACCACGCATTTGAAGTGGTTACAATAACCCTCATTCTTTTGGTTACTGGCGCAGCAAGGTATTTTGTTGAATCGGTAGTAACGTTAAGATTGAAAGGACGATAATCTTCGGCTACACGGTTAAATATCTCAGTGATTTGAGTGTTATTTAATCCGGAAGCAGCGGCATAAATAGGGCCGGCATAATTCCAACTGGTATTAGCTACAGTATGTCCGTCAAAATCTAAAAATATTACTGCTGTTGCGGTTGAATAGCTACTTAGCTTCGGAACTTGAGAGGATGCATCGATAGCACTGATTAATGATAGTGCAATGCATAAGGATCGGAATAGATTTTTCATAACAAGGCGGATTTTGGATTTTACAATAGGTATCGGATTATACGGATGAAAAACGGGTCAGTTTTAAAATTTATTCATTTACTAAATCATTGAATTTTCTTTTAACAAGAGTAAAATGTCCGTTCTGGTTTTTTAATTCAAGGAGATCTCCGTGCTGAAAGCTGAGAATCCGGCCTGAATAAGTTAGGGTGCCATCTGCATTTGTAATCTTCGATAACGTTAATCTTGCGCCATTGTAATTAGTGGAACGGATCACCACGGTTTGTATATTATTATTCTCTTTGGTGGAAGAGGAAATGACTTGTCCTTCAAATTGAAATTGAGAATTATCAGAAAGGTTTACGCTTACTGAATTGCCTACAGGAGTATTTACCAGGTTGTTGAGATTGTCAACATTAACAGAAATATTTTCCGGTAAACTTTGAAATAATTTGGGTTTGTTTGAATTGGGATCGCTGCTGCGAAGAGCCTGTGTTGTTTGAGCAAATGAACACATGCCGGAAAATGCAATGCATACGAATAGCAAAGAGGTACGAAGGTTTTTCATTTTATTCTTTTTTAAAAGTCAATAAGGATATTGTTCAGCAGTCAGATTTAACTGCAGTTTTCATGGGGGGTCGGAGATACAAGATTTGTGAATTAATTTTTAAAGTCCAAGTTGTGAAGTAATGATTTCTTTAAAATCAAGTGGTAGTACTTTCAGGTAACTCGTAAAAGCACGAAATGGAAATTTATTAGTATTGGTTTGTACTTAGTAAAACCAATGTACATGCTTCTAAAGGTTGAATATTATTCTGTTTTGCAAGCGCAGCTAATTCATCATTTTCAGCGCCGGGATTGAAGATGATCCGTTTTGGTTTTAATGAAAGAATATAATCATAATATCCCTGTTGTCTCACAGGATTAAGATAAAGTGTGATCGTATCAATATCTGTAAATGGCTTTTTTTCTTTTTCAATTTCTACATCCTCAATCCGTGTGAGTTTTTTTCCAATAGCAACAACAGGATGTCCATATCTGCGAAGACGCTTAATAGCCAGATTACTGTATCGTGCAGGATTATCTGATGCGCCTAGTACCAATGTTTTCTTTTTATTATTTTGGGTCATACTAAATAAATCAAAACAAATACTGCACTAAGGTATGCCCAAAATATTGAAAACAGAATGTGAACAACAGTTTCAAATGATTTGCCTTTCCAAATCTTTGAGGAATATCCAAAGAACTGAACACACAATCTTACTGACCAAAACAATCCAAGACATAAAGAAATTTTCTTACCTAGAGCTGTGCTTAAAAGTTCATTCGACGATGTCAGGCAAAGAACTCCTATAAGAAAAACTAAAAATGCAATAAAAAAAGTATGTACGTACATCATTTGCCTATTCATTAAGCTCAATAAATTTAACTCCTGTTTCCAATCAAAATATTTGGGAAAAGAAAA
>Ga0207710_10001578_pt1 | contig 11188 bp, 10 predicted proteins | sample KBSS24metaG_FD_184400 | JGI IMG/M metagenome (GOLD analysis project Ga0207710, IMG submission 184400) | Switchgrass rhizosphere microbial communities from Kellogg Biological Station, Michigan, USA - KBS S2-4 metaG (SPAdes) (version 2) | ecosystem: Host-associated > Plants > Roots > Rhizosphere...
GCCCCATGAGCAGCAGGATGCGCTTGCGCACTTCGAGTCGCTGCGCCGCCGATTTGAAATACTCGACAATCCTGGCAATGGGTTCTTCGATGCCGAAGAGCTCATGGGCAAAGAAGTTGTAAGAGAGAACTTCGTGCTGAGTGCCTTCGTTCAGCCGCTCGATGCCCGCGGCATGAACCATGTCGTTAATGCGAGCGTGTGAAAGCTGAGCAACGCGCGGGTTCTGGGCGACTAACTCGAAGTAGTCGCGAAAAGTACCTTCCCAACGCAGCGCTTCGTGTTCACGGCGCAGATCTTCCAAACGTTCGCTGATATTGAATTGTTTTTTGCCATCCTGCTCTTGCATAGCCTTGAAACCTCTTCGGCCTTCGCGCATTGGACAGCGTGTGGGGAGAGGCCACGCTTAATTTTACTTACACCGCAACACTCGTCGGGGAAACTGCGGTTTTGGTTTGTTCTGTGCTTCGTGATACGCCTCACGCGCGCGTAAGCGTGAGCTACGTCCTCGAGGCATCACTTCTCAATGATCGATGTCAACAGGAAGTCCGGTGGGAACTGGAAGCGAACAGCACGCGCGCTTCCTTGCGGGAAAGTATAGCACAGGGGTCAATGCCTATTTCTTCTCTGTGCAATCTCTGCGTCCTCTGTGTCTCTGTGGTTGGAGATCCCGCGAGTAAAAACAACCACAGAGACACAGAGGACGCAGAGATTGCACAGAGAAATCAGTTCCCGGCCAAGACCACCTGTGGATGCACGCTTTGCGCACTCGCATCATACCGGCCGATGGCAATCAGCTCCTGACCGGCGTCGTAGATCCTCACGTTCTCTCCGTCGGCCCAATCCCGTTCAACCGCCTTCACCTCTCTTCCGTGGCTGGTCCGCCGCAGGTCTTCGCCGCTTAGATGCAGGGAAGGCAGCCACGAGAGCGCCGCACCGGGCGGCAGCAGGGCTTCTCCGATCGACTCTTCGCCAAAATGGATCTTTAACTGATCGAGCGTGATTGCCTGATCGATTCCCAGCTCGCCGACGCGAGTCCGTCTCAGCTCGGCTAAGTGAGCGCCAACGTACAAACGTTTACCGAAATCTTCGGCCAGCGTTCTGACGTAAGTGCCGGATGAACACGATACACGCGCGTGAAAATCGAATGTGCCGTCGAGGTTGTCCTTGATGAGTTGACCTTCGGGTTTGATCGCGGCGAACTCATGGATGCAAACGGGAACCGGCTTTCGCTCAACGCTCTCACCGCGACGCGCAAGTTCGTAGAGTTTCCGGCCCTCAACTTTCTTGGCTGAGTACATCGGTGGAACCTGGTCTATGTTGCCGCGCAGACTTTGTAACGCAGCTTCGATCTCTGCTTCAGTCCAGTTGCGTTTTTCTGTAGATGGTCCAGCAATTGGATTGCCGGTGCGGTCGCCGGTATCGGTTGAGTATCCGAGACGAATGATCGCTTCGTATTCTTTATCAACTCCCATCATGAACTGCGAAAGACGTGTTGCCTTGCCGAGCAAGATAACGAGCACGCCGGTCGCAAATGGATCGAGTGTGCCGGTGTGACCAATGCGACGCTCGTGAAGAATGCGACGCGTTTGCGCGACCACATCGTGCGAAGTCATACCCGAGGGCTTGTCAATTACTAATACGCCGTCCATGTGAGACATTTTAGATCAGCGGCCCATTCGCGTTAATCTGTGTTCGTTTATCGTGACTGATTTGCGACGTAAAACATTTGAGCGCGCCATAAAGTTACTCGCGGCCAAGCCTCGCTCTGTCGCCGAGCTGCGCGAGCGTCTGCTCCGTGGCAAGAACACTAACGAAGAGGTGGTGGAGACAGTTATCGCGCGCTTGCGTGAGTATGGGTATCTCAATGACGAGCGCTTCGCGTTCAGTTATGCGTCTTACAAGGTGAAGCAAAAGCCGGTGGGACGCAGGCGTTTGGAACGCGATCTCAAGTTCAAAAAGGTCGACAGCAGCGTTGCGAATGACGCGCTCGAGATGGTCTTCGCCGAGACGCCGGAAGAACAGTTAATCGACCAGGCGATTGCGAAACGCCTGCGTATCCGCGGCAAGCCGAAGAACCGCATGGAAGCGAAAAGCCTGTTTGAACACCTGCTGCGGCAGGGGTTTGAATTTGAGCTGGTTAGTGAAAAGGTCCGCTCATTAGCCACCGATTACGCGGATGAAGACTGATTTGTTACACTCGAATCGATATGACTGGTAACGAAATTCGCGAAGCTTTTTTGAAGTATTTTGAGGAGCACGGGCACATGCGTGTGCGTTCGTCGCCGCTCCTGCCCGCTAACGATCCGACGCTGCTCTTCACCAACGCGGGCATGAATCAGTTTAAAGATGTGTTTCTGGGTGCGGAGAAGCGCGAATATGCGCGCGCCACGTCGTCGCAGAAGTGTATTCGCGCCGGCGGCAAGCACAACGACCTCGACGAAGTAGGAAAGACGGCGCGGCATCACACATTCTTCGAGATGCTCGGCAATTTTTCGTTTGGCGATTACTTCAAGGAAGACGCGGTCAAGTTTGCCTGGGAGTTGCTTGTTGATGAGCTGAAACTCGATCCGAAGCGGCTCTGGTTCACGGTTTATGAGGGCGACGCCGAAGTGCCGCCTGACGAAGACGCGGAACGGTTTTGGGAGAAGGTCGGTGCGCCGCGCGAGCGCATCCTGCGCTTCGGTCGCAAAGACAATTTCTGGCAGATGGGTGAGACGGGCCCGTGTGGCCCATGTAGCGAGATTCACTACTACATGGGCGAGAGCCCGGACGATCCCGAAAACTCAGCCGCGAACGTCAATGGTCCGGGCGACACGATCATGGAGATCTGGAATCTGGTCTTCATGCAGTTTGATCGCAGTGAAATTGAGCCGGGAAAGTACAAGCTCGATCCGTTGCCGGCGCCTTCAGTTGATACAGGCGCGGGGCTCGAGCGTCTTGCGGTTGTCTTGCAGAACGTGAAGTCAAACTACGATACGGACCTGATTCGTCCCATCATCGACTTCACCGCGAGGCTCGCCGATCGCAACTACGAACCGGAAACGCAGGAAGGTTTTGCGATGCGCGTCATTGCTGACCACGCGCGCGCGACGGCCTTCGCCATTGCCGATGGAATTTTGCCCGGTAACGAAGGTCGCAATTACGTGCTGCGCAAGATCATGCGACGCGCGATCTACCAGGGCCACCACACGCTGGGCTTTGAGGGCTCGTTCTTCAATGAGGTTACTGACTTCGTTGTCGACTTTATGAAGGACGCGTATCCGGAGCTCGAGACGCATCGCGAGTTTGTGCAGAAGATGGTGCGGCTGGAGGAGGATCGTTTCCGTTCGACCTTGACGGTTGGATTGAACAAGCTCGATGAAGTGTTCAGCGCGAGCAAAGGCGCGATGCCTGAGTACAAAACGCTCGCGCGCCTCTACGACACGTTCGGCACGCCACGCGATCTGATCCGCGTCGGGTTGGAAGAACGTGGGTTTTCGATTGATGAAGACGAGTTTAATCGTGCGTTCGATGCGGCGCTTCAGGAGCTTCAGCAGACCGCGACGACTGACAAAGGCGAGACGAAAGCGAAAGCCAATCCTGTTTATGCAAATCTCGCTGGCCGTCTTTCGAGATCGATCTTCAAGGGCTATGAAACTACCAACGTTACCGACGCAAAGGTTCTCGCTGTTATCAAAGGCGATGAAGTGGAATCGCTGGGCGAAGGGGAAGAGGGTGAGATCGTGCTCGACCACACGCCGTTTTACGCCGAGAGTGGCGGGCAGGTCGGCGACGTTGGCGTGATCGTTGGTCCAACGAATGAACTCGCGACTGTTCTCGACACTTATTCGCCGGCGCAGGGCTTGATCGTGCACAAGATTAAACCCGAAAAAGGGAGTTTTAAGGTTGGCGATACGGTCTCGGCTGATGTCGACGTCGAGAAGCGCGATGCGACGAGACGCAATCACACCGCGACGCACCTGATGCACGCCGCACTGCGTGAGGTGTTGGGAACACACGTGAAGCAAGCCGGATCTGTTGTGGCGCCAACATATCTTCGTTTCGACTTCACGCATTACCAGCCGCTCACGGCCGCCGAGAAAGAAGAGATCGAGCGCCTCGTTAACTATCACATCCTGCGCAACGAGCCTGTGCAAACAGACGAGATGGCGATCGAGGAGGCGATGCGATCAGGGGCGATGGCGCTGTTTGGTGAGAAGTATGGCGAGCGCGTGCGCGTGCTTTCGATCAAGGGTCTCGAAGGGATCTTTTCGAAAGAGCTTTGCGGCGGCACACACGTGCGTGCGACTGGCGACATCGGGCTGTTCAAGATCACGAGTGATGAGTCGATTGCGTCGGGAGTGCGGCGGATTCGCGCGATCACGGGCATGGATGCTTACGAGCGGTTCCGTGAAGACGAAGTGCTGGTTGATGGATTGAGCAGCGGGTTGAGAACGTCGCGAAACGATTTGCCCGCGACGGTGACGCGCTTGCAGGAAGAGTTGAGAAAGGCGCGTCGCGAAACAGATGAGTTGAAATTAAAGATCGCGAGTGGCGCAGCCGGGGCCTCGTCGAATGGTGACGAGTCGCGTGAGGTTGCAGGTATCAAAGTTTTGGCGCGTGAGGCCAGCGGGCTCGATGCCGCGGCGATGCGACAACTTTCAGACACGCTGCTGGCGCGGATCAAGTCGGGGGTTGTTGTGCTTGGGCGGAGCAGTGATGGAAAGGTTTCGCTCATCGTGCGCACGTCGGCTGATCTGACCGGAAAAGTTCCGGCCGGGCAAGTGATCAAAGAGCTCGCGCCGATTGTCGGTGGCCGTGGTGGTGGTAAAGCCGACATGGCTGAAGGTGGTGGCAATCAGCCAGAGAATTTATCTACGGCGCTCCAGAAAAGTTTTGAAGTCGTAGAGCGGCTGCTCAGTTAGTCGACAGGATTACAGGATTTTCAGGATTAACAAAATTATCCTGTATATCCTGTCATCCTGTAAATCCTGTCTAACCTAACTCGCTCACATAGTCTTCTGTTTATCGGTGAGCGAGATGTTCATCTTCTCAAGCGTGATCTTGTTGAGCGTTCCGGTCACCTTGAGCCCCTCCGCCTGTTGATACTTCCGCAAACCATCTCGCGTCGCATCATCAAGCTTGCCGAGTTGCTCTCCAGCGTAAAAGCCCCGTTCCTTCAGGATGGCCTGGGCCTGGTTGATCTGTTCCTTGGTAGCGCGAAAGATTGGGCCGCGTTTGGCGCCCTGCTTCGTCGCTGATTTAGTTGAGGTTGAAGCTGAGTTCTGGGCCTGCACTCCCGCGGTGAAGACACAGAGTAGCAGTAGAGTAAGTGTAAGGATATTCTTCATGTTTTTTTCTTCCTTTTGTGAGGCGCGCAGAAGCGCGCGGGTTAATGGTTTAACCGTGAGGCAGCGGTCCGAAAAATCGCCGCTATGATACCGCGCCTGTCAAGAGACGCTGCGGCCAACAATGTTGGCAAGGGTTTAACTGCTGTGGTAGGATGCTGCAGTGCGAAGAACGCTCTACATTCTCGCCATTTTTGCCCTCGCAGCCGGTTCTGCGGCGGCCCAGTATCAGGTCGATAACTTCGACTTTCCCAACGCGGTCAAAGTTCAAACCCCGCCAAAGCCAGTCCCGCAAACCAAACGCCTGGTGCAGCTCACCAGCATGCCAATGAACCCCTCGCTCGGCGGGTTCACGACCGGAAATTCTGACGTCGACAACTACATCGTCGAATCCGGCAAGCGCAACTCAGTCGATCCACTCCTGCTCTACTCGATCATGCACCAGGAATCGAGCTTCAAGGCCCGCGCCATGTCAAACAAGGGCGCACGCGGACTGATGCAGCTAATGCCCTTCACTGCGAGCCGTTTCGGCGTCACGAATATCTGGGACCCGAAACAGAACATCGAGGGCGGCGCGCGCTACATGCGGTTCCTGCTCAACCTCTTTAACGGTGATGTGCGACTCGCACTCGCGGGATACAACGCCGGCGAGGGCGCGGTGATGAAGTATGGCTACCAGGTTCCGCCGTACAGCGAGACGCGCGAGTACGTGCGCCGCATCGGCAATCGCTACAGCATGATTCGCGACCCGCAAGCAGCCGCGAGCGCAAACGCCCTGTCTGACAAAGAACTCGCCGCAGCACAGCAGAAAGATCCAACCCCACTGAACGTCTACGAGCGCAGCGTCTTCATGACGCGGCTGCCGGACGGTCGTCTGCAACTAGTCAGCCAGTAATCACAGACAAAACACGCATTGATCTGATCCTTATCAATCTGCGTATATCTGTGGCATGATTGCCACCATGACCTGTTCCAGTTGCGGAGCATATGTTCCCCCAAGCGTCCGTTTCTGTTCGAACTGCGGCGCACCAGCCTCTGATCCGGAAGCGACGCGAATAGCACGCTTACAGTCGCGCGCGCTCGAGATGAGCGGCGACCAGGATCTCGAGCACACCGTCTTCACTGTTCGGCCCACGATGATGTTCATCAAGGCCGGTTATGCGCTGGCAGTCGTCGCCGGTATCGCGCTCGTGTTTCTGCTGGCGTCGCTGAGCGTGCCGGCGTCAATCTCGATTCCAATCGCGCTCGCGCTGCTGCTGATTCCGGCTTACTACCACCTCCGCCGCAACATGATTCGCTACACCGTCACCGATTCGAAACTCCAGATCGACACCGGCCTGATCGCTCGCACCACGAAAAACATTCCGCTGAGCAAAGTCCAGGACGTGACCGTCTCAGCCACCATTCTGCAGCGGCTGATGGGCTTCGGCGACATCATCATCGATAACGCCAGCGAGATCGGCGGCTCGATCGTGATGCACAACATCAGCAAGCCGCGCCATTACGCCGACCTTCTTTTGCGCGAACTCAGAAACTGGCATTAAACTGGCGACGTGCTGCCCAGCCGCTGCGAAGGAACATCAAAGCCGTGAGCGGTTTCTAACCATAGATTTCTAACCGGGCCGCATGAGGAGTAGTTAATTTTGCGCTTGTTTTTGAAAATCATAGTTTTAGTGTCTCTGCTGGTAGTAGCGGCAGACGTATCGAGATCTCAATCCGCTAAGCCACCAACCTCCAACGAGGACGATATTCCGGTACTCATCAAGCATCTTCCCCCGCCGGAGGAAGCTCAAAAGAACGCAGTTTATCTGGACAGTTTTTCTGATCTTGAAAAGCTGGGTTTGCAGCACCCAGTGTTGTCGGCAGTCGAATCGGGCGGCGATGCTGACGCGGCGCTCGCGACCTACGCTCCCAGCAAGGTTCTAATCATCGAATTCCACACTCCGCAGCTCGCGGCAGATAACGACCAGCGCATCATCACTCGGATACGGGAGCTCTGGCGATTAGGCCAGCCGGCGCCGACCGCCTATCGTCGTGTTGGAAACTACTCAGTATTCGTCTTCGACGCACCAGACGAGCAAACAGCAAAACACCTGATCGATCAGATCAAGTACGAGCAAACTGTGCAGTGGCTGGGCGACAATCCAAACATTCTCAAGGAAGCGGAGAGGCGTTACGTCAATACCACGCTCGGCGTCCTCGTCGCTGTTTTGAAGGCATCCGGTTATGCGGCGCTTCTCTGTCTCGGCGTGGGCGGTTTGATCGGCGGGCTGCTTTTCAGTTACCGGCGCTCACAGCAGAAAGCTGCAACAGCCTATTCTGATGCTGGTGGAATGCTGCGACTGAATCTCGATGAGCTGAGTGCCGAGACCAACGCTTCACGTCTTCTGCGAGAGCGAAACTAAAACAGGATTTTATCTGCGGAATCCGCGGATAAAATCCTGTTTCAACGGGCCAAAAAAATTGCGGGCTGCTGATTTTCCTGGGAGGCTCCCCCAAGCCCCGTCAAGACGTCAATCAGCAGCTCCGCTATTATTGCTCTTTGACTGCGTCACAAGCGCCACTCCGTTCCCCCAAAAGAGTCAAACGCTTGCTTCTTAAATCTGTGAGAGGATGCCTCCCCCAAAGCCTCCACTCACCGCAGTTATTAGAGCCTGACCCGATTTACCCTTATCTACCCTTCTTGTTCTGTTTTCCTCTTTGGCAATGACCGTGCCAACAGGGACTTTTGGGGCATACCAAATCTCATAATGCCGATTTTGCTGGAATTCCTTTGTGTTCCGATGGTGATGACATTGTGCGCGAGCGAACAGAAGCGTGACAAAGTTGTACACCTTCCATACAAAGCCACTGTACTAAGCGGACGATAATCGCTCGGTCTATGGCAAAGCCGCGACGAAACGCTCGACTTCGGCAGGTGTGTTGTAGAAGTGTGGCGCGATTCGAAGGCGATCGGCGCGCGGCGCGACGATAATTTTCTTTGTGTGGAGCTGATGATAGAGCGCCATTGCAGATAAACCGTCCAAATGACGGATGCAGACAATCTGAGATTTCTCACCGGGCGCTCGTGAGCTGACGACTTCGTACCGTTTTGCTCTCAAACGCTCGCACAAGTCGTCCGTGAGCTCTTCGAGATAGTTTGCGACGTTCCGCACGCCAAAGCGCGTCAGAAGCTCCAGACTCGCCTTAAAACCATATATCAGCGCTGCCGGTCCGGTCCCGGTCTCCCAAGCCAGCGTCCCGCGGTTCCAGCCCTGGTCGAAGTTGAAGTAGTCATCCGGATTCGGAACACTGATCCAGCCGACGAGCGTCGGTTGAATCCGCTCGCGGGCGCGGTCCGAGAGATACAGGTAACCAACGCCCTCTGGCGACAGCAGCCACTTGTGACCCGCACCAGCTGCAACATCGATAAACTCGGCGTCAACATCAGTCGGGACGACGCCGAGCGCCTGAATCGCGTCCACAACGAATAAAGCGTCGTGTTGGCGAGCGAGGCGGCCAAGTCGCTCCAAATCCATGCGAAAGCCGGAGGCGTACTGAACGTGACTGATAGCCACGACGCTCGTATTGTGATTAATCAGCCTCGCGAGCTCCGCGAAATCGATCTTGCCGCCGCGCTCTTCACACATTCGCACCTCGACGCCGTAGGCGTCGCGCACGCGCAGCCAGGGGTAGATGTTCGAAGGGAACTCGCGGCTGAAGGTGACGATGTTGTCGCCTGTGCGCCAGGTTAGGCCGTTGGCGACGGACGAGAGCGCGTCGGAGGTGTTGCGTACGAAGGCGACCTGTTCGGGTCGCGCACCGAGCAGGTTTGCGAGTAGCTCACGCGCCTGCTCTTTCGTGGCGATCCAGTCGCGGAAGTTGATTGAGCCGTTTTCGTGGACGTCTTTGAGTTGCGACTCGACGGCGCGGATCGACGTGATGGGTGGCGGCGAGACGGCCGCGTGGTTGAAATAGAGCGCCCGCTCAGTGATGGGAAAGAGGGCTCGAAGCTCTGGAGTCATATATTAGTTTCTCACGCAGCGGCGCAACGGCGCAGCGAGGCCCTACGGTTCCGTTGCGCCGTTGCGTCGCCGCGTGAGAAATCCTTTTCACGGCGCGTATGGCCTTCCGTAAAATTCTTTGTACAACCAGCCAAGCACGCGCGCTTCTGCCGTGCAGAGTGATTCGATCCAGCAGTTGAGCAGGAATTCGGTGCGACCCCGTTGGAACGGGATCTTTTCGGCCTCCTTCACGATCGAGCCGCCGCTTTGCAAATCTAACTTGTATGTGTCCGCTGTTGTTTCGTTGGCTTTCGAAGCAGTGTCGAGAGCACCGAGAAGCTGGCCTATCCATTCATGCAGGCTGCGCTCGGTCGAGTTATCCGCGAGCGCCTGAATGATTCCGATCGCGAGTCGATCCTCAGCACGTGCAAACTGAAAGATCTCCTCGCCCTGCGACTGCACATGCTGCTGTTTCCACTGAAATACTTCCTCGACGGAAGGGTGCCTGATGATCGCCACTCGCTGATCGTAGTTGAGGAACCACTCGATCACATCCGGTACCGAATCGACATCAACTTGCCCGTATGCGTCTCGTTGCAGTGGCGGACCTTGCAGATCAGTTTCGCCTGTCATTTCTTAACTTTCAAATCGAACGAAGCCTTAACCTCGCCGACAACATCGCCACGACGGTTCTTCACCGGAAAGAACGCGTACTTCGCCACTGCTTCAAGCGACTCGTCATGCAACACTCCCAGTTGTCGCAACGATTCGATTACCGCGGGCGGGCGCGCGCGCTTGTCGTCGCCGTCTTCGATCTTTATCGCTATGCCCAGGCCGTGCGGCCACTCTTCACTCGGCTCGATGCCAGCCGTGTAAACGCCATCTGCGCCGACTTTCGATACCAAACGACCCGGCGCCGCGCGCATGAGCTCCGTGTCAAGCCGATCCGATGTGCCACCAATCAACTCCGGATATGTGCTCATCACTCGCACGATTCTCTCGCATGCATCGCGTGTCTTCTTGTCGAAGCTCGCCGGCGGCGAAATTAATCGCGCATATGCGAGCGCCATCGCTTTAACGGTGATTCCAAACGCCGGCACCGCACAGCCGTCAACACCAACTGCCATGTCCGTAACCGCCACGCCCGAGAATTGCGACACCACATCGGCAATCAGTTTCTGCACGGGATTCTCAGGACTCTCGTAATTATCAATCGATGCGCCGAGGTGCACCGCGACGGCGAGCATGCCGGCGTGTTTGCCTGAGCAGTTGTTGTGTAGCGCGTTTGGTTGTTCGCCGCGTTTGCGAAGCTCGAGAGCAGCTTCGGTGCCGTAGGGCTCGTGCGCGCCACAGTGCAATGCTTCGGGACCGAGTCCGATCTTGCGCAACATCGATGCAGCCAGCTCGGTGTGAATCGGCTCGCCGTTGTGTGAGCCGCATGCGAGAGCGACCTCGCGATCGGTGAAGTCAAACCGCTCGGCGGCTCCGGTAGTTAAGAGCGGCATTGCCTGGAAAGGCTTCGCTGATGATCTCAGGTAAGTGACGTACTCAGGCGCGCCGAGCGACGTGATGATGTTGCCTTCCGGATCGACAACGACGATGTGTCCACGATGACGAGACTCTGTTATCGAGCCTCGTTCGACTTCAACGAGTGGCTCTGCGAGCGGTATCTGTTGCGCTGACATTTGATCAGCATCTTGCCACAAAAAAGCACAAACGATCCAATCAAGGATCGTTTGTGCTTTTTGTGTTTTTTGTGGCTAAGAAAAAGTTACTTCTTGCGGCCGCCGTAGCTGAGTACGGTCACCTTCACGGTGCGTCGTCCGAAGCGCATCGCTTCGCGTGACGACGGTGTCCAGATATCAATGCGCTTGCCGC
>Ga0207710_10001580_pt1 | contig 11174 bp, 6 predicted proteins | sample KBSS24metaG_FD_184400 | JGI IMG/M metagenome (GOLD analysis project Ga0207710, IMG submission 184400) | Switchgrass rhizosphere microbial communities from Kellogg Biological Station, Michigan, USA - KBS S2-4 metaG (SPAdes) (version 2) | ecosystem: Host-associated > Plants > Roots > Rhizosphere >...
AGCGGCTCGCGTGCGGGATCGTTGCCGACGGCCGCGCCCCACCATTGATGAGCGACGAGATGAGCGACGGCCCATTCCAGACTCTCCTCGACCGACGGCCTTTGCTCGCGAATGATCTCCGGCAGATTGCGAACGGCGGGCGCGTCGAAGTCGACGTAGAACGCGCTGGCGATGATGTTGAAACCGGAGAACTCGCAGCTTCCGAGTCCCGCGACGAGTGGAGCTTCAGCAACGCTGATCTGCTTGAACGGCAGTGGTCCAAACAGCGACGTGAACACTCGCAGCGAGTTAGCCGCGACGGTCAACGCGCGTTTGCCGACTCTTTCATGCTCCGCGAGATAGATGGACCGGATGTTGACGCCTTGCACTTCCGTGTGTTCGCTCTTCAGGCCGCGTCCGGCGAGGATCGCAAAGTCGCGTAGCGCCGAGGCCGTGAATGTTTGCCCGGTTTTCTCGTTGCGCGGGCCGGCTTCAATGCCGGAAGTGAACACCTCGACGTTCGAGTTAGTTGAAATAGTAACTTCGTAATCCGCGACTTCGTTGAAGACAAAATCGCCGACCGACGGCTCGAGCTTGCGTCGCCACTCGTCGCCGTCGTGCACGGTCAGCACGGGAAACGCAGAGCCGAGCAGCATCACGCTGCGGCAGGAAAAGTTGATGTCGCGAGCGCGACGCATTTCGCGATCGCCGCGCATTGCGGCGCTGACTTGCTTCACGACGTGCGTCGTCAAACTGGTTTCGTCGCGATCGATTTCCGGCACCGATCCTTTGAACTTGATAACGACTTCGACGGTCGCTTCAGGCGCGACCTGCTCGCGCAGGTTGATGCGCAAACTCGTGCCCTGATCGTCGAGTGAAGAGAAGAGCAGCGTGTCGTCAGATCCGGCACGGACCTCGAGAATGTCGACGCGTGGCTCATCCGCGTCGGGCGTTGTGGTGTTGGCCGGGAGTTGATCCCCCGTGCGCAGGTTTGGATAAAGATGGAAGTAGATGATCGAAGTCGGCTTCTCGCCGCGATTGATCCAGCGAACCCGTTCGGTGCCGGTGTAAGTGAGATGGTCGAAGTCGATCTTCAGATCGATCTTGTATGAATGTCTTTCCGGCTGCTGAGACGTTTGCGCATACAACGCCTGGGCTGAACAGCACAGGAAAACAACGACGCATAGATAAGATTTCTCACGCAAACGCGCAAAGGCGCAAAGCGCTGCCGCGTTTCTAAGGGTTTTCTTTTGCGTGAAAAACATTTTTCCCCTCAGGAGCGACGACGCTGCTTAATTACCACAGACTGAATCACGTCGCCGCGCACTATCTTGTCAACTACATCCATCCCCGTCACCACTCGTCCAAAAACCGTGTAGCCGCCGTCGAGATGCGGCTGCGGCGAGTGTGTCACAAACCACTGCGATCCGCCTGTGTCCTTGCCTGATAGCGCCATCCCGACTGCCGCGCGATCGTAAAGCACTTGATTGATCTCGCAGCGAATCGTGTAACCCGGCCCGCCGTTTCCATCGCCTCTCGGATCGCCGTCCTGAATCACAAAATTCGGCACGACCCGGTGAATGGTGATGTTTCGAAAATAGTCCCGCTGGGCAAGCTGAACGAAGTTATCTACGGTAAGGGGGGCGTCTTCGGGGAGCAGGTCAATAGTAAACGAACCCGTGTTGGTAGTCACGACGGCGAGCGTCGACTTGCCGATGCGAGCGAGGGCGCGTTTGTAATCCGCGTCGGTATTACGAGATTGAACGGTGCCGATTTGCGAGGAAAAATCGCCGGCGCCGTTGGTTTTCAATATGGCGACGGCCCGGCGACGGATCAAGTGATCGCCCGATTTCAGTGCTTCTTTAACGAGATCGTTGGCGGCGGCGGTCTTCTGTTTGCCGAGCGTGTCGAGGATTGAGAGCGCGGCGTCGTTCAACGTGTCGTTTGCGGCTTGCGGCCATGCGGCTGCGAGTGCGCGTGTGATCTCTTCTGACGGTGGCAAGTCGCCAAGCAGATCCGCTGCGGTGCCGCGGATGATGACGTCGCTTTCTTTCAGTTGTCCGATAGCAACAGACGCGAGGTCCTGCGGTTTGAAAGCAGCCAGCGCGCGTAATACGTCGGGGATCGCGTATTCGGAATGAACGGCGACGAGTGTGTTGATGGTCAGGCCCGAGTTTCGATAGTCGAGCATCGCGCGCAGCAGCGATTGTGCGCTCGCGGCCAGTTCAGCTTTGTTTGGAGTTGTGTCAGGCAGTGCGGCGAATTCACCAAGACCGGCGGCGATTCCCGATGCTGCGCGCCAGTTGAGCAAAATCGTTTCCTGCACCTTTTTTCTTGCCTCATCGCCAGTCCCAAACTGCGCCAGGTAAGTTGCGGGAGCGATGCGGACAAAGGCGAGCTCAACTTCAGGCGCCGTGTGATTCAGAGGTTCATTGATTTTGCGCAGGAAAGCGATCGCAGCCTGATCTTCTTTTTGGGCCAACAGTCGTCCGAGCGTGTTGGCAATTTCGAGGCTTTCATTGAGCTCGGTGGTGCGTTTTAGTAACGGCTCGGCAGCACGGGGATCTTTCAAAGAAGCGAGGGCGCGAATCGCACTGACTCTGACTCGAGAATCACCATCGCCAATTGCGCGGGCAACGAGCGCGTCGAATGATTGTTTGTCTTCAGTGGCGCCGAGCACGCGAGCGGCATTGGCCCGTACGATCGGATCGGGATCTGACGCGACCAATTTTCTCAACTGATCGTTACCGTCTTTCAGTCGTAAACGGGCGAGAGCGTTTGCTGCGTCGGCTCTCACCCGCGCGTTCGGATGCGCTAAAAAATTTGCGATTGTCTTAGCGGCGCCAGTCGCCCGAGCACGCATGAGCGCGGTGACACCGAATTGGATCGTCGCCTGGTCCGCCGGGTTTAGTCCTACGAGGATGGCCGCGCCGATCTCGCGTTGCCGAGCTTCCTGTTCGCGTGGCAGCGCGCCGGCGATTTTGCCGAGTGCTTCGACTACGCGTACGCGTACTTCAGCGGGACCGGTCTGATTTTTCAAAACTGCCATCAATGCGTTTGCTGCTTTTTCTGACTCGATTTCGCCGAGAGCGAAGGCGGCCATGGCGCGTACGCTCACATCGGCGTCCTTCTCGAGCAGCGGCGTGAGCGTGTTGATGGCGTCTTCGTTACCGATACGTCCGGCGGCGAGTGCCGCCCGTTTCCGGATTGCTGCATTAGGGCTCGAAAGGAGATTGCGCAACCCGTCGTCCCAGCGTCGCTCGTCTTCCGCTTTGACGATTTGCAGAAGTGCAGCCGGAGGAACCGAGCGTTTTTGGGCGAAGACTGACGGACACAAAAAGATCGAGATTAACAGCGCATTGAGAATCTTTTGGGGCATAGTGGACGAATCATACATTAGACAGGATTACAGGATTAACAAGATTTACAAGAAAAAGGGGTGGCCCAGTGAGGACCACCCCGGTAAAAGTTATCGTCAGAATCGGTTTTAGCTCACGACGCTGGTCGCTGCCGGAATGTCAGCCGGCTTCGCGGCGTCAGCCGGAATCGGCTTCATCCGCGACGTGTCGAGCGGCTCGTCCTTCTTAACGCTGCTCTTCGACTTTTCCGCGGCCTGGCTCATCTGCAACATTTTGCAGCTACCTTCGAAGATCGCGCCCTGCTCGATGATCAACGACGGCGTCTGAATGTTGCCGTTTACCTTCGCGGCGCGGCCCAGTTCCAACCGCTGCGTAGCGATGATGTCGCCGTTAATGGTTCCATGGATCACGGCCACGGCGACTTCGATATTCGCGTCAACTTTGCCATTTGCCCCCACGATGAGCGTGCCGCTCGACGAGCTGACACGGCCTGAAAGGTGACCGTCAACTCTCATCATGGCCTTGAAATTAGCTTCGCCGGTGACGACCGTTCCACCGCCTACGAAACCACTGAGCGTCCCCTCCTTGATATCTCGGGCCAGCGTCTCGCTCTCCGTCATTGCACGAGAGCTGCTGGCGCTCGGTGCCGGCTCAACTGCCGGTTTTGACTCCACACTCGTCGTTGACTGGTACGAGGGGTACGACTTGGCAGTGTAATCAGGAACCTCCTGTCTGGAGTTGTCATTCTTTTCCTGATCTTGGGCATTCTTTCCTATCCTGAGCATTGTTACCTCCGTAAATATGGGGGCGCGGAAGTTTGGTCACCGGCCGTCGGAACCTTTATGCAACGAAACAGACGCGCTTGCCTTTTGTTAGTGGATTCCTAGCTTGAATGCTAGACAACGATGAACGCCGCGCAAAAGCGGGCTCCACATCATAGACAAACTCCGCCGTCCGTGTCTAGCTTTGTAATAAAATTACAATTCCGGGGTTTGAAAAATGCCCGGACCACATGGCATTCTGAGTCGCGGAATGAAGACGGAAAGTAAAGTTAAACTGAAATTGTTACGGGGAATGGGCGAGGCGATCGCCGATTTCGGCATGATCGAGGACGGCGACCGCATAATGGTCTGCCTTTCCGGCGGCAAAGACAGTCACACGCTGCTGGATCTCTTAATCGATATCCGGCTGCGCGCGCCTGTGAATTTCGAGCTGTTGGCGGTGAATCTCGACCAGAAACAGCCCGGATTTCCGGCTGAAGTGCTGCCCGCGTATCTCAACAAGCTCGACGTTCCGTTCCGGATAGTCGAGCGCGACACGTACTCGATAGTCAAACGACTCGTTCCCGAAGGAAAAACGTATTGCTCGGTGTGTTCGCGGCTGCGTCGCGGGATTCTTTACAACGTCGCGGTCGAGGAAGGCTGCAACAAGATCGCGCTCGGACATCACGCTGACGACATCATCACCACGCTCCTTTTGAATTTATTTTACGTGGGATCACTGAAAGCGATGCCGCCGAAGCTGCGTTCAAACGACGGGCGCAACACGGTGATTCGCCCGCTGGCTTATTGTTCTGAAAAAGAAATCGGCGAGTATGCGGCGGAGCGACAGTTTCCGATCATTCCGTGTGACTTGTGTGGATCGCAGAGCAATCTGAAGCGCGTGCGAATCAAAAACCTGATCTCCGAGCTGGAAAAGGAGATTCCGCACGTGCGTGCGTCGATGTTGAATGCTTTGGGCAACGCGGTGCCGTCGCACCTGCTGGACCACGAGCTTTTCGATTTCAAATCACTCGGCACGATAACGGGTGACGTCGAAGCCGAACTCGATCTCGCCCTCGGCCACGTCGAGGAAATAACAAATCAGACGGAAGGAACAAGTCAGGAAAGAACAAGTCAGGAAGAGGGGCTTGCCCCCGCTGTTACTTGGATTGGACGAGCGGGGGCAAGCCCCTCTTCCTGACTTGTTCTATTCAAGCTGACTTGTTCTATTCTTCTTGTGCCTTTTTGTGGCTAATGAAGGAATTAGATTTAACTGACTTTCCGCCCGGCACTGTCACTGAATACACAACGCTCGTCTGCCTCGCCTGCATCTTCGACATCTTCACCAAACAGATCGGCCTGGCGCCGCGTTCTGCTTACACCGAGATCAAACGCTACAGTCCGACTGTCGAAGAGCTAACATCACCGAAAGCAGTGCGCCCGTTCTTCGATAGCGACGAGAAACATCCGCGCTGCCCGTATTGCAACGCCGCGAAACGTTGGCACGCTCGACTCGACACACACTGCATCGAAGGCGGCAAGTCCACCGACTCGCCACGCCGTAAACTCGTCAAGACGCTCGAAAAGAAAAAGGACCAGTTTGCGGTGATCGAGTTGAAATCGAACCGGCGCCAGGCGTTCTTCGACTGGCTCGACACCCTGCACATCACGCTCGATCTCAACGACCCGGCGTGGCTACTGGAAGCGACGAGGGCTTACCTCGAGCGCATTGCGCCGAAAGAGAAGTGGACGGAAGTTTTCGAAGGGTTACGCGCGGTTCGCCCGTCGTCGCGATTGGAAGAAGGTTGGGAGCGCGACGGCTCGAGGTTGTTTCTCGCGCCGTCGCTTTATAACGAGAGTCTGCTGGTCCAGTATCTCGTCAGCCGATCGCACGAACACGGCGGTCGCACGCTCGAGGGCCGGCTCACGTTAATGGAATTGATCCGGCGGATGCGCAAAGGCGGCTATCTCACCACCCACAATATCGAAGCGACGGACCAGTTTGAGATCTTCGAAAAGCTGCTTGATGAAGTCGCAGGCTCGGGCCAATTGAAACTCTACTATATCGTCGACCGCCGCGAGTTTCTTGATAAAGTGAAAAGCGTGTACGCGAGTTATGCTTAGACAGGATTACAGGATTTACAAGATTCAATCCTGTAAATTCTGCAAATCCTGTCATCCTGTCTAAAAACTACTTGCTGTTCTCGATGCTCGTCGCCAGCACGTCGTTCATCGCGCAAACCGCAACGCGCTTTGGCACGGCCGGCAACTTGAGGTCCTTGATGTCGATCGACGTATTACCCGTCATCCGGGCCGCACCGAGCTTCGCCCAGCCCTTACCCATGTCGACATAGAGCGGCACGAGCATCACGAAATCATCCGACACGCCCGACTGCGTCACTTTCCCGTTCAACGTTCCATCCGACGCCAGCTTGTACTCGAACTTGTAAGCCGGAACCTGCGTGCCGTAAACCCACTGGTTGAAGAACCAGTCCATCTTGCCGTTGCCCGTGATGTTCATCTCCGGCGTCATGTGCTTCTCGACGATCGCTTTGAAATCCTCCGTCGAGACAGGCTGGTTGAAGTGAGTCTTGACGAAGTCTTTCATCATCTCCTGGAAGCGCTGGTCGCCGCCTTTGTTCGACGCGTACATCATCATCCGCAGCATGTGTAGGATGTAAGCGCCTTTCGGATAAATCAGGTACCGGGCGACACCGCCGGTCTTGCCGTTGTTGAGACGATAGCCTTGCGTGACTGGTCCAACCGTGTAGGGTTTGCGATCTTTCGTGGCCGGCGACGCCTCGACAATCTGCTTCCGCAGGTCTTCCCAGAAATCGATAAACTTGTCGTTGCCACGAATGAACTGCACGTAGAGCGAAGCCGAGAACTCGGCAAAGCCCTCGCTCATCCACTGATCGTGATAACTATCCCAACCGACGATGTGTCCCCACCACTGGTGCGCGACTTCGTGTGGCGCGACGTAGCGCCAAAAGTTGTCAGTGCCGCCGCGCGTTCCCAGCAGTTGGCTGCGCTGCGTCGAGTCGATGAAAGCCATGTAAGGCATGTAGACGAGCGTGGGCCATGCCTGACCGAAGTTCGCCGCCGGCTGTTGCGTCATCGCGATACGACCGTAAGGCAGCTTTCCATAATAGGCGTTATAGATACGCATCGCGTTCTGAGCATCCGCGAGCGCAGAATCGGCAATACCCGTGGTCGAAACCGCGCCGAGGGTGGTCATCGTTCTTTGGCCCTGCGATTCCATTCGGTCGATTTGCTGCTGGATCTCTTTTATCTCATCCGGCACTTCGACGTTTGCGTAAAACTCAACGTCGTAACCGGAATCCTTATCATTGATCACTTTCTTCTTGAATCTGCCGTAGTTGAAACCGGCAACTGCGAGCTCCGTTTGCCCGCTGGACCACTTGGCCACCGCGATATCGCCTTCCTTCGAGTCAGGCGCAGTTGGGGAACCGGTGCCGACAAACATAAGGCTCTTCGGATAGCGGAAAGTCATGTCGAACGTCGCTCGATCTTCGGCAAACAACGCGTTTGCGTTGCCTGGATACCACGTCGAGCGTGGAATCAGGATGAAGTTGCCGCCGCCGGAATCACGCAGTGCATCGTCGCCTTCGTATTGAATCGCGAGCTGAACCGTTTGCCCGGCTTCGAGTGGCTTCGGCATGATGACGCCGAAATCCGAGTCCTCATTCTTGTCTTCCTGCACGAAACTCATCTCGGCTCCACTGCCGTCCTGCACACTCTTAACTCGCAGTGGTCCATACAGCTCGAAAGGCACAACGCGCGTGCCGGCGCGCAGGTTCTTGAACGTCAGACGATCGGTGGCGGCGAGGTGCGCGCCTTTGATCGCAGCGTCGATTTCGTGATGCGTGATGTCGATCAGGCGATTGTCTTCAGCACTCGAGGCAGTGCCTTTTGCCCATTCCTCTTCACGATGGAAAGCGACCCAGATGCCGCCGTCAGTTTCGCCGTAGCTCAACAACGCGACTTCTTCAGGAGTAGCGTTGGGCACACCGAGCGGCTCGAAAATATAGATCAGCTTGTTGAAGCGTTTGCCGTCGATGAACGCGGTGAAAAATCCTTCGCGCGCCTGGTTGTAGATGTCGTACAACGTGCGCAGATCGCGATTGTCGCGTAGTCGTTTGCGCAGCAGATCCTGGTTGTCGCGATACGCGCCGCGCGCCGCGCTCGCGCCTGGACCACCAGTTTTCATCGTCGCGTTTGGTGAGGATTTGATTTCGTCAAACGTCTTGTCGGTGAAGCGCAGTACGAGTTTCGTGAACTGTTCGGTGATGGCGCCTTCGCCTGTGAAAATGCTGAGACTGCGCTTCTCGATATCTGTCGGCGGAGTTAGCGACATCTCACCGTCGCCGATGAATACTGCGGCCGTCACTTTGCCTTCGATGGGCGTGATGAAATACAACTCTCCGGACTTGAGTGTGAAGTTGGCAGCGTCTCGCTTGAGTTTTAGATTGTTCACCACCGCATAATTGCCCGCGAAATCGTCGCCTTTGCCGAGTTGCCGGAGCGATTGGTAGACCGGATCCTGGTTCCCCTTCTGGCCCGTGATTTTGACTTGCGCTTCGACGGGCGCGATTTCCAGGCGCACATCGACGGTGGCGGCCGAATCGTCTGCAACCTTCACGTCGCCGCGCTGGCCTTCGTTGAAACCTTTGACTGCGACTCTCACGGTATAGATTCCCGCGGGCAGACCTTCGACTTTGTATCGTCCCTGTGAGTCGGTGGTCGCGGTGAATTCCTGTTTTGTGGCCTCGTTCGTGACGGTCACCGTGGCGTTTGCGACAGCAGCGCCTTTCGGGTCAGTAATCTTTCCCTCGATGCGGCCACCTGCGGCATACGCAATGAGAAAGGGGATACTCAAGACAGTCAGCACCAAAAGAAGGGAGAGTCTTTTTGTGTATTTCATTTTAGGGTACCTCGTAAAGGGGTTATCGGCGTTAGTGAGCGCGCGCGAATTATTGGCTGTTACGCGCTGGTCCGTCAAGGATTATCATCATAATCCTGAAAATCTGGTTAATCCTGTCTAACTTTTCTGGTTTAAGCGGTGGTCTGGCAGTTCAAACGCTCGCGCCGGTAATGATGCGTTACCGGGCGTCTTCTTCCGATTCCAATGGCATTGCGGGAGATGATCAGCGTCGGCGGCAACTGCCGGCGCTTGAATTCATTGGCCGGTGATTCGACGCGGTTCAGAATATCACGCACGAAGCCTGGCTCGAAACCGGTCTCGACGATCTCGTTGGGCGTCGCCTTTTGCTCGAAGTACAAACGCAAAACGCGATCGAGCTGGTCGTACGGCGGCAGCGATTGATCGTCAAACTGTCCGGGCGCGAGCTCGGCTGAAGGACGTTTGTTGATGATAGATTGCGGGATCACTTCGCCGTCTTTGTTGAGATAGTTTGCGAGTGCGTAGACCTCGGTTTTCAAAACGTCGCCGATAACGGCGAGGCCGCCGTTTGTGTCGCCGTAGAGCGTGCAGTAGCCGAGCGCGAGCTCCGATTTGTTGCCTGTTGAGAGTAGCAGGCGATTTTCGGAGTTTGAGATCGTCATCAGGATGTTGCCTCTGAGACGCGACTGGAGGTTTTCCGCGGCGGTGGAGCGGTTCTCAACCGAAGGCGCCGGCAGGTTCATCTGCTTGAGTAGCACTTCGTACGCGTTGGTGATCGGGTGTTCGATGACGGGCATGCCGAGACGGCGACCGATCTCGAGCGAGTCATCAACACTCGAACGCGACGAGTAAGGCGAAGGCATTGTCACGCTCAAAACATTTTCTGCGCCGATCGCTTTGCACGCGAGCGTCGCCACCACGGCTGAATCGATCCCGCCTGACAAGCCGATCACCGCGCGCTTGAAACCATTCTTGCGAGCGTAGTCGCGAATGCCGAGTACGAGCGCGTCGTGAATTGTCTCGACGTCGTCGCCGGGCAGGCAATGCTTGTCAGCGACGTCGCAATCGAGATCGACAGTGCCGATGAACTCTTCGAAAGGCGGCGCTTGCAGGATGATCTTGCCGTGCGCGTCTGCGACGATGCTGGCGCCGTCGAAGATGATGCCATCGTTGCCGCCGACGAGATTAACGAATACGATCGGAATCTTCGCGGTCATCGCACGATGCGAGACCATGGCGCAGCGTTGGCCCATCTTGCCTTTGTTGAAAGGCGACGCGTTGATCGACACGAGGACTTCGGCGCCCAACTCGATCAGCTCGTCGGCGGGGTCGTTTGAGTAGAGTCTTTCACGCCAGAAGGTCTTGTCGTTCCAAAAATCCTCGCAGACCGCGACGCCGAGTTTCGTCTCGGGGAGTGTGAAGAGATGACGTTCGGTGGCTGGCTGGAAGTAGCGTGGATCGTCGAAGACATCGTATTCAGGGAGGAGCGTCTTATCTGCAAACCCGAGCAGTTCCTGGTTGCGAATGATGGCGGCGGAGTTGAACAAACGCCGGCCCGTTGCTAACCCCGAAGGCCGCACTGTGCCGACGATTGCCGTAATCCCCTTTGTCGCTTCAATGATCTTCGGCAACGGCTCGAGCGCACATCGTTGCACTTCTTTATCGAGGAACCAGTCGAGCGACGTATATCCCTGGATGGATGTCTCCGGCAACACGACGAGATCTGAACTCTCTCGCTTCGCCTGCTCAATCGCGCGGATGATGTTAGAGGTATTGTTCTCGAAGTCGCCGTTGGTGGTATTAATCTGGCCGATGGTAACGCGCATGTGCTTGGTTCAGATCCTGCACGATCCGCGCGACCAAAGCAACCAGTTCACCATTTGTTCGGACAACGGCCCCTGCGCTATATTCTCCGAGCCAACCCCGCGGAGGGGTCGCATAATGGTAGTGCAGCGGTCTTGAAAACCGCCGGCCGAAAGGCTATGCAGGTTCGAGTCCTGTCCCCTCCGCCATTTCTTTTCTTTAACTTACCGCAGTTCATCAGATCACATTCCGTTGGTTCCAGTCGACACTTGGCGCGATCTTGGCGCGCTTTTAGCGCTGCTCGCTTTTGGAAGAAACGGCAATGGTTCTTTGTTCAACGAATCAACT
>Ga0207710_10001585_pt1 | contig 11144 bp, 12 predicted proteins | sample KBSS24metaG_FD_184400 | JGI IMG/M metagenome (GOLD analysis project Ga0207710, IMG submission 184400) | Switchgrass rhizosphere microbial communities from Kellogg Biological Station, Michigan, USA - KBS S2-4 metaG (SPAdes) (version 2) | ecosystem: Host-associated > Plants > Roots > Rhizosphere...
CGTTTTGATCGAGGGCGTGAACCGCGCGGGATGGCAGGTGCCATCGCCTAAAGCAACGATGTTTGTGTGGGCGCAGATCCCCGAGCAGTACCGCAAACTCGGGTCGCTTGAATTCTCAAAGCTGCTGCTGAACGAGGCTAAGGTTGCCGTGAGCCCCGGGATCGGTTTCGGCGACTACGGCGACGGGCATGTGCGGTTCTCGCTTATTGAAAATGAAGAGCGGACAAGACAAGCCATCCGCGGAATTAAAGCAATGCTGGGGAAGAGTGTTGTCGCGGTATAGTCAGCTTCGAGCAGAGATTAGAATTCGCCGTATCTAACTGGAATGACTTCGTTTTATCGCTCAGATGTCGGATGTTTTATCGCTCTTAACGACGAGCAAATACTTGCGCGCCTTGAGATCGCCTACGCCACGCGCGGCTACACAACGCAGTTTTCAGATCAGACGCTCGCGTGGAAAAGCGATCTTCGGAGTCTCCGGAAATGCTTGGACTCCTGTATTGCGAAATCAATCTTCGCCCGCTCATGGGGCATTCTTCTTGAGTTCTCGATTCCGAGAAAAGAAATGCGCATCGATGCAGTCCTTCTTGTGCGGGACGTAGTCGTAGTCATCGAAGCAAAGTCGGGCTCAGCTGGGCTGAGTGCCAGGCGACAACTGGAAGAGTACGCGCTTTTACTTCACTACTTTCACCAAGCATCGGATAAGCATCGAATATTGCCGATTCTGCTGTCTCCGAACGGCGGAGCACCTGATCTTGTACGGATCAATCAACGCGAGTTCTTCCCGCAATTGCCTTCATATTGGGTATCGAGCGTCGTCCACTGTACATGGGATTTTCTGTCGCAGGTTCTTCTCAACACCGAGAACGGATGCGAGGGTCAGCTAATCGCTCACGAGTGGGATGACAGTCGCTATTTCCCAGTCCCCGGCATTCTCGAAGCTGCAGTGGAATTGAAGAGTGGCCTGTCAATTCGAGAGATTGCACATTCGGAAGCATCTCTCACAGAGATTGAGGATGTTCGGAAAACAGTGCAGGACTGTCTTAATAATGCACGTCAAGAAAATCGGCATGCGATTTGCTTTCTCACGGGCGTTCCAGGATCAGGCAAGACTCTTGTCGGTCTTAGCCTCGCGCACTCCGATGAGAATAAAGCGGACGCAATTCACTTCATGAGCGGCAATGGTCCGCTTGTCAAAGTTCTTCAGCACCTCTTCACACAGGAAAGCAGACGCAACGGTGCAAGTAGAGCCCAGGCAAACATCGAAGCAAAAACCCTAATTGAAAATGTGCATGTCTTCGCACGTACCTACACAGAAGACGATCCGGGACCCCCTTCAAACCACGCGATTATCTTCGACGAAGCTCAGCGAGCTTGGAATCGCGCTCAAAACATGAAGAAGTTCCGCCGTGACTACTCCGAGCCCGAGATGCTCTTGAAAATAATGGAAAGACATTCGGACTGGGCTTTGATTGTTGCTCTTGTTGGTGGCGGGCAAGAAATCAACGACGGTGAGGCCGGACTGGAAGAGTGGGGCAAAGCGCTGATCAGCGCCGCGAAGGACTGGTTAGTCTATGCCTCACCTGAAGTCCTCGAGGGCGGAGCGTCCACGGCTGGACACCGGCTCTTTGAAGATCTCGAAGGCGCAAAGTCTGTCGTGACAACATCAACTCTCCACCTGAAGACGTCGCGTCGCAGCTTAAGGGCGGACAATTTAGCTAGATGGGTAAATCTGGTTGTAGAGGGAGACGCAGAAAACGCCGCGGCACTCAACATTGCCGATCGATTCCCTGTGTTTCTTTCAAGAGACCTGAACGCAACCCGCGAGTTTCTCAGATCGGAGAGCATTGGTGAAAATCGTTGTGGGCTGGTCGGATCCTCGCAAGCCGCTCGTCTCCGTGCCGAGGGGTTGGAGCCGAGTTCCTCATTCCATGCAGAGTATCCCTGGGAACATTGGTATCTGGCTGATGAAACCGATGTGCGTTCGAGTCACCGGTGCGAAGTATTAGCTACGGAATTTGAGATTCAAGGACTGGAATTAGATTGGATCGGAGTCTGTTGGGGCGGCGATTTCATTTGGAGAGACGGCACTGGATGGCAACTGCGGGGTATCCGACACGGTGCAACAACCCGCTGGGGTGAAGTGAAGAATCCGGATAAGCGAGTTTACCGACGAAATGCTTATAGGGTCCTGCTGACTCGAGCGCGCAAAGGCATGGTTATCTTTGTTCCGACAGGGAACGGGTTCGACCCAACAAATGCAAAAGATGACTTTGACTGCACCTCAGAATTTCTCTTGAAGTGCGGCGTTACGACTCTACCCTGAAATGGGCATCCTGTGTCTCGCGAAACGCGAGATGCCCGAATCTGTCGGTCCAGAAACGCCGGTGCCTAGATCTCTTCTGAGACCTAGGATACCCTTTCAGGCGGCGTGCACCAGCTTCACCGTTACGGCAGGTGGCCCACTCAACACAGTGTGCCCCATTCATCGCAGTTTCATCGTGATGAGTGGGCGTCTCATCCTCGCAGTCCACTCCGACTCGATCTCAACGACTCCCCGTTCTCCGGTCGCGTAATGACGAAAGCTGCTCCATTGGTATTGTTCTGGAGAAGCTACCAATCCTCGTTTCACCGGGTTCCACCCCAGCGACGAAGACCTGTCGCCGGGGACCCCGGATTCCGATGAATATAGCGAATCACCTCCGAGCGGGCGATCCTCACCACGGATGTTTCGATCGAAGTAGCGATCCTGTCCAAAATTTTTCTCTATCGCCCTTGAGCCTGCGCGAAGTCGTCTGCTTCAGCGACTTCAGAAGCTGAGCCAGCAGAATCGTCGGAGGCTCATTGATCAGCAGATGCACGTGCTCAGGCATCAGAACGTACGCATAGATCCTGGCCTGGTGGTGAGCCCTCGTCTCTTCGAGTACGACTTCGAAGATGCCTTTCGGTTCCGATGCTTCCAGCAACGGAAGCCGGTGAAAGCAACTGAACGTGATGAAGTGAAGAGCCTCGGCTTTTTGAAACCGCTTCAAACCGTAGGGCATATCGTGTCGAAATATTGATTCGATTCTATTCATCCGAGGACCCGCTCATCGCGTTACCACCCCAGCGACCAAGACCTGTCGCTTGGGGGCCCCAGAACGCTGCGATGAACGGGGCACAGACCGTGGGAATCGTATGCATGGCCGGCTACCTTTGACCTCCCATGACACCAGCCTAAAGGTGTAAGTTTGTCTTGTCTTACAAGGAGGTTTGAGAATGGCAATTGGCGTACAGCAGGATTTTCGCGGAGCTACGCTCGCGCAGTATGACGAGGTGATCGGGAAAATGGGATTTCGTCCCGGAGGCCCGGGTGCACCTGGGGCTCTCTTTCACTGGGTAGCGAAAACGGAGGATGGTATTCGCGTAGTGGATGTGTGGGAGAGCCGGGAGCAGTTTGAGAAGTTTGCGGCAGCGAAGATTGGACCCATTACCGCACAGGCCGGTGTCCCCGCACCGCCAAAAGTCACGTTCTTCGAGATTCACAACACCCTGACCAAGGGCTGAAGGGGCTGCGGGGATCGGTCAAAAGACATCCATCTGCGGCTAAAGCCGCGCACATTTTGCATCACTTGGCGGCACGGATAAATCCGTACCCTTTCAAAACCGCGCTGAATTGCGAGTCTTTCAGCAAGCTGCGAAATCGTGCTCTTTCAAAACGGAGACTCGGGTTAGGTTTCAGCAACCTGTGAAGTCACGCCCTTTCAAAGCCGGAGCTCTTCCGCTGTTTGTACAGGCTTGGCTTTTCAAAGCCGGAGTCTTTCCACGGCATGGGAAGGCCGCTCACTCCGGATTGGAGGGTGAGAGGCCTACGCCGGGAGCGCGACCGGGATGGGGAATTTGGAGAGGTAGGCGAGCCACTGGCTGACGATCTTGTGGCTGGGTTCGCCGGTTTCAACCTGTCTCTGGACATGGAGAAGAACGGTGCTGTACTCGGCGAGCTGGGCGCCGTTGAGGTTCAGCTTCTCGATCTCCGATGCGTACTTGTCCACGAATTTGTAGAGGGAATAGACAGATTGCATGGATTCATCTTGACTCAAAGTCCATGTGGATTCATGGGTAACAACTCGAATGAACAAAGGTAATCACGTTACTAGGTTCAGGGAACAAGGGAACAAGGGACGAGGGAGCAGGGGGCCGTCGGACTTTCAAAATCGAGATCTGAACAAGTGGAAGAGATGATGCACGTGATGGAACGGCACAACAAGCTGGAGCCAGAGAACTGCTTTGGCAAAAACGTGAACTCTCATCGGCTTCTGATCTGTGCCAATGCAGGGAATCCAACGATCAGGGAATGTGTGAAGACGCTGGCCGGCGACCTCGACAGGCTCTTTGCTAGTGCAATGGGGACATGGGGACATTCTTCGAGCTCCGTGGAAATCCATCTGATGGAACGAACGCTTGGGGGACGTGCCTGGTACGGTGTCAAACACCTTCAACGTGGCGAGAGTTCGGGAAGACAAATCGGGCAACTCGGACGATGAGAATTGCCGAATGTGAAAGAGAGAATAGCCCACCCGGTGGCTTGCAACAAGTGGAGCGAGGTAACGGGTTACTTCTTTTGATCGGGTGGTAATCGGCGGGTTTTGCCATTCATCGAATGAAAGTATGGGCCGCAAATAACTACGGCCGGGATTGCCGGCTCACCTCGAACGAAGACTTGTTCGTGGTGCTCCGGCTCCCGGCCGTAATTGCTTCGGCCATGCGGCTTTCAGGAAAACTAAGCTTTGGCGGTGATCGCCTTGAGGCGGGCGTTGAGGCGGGCCTTGTAACGCGAAACGGTGTTCTTGTGGAGGACGCCCTTCTGGACGCTCTTGTCGAGAGCGGAGACGGTCTCGCGGAACTGGACGTGAGCGGCGTTGGCATCGCCCTTGGAGATGGCCTCGCGGAGGGCGCGAAGGCTGGTGCGCACGCGGGTGCGGTTGGTGCGGTTAACCGCGGTCCGGGTCTCGGTCTGGCGGGCGCGCTTCAGCGACGATACATGGTTTGCCATTCTGCTTCCTTCGTCTAAAGCCCTGAATTGTCAGGGAAAAGTGGTTAGGGCTGCTGCTTGCCCCAATGCGGACCCGGATGCGGATCCCAGTGCGGGCCGGAATGCAGACACACCGCATCCCTCGCAAGTTTTTAGTCTACGGGAAACCGGGAGGCGGGTCAATGAGTTGCGCTTGAGCGTCGGGTTGGAGCTACGAGCGTCGAAAGCGTGAAATCGCCTGCCTCGAAGGAACGGGAAGCAGGTTAGAAAAAGATGATTTCAGGTTCCCATTCGCGTCGTTTTGGGGCCAGAATAGATGCGGAGGATCACGCCATGGAACGCTTTATTCAGCTCAATCTGCGCAGCGACAGCGAGAAAGCCGCGGCCGACAATTCTCCCAACCCCTTGGTCAGGGAGCCCGAACCCTCTGCGATCGGGAGCAAGCGCCTGAACAAGATGCTGAAGAAGGCCGCACACAAGGCGTCTGCGGAGTATGGACGCGGTAGCAAGGGCGGCATTTTTTCGAAATAGGGCCGAACAGCGAACGACGGGTTTCCGCTTCCGCGCGGTCCGGGATGCTCTGCACGATCCCGGAATCCGCGTTGGTGTTGTGTGTCCATTGCGTCTCAATGAAGTACCAGGTTCACCGGTGGAGCGCAGCCCTAAGAGTGCTTTCCCATTTCGGCACGCAGAATGCTAAATAACACCTAAGTAACTTATTCCTACCCCCTAAGTGACCATCCGCACAGGGCACCAAAAGTACCCCGGCTAGGATTACCTCGCTGGTACGAGGCTGTCCTGCGCTTTTCTCCTCAGCAGAAAAGGCCGCCGGACAGAACGCCCGCTACTACATTCAGGGGTAGATAAATTGGACATTAGAAGCGACTTACGTGAAACTCCATCTTCGATTTATATCCGCCTTCAGTCACAATTTGCAAACCGGCTTGCGACTGGTCTAACCACCCTGGCTCTGGTCGTCTTCGGGGTGGGATTTGCCGGGTGCGGAGCCAACTCCTATGCAGGAATGTCGCGAGCCGCATCAGGGCAGATCGAGTTGGAAGACGCGACTGGGGCTGGCGGAGGTTATGAGAGCCACAGCAGGGCGGCAGTTCGCGATGTGCGGGCCGGTCAGGTTGCGTCCGGAATGAATCGGAGGAGCGATGCTACGACGACGGTGATAGGCGCGGAGTCGACAGAAGCTGCGATCCATCCGATGACTCCGATGACAGGTGAAGCCGCAATGGCGGTGAAGTCTGTTTCGCCGTTCAAGATGCGGAAGGTGCTGGCTCTACAATCGCTCAGCTGTGGGAATCAGTCGATGACTGGGGCGGGGACTACGACATGCACATTGAGACTGAGTTCTGTAGCGCCGGGCGGCGGCCTTGTTGTGGCCGTGAGCAGCAATAATGCGGCGGTCTCGGTGCCGGGAGCGGTGACGGTAGCTGCGGGGACGTCAAGGGTTACGTTCGAGGCGACGGTCGCCGCCGTAAACACGACCCAGACAGCGAGCATTACAGCCAATGCAAACGGCTCAACAGCGAGTTTCGGAATTCAGCTGAATGTGGGAACACCTTCATTGACTTTGAGCAGCACAACTGTTCCGTTCGGATCGGTGGCGGTGGGGCAAACGGCAACGAGGGTGGTTTCGCTGACTTCGTCGGGGAGTGCTCCACTGACCATCTCGTCGATCTCTGTTGCGGGATCATTGTTCAAGGCGACGGGCGTGACTGTGCCTTTGACGCTCAATCCCGGTCAGAGCGCGGCGTTGACGCTTCAGTTCTACTCCGACCACACGAGTTCGTTTACGGGAACGGTAACAATTTTCAGCAATTCAACGCAGGGTATCGCGACCATCGCCATGAGCGCAGATGGGGGCCCATCTATCAGTGGTTTGACGTGCAACACGCAATCCTACGCGGGAGCCGGTACGGACTCATGTCTGGTGAGTCTCTACGGAACCGCACCGGACACTGGTTTCGCGATATCGCTCTCGAGCAACAATTCTTCTGTTACAGTTCCGGCGAGCGTGATTGTTCCGTTCGGTTCGATGAGCGCATCTTTCTCGGCTTCTGTGAAGAGCGTGAGCACGAACCAGTCGGCAATGCTGACTGCTACAGCAGGCGGGATCGCGAAGACTTTCACCGTGCAACTGGGGCCAGCAAGCGCGATGCTGACGGCAAATGCATCGAGTATTCCGTTCGGCACTGTGCTGATCAATTCTCCGGCGGAGCAGTCGATCACGCTGACTTCCTCGGGTACATCACCTGTGACGATCAACTCAGTTGCGATCACGGGTGCTGGATTCGCGAGTTCCGGTTTAACTGTTCCGATGACCTTAAATCCGGGGCAGACCGCGGTATTCAATGTGCAGTTCACACCGACAGCGAGTGGAAACTTTTCGGGACAGATCGCGATCGGGAGCAATTCAAGCAGCGGGATTATAAGCATTGGGCTCAACGGCAGCGGGTACGGGCATAAGGTTCAGCTGAACTGGAATGCGGCGTCCTCGAGTGCTGTGGTTGGGTACAACGTGTATCGGGTTGCAAGTGGGAGTACCAGCTATCAGCGGGTGAATTCTTCAGCTGTGTCCTCGACAACGTTTACGGATGGGAGCGTGCAATGCGGTTCGTCGTACACCTATTACGTGACGAGCCTGAACGGTGCGGGGCTGGAAAGTGTGCCGTCGAATACGACCGCGGTGGGAATCCCGACTTCGTAAGGGCGCAGTTCGCGTGGGCAGGGCCCTGTTGCTCGAGGTGCGTACCGAGTGGCAGGGCTTTTGCAAAAAGGACAAGAAGTATCCCGAGAAATCCGCGGTGATGACGTGCTTGGCGGTGGCACGTATCGAAAAGGTGACTCATTCAATCAAACTTAATGCTGGGTGGGATTGACGGATTTCGGTACCGGCGCTACTCTCTCCCCATACATTCGCCACTTTGGTTGCCTGCGCCAATACGAAGTTCGTTGGGAAGGTTCTCAATCGAGTGCGCCTCGTGTGTCCTCAGCCGGGTTCGCGGCAGAAAATCCAGCCATTTCACCCGTGCAATCATCAAACCAACAGGAGTTTTCTGCCTTTTTGGGGCAGAACCAGGGAGGAAATCTGAAAGCTGATCTGGAGATCACGCCAAATCTTGAGCCCCTTTTTGGGACCCGCGATGAAAACCTCAGACTGATGGAGGATTCACTCGGAGTCAGAATCGATTTAAGGTCTGACGCCGTGCACGTGGAAGGGCCGGACGGAGCGGTCGCCAGGGTCCAGCGCATTTTTCAGGACTTCGAGTCGCTGCGACGACAAGGGATCAATCTTCATAACGGCGAACTGAATGGGATGCTGCGGCTGGTGGTCGCAGATCCGGCGATTACTCTGCGCTCGCTGGCGGACGCGGGAAAGGCTCGCTCGAGCGGGATCAAGCGCGCTGTGCAGCCGCGGTCACTGAACCAGCGTAAGTACATCGAAGCCATCGAGCAGAACGACATGGTGTTCGGCGTGGGACCAGCAGGTACGGGCAAGACATACCTGGCGGTGGCCATGGCCGTGGCGGCGATGAATGCCAAGAAGGTATCCCGGATTGTGCTGGTGAGGCCAGCGGTGGAAGCCGGCGAACGGCTGGGCTTTTTGCCGGGCACACTGCAGGAGAAGGTAGATCCGTATCTCAGGCCGCTGTATGACGCGCTGTATGACCTGCTCGATCCAGAGAAGGTCGATAAGATGCTGGAGAAGAACATCATCGAAGTAGCTCCGCTGGCGTTTATGCGCGGGCGCACGCTGAACGATGCGTTCATCATCATGGACGAGGCGCAGAATACGACCGTCGAGCAGATGAAGATGTTTCTCACGCGCATGGGGAACAATTCGAAGGCCGTGATTACCGGCGACATTACGCAGATCGATTTGCCGAATCCGAGGAAGTCAGGACTGGTGGATGCGATCAATGTGCTGGATGGCGTGGAGGGAATTTCATTCTGCCACTTTGCGGATGGCGACGTGGTGAGGCATGCGCTGGTGCAGCGGATTGTGCGCGCGTATGAGGCGGGCAAGCCGCAGCAGCAGGAACTGCCGTTGAGCATGGGGGAGACGATGCAGCCTCCGGCGGCGGAACAGCAGGGAACGCAGCAGGTGGCGGCGCTTCCGGGGAAGCCGCAATAAGGCAATAAACAAAATGTGAAGACCTAAGGGCGGGACAGCGATGCTGTTGCCGCCCTTTTTGCGTCCTGTATACTCGCGGGCAAAGAAGCTGCGCCTGGCGCAGAGGAGATTAGATGACAAGTTCTCTTACTCGACGTGGTTTGCTGGTTCGTACTGCGGCTGTGGTTGCGGGTGCGCAGGTGACTGGCGTGAGCCGCCTTTTTGCTGCGGATGAAAAGTCGAAGCCGGGCGTGCAGATGTACATGGTGGCGGCGGATTTCAAGAAGGATCCGGCGGGGACGCTGAAGCAGCTGGCGGCGATTGGGTATGGATACGTCGAGGCGTTCGCGATGGCGATCGGCAATATTGCCGAGTTCAAAAAGATGCTTGCGGATGCAGGGCTGGGGTGTCCGGCGGGGCATTTTGCGTTTGGGTTCATGCCGGCGGAGAAGGTGCTGGATCAGGCTGGGGAGCTTGGGGTGAAATACGTGATCAGTTCGGTGCTGCCTCCTGGGCCATCGAAGGAGGGCGGGGCCGGCGGGATCATGCAGAAGATGAATCACCTGACAGCAGACGACTTCAAGGGAATGGCGGGGACTGCGAATCAGATTGGGGAGAGCGCGAAGAAGCATGGCCTGGTGTTTGCGTATCACAACCACAATGTGGAGTTCAGAAAGTTTGAGGGCGGGCAGACGGGGTACGACATTCTGCTGAAGGAGACCGATCCGGCTCTGGTGAAACTGGAGGTGGACGCGGGATGGGTGGCGGCTGGGGGAGGCGATCCGGCTGGGGTGATTGCGGCGAATGCAGGTCGCGTGAAGCTGATGCACTTCAAGGATTTCAGCACCGTTACTCCGCCGATCAACGAACTGGGACCGGAGGCAGGCGGGCACATTGTGGATCTGGGGACGGGCGTGGCTCCGCTGAAGGCAGCCTACGAGGCGGCGAAGAAGGCAGGGGTGGAGTACTTCATCGTGGATCACGATCCGCCGTTCAAGGGGAAGACGGCGCTGGAGGCGGCGAAGCTGGATTATGCGTATGTGGCAGGGTTGATGAAGGCGTGAGGATGGCTCGCATAAAATGAAGTGACCGGGGCGCCCAGGTGGCGGCTTCGCGTACGATGATCATCCTTGACCCAGACCTGGAGTCTGACCAAGCGCAAACGAGGTCAGCGGCCCCAACCCCAAGGGCCGGTTCACGCGACAATCGAGTTCCGTCGGTGCGAGCGCTGGCGCGGTTTCTGCGCGAGGCCCAGTCTGTGTTGAAGCTGCGGGGGCGAGTTACGGTTCTGCTGACGTCGGATAGGGCTTTGCGGAGATTGAACCGGCAATTCAGGGGCAAGAACAAGGCTACAGATGTGTTGTCGTTTCCGGCGTATTCCCCGGTCCTCAAAGGCGAGGGATCGGGGGCACCCGCCAAACTCAGGACAGTCTCAGGGGCACCCGAGCGAATTGTCGGGGATCTTGCGATCAGCGTGGACACGGCACGTAGGCAGGCTGCGGGGTTGGGGCATGCGCTTGCAGCGGAGATCAAGGTGCTGATACTGCATGGGCTGCTGCATTTGGCCGGGTATGATCACGAGACAGATGGCGGTGAGATGGCGCGGCGCGAGGAGAAGTTGAGAGAGAAGCTGCGGCTGCCGCATGGGTTGATTGAGCGGAGTGTGCGCTCATGAAGCTTATTCACTCTCCCGCAGGGGCTAAGGCCCACCTTCGGCCAGCATACGTTTCGGCACGGCTAAAGCCGTGCCCTTTCAAAACTGCCACCCCGATCGGGAGGTGGAAGGCATGAGCTGGACGACGATCCTGCTGCTCGTGCTGGTGGCGCTGGTCGACACGTTTGCGGCGTACATTAGCCGTGTGTACTCGGAGTTTGGGAAGATTCTGCCGCGCGAAGTTCAGGACAATCTGGATGAATGGGAAGAGAAGGTTGAGCCGCTGATCGGGTTGACGCGGGAGCACGCGGCGTTGTGCGCGGCGGTGTTGCAGCAGTTAACGCTTGGAACGA
>Ga0207710_10001586_pt1 | contig 11137 bp, 8 predicted proteins | sample KBSS24metaG_FD_184400 | JGI IMG/M metagenome (GOLD analysis project Ga0207710, IMG submission 184400) | Switchgrass rhizosphere microbial communities from Kellogg Biological Station, Michigan, USA - KBS S2-4 metaG (SPAdes) (version 2) | ecosystem: Host-associated > Plants > Roots > Rhizosphere >...
GCCGGCGCTCGCCGCCGACGTCGACCGGTTCCTCGACGGCCTCGCCGTCGAGGCCCACGCCGAGACGATGATCGAGCGCGCGGCGCGCTTCGCGGCGCGCCACCGCGTCGTCCTGTCGCTCCTCGCCGCGTACGTCGCGGTGCGCGTCGCGCTGATCGTCCTCGCGCGCTGACGCCGGCTTCCAATGCATCCTACACGTCATATCGCGCGCGCGGGCGCCGCGCGGCCTCGGGTCACGCGCGCGGGCGCCGCGCTGGCCTCGGGTCGCGCGCGGGGCGTCAGCCGCGCGTCACCCGGAAGCCCCACAGCTCGTGCTTCTGCGGCCGCGTGAGGAGCTGCCGCATCGTGTCGAAGAGGGGCCGCCCCTCGTGGAGGACGAAGTAGACCTGCTCGGTGATCGGGACGTCGACGCCGTGCTTCTGCGCGAGCTCCCACGCCGCCTTGGCGGTCGAGAACCCCTCCGCGACGGTGCGCTGCGACGCGAGGTACGCCTTCGGGTCGAGCCCCTCCGCGATCTTCACCCCGAGCTGCCGGTTGCGCGAGAGCGGGCCGGTCGCGGTCAGCATCAGATCGCCGACGCCGGAGAGCCCCATGAACGTGAGCGGCTGGCCCCCGAGGGCGACGCCGAGCCGCGCCATCTCGGCGATGCCGCGCGTGAGGAGCGCGGCGCGCGCGTTGGTCCCGAGGCCGAGGCCGTCGCAGACGCCGGCGGCGATCGCGAGCACGTTCTTCAGCGCGCCGCCGAGCTCGACGCCGATGACGTCGTCGGACGTGTAGACGCGGAAGGTGGGCGCGTGGAACGCGTCGGCGACCGCGCCCGCGGTCTCGTCGCTCGACGACGCGACGACCACGTCGGTGGGGAGCCCCGAGGCGACCTCGCGCGCGAAGCTCGGCCCGGAGAGGACGGCGAGCGCGTCGGGCGCGACGCCGGCGAGCGCGTCGGCCGCGACCTGCGCCATCAGCGCGTGCGACCCGTTCTCGATCCCCTTGGTCGCGATCACCACCTTCGCCCCCTCCGGCACGTCGGGCGCGATCGCCGCGGCCACGCGGCGCAGGTGCGTCGACGGCGGCACCAGGAGCACGATCTCCGCGCCGGCCAGCACCTCGCGCGCGTCGGTCGACGCGCGGAGCGACCTCGGGAGCGGCACCCCTTCGAGGAAGAGGCGGTTCTCGTGCCGCTCGGCGACGTCGCGCGCGACCTCGGGCTCGCGCGCCCACAGGCGGACCTCGTGCTCGTGGCGCGCGGCGTGCGCGGCGAGCGCCGTGCCCCACGCGCCCGCTCCGATGACGGCGATGCGCTTCATGGCCGCGATCTTATCGCTCCGCGAACGAGCCGTGCGGGGCGATGCGCTCGCGGCGGCTCCTCCGCCGTCGCGCGGCGCGGCGCGCGTGATCGTCGGCGACGAAGAGCCATCCGTCGCGCCTGACGACGTCCTCGTCTCATGGCGCGTGGCGCGCCCGACTTTGCTCCGAGCTCGTCCGAGCCGGAGCGCGAATGATCAGCCGACATGTCACGCCGGACGTGCCAATCACCCACCCTACCCGACGCGTTTGACCGCGCCGAGGCGTGTTTTTCGTCCTGCTCCGTTCGACTCGGTACTCTCGGCGACGCCGCGACGAGGGTCGCGCCTTTTCCACGACGAGGGGACGTCCATGCGCCAGAGGATATTCGTTCATTTCACGATTGCCGCTTTCGCGTTCGTGGGTATTTCGACCATCGCCATTCAGGGGTGCAGCAAGGACGACTCGAACGATCGTCGCCTCTCCCAGAAGGGCGAGACGTGCCAGACGACGAACGACTGCGCGGGGGGACTCTCGTGCATCCCCGCCACCACCGGCCCGAGCGGCGGGGTCGGCGTCTGCGTGACCGGCGAGTTCAAGATCGCGCAGACCACCAAGGAGTGCGCCGTCATCCAGTGCGCGCAGCCCGTCGACTGCTGTCCGACGCCGCCGCCGAGCTGCCAGCTCCTCCAGGCGGCGTGCGCCGACGCGGGGGCGACGTCCTTCGCGTGCGAGGAGTACGACGCCGAGTGCAAGTGCGACGCGTCGCGGTACGACTGCACCGACGGCCAGTGCAAGGGCCGCTGCCAGGCCGACACCGACTGCGGCGCCGGCAAGTGCTCGGGCGGCCGCTGCGTGCAGTGCGTGGACGACTCGACGTGCACGAACGGCAAGACGTGCGTCAACGGGGCGTGCCAGGCGCCGTGCACCTCCGACGGCGACTGCCCCGCGTTCAACCGGTGCAACGCCGGCAAATGCGTCGACTCGGGGTGCAAGAGCGATCGGGAGTGCGTGGCGGCGACGCGCAACGTCGAGGCGACGTGCGGCACCGACGGCAAATGCATCATCCCGTGCCAGACCGACCTCGAGTGCGGGAGCCCGAAGGCGTACCAGTTCTATTCGTGCATCAACCGGCAGTGCGTCTACGTCGGCTGCGCGAGCGACAAGGACTGCGAGCTCTATCTGACCGGCGGCTCGGACGCCGGCATCCCCAGCAGCGGCTCGGTGCCGACGCACATCGTCTGTCGCGATCGCGCGACGACCAACACCCACTGAGCGAGCGGAGGCGACCATGCACGTTCGACAGATGGGACCCAGAACGACGCGGCCGCGGTCCTCGTGGCGCAGGTGGAGCGCGGCGACCGCGATCGCGGCGGCGCCCGCGGTGGTCGTGGCGGTCGGGTGCACGAGCTCGGACAGCGGCTCGTCGGGGCTGCAGCCGCCCGATCCGGGCGGCACGTTCGGCTCGGAGATCACGGTGCGCGTCGTCGGCGCGGGCCACGTGACCAGCACGCCGCTCTCGATCGACTGCCCGACGCGCTGCTACTCGACGTTCCTCTTCGACCCGGCGGCGGCCTCGGCGAAGACCGGCGTCGCGCTCGCCGCGTCGCCGTCGCCGGGGTGGACGTTCACGGGGTGGAGCTTCGACGGGGCGCCCGTGCCGGGGCGCGCGCGCCAGCCCGACGAGTGCCAGCCGTACTCGCGCGCGGGCACGGTGCCGAAGACCGACACCGCGAGCCCCACGCTGACGCTGATGCCGGGGCAAGGTCCGGGGACCGCGCCCGCGACCAAGGGCGCGGGGTGCAGCCCGACCAGCGATCTCCCGCTCGCCTACCAGGTGACGGCGACGTTCACGAAGGTCCCCGACGCGGGCGGCGGCGGCGACGCGGGCACCGACTCCGGCACGCTCGAGGGCGACCTCGTTTACGACACCCCTTCGCCCGGCGCGGCGGGGCGGAAAATCTTCGCGCGATCGGGGCGCCTGTACTGGCAATGGGACGTCGCCGGGGCGTCGGGCATCTCGTCGGCGTCGTCGCTCTCCGGCTCGTTCCGCACCGATCTCGCGTCGCCCACCGTGTCCCTCTCCGGCTTCGACGTCGATCAGGAGGTCGTCTACCAGGCGACCGCGTCGCTCGCCCTCACGTCGTTCACCCTCGGATCGACCTTCGCGACGACGCTGCCGAGCGCGCCGTCGTGCGCGGCGCTCGCGAGCGACTTCTCGTACGTGTACTGCCGGCAGGCCGCGGCCACGGACTCGATCCTCCGCTGGACCACGGGGGGCACGGGCCCGACGACCATCGCCAGCAAGCTCCCGACCGGGAGCGATCTCTCGGTCGACGCGACGTCGATCTACTACTCCGACGGCGCGGTGAACGGCGCCGTCTACGCGATCCCGCTGGCCGGCGCGGCGGACGGCGGCGCGCCGACGCCGACGCTCATCGCCGATCTCCAGACGCTGCCGAGCAACGTGCAGGTGAACAGCTCGTACGCGGTGTGGATCAACGGCGCGGGGTCGGCGTCGAGCGCGCTCTCGCAGGCGCTGCGCGCCGGCGGCGGCACCGCGTCCACCATCACCACGCAGAGCTATATCCGCGACTTCGTGATCGACGGCACGAGCTCGGCCGCGAACGTCTATTTCACCGTGTCGCCGTCGAACGCGCCCGGCGCATCATCCATCCTCCGCGTATCGATCCTCGGCGGCGCCGTGACGACCGTGAAGTCCGGGCTGTACGCGCCGGGAGGCGTGGCGGTCGACGCGTCGTACGTCTATTGGACCAACGGCGAGGGGAAGGTGCTCCGCGCGCCGAAGTTCTAGCGCGTCATCGCCGATCGCCCGCGAGCGACGACGCCGCGCGAGGCGGGTCATCGCCCGCCGAAGCGACGGCTCGGTCCCGCGGACCACGGCAGGTCGACGGTCTCCCCGACCGCCGGCAGCTCGAAGCGGCGGAGGCGGTGATCGCGCCACACGAGGAGCGCGACCTCGCCTTCGCCGCCGCGACGATGGACACGCGCGCGCCGCGCCCGGCCCCCCGGCTCGCTCGCCGCGTCGGGTCTCGGCGGCTCGCTCGCCGCGTCGCGCCGCGAAGGGCCCCGAGGCTCGAGCGCGGCGGTCCGCGCGATCCGCTCGGCGGCGCGCGCGATCCGCGCGAGGCCGGCCACCTGCGCGAGCGGCGCGATCGCGCCGTGCGCGGCGACGAGGAGCGCGGCGAAGGCGCGGGCGAGCCAGGGGCCGCGCTCGACGGCCCGGTGAATCACGACGCCGACGAGCGCCGCGAAGCCGAGGTCCGGGGCGACGAGGACGCGCCCGCCGGCGAGCCCGGTGGCGCCGAGGACGGTCGCGGCGAGCGCGCCCGAGACGAGCCACGCCAGGCGGTCGTCCGCTTCGCGGCGACCGATCGAGCGACGATGCTCGGCCTGGTCGAGCGGGCATGGGGGTCGCGCTCCTCGCGGCGACCGCCGCGCGGGCGCCGGCCGGGCCATCTCCGCAAAGCGCAAATCGCCAAATGACGAGCCCGTTCTTCGATTGAATAAGGCATTCCCCGGGGGCAACTGCCATCTTGCTTAATCATCATTCGATCGGCAGCCTGCGATGTCGTGTCCAATCGAGGACACGACAGAGAGGCCATCATGACGAATGAAGACCGAGTGACGATCGACTCCGCCGAGCTCACATTTCGCCCCGTGCGGCTCCGGGTCGACCGCGAGGAGCTCCGCGTCCTCCGCGTGAGGACGCGGGTCCGGAGCGGCGAAGCCAGCGGCGGCTGCACGACCAGCGGCGGAGGTTTGACGACCGCCTAGTGCGCCGCCCGCGAGCGCCGCACGTATGAAGATCTCGACGGCGCTGTGCTCGTCGTAGCCGGACTCCCAACACGGCTTCAACGACACGCTTCGAAGACACGCTTCGAAGACACGCTTCGAGACACGCTTCGAGACACGCTTCGAAGACACGCTTCAAAGACACGCTTCAAAGACACGCTTCAACGACACTTGAGAACGGACCATCGCTCCCGCGCGCGCTTGGCACTGCGCGACGCGGGGGCGGCGCTCCAGCGGGCGATCACGACGTGGTACGCGTCGCACGCGCCGTCCACGTCGGTCGCCTCGAGCGCCTCGCCGAGCTCGAGGTTCGCCCACGTGTGGTGGAGCGGGTCGAGCGCGGCGCCGCACGACGCTGCGGCGCGCCGCAGGAACGGGAGCGCCTCCGCCGTCCGCCCCGCGAGCAGGTACGTCGCGCCGATCGCCTCGTCGATCTCCGGCGTGCGCACGCGCTCCGGCGGCAGGGGCAGGTAGTCGGGGAGCGCTGCGAGGGCGTCGCGCGCGTCCTCCGGCGTCACGGCGGCGCTCGCGTACGCCGTCACCCAGCGCCCGCCCGCGCCGCGCCCGATGCACGACGACGCGTGGCCGTGATCGCGCCGCAGCCACGCGTCGCGCGCCTTGACGAAGTCGCGGCGAGAGACCGCGAGGCCGCGGTACAGCGCCACCTCCCCGTCGATGCTGCTCCCGCCGGCCGGATCGGGCGTGAGCGCGGCGCGGCGGGCGAGGAAGGCGCGCGCGTGCGCGGCGAGCGACGCCGGGTCGCCGGCCTCCCGCTCGAACCAGGCGCGCGCCAAGAAAGCCTCGACGTGGTCCTCCTCCTCGACGCTGCGGCCGACGACGTCCTCCCAGACGTCGAGCTCGCGGCGCGCCTCGTCGAACGCGCCCGCGAGGATCGCCTCGTTCACGCGCGCCCGCGCGCGGACGAACGGCATCGCGTCGACCGGCGAGAGCTGCCACGAGCGCTCGAACGCGTGGTGCACCTCCCCGAACGGCCTGTCGCCGGCGTACGCCGCGGCGCCGAGCGTCTCGAGCCAGACCTCGCTCTTCGGCTCGAGGTCGACGAGGTGCTGCGCGCCAGCGAGCGACGCGGCGCATCGCCCCTCGTTCGCGTCGAGCTGGACGAGGTCGTTGAGGCACGACGGCGCCGCCGGCGCGACGCGGAGGCACGCGTGGATCGCCGCGATGCCCGCCGCGGTGTCGCCGTGAAGGAGCCCCGCGAGCCCTTCGAGCCAGAGGGCTCCGGCGTGGGTCGGGTCGATCGCGCGCGCGGCGCGGCACGCGCCGATCGCGCCCGCGAAGTCCTCGGTGCGCAGGCGGAAGCGACAGAGCTGGTACGGGTAGTCGACGTCGGAGCGGGCCGCGGCGAGCGCGGCGAGGCGGCGCTCCGACTCACGCGCGTCCTCGGGGATCGCGAGCCACGGCTCGATCGCGCGGAGCAGATCGCGGTCGTGCTCGCCCAGCATGTCGCGGAGCTGCGTCGCCTTCGACAGGTGGGCCCGCGCCGTGGCCGACACGGACCGACTCGCGAGGACGGCGCGCAGGTGCGCCGCGGCGAACGACGGATCGAGCGTCGTCGCGCGCTCGAAGCTCCGGAGCGCTTCGCCGGCGGCGGCGTCGTGCGTCGCCCGGAGGCCTTCGCGGTACGCGTCGGTCGCCTCGACGTTCGATGATCGGTACGACGCCTCGAGCGCCCCCAGCGAGCGGGACCGGCCGGAGGAGCCGGACGAGCTCGACGACCCGGAGCCAGACGAGCCGGACGCGTCGGACGCGACGCCGACGGCCCGCGCGTCGCCCGGCGCGCCTCCCTGATCGAGGGGGCGACCGAAGCCTCGTCCGAGGTCGTGGTCGAGATCCTGGCCGAGGTCCTGACCGAGGGCGCGGCGAAGGTCGTGCCCCCCGAGCACCGCGACGCTCGCCAGCGCGACGAGCGCGACCGGCCCGAGCGCCGCGGTCGCGAGGCGATAGCGACGGAGCGACCGACGAAGCTGCTCGGGGCTCGCGCCGTCGCCCCGCGGTCTCCCGCGCGCCGTCTCCCGCGCGCCGTCCGCCGGATGATGGCCGGCCTCCTGCCCGGCCGGCTCCGCGCTCGACCCCGCGGAGCCAGACCGCTCGCGCGCGCTCCTTCGCCCGCCCCGCGCGCCTTCGCCCCTCGCCTCCTCCCGAGACCGATTCTCCCGAGACCGATCCTCTCGGGACCGCTCGCGGGCTCCGTCGCGGGGGCGGGATCGCGACGCGACCGGCCCCGTCCGCTGATCGGCTCGCGCGTGGCCCGCGTCCAGAGGGAGCGGCGGCGGCGCCGCGCCGTCGAGGATCGCGACGATGTCGCCCATCGAGGCGAAGCGCCGGTGCGGCTCCTTCGCCAGCGCGCGCAGGAGGACCGCGTCGAGCCAGCGCGGTACGTCGCGGTACCGGTGGCTCGGAGGCTCCGCCGGCTCGGTCCCGATGCTCTTGAGGAGGTGCAGCGTCCCGCCGTCCGAAGACCACGGGAGCGAGCCGGTCAGGAGCTCGTACGCGAAGACGGCCCACGTGAACTGGTCGCTCCGGGCGTCCCCTTTTTCGCCGAACGTCCGCTCCGGCGCCATGTACGCCGGCGTGCCGCACAGGCCGCCCTCGATGCTCGTCATCCCGGGCGCGGAGCTGCCGCTCGCGTTGACGCAGCGGGCGATCCCGAAATCGACGACCTTGATGACGCCGTCCGCGTCGCGGCGCATGACGTTCTCGGGCTTGATGTCGCGGTGGATGACCCCCTTGCCGTGCGCGGCGGCGAGCGCGCTCGCGACGTCGCGCGCCCACCGGAGCTTGATCGTCAGGGCGACGCTTCGATCGCCGACGAAGTGCCGGAGGGGCCTCCCGTCGATGTACTCCATGACGATGTGCGCGCCGCCGTCGTGCTCGGCGACGTCGTAGATCGCGACCGCGTTGGGGTGCTCGATCTTCGCCGCGGCGCGCCCCTCGCGCAGGATGCGCGCGACGCTCCCGCGCGCGCCGCCGTGCAGCATCTTGAGGGCGACCTTGCGCTTTAGCACCGTGTCCCACGCGAGGAACACCTCGCCGATGCCGCCGGCGCCGAGCGACTCGCCGACCGCGTACCGATCGATCGCCCGCCCCCCGAGGGCCGCGAACGTCGGGCGCGACCCGTGCGACAGATGCGGCGCGGTAGAGGGGTTGGTGCAGCGCGCGTCGGCGCGCCTCGGCGTGAGGCTCATCGAACTCCATCGACTCGCTCGTCGACCACGACGGCGCGCGTTTCGGCGCCAGACAATCATGCCCCGACGACCGATCGCAATATCGATTCGCACGCTCGCTTCCCGGTTGAATAACCAATTCCTCACTTCACGTTCACGCATGTTCGCGCCACGTCACGCCGAGACGTCAATCGAGCATTGGATTCGTCGGCGACGATCGCTCGGCCCCGAGGAGAATATTCGTCATTCGATATCTTCGGCGCCCGTATCGAAATCGGTATCGACATCGGCGGCGCGACCGCGGCGTCATCGCCGATCCGCCGCCCACGGACGCGGTATCGATATCGGCGGCGCGACCGCGGCGTCATCGCCGATCCGCCGCCCACGGACGCGGTATCGATATCGGCGGCGCGACCGCGGCGTCATCGCCGATCGCCGCGCATCGACGACGGCGCCGCGGCTGGGCGCGCGCCGCTCGGCTCGCCTTGCGCTCTCGCTGGGCGCGGAGAACGCGGGCGCGGGGACGCGCGGGCCTACGAAGTCGGGCCGGCTCGGACTACACTCGGCGCGTGCCCATGACGACCGAGGATCCGGCCACGACGGCGCTCGACCACGCGCGCACCGCGGCGGGCGTGCTCACGACGCGCCTGTCCGGCGGCGTGACCGCGTACCGCGTCCACGGCGATCACGGCCCGTGGGTCGTCCTCGTGCACGGCCTCGTCACGCCCATGTACGCGTGGCAGCTCCTCGCCGACGCGCTCGCCCATGCGGGCTTCCGCGTCCTGCGCTACGACCAGCTCGGGCGCGGCCTGTCCGACCGCCCCGCGGTCCGGTACGACCTCGATCTGTACGTGCGCCAGCTCGACGAGCTGACCCGGGCGCTCCACATCGAGCGCGCGCACTTCGTCGGCTGGTCCATAGGCAGCGTGATCACGAGCCGCTTCGCGCTCGCCTCTCCGGATCGCGTCGAGAAACACGTCCTGATCGCGCCGGGGATGTTCATCGAGCCGCCGCTCCTCGTGCGCGCGCTCGCCCACGCGCCCTTCGGCCCGAAGATCCTCGCGTCGCGCGCCGCGGCGTTCATCGACGCGCTCCCCGCCCAGCACATGAGCCGCCCCGAGCGCTTTCCGATGTACGTGGAGGGGATGCGCGAGCAGCTCCGGTACCCGGGCCTCGCGGAGTCGTTCGCGTCGACGATCCTGAACTACCCATGGCGATCGGGCCCCGAGTTCCGCCCCGTCGGCGAGCACCCGCGCCCGACGCTCCTGATCTGGGGCGACGCCGACCCCGCCACGCCCTACGCGAACGTCCGCCGCGTCCGCGCCGTCTTCCCGCGCGCCGAGCTCCTCCGCTTCCCCGGCGCGCGCCACGCCCCGCACGTCGAGCGCCCCCGCGAGGTGAACGACGCGATCACCCGCTTCCTCGCCGCGGAGCCCGCGACCGACGACGCCGGGCCCGCCGCCGCCGCGCTGTGAGGCTCGACGCGTCCACGTCGCCCATGAGCGGGCCCTGCACGAAGCGCGGCGCCCCTCTCTGCCCTAGGTCCGCCCGCTCGTGACGGGGGCGAGCGCCTTCGGGCGCTTGTCCGGCGTGCACATGTCGTTGTCCGCGGGGCGGAGGCCGAACGTCAGCCCGCCGTCCGCGACCCGCACGATGTCGTAGTCGGCGGGGCACGCCGCGACGGGGCGCTGGCCGAGCCCCGCGCACCCCGCGTCGGAGACGTCCGTCGGCGCGCCGGTGACGAAGCCGTCGCGCGCGCACCCCTCGGGGCTCGCGAGGAGCTGCGTCGCGGCGTCGACGTGCGGCGTGACGACCTTGCGGGTGAACGCGAAGCGGGCGTCGTACGCGCCGGCGACCGCGCTCGGCGCGCCGATCGCGTAGGTGCCCTCGATGTGGACGGTGAGGAGCTTCTCCGCGCACGCCGCGTCGGCGTACACGGCGTAGTCGACGCTCCACGCCGGATCGGCGATCGTGAAGTCGAGCGTGAACGCCTGCGGCGCGGTCGACGGCGTGCACGCGCTCTTCCAGCGGCCCGCGACGTCCGGCGCGGCGGCGGCGGGCAGAGCGCCCGCGTCCTCCGCGGCGGCGGGGGAGCCCGGGCCGGCCGGACCGGCGGGCGCCGCCGAGCTCGAGCAGCCGGCGGCGAGGAAGACGACGAGCCATTTCGCGTTGCGAATCATCATTGGGTAAGACCTCCGTGGCGCCCAAGCTGCGGCCGGCCGCGATCATCGGCAATGCGAGACTATGCATACCGGCTATGCGATGGTGCACCATTGGCGCCGCGCGCCGGCGCCCCGCGTGCTATCCGTCGCGCGGCATGATCGACTGGAACGACCTCCGCTTCGCGCTCGCCGTCGCGCGCGGCGGCTCGCTGTCCGCGGCGGGGCGCGCGCTCGCCGTGCACCAGACGACGGTCGGGCGCCGCCTCCACGCGCTCGAGGAGGCGCTCGGCGTCCCGCTCTTCTTGCGCACGCCGGCCGGCCTCCTCCCCACGGCCGACGGACGGCAGATCCTCGGGTCCATCGAGGGGCTCGCCGGGTCGTTGACGCGCTTCGAGCAGAGCGTCGGCGGCGACCGAGGCGCCCGCGGGATCGTCCGGATCGCGCTCACCGAGACCGCGTCGCGCCAGCTCCTCGAGGCGACGCTGCCGGCGCTCCTCGAGAGCCACCCGGACCTCGCGATCGAGCTGCTCCCCGCCAACACCGTCGTCGACCTGTCCGCCGGCGACGCCGACTTCGCCGTCCGCCTCACGAAGCCCGACCCCGGCCTCATCGCGCGCCGGCTCGGCTTCGTCCGGTACGGCCTCTACGGAGCGCGGCGGCCGTCCGCGCGCCCGCGCGGGGGCTCGCCGCGGC
>Ga0207710_10001595_pt1 | contig 11111 bp, 9 predicted proteins | sample KBSS24metaG_FD_184400 | JGI IMG/M metagenome (GOLD analysis project Ga0207710, IMG submission 184400) | Switchgrass rhizosphere microbial communities from Kellogg Biological Station, Michigan, USA - KBS S2-4 metaG (SPAdes) (version 2) | ecosystem: Host-associated > Plants > Roots > Rhizosphere >...
TCCCATAGCTCACTATTGGCAGCGTCCATTGCAATTACTATTTGTGAGCCTGTTTTGAAACCAGCGGCCTGTATAGCTGTTAATACAGTTTCAATGGCTTCTTCGTTGCTTTGAATGTTTGGAGCAAAACCACCTTCATCACCTACATTGGTGCTAAATCCTTTTTTCTTTAATACAGTTTTTAATGCATGAAATATTTCTACGCCCCATCTTAATCCTTCACTAAAAGAAGATGCACCAACCGGCATTACCATGAATTCCTGGAAATCTATTTTATTGTCTGCATGTGCACCGCCATTCAAAATATTCATCATTGGGATAGGCAATGTCTTTGCATTTGTCCCGCCGATATAGCGATACAGGGGGAGTGATGCTTCTTCAGCAGCGGCTTTCGCAACGGCCATGCTTACCGCAAGGATTGCATTGGCGCCCAATTTTCCTTTATTCGGAGTGCCATCCAACTGTATCATCATTTCATCAATGCCCGTTTGATCAGCTACATCATTACCTAATAATGCAGGAGCTATTGTATCGTTTACATTTTTGATTGCATTTAATACTCCTTTACCGCCATATATTTTTTTATCGCCATCTCGCAATTCAACTGCTTCGTGAATACCGGTGCTGGCACCACTTGGTACGGCAGCTCTGCCAATAGCGCCTTCATCTGTAATGATATCAACTTCGATAGTAGGATTGCCACGACTGTCTAAAATTTGTCTTGCAAAAATTTCTGAAATGTAACTCATGATCGATCAGGGTTTTTTGTTTCGGTAAATGAAATTTTTAAACTATGGCAGTCGCATTCGTGGTGCAAAAGAAACAATGTTTTATGAATGTGCCAAACTCTATCGATGGTAAGGTTAGTTTGTCAGTGATTTAAAAACTTCTTCTAAGCTCAGGCTTTCACTTTGCAATGAGATAATGTTCAGATTATGTTGTATGGCTATTTCCAATACTTTTTTCCTGGTCGCTTCCTGATCCTTTGTTTGAATCTTAATGCCAGAGTTGATAACCTGGATCGAGGTTATTTCATTTATATCTTTAAAAAGTTTTTCATCAACTTGTTCTTTAAACTGTACAATTACTACATGCTGATCTTTATTTCCTTTTTGCAAATTGCTTAGCTTGTCATCAGCAACAATATTTCCTTTATTTATAATAATCACCCTATCGCAGATAGCTTCTACTTCCTGTAAAATATGGGAAGAGAAAAGAACAGTTTTATTTTTGCCCTGTTGCTTTATCACTTCTCTTATTTCTACTATCTGGTTTGGGTCAAGTCCGCTGGTAGGTTCATCAAGAATTAAAACTTCGGGATCATGAATAAGAGCGGCTGCCAATCCAACTCTTTGTTTGTATCCTTTTGATAGCTGGCCTATTTTTTTCTTTGATTCAGGCGTCAATCCTACCATTTCAATTACTTTTCCGACCTCTTCTTTCGGATTTCTGATTCGATGCACTTCCGCAATAAAACTTAAATATTCCCTTACAAACATATCATAGTATAAAGCATTCGCTTCAGGTAGATAGCCTACTTTCCTTTTTGTTTTTAATGGATCATCAGTGACATTGATACCAGAAACAAAAGCTTCACCACGGGTTTGCTGAAGATAGCCGGTTATTATTTTCATGGTTGTTGATTTACCGGCGCCGTTCGGACCGAGAAAACCAACTATCTCGCCTTTACCCACTTTAAAAGAAATATTATTGACAGCTTTTTGATCACCGTACTGTTTAAGAAGATCCTTTACTTCAATAGACATGCTGCAAATTAGTAAAAGGAAATCTAAGGTTAAAGTATTGAGAGATTCAGCCGGAGAATGCCGGGATTTTTTAATTCGGAAAAAATACAGATATTTAAAAAACAATCTTCTCAATTAAACTTGCTGCTTTATGGATCAATCATCAATAATTATCAAAGACAATAGCGCTAATCCGGGGCCGTTAGGATTATTGGCATTCGGAATGACAACCGTTTTATTAAATCTGCACAATGCCGGTTTTTTTGAAATGAATTCAATGATTTTGGCAATGGGAATTTTTTATGGAGGCCTGGCTCAAATTGTTGCAGGAATCCTGGAAGCGAAAAAGAATAATACATTCGGGTTGACTGCATTTGTTTCTTACGGATTTTTCTGGCTTACTCTCGTGGCATTGATATTTCTGCCAAAATGGAATTTAATACCAGCTCCATCTACGGATGGTATGGTTGCTTATCTAATAATGTGGGGCATTTTTACAGGACTCTTGTTTATAGGTACATTAAGAATTAATAAAGCTCTTCAATTTGTTTTTGCCAGCTTAACTATACTGTTCTTTTTATTGGCATTAGGTGATATAACAGGAAATGCCGGTATTAAAACATTTACCGGTTACGAGGGAATTATTTGTGGAGGCTCTGCTATCTATACAGGTGTTGCAACTTTATTAAATGAGGTATATGGAAAAGTTATTATACCGGTTGGGGTTATTGTCAAAAAATAATTATTCTTCCTTTCTAACCATCATAAATTCACAATACAGTTAACAAAGCCTATTGAGTAAAAAGAGACTCAATAAAAGTAATATGGCAGCAAATGAGCTACCTGAGCATCTATGCATAGCCCTGGTAAGGTTGATCCACATAGAACACCGAAATGATTTAATAGAAAAATATTTTTTTGTCTTCGTACATTTAGTTCATAAAATAATCTCATGTCATATCCTTTCCAGATAAAAAGCATGGATCAATACGAAATGACCTATCGTGTAAGCATTAATGAACCGGAAGAGTTTTGGGCATCGGTAGCCGAGCATTTTCAATGGCGAAAAAAATGGGGTAAGGTTTTGCAATGGAATTTTACAGAGCCCAGGGTTGAATGGTTCAAAGGAGCAAAATTGAATATAACAGAAAATTGCATTGACCGGCATTTGAAAACTTTGGGAGACAAACCAGCCATAATATGGGAACCTAATAACCCGGAAGAAAAAACAAGGATCGTTACTTATAGTCGCTTGTATAGAAGAGTTTGCCAGGTAGCACAGATGCTAAAAAATAATGGTGTTAAAAAAGGCGACAGAGTTTGTATTTATATGGGTATGGTACCTGAGTTGGCTTATGCAGTTTTGGGTTGTGCAAGAATAGGAGCTATACATAGCGTTATATTCGGCGGTTTTTCAGCGCAAAGTATTGCCGATAGATTAGATGATGCAAAAGCCGAATTTATTATTACTTGCGACGGAGCTTATCGTGGCGCAAAAGATATTCCATTAAAGGGAATTATAGACGATGCATTGGTGGGTAATAAAATGGTGAAGAAGGTGATCGTTTATACAAGAACGAGAACTCCGGTTTCTATGATTAAGGGGCGTGATGTATGGTGGGAAGATGAAATGGAACATGCAGGAACAGATTTAGAAAAAAATGGAGCCATTAATTTCCCTGGTGAAGAAATGGATGCTGAGGACCCCTTGTTCATTTTATATACATCGGGCAGTACAGGCAAGCCGAAAGGTGTGGTACATACCTGTGCAGGATATATGATATGGACCACCTATACTTTTGTAAACGTTTTTCAATACAATCCCGGCGATATTCATTTTTGTACTGCTGATATTGGTTGGATAACAGGGCATAGTTATATTCTTTATGGTCCATTATGTGCAGGAGCAACTACATTAATGTTTGAAGGTATTCCTACATTTCCTGATGCCGGAAGATTTTGGGATATAATAGATAAATATAGGGTCAATATTCTTTATACTGCTCCGACAGCTATTCGCAGCCTGATGGGTTTTGGAACAGAGCCACTAAAAGGAAAAGATCTTTCTTCATTAAAAGTATTGGGAACGGTCGGTGAACCTATTAACGAAGAAGCCTGGCATTGGTATGATGATAATATCGGAAAAAATAAATGCCCGATAGTCGATACATGGTGGCAGACTGAGACGGGTGGTGTTTTAATTTCAAATCTTGCGGGTATTACGCCTTCAAAACCTTCCTGGGCCACATTGCCATTGCCGGGTGTACAACCTTTACTCGTGGACGATGCAGGTAATGAAATAAAAGAACCGGGGGAAGATGGATTATTAAAAGGAAATCTGTGCATCAAAGCCCCGTGGCCTTCTATACTAAGAACAACTTACGGCGATCATGAACGTTGCAGGCAAAACTATTTTGCTACGTATGGAAATTTATATTTCACAGGCGACGGAGCATTAAAAAATAAAGAAGGCTTTTATCGTATTACAGGTCGTGTGGATGACGTGTTAAATGTAAGCGGACATCGCCTCGGCACCGCTGAAATAGAAAATGCAATTAACATGCATACAGATGTGGTGGAAAGTGCGGTGGTAGGTTATCATCATAACATAAAAGGGCAGGCTATTTATGCCTATGTTATTTATAACGGACATCATGGCAATGAAGAGGATCGAAGAAGAGATATTCTGCAAACTGTTACCCGGGTTATCGGTCCTATTGCTAAGCCCGACAAGATCCAATTTGTTTCGGGCTTACCCAAAACAAGAAGCGGTAAGATCATGCGACGCATTTTAAGAAAGATTGCTGAAGGAGAAACCGAAAATTTAGGCGATACAACTACATTGCTCGATCCTGCAGTTGTAGATGAGATCAAAAATGGAAGAATATAAAAGTTCAGTTGGAAAAATTACTTTTGCCCGCAATGATCTTAAAAATCGACCTGTAAATATCTTATGCAAAAAACCAAAATCAAACGCAGGTTGCCATCTTTTGTTCGCTGGATATTTTGGGCATTACTTGTACAGTTCATATTAGTAAATATCAGCGCTGCATTTTATGCTTATAAGTTAACTCATTTTTATACTGATCCCTCGTTACGCACTTACAAACCTTCGCCAAATATATTTGCCAAAACCTGGAAATTATTTACTGGCCCCAAACTTCCAAGGTCGATAGTCAGAGAAATCCCTTCCTTTCCTTTTGATACGGTTAAGCTAAAAGCTAAAAATGGAATTACTATAGATGCATGGTATAGCAAAGCTGATTCTTTTTCAAAAGGAACTGTAATTCTTTTTCACGGTATTACGGCAAATAAAAGTTCAGTATTACATGAAGCTTATGAGTTTCGTTACTGGCATTATAATGTAATGCTTGTTGATTTCAGGGGGCATGGAAATAGTGAAAGCAATAAAACAACAATAGGAATAAAGGAGCCGGAAGAAGTGAAACTCTCTTATGATTATGTTATTAGCAAAGGCGATAAAAATATTTTTCTTTATGGCAGTTCTTTAGGAGCTGTGGTTGTAGCCAAGTCGATTGCTGAATATGGGCTACCTGTTTCGGGAGTGATACTTGAAATGCCATTTCTCTCATTGCAGACATATATGAAAGGCAGGGCAAGAATGGTGGGCTTTCCCCCACAGCCATTTGCTTTTCTTACCACTTTATGGGTAGGTATTGAAAATGGTTTTAATGGATTCAGTCATCAAACTACCCGGTATGTAAAAAAGATCGATTGCCCCGTGCTGATGCAATGGGGAGCTTATGATTCATTTGTATTGAGAGATGAAACAATGAAAGTTTATGACGCCATTTCATCAAAAAATAAAAAGTTAGTTATTTATGAGCAGGCGGCTCATCAATCATTTGTCCAAAATGATCCGTTGAAATGGCGAACGGAGGTAGAAAGTTTTCTGAACAATGCCGGTAAATAATTATTTTCTTATGATGACCTTTGTTCCTGTAGGAGAAAAGTTATATATCTCTTCCACATCTCCACATTTCATAGATATGCATCCCATGGTCCAGTTTTTATAACGATCTACTACAAAATCCTCATGCGGCCAGGTACCGTGTATACCAACGCCTCCGCCTATTCGTGCATTGGCAGGTATTTCACCTCTCTGTTTACGCAGGTTGAATTTTTGACGGCTTTCTTCGGTAGGATAATCCAGTGCTATGAAGCGATCCCATTTATCATGATAGCGTTTGCTTATAATATGAAATGTTCCTTCCGGTGTATTCTTATCTCCTTCCATTTTTTTGTCAGAAAGACTGCTATTACCAAAAACAACCGGATAGGTAGCATACCATCCTTTTTGATCATATACACTTAGCTCATAATCGGATTTATCTATCAATATATAAATGGACCCGATCGGGCCGCTTCCGCTGCTATTAATACGCTTATGTAATGTAAAACGAGTAGTGTAGTGAACAGAGGATGCTAACAGACTGCTTCCTAAAATTCCACAAACAAGTACGACGAGGTGTTTCATCCGGTATTAGTTTTCATAGCTGCAACCAATAAACCATGCAGCCAGGTTTTAAATTATGATGCCAGTAAAACAGTTGGTGGAGTATAAATGCAATAATAATAATTCAACGCAAGCTTATGAAGAAATATTTTAGTTGTGGAAATGTTTTAACGAGCTATTTAGAATATATCCGTTGTGTTTTATCGCTGTAGTTTTTCGGTGCATAAAAAACCCGGTAGTAAATACCACCGGGATAATTTTTTTATAAGGTAATATGTGACTTATGCAGTCTTTTTACCAGTTGCTAAATCTGAATCCAAAATTATAAGGCGTCATATCAAGACCACGTTCGTACATATTTTTTAAAGCATAAGAACCATAGAAACGAACCGGGCCTAATGAAAGCTCCGCTACATACGAAAGCTTCCAGCGTTCCAGTTCAAAATCATCTTTTGCTTTTTTCTTTCCTTCGTCTGATGTAATGGTCTTATTGCGAGCACTATATAAATAGCCTGCACTGATGCCGGCGCTGAATCCAAAACCATCATGCCTGTTGGGAGTAAAATTAAAATTGATCATCATGGGCACGGTAAGATAATCGGCGGCGAGTTTATCTTTTTTATAAGTCCGTCCGCTTGTATTATCCAATATTACTCTTGTCGGATTTGTAACTGCCGGTGGATTTGCCTGGTAGCGGATATTTTGTTTGTAATAATAATTATTCAATTCAAGCCCGAGACCATATTTAAGATTTACTACATGCTTTGCCACATTGAGCTTTTGCATAAAGAACCAGACGTTCACATTTCTTGATTTACCATCTTTCAGATCGAACCATGATTTATTACTTCCGGGAGCATAGAGATTTGCTGCTGTACTGCCGTAAACTGTATTATCAACATAATTGGAAAAGCCAAGATCAAATATCCACCAATTCGTAGTAAGATTGGATTTCTTCGGAGTCTTTCGGTCTCTTGGCTTGTATTGGGTCGTGTCTTCTTTGCTGCCCGCTTTGCGGATAATAACCATACCGCCAATATGTATTGTATCACTTTTAGCTTGCCCTGTATCTTTTTGCGAAAAGCCCATGAATGTCAGGCAACAAGCAATACATAAGGTAAAGATCCTTTTCATCGGTTTTATTTTTTAAATGAATGTTAGCTGTTGAATTATCTGGTATCATTTTAATTTAAAAGCCAGCCCCCCAATCAATACACGATCTTCATTATCTGTGGGGTCGATCTTTGTGGTCTTTTCAAAGGTCCGGGTCAACTTGCGAAGAAAACCGCGGAGCTTCCCTTTTTTAGCATCTGGTTGGTTTATGTTCTCATCCGGATTGTATACAGGGTATGACGGCTGAGGAGAATTGTTTGTTACAACATTATTTGTTAAGGAAGACTGAGAAGAGTTTATCTTATCCGGAATATTTGTTTTACTATTTTCGGCAATTGCTGCATCATTTTTATTATTTAAATTTTTTATTGGCTGCGGAAGATTGTTTGATGGTTGTTGATTATTTACAATCACAGGTTCATCTTTTTTAACAGGTAAATTATCCCGCATCTTTTTATTTATATCGTTACTATGTGGGGCTGTTTTATTTTCAGATTGCTTTGTTATAGAGGTGATACTTTGTTTAACAGAGTTATCAATTACCGGAATTTGTTCTTTCTTCTTATTATTACTCTGTACTACCTGCTCTTGTTGACTTGTTGTTTGTTTATTGGTCGGCTTATCAGCAATGACCGGTTCAAGAGAAGATTTTTTATTCGACGTAATAAAAAGAGTGGTAGCAATTGCAAAAAGCAAAATTGCTGCCGCTGCTATTTTCCACCTGATAGATATAATTGGAGTTGTTCTTTTATATAAACTTTCTTTGTTGGGAAAAATAATTTTCTCAGACTGCAATTGTGTTCTCTGCATTAAAGTAAGCTCTTCTTTCAAAGATGGGTGGCCCGTAACGAATAATTCAACGGCTTTCTTTTGTTCAGCATTCAATTCGTTATCGATGTATAGCATAAACCACTCTTCATAATTGCTCATGCTCACCGGTGAATATTCTCCATGCATTAATCCTTCTTTACCATTAAAAACAATATTTGGGTCAGGCTCCATTTTGTATTGAAGCAGCAGGTCAAGTTCTTCTTTCAGATCAGGATGTTTTTGAACAAAATCCTCCACCAGCCTGCGGTCATCGCTGCTCAGCTCATTATCCATATAAAGGATAAAATACTCTTCGTAATTATGGCGGTTAATATCCATGATGTCTGATTTCTGATGTATGAAGTCGGGCTTGCGACTTCATACATCTATATCACGTTTTCAATTTTTACCAAATATTCTTTCAGTTGTACTCTTGCCCTGTGTAAATAAACCTTCACCTGGCTTTCGTTCAGTCCCGTGATCTTTCCAATTTCTTCATAGCTGTACCCTTCATAATCTTTTAGCATCACGAGTGAACGCTGCGTTTCACTTAATCTTTCCAACGCTCCTTCCAGTATCTTCTTTAAATTGTTGGCCGGTTTATTCTGCACTTTTATTTCATCATTGAATTCCTCCCTTAACTGTATTCTTTTCACTTTTCTTATATGATCGATCATCTGGTGATAAGCAACAGTAAAAAGGTACGATTTACTTTTTTGAGCATCCACTTCCTGCCGGTTGCGCCACATTTTTTCAAATGCAGTTTGCACTACATCCCTTGCATCTTCCTCATGACGAAGATTTTTAAAGATGAAACGGTACACATTATCTGCGTAGGATGTCACACATTCATTGTATTCTTTTTCTGTCATAAACAGCGGAGTGAGCGATAAAATTAGCTCAAAAAATACCAGTTCAATGTAATACGGCTGATATTACTCGAATGTTACCGATACTCAAAATTATTTCAGAATTAAAGCGGGATCAGTAAGAAGTGCGGCTAAAGGAATACAGCTCCCGGGAAAAGGTTTCCCATATCCGTCCTTCCTGGCCAGATCCATTATTCTCCTTAGGACAGTTGGCTGGTGATACTTTGCAGCAAGATGGCTCTGCAGGCGTTTTAACTTTTGTGGCTGAATTTAAAAGCAAAATACTGGCGACTGATAAAAGGGCAACAATGGAAAAGCTTATAATACCTTTTTTCTGCATACAGCCGGTTTGAAGGATAGGACGAAAATAATCTCTGAAAAGTTACAATGGTCTTAATTTTTTTTAAAGACAATATTTAGCCCTTCTATCTTTGCTCTTAAATCTAACTATATGAATGAAACCCTTGTTCGGCGTATTGCCAATGAAGTAGAAGAAATAAAAACTTCGGGTCTTTATAAAAAAGAGAGGATCATCAGCAGTGCGCAGGGAGCTGAAATAGTAGTGAACGGAAAAACAGTTTTAAATTTTTGTGCTAATAATTATCTCGGCCTTTCATCCCATCCTAAAGTAATTGAAGCAGCACATAAAACTATTGATGCGCATGGCTATGGCATGAGCAGTGTCCGTTTTATTTGTGGTACGCAGGATATACATAAAGAACTTGAGCAAAAAATATCGGCATTTCTGGGAACAGAAGATACAATTTTATATGCTGCAGCCTTCGATGCAAATGGCGGAGTATTTGAACCGTTGTTCAATGAAGAAGATGCCATTATTTCTGATGCATTGAATCATGCTTCAATTATAGATGGAGTTCGTTTGTGTAAAGCACAGCGATATCGTTATGAGCATAATAATATGGATGATCTCGAAGCAAAATTGAAAGAGGCAGTTCATTTGCGGAATCGTATCATTGTTACAGACGGTTCTTTTAGTATGGATGGAACAATTGCCCAATTGGATAAAATCTGCGATCTCGCTGATAAATACGATGCCGCTGTGATGATCGATGAATGCCATTCCACAGGCTTTTTAGGAAAAACGGGACGTGGCACTCATGAATATCGTGGTGTAACAGGAAGAATAGATATTATAACCGGCACTCTCGGTAAAGCTCTTGGTGGCGCTTCTGGTGGCTTTACTTCAGGAAGAAAAGAAGTGATTGATATGTTGCGGCAAAAATCAAGGCCTTATTTATTCAGCAATACATTAGCTCCTTCCATCGTAGGAGCATCCATTGCGGTATTTGATATGCTTTCACAAACAACAGAGCTGAGAGATAAGTTAGAATACAATACAAAATATTTCAGGAAGAAAATGACTGAAGCAGGTTTTGATATAAAGCCCGGTGACCACCCAATTGTTCCTATTATGTTATATGATGCGGTGCTGGCGCAAAATTTTGCTGCCAAACTTTTAGATGAAGGAGTCTATGTAATTGGATTTTTCTTTCCTGTGGTTGCTAAAGGACAAGCAAGGATCCGTGTACAGTTAAGCGCTGCTCATGAACAACATCATTTAGATAAAACTATTGTTGCTTTTACAAAAATTGGAAAAGAACTTGGTGTTTTAGCACAAGCCGTTAATTGACGTCGTTAATAAAAAATGCAGAGAAAATCTCGATTTGTTTTCTCTGCATTAATAAAATGAATTTGTTTATTTAATATTTAGCGACCCAGCAATATCTTTTAGCTTATCAATACCAACATTATCTCCATTTAATACAACAAGAAAACGATCACCGGTGAAATAAGTAAAGCTGCAATCATTTCTTGTCTTCTTACAATTTTCAATTGCCTTGTTTCCCTTGAATTCAATACTCTTCGTGTATTCCTGTTCATTGTCCTGTTCAAAATTCATGAGGAACCGCATACTATAAATACCTGCACCAGCAGCACCTGCACAATCCATAACAGTCAATTCAACCCGGGTGCTATCATCGATTTTATATTTTGCAGATGCCTGGCCAGTACCTGCATAGTTAACGGCATTATAATCGGATTGTTTGGCCCCAATAATTCCCCAGGCATCAATGC
>Ga0207710_10001596_pt1 | contig 11104 bp, 9 predicted proteins | sample KBSS24metaG_FD_184400 | JGI IMG/M metagenome (GOLD analysis project Ga0207710, IMG submission 184400) | Switchgrass rhizosphere microbial communities from Kellogg Biological Station, Michigan, USA - KBS S2-4 metaG (SPAdes) (version 2) | ecosystem: Host-associated > Plants > Roots > Rhizosphere >...
GCGCAGGGTCAGGTAAGAGCCGATGGTGAACGACAGGAACAGATAGCCGAGGAAGATCGCCAAGTTGAAGGTGGGCAGGTCCTGGAGCTGGATGCGGTCCTCGGGTGGTAGCCCGAACCGGAGAAAGCCGAGCACGAGCAGCGCGCCGATGATGTCGGCCTGCAGCATGCCCAGCGTGAACACCGGCCACGGCGTGCGCGCCACCCAGCGGACGAATGCGCTGATTCGCCCGATAGGAATGGCCTCGGTGGTCACGGGTCAACCGTATCGGGCCGGGCGGACGGAAAAGGGCGCTGTGGGACGGACGTGTCGGTTCGCAGCATTACTGTTATCTCGATGGCAACTGTGTTCTCGCGTCTAGTGGGTCAAGACGCCGTGGAAGCGGAATTGGTTGCAGCGGCGCAGGCCGCACGCGGTGATTCGGCTCACACCCGCGCTGCGACAGGGACTATGACACACGCGTGGCTCATCACCGGGCCGCCGGGATCGGGCCGCTCGATCGCGGCGCTGTGCTTCGCTGCGGCGCTGCAGTGCACCTCCGACGGCGTCCCCGGCTGCGGTGAATGCCGGGCCTGCACGACGACGATGGCGGGCACTCACGCCGATGTGCGCCGGATCGTCCCGGAGGGGTTGTCGATCGGCGTGGACGAGATGCGCAACATCGTGCAGATCGCATCGCGACGGCCGGGGACCGGGCGGTGGCAGATCGTGGTGATCGAGGACGCCGACCGGCTGACCGAAGGAGCGGCGAATGCGCTGCTCAAGGTGGTCGAGGAGCCGCCGCCATCGACGGTGTTCCTGCTCTGCGCGCCGTCAGTGGACCCGGAGGACATCGCGATCACACTGCGCTCGCGGTGTCGGCATGTGGCGCTGGTCACGCCGCAGGTGGATGCGATCGCCCAGGTGCTGATCGAGACAGATGCGTTGCCGGAGGAGGACGCTCGGTGGGCCGCCTCGGTCAGCGGCGGTCACGTCGGCCGGGCGCGGCGGCTGGCGACCGACGAGCGGGCGCGGGAGCGACGGCAGCGCGCACTCGGCCTGGCGCGCGACGCGGCGACGCCATCGCGGGCGTACGCCGCGGCCGAGGAATTGGTGGCGATGGCCGAGGCCGAGGCGCGGGCGTTGACAGAAGACCGCAACGAGGCGGAGACCGAGGAGTTGCGTACGGCGTTGGGTGCGGGTGGCACCGGCAAGGGCACGGCAGGAGCGCTGCGCGGCGCGACGGGTGCGATCAAAGACCTTGAGCGACGGCAGAAGTCGCGCCAGACGCGGGCGTCGCGTGACGCGCTGGATCGGGCATTGATCGATCTGGCGACATATTTCCGCGACGCGCTGCTGGTGTCATCCGGGGCAGGGGAGATCCAGGCCAACCACCCGGATATGACGGATCGGGTGGCGGCGATGGCCGCGCACGCGTCGCCGGAAAAGCTGCTGCGCTGCATCGAGGCGGTGCTGGAGTGCCGCGAGGCGCTGGCGGTGAACGTGAAGCCGAAGTTCGCGGTGGATGCGATGGTCGCCACGGTCGGGCGGGCGCTCCGGAACTGACTTGGGCTGCCGGTGGGGCCTGTCGTAGACTCGTCCCGCCCGGCAGAGCACTTGGCTCCTCGCGCAAGCGCTCGTCGGCCCGGGTGCGCCACCTTAGCTCAGTCGGTAGAGCGATTCACTCGTAATGAATAGGTCGGGGGTTCGATTCCCCCAGGTGGCTCCATGTGATGAGTCGCGTCATGGGTTACACCTGAGTCGGCGTCATCGGTTACAGATCGCCCCGGCCATCGGCCGGGGTGTTTTTGTTGGTTGTGCCAGTAGTTGCGGTTGGGGTCGATGGTGTGGCTCCCGACCAGAACTTGATTCGGGCCGAGGGGGTGCCCATTTGGGCAGCGCGTCGGCGGGCGGGTGATCCACTTGCCGTCCGTCGTCTGCACCAGCTCATCCAGCACAACTACAAGCCTGTGCCGCGGCCTGCTCGGGTGAGTATGGCTAATTCTGTGATCGTCGCTAGATCCCCACAGGTGGGTGTCAGAACCCCCTGGGCCGGACTGCCTTCAGGGTGGGGTGGGCCATCGGAGCCGGGATCTTGGTCGGTTCTGCCGTTGTCGTCGCCGCCGATTGAGTCACGGTTTGCGCAACAGTTTGTGACATACTTTCCATGGAGGTGCCAGTACGTTCTTGGGCTAACGCGATGGCCAATACGCCGGTGACGACGATGGCGCTGGCGGCTATCACCGCGGATGGCAACTTGACACTTTGGTACCGGTTTGGTTCCACTGGGCCCTCCCATTCGGCGCGCTGCGCCGCCCCTGATGGACGTTGCTTGAACGTGCTTGGCAAACAACGATACATCCGGCTGTGGATTAGGCGGAGCGATCGACTGGTCTCACAGCTAATTGGCAACCGATCGCACAGTTACTTCGCAGTCGGCCCCCCACCCAAGCAAGGATGGCGGGCCGAACGTGTACATGCCTTCAGACAGGCGGGGCAGTCAGGCGTCTCGCTGCATAACTTTTAGCCGCGCCACGGTGCTCAGGTCACGAGTGGCTGTGTGAATGTCTCATCTGAATCACTCACCTGCGTGGTACTCGGTACTAGTCAGGTCAGTTGGTTCCGTGAACGAGTCAATGGCCAGCGCTGCGAGCGCCGAGGTTGGTCGACCTGACGGAACGACGCTATTTCGGAGAGCGAGGAACGATGGCTTGCCCTTCATGCGGTGGCAGTTGCTACAGGACGTGCCCGGAGCTGCGGCGGCAACGGCTACCACTATGGGAACAGCGGCAAACGCGATCAGGCGTGCGTCACATGCAATACCTGCGGCAGAGTCCCTGCCAAAACCATAGGCCCTGATCGCCGCCGGTGATCTGACCGTGGAAGTCCGGACCAATAGATCGGACGTCAAACATTGTGAGACGGTTCCCGGTCCGCCCGTCCGTAGTACGTCCGCACGAGCCTCCACTTTCCTGATGCAGACGCCCGCAATTAGCGCCGGATTGCTGCGCACGCGAGCGGACGCCTCGGCACGGAATAGGTTGCAGCACAACACGATTACGACCATCACGGACGCACGAGTGTCGGGCGGCTAAGAGAATAGGTCGGGAGTTCGATTCCCCCAGGTGGCTCCATCTGTGGCGATCACGAATCTGGGGCGAGCATCTCCCGCGCGATCCGACATGCGGTGTTGGCGGCAGGGAAGCCGGCGTAGCCGCTGGCGTGGTAGATGATTTCGGCGATCCTCCGTCAGCCCGTTGTTGCGGGCGATCTGCACGTGAAACTTGAGCTCGTCGGTGGCGCGCAGCGCAATGAGGATGCCGAGCGTGACAAGGCTGCGGTCGCGACGGCTCAACCCGTCGCGGCCCCAGAGTCGGCCGAATACGTTGTCGATGCCGATCTCGAGCAGCTCGTCGCCGAACTTGCCGTCGCGCAAGTTGTCGTCTGGCACTGCACCCGGCAGCAGCTCGCGGAAGACTTGAAGACCTTGTTCACGCACATCTGTCATGTACCCAGATTGGCACGCGCGTCCGGTCAACCTCACTGGGCTTTTGCGGGCCAACCTGGCACCGCTTCGCCGTGTGGTGGAGGTTGGTTTTTGAAACCGGTCATCAGAGCGAGGCGTTCGGCCTTCGGCGTCGGCATGGCAGCTTCGCACCGTTGCTTGAGGTCGGGAGGCGGAAAGTCGGCCGACTTGCGGTCATTCGAAGGACCCCAATACGACGAACTCGCACCGGTGAAGAACCAGTTTCCGAACACATCCTGATCGGGTGCGGGCGCAGGTCCACGTTGGGGAGCCGTGACGGGTGCGGGCGGGTTTGGACCTAGGCGAGGATCGTGCTGAGTGAGTTCGATTTGGTACGGGAACACGCCGTTGTCACCATCACGATACGGTTGCGCAGTGTCTTCGTTGTCGCCAATAGAGACGAACTTGCCTGGCCTAGCGGTGCTTTCGACGAAGTGGGCATATACGCCGCTGCATACGATGGCACGGTAGCCGTCGCCAAGGGGCGTTAGCTCCAGGAAGTGAAGTTCCTGGAATCCGAAATGAGGCCGAGCATCCTTTGTGGTCTTGGTATATCCGCTACCTAGTGGTCGTATGTGCACGAGTTGCCACAGGAAGTCGCCCTCCGGTTTCTGGTTTTCGGGCGTGACTCTGTGGAATCCTGGGAAAACGTTGTCGGGGTTCAGCGTTAACGATGCGGTGTCGTACGCCTCCATGTAGGCACGAACGGCCATGGCGGGGCCGGTGGTGACGTCAATCCCCGGTTCGGCGCTCCAGTGGAATCGGAAGTCGTTGAGTAGCGGCGGCCAATTCGGATTCAGCTGTGCGGGCGAGGTTTCTGTCGTCGGCGGCGATTCGGTCGTCTGTGTTTGGCAGGCACTGATACCTGCCGTCGCCGCGATCACCGCAACGATCGATGAGATATTGCGCATCATGGCGTTGGAGGTGTCGCGTTGATGATCGCTTGTGTGTAAGTGTTCCAATAGTTCTGGGTCATGTCATTGATCACGCCAGGACGGCCAACGGAACCCAGATAGTTGTTGATGTCGTTCTGAAAATTCCCGTATGCCGGTCCTCCATCCTGCGACGGGATCATGAAGTGACCGTTGGAATCAAGATGGCTGCGAACTACTTCGAGAAAGTGTGGGTCACCTGCGCCTGTCTGAGCGAGCGTCTCCGCCATGTGCAGTTGCACGGGGAACATATCGCGACCGGCTACGTTCTGAACTCCCGGCATCACTGGTTCCGAACCGACGATGAAATCCTTCATGAGCCCGCCCATCCCGCCGACGGTAGAACCGCCCGGGAATTCGCCGACAACGTCCTTTCCGAGGTCGAACAACTTGGAACGCAATTCGTACGACTGCTTCTGGGCCTGGAACTGGTCATGAGTTGCATCGAAGCGCTCATCGTATGCACCCAAATCCATTGCGGCTTGCAGCTTACCGGCCGACTTCATCGCAAAGTTGTCCTCGCCGGGGGTGGTGTCCGCGACCGAATGCGAACCGATATCCAGATACTTGTTGATATGACCTTGTGAGCTCTCACTCAGTATTTGACTGGCTGTCTGGGGAGCGTTTGGATCCAGCTCTGCACCGAGCGGCGGATGATCGGAATACAGGACGCTCATCAGATGACGCGTGTTCGCCGGTTCCACCGAGGTGTCGAGGTCGAGCGGGGCAAACAATCCGTTGCTGTCACCGGTGTTCTTACCGACCATGTCGTCCATGTACGGCGACAAGGCTCGCGCCCAGTCACGCATTAGTTCCGGATTCACCTGGCCGAGCGATTGACCTTGTGCATCAGGAAGATTCAACAACTGGTTTGAGTGGCTGCTGGTGTAATCCGCCAGTGCATGCGCGGTGTCGGCAGCCCGCCCGGTCGAGTCGTGAGCCGCGGATTCACCTACCCAATCGAACAGACCACCGGCCGCCAGCCCGTCATCCTGCCATTGGTGTTGCGTGAGGTTGTTCAGGAACTTTTCCCCACCCGATCCAGTCGCCGCATCGTGGATCACCATGTCGTCGGCATTGACCGCGTTGAACATGTTCTGCAATGTCGGGTCAACCAATTGGTGATACCAGCGTGGACGATCGGACATCGGATCGGTTCCTGGCACCGGCCAGCCATTTGATTGTTCGAGCAACTGCTGGCTCTTGTCGAAGAGACAGGAATCCAGCGCGCTGCCAACCTGGAGATCCCGGTTGCCACGCTGAATGATGTCCGCCAGATCGTTGAGGCCGCTCGTCGGTTGCGACGCCGTGGTGATTTCAGGCAGGCCGATGGAGCCGTCTTCGTGATGAACCGGTTCGCCGATACCCAGTGGCGTCAGGACCGGTCCGTCGAGCACCTTCTGGATGCCATCAGGTAGCGCGTACTTTCCACCACCCGACGGGTTGGTGATGGACTTCGGCTGAGTATCCGGCAGCCCAGTCTTGACGTTCGGGTTCGATGCGAGTTGGAACACGTCTGCGGCTCGGCTGCCATCTGGGCCGGCCTGGTCCATGATGGCTTTGATCTCGGCTGGCGTCTTGTCGCCAAACGCGCGCGAGAAGCCCTGCAGGTATGACATCCGCTCAGGCGGAAGCGTGAGATTCCCGTTGTGCAGGGCAGTCTGTTGTTCGGCGGTCAGCGTCGTGTTCGCGACTAGTCGCTCGTGCTGCTCGGGCGTCAGCTGCCCGTTTTGCAGAGCCTCGGAATCTTCCTTACCGACCTCGTCCGCCGATTTCTTCTTGCCTTCTTCGTCGCTGCCGCCGTCGACTAACTGTGGTCCGTCCTTGATGCCGAACTTTTGGTTCCCCAGCGCCTGGTATTCGTCGCCGAGGCCGCGGATCTTGGCGCCGATGGAGTTCAGCTCGCCGTTGGACCGCTGGATGATCTCCTGGACCTGACCGATCCCCTTCTGCACGATCGCGAGCCGCATCTGCTCGCCGGCCTGGCCTTGCGGAGAGCTCGCAGCGGCGTCCACCACCCACTTACGCACCGAATCGAGGTCGCGCCGCCCCGCCGTGACGACCTCCGCCGACTGGTCCACGTGAGCGCTCAGCCGCTGGTCCAGCCCGGCGACCTGACCGATGACCCGACCGTGTTCGGTGTTGGCCGCGCCGTAGGCGTTGGCTGCGCCGCCCGTCCACCGCGACCCGGGCGCCGCCGACTCGACAGTGGATTGCGCCTGGCGCAGGGTGGCGCTGTTGTCGTATTGCGCGCCGGACTGTGGGGTGCCCTCACCGAATGTCTGCCGCGCGTTCGACCACGTCGCCAAGAACGCATTGAGCACACTCACCCGCCCATTATCCCAACCCTCGGACTACCTGGGCGCCACGAATCCGACGGGCCCCGCCGCGAGGCATACCGACAGCGCCGCCGTGTTCGCTCGCACGTTGATCGCATCACCAGCTCCCGGCAGGCGCACGAAGACTCGGTTGAGCCCGGGGTGCACCGGCACCTTAGTCTCCGTGCCCTCCGAAAGCGACATCGTCATCGAGCCATCGCTGTTGGCGAGGTAATTGATCTCCGCTGTCCAGTCCGCAGGCAGCAGCGGGCCATCCAGCCGCATCGTCACCGGGAAGTCCGGCTGCACCAGGTAGCCGCAGTTCGGCGCCGGCCCGGGAACGATCGACCGGACCCAGGTGACCTTTGCGTCAACCAAGCGACCACTCACGTCGAGCATGCGCAAATCGGTTGTTGCACCGGCGAACTCCGGCCGGTCGCGCAGCAGCGCGAACATGTGGCTGGCCAGATTCTCCGGTCCGACTACCCGCTGCAACACGAGCGGGTCGACCTCCTGATCGAGAAGTGGGGCGCTCGAGGCCGCGTGCGCCGCCGCCAGCCCCGCCCTGGCGTTCTGCAGATACGGCTGCGCCGGGTTCTCCCGCCAAATCGTCATGAACGTCGCCGTCGAGTACAGGCTGCTCACCACGAAAACGGCTGTAAGGCCGGCAATTACCGCCGTCCGCACCCGCGACGCACTCAACCACGTGGATCCCTCGCGATCGGGCGCGCACAGGCCGACCGCCAGCAGCAGCGCCAACACGACCACAAGGTCCGGCAGGTAGCGCAGCGTCTGTGCCAACTCGAGCGCGGTGAACCGCGACGAGCGCATCAGGTAGATCGGGATCTGGCACGCGACCGCATACCCGACAGCCGCCAGCCACAGCGGGCCGACCCGCTGCTTGCGGATGAACGAGATCGCCACCACGGCCGCGAGCGCCACCCAGCCCAGCACCATCACCGAAACCGGCGGCGTCGCCCACGGTGACGCTGGCGCCCAGCGCTGCCAATCCCACGGTCCGCCAACCAGACCCGGCACGATGCCGTGAGTCACCGAGCGGCTCAACAGGTCCCACGTCATTCCCACGTCGAGGCTCCACCGCTTCTGGTCGACCACAACCAGATAGACCACGATCCATGCCGCGGTCGCCACCAGCGCCGACACCCACAACCGCAACCCCCGCCGCCACACGGTCGCCACCGAGCCCGACGATGTGACATGGGCGTACAGCGCCGCTATGGCGAACGCCACGAACGGAATGACGGCCGCCTTTTCGAAGAACAGCAAGCCGCCGAAGTACACCAGTAAGCCCGTCACCGCATACCGCCGGTTGCCGGTGCGCACCAACAGCACCGCGTCACCGCACACCCACGCCATCGCCGCCAGCATCGGCAGCGAGTTCAGAGCCGCCGCCCACCATGCGAATGCCGGCACCGAAAGCGGGGTGAACAACGCGAACGTGAACGGCAGCAGCAACACCGGCCGCCAGCCGAGGATGACGTGCAGCGCGCGCAACAGTGCCAGCGACGCCAACAACTGCAGCACCACCAGGCTGATCGCCGGCCCGATCCAGTTCAACGGCGCCAGCCTGGTGATGCCACCCGCCACCAGGAACGCCCCGGGCATCACGTGGCCGTCGTGGTCGTCGAACAGGTACCCCGGTGACAGCAGGCTCTGCGTGCCCGCTCGGCCAATCAGGATCAGGTCGTCCCAGTAGAAATAGCCGCGAAGCGCGAGCACCGCCCGAACCACCAACTGCACCGCGATCAGCGCGGCGGCGGTGCGGGCGACCCAGTTCATCGCTCGCCGAGCCTACGGTCCGAGCGTTCGCACAGCGGCCCTCGGTATGGTGGGCCGATGCGCACACTGGTGACGGGGGCAGCCGGTTTCATCGGATCAACGCTGGTAGACCGCTTGCTGGCGGAGGGCCACAGCGTCGTCGGGGTCGACGACCTGAGTTCCGGCCGTAGCGAGAACATCGTGGCGGCCGAACGCTCGGACGACTTCGAATTCGCGAAGGCCGACATCGTCAGCGCCGACCTGGTCGGACTGCTCGCCGACACCCGGCCCGAGGTGGTGTTCCACCTGGCTGCTCAGATCGACGTGCGCCACTCCGTGGCGGATCCCCAGTTCGACTCGATGGTCAATGTCGTCGGCACGGTGCGACTCGCCGAGGCGGCCCGGCAGGCAGGCGTCCGCAAGGTGCTGCACACGTCGTCGGGCGGGTCCATTTACGGGACGCCCAGCACCTTTCCGACCAGTGAGGATGAGCCGGTCGACCCGGCCTCCCCGTACGCGGCAGGCAAGTACGCGGGTGAGGTGTACCTCAACATGTTCCGCAACCTGTACGGGCTCCAGTGTTCACATATCGCGCCGGCCAACGTGTACGGGCCCCGCCAGGACCCCCACGGCGAGGCAGGCGTGGTGGCCATTTTCTCGCAGGCGCTGCTGGCGGGCCGGCCGACCAAGATCTTCGGCGACGGCACCGACACCCGCGACTACGTGTTCGTCGACGACGTCGTCGACGCGTTCGTGAAGGCTGCAGGCGAGGCGGGCGGAGGCCAGCGGTTCAACATCGGCACCGGAGTGGAAACCTCGGTGCGGCAACTGCATTCGGAGATCGCGGCGGCTGCCGACGGTCGCGACGAACCCGAGTTCTACCCACCGCGGCTCGGCGATCTGCGGCGCTCCAGTCTCGACAACAGCCGCGCGAAGCAGGTGCTCGGGTGGGCACCGAAGGTCGATCTCACCGACGGCGTCGCCCGAACGGTGGACTACTTCCGGCAGTCGCTCTAGCGTTCCTCGGGCACCCTGGCGTTTTGCAGCGCCACGGCACGTGCCAGCCGGGCGTACTTCAGCTCGAGGTCTTTGAACCGCATGTAGGCCGACAGCGTCGTGAACACGAACGCAATGATCAGCATGTACTCCATCAGGTCCGCACCGCGGGCCACGCCGAGCCAATTCGCTACGACAGTGGTGTCGTCTGGGCGGAGGATCGCATAGATCCCCGCGATCACGAACAGCACGTAGCCGACCTTCACCCACGCCTTGGACCGCGCGCTGCGGCGTGACCGCAGCAGGTAGACGAGCAGCACCAACACCGACACGATCAGCATCAGCTGGATCCAGTTCATCGCGACATCCTCCCTCGCAGCCAACCGTCGAAGATGATGTTGACGCCGTTCAGCAAGGGCTGTCCCTTCGACATCGAGTATTCGGTGTAGAGAATCTCGACCGGTTCTTCTGTTACGCGCCAGTGGTTTTCGTAGGCCAGGGCGATGAACTCGTCCGCGTGGCTCATTCCGCTCATGGTGAGGTTCAGCGCGTCGGCCACCTTCTTGTTGAACACCCGCAGGCCGTTGTGCGCGTCGGTCAGCCCGAGCTTACGGCTGCGTCGGCTCACCGCAGCCGCCGAGCGCAACACCAACCGCTTGAGCAGCGGCGTGCGGCTCACCACGCCCGGGTCGGCGAACCGGGTGCCGATGACAAGGTCGACGTCCTCGGCGGAGAGCCGATCGACCATCCGAATGACGTCCTTGACCCGATGCTGGCCGTCGGCGTCGAACGTGGCGAACACCGCCGCACCCGGCTGCCTGCGGGCGTACTCGATTCCGGTCTGGATCGCCGCGCCCTGGCCGAGGTTGACCGGATGCCGCACCGAGTGCGCGCCCGCGCGCAACGCCACCTCGCCGGTGTCGTCGCTGCTGCCGTCATCCACACAGACCACGTGGTCGAAAATGGAGCGAACGTCAGAGATGACGTCGCCGATGACGCTCGCCTCGTTGAAGGCCGGGATGACGATCCAAACGTCGTGGTAACGCGTGTCGATGCAGAACAAAATACAGGGTCACCCAGGTGACATCCTGGCAAGCGCGGCCAGGTGCACAGCGATTCCGACCAGAGGCCCGCACAACAGCGCGATCACCGTGCGCGTCTCCAGCCCCAGCGGCAGCAACAGCAGCAACGCCGACGCCACCGTCGCCGACACCCAACCCACCGAATATGCGCGGTGCAGCGCCGCCGCGACCGCCGCGGCACCCGTCAGCGTCAACAGCGCGATCGCGACTGCCGCCGCGGTCAGCCAGGCCAGCAGCTCGCCGTCGGCCCGGTACTCGGACCCGAACCCCTCTCGCAGCAGCCACGGCCCGAAAACCCCCGCGAGCAGCACCCCCAGCAGGCCGAGTCCGGTGACGACGAGCGCTGGCTGCAGCAGCGCCCGCAGTCGCTCCGCGCGCTGGTCCACGAAATGCGCGATCAGATTGCCCTGCATGGCGGTCAGCGGCACCAGCAGCGGCGCCCTGGTCAGCGTCACCGCCAGAATCACCACGCCGCCGGTGGCACCCAGATCA
>Ga0207710_10001598_pt1 | contig 11092 bp, 9 predicted proteins | sample KBSS24metaG_FD_184400 | JGI IMG/M metagenome (GOLD analysis project Ga0207710, IMG submission 184400) | Switchgrass rhizosphere microbial communities from Kellogg Biological Station, Michigan, USA - KBS S2-4 metaG (SPAdes) (version 2) | ecosystem: Host-associated > Plants > Roots > Rhizosphere >...
ACGCGATCCCCGACGGGCCGACGCGCCGCGCGCTCCAGAGCTTCCTCGATCTGTACGGCGATCGCGCGGTGCGCGAGGCGGAGCTGTCGACGCCGCGCTGGCGCGAGGACGTCCGGCCCGTGCTCACGATGCTGCGGGTCGCGCTCCGCGGCGACGGTCGCGAGGTGGAGCCGTCGCTCGCGCGCGCGAAGTCGCAGGCCGACGCCGAGATGACCAAGCTGATCCCGCGCCTCGGGATCGTCGAGCAGACGCTGGTCCGCCACCTCGTCGCGCGCGCGCAGAAGGCGGCGCGGCTGCGCGAGCGGATGCGCACCTGGGTGACGCGCGTCCTCGGGATGATGCGCGAGGTGTTCCTCGACGCGGATCGGCGCCTCCTGCGCCTCGCGCCGGAGCTCGCCGCCGATCAGCGCGCGCTCGCCGCCGGCGGCTCGCACGTCGGCGCGATCCACACCGTGTTCTTCCTCGCCGTCGACGAGGTGGTGCAGGCGCTAAGGACCGCGCGGAGCGACCTCGCGCCGCTCGTCCGCGCGCGCCGCGCCGAGCTCGCGCGGAACCAGGCGCGCCCCGATCCGCCGGCCACGTTCCGCGGCGCGCCGCCCGCGGTGTTCCTCCCGCCGTCGGGGGGCGATCTGCTCCGCGGCACGCCGGCGAGCGCGGGCGTCGTCGAGGGGCGCGCGCGCGTCCTCCTCGGCCCGGACCGCATGGGCGATCTCCAGCCCGGAGAGGTGCTGGTCGTGCACACGACCGACGTCGGGTGGACGCCGCTCTTCCTCCTCGCGGCGGGCGTCGTGACGGAGCTCGGCGGGCCGCTGTCGCACGCCGCGGTCGTCGCGCGCGAGTTCGGCGTGCCGAGCGTCGTGAACGTCGCCGGCGCGACCCGCGCGATCCGCACCGGCGAGATCGTCCGCGTCGACGGCGACCGCGGCGTCGTCGAGCGCCTCCGCGACCGCCGCTCGTCCGCGCCCCCGCGATGAAGCGCTGGACGGTGCGCGAGGGCGACGGCGCGACCGTCTCGGCGATCGTCCAGCGCGCGGGCGGCGACGCGGCGGCGATCGCGGAGGGGCGCGTCTTCGTCGGCCGGCGGCGCGCGTTCCGGGGCGACGAGCCGGTGGCCCAGGGCGACCAGGTGAGCGTCGCGCCGGCGCGGGCCGAGGAGGCGCTCGACGTCGCGATCCTCGCGCGCCGCGGCGACGTCGTCGCGGTCGACAAGCCGGCCGGCCTGTCGACGATCGCCGATCACGGCGGCAGCGCGCGCACCCTCGTCGCCGAGGTGACGCGCCTGCTCGGCTCCGGCGGGGCCCGGGGCGGGCCGCGGGGATCGGCGGAGGCCGGCGGCGCGCGCGGCCGGGCCGGCGGAGGGCGGGGCGAGGCGGAGCGCGCCGCGCCGCACCCGACGTCGCGGCTCGATCGCGAGGTGAGCGGCGTGGTCGTCTTCGCGCTGACGCGGAGCGCGCGCCTCTCGCTCGAGCGGGCTCGGGACGAGGGGCGGTACGTGCGGCGGTACGTCGCGATCGCGGCGCGCGCGCCGTCGCCCGACCGCGGCGTGTGGGACGCGCCCATCGGGCGCGGCGCCGATCCGCGGCACCGCGCGGCGTTCGGGCGCGAGGCCGCCCCCGCGCGCACGGCGTACCGCGTCGTCGCGCGCGCGGGCCGGAGACGGGGCGCACCCACCAGCTCCGCGTCCACGCGAGCCACGCCGGCGCGCCGCTCTTCGGCGACGTGACGTACGGAGGCGCGCCGCGCGTGACGCTCGCGGACGGGCGCGTCGTCGCGGTCCGCCGCGTCGCGCTCCACGCCGCGCGCGTCGCCGTCCCGCAGCTCCGCGCCGACGCGCCGATCCCTGCGGCGCTCCGGGATCTCTGGGAGTCGCTTGGCGGCGCGGCCTCGGCGTGGGATACCGCTGTCGCATGCGATCTGCCGCCGCCGCCTTCATCGCCCTGACCGTCGCGGTCGGGATCGTGACCGGCGTGCGCGCGTCGGTCGCCGCCCCGGTCGCGGACGGGGGCGCGCCCCGCGCCGACGGCGGAGGCGACGCGGCCGGCGCGAAGGCCGCCTTCGCCCGCATCTCGCGGATCCCCCCCGACCCCGCGCCGCTGTCGGAGCGCGGCCAGTGGATCTTCGATCTGCGCTACGACAAGGGGGACATCTATCTCCTCGGCGCGCACGGAATCCAGCTCCCTTCGCCGCAGGTAACGCCGCGCGCGATGGGGCGGTTCGCGGTGGAGCTCTACGAGGGGCCGACCTTGATCGAGCGGGTCCGCTTCGATTTCCCGATGCTCCTCGCGGGCGACATGCCCGACGCGTCGCGCCCGAAGCACGACGACCCGTACCAGCCCGCCTTCGACCGGAAGCTCGTCTCGCGGATCGGCGTCATGTTCCCCGCGACGGCGCGCGGCACGCGCCTCGAGCTGTGGGACCGCGCGACCGACAAGCGATGGCCGCTCCCGTGGCCGCCGAAGGACACGCGCCCCGACGGAGGCTGACGGGCCCGGCGGCGCGCGGCTCGCTCGGATCGGAGCGCGGCGCGCGCAAGGGCCGCCGGGCGGCTCGGGAGGGCGGAGGGGGGCGAGAGCGCCCGGAGATCGAAAAGCGGCGGGGGTTCGTCTAAGGTTCGATTTCCAGATGAAGGAGCCCGCGTGAGCGATCAAGCGAACCAGGATCAGACCGAGTCTTCGTACCTCGTCGGCCAGACGCTCGGCGGCCGGTACAAGATCGTGAAGCTCCTCGGCGAGGGGGGGATGGGCGCCGTCTACCTCGGCGAGCAGCAGCTCGGCGCGACGACGCGCAAGGTGGCGGTGAAGACCCTGCACCCGCACCTGTCGCACGACCCGAAGATCATCGCGCGGTTCGAGCGCGAGTGCAGCACGGTCGCCGAGCTCCAGCACCCGAACACGATCCAGATCCACGACTTCGGGAAGACCGACGCCGGCCTCCTCTACATCGTCATGGAGTACGCCGAGGGGCACAGCGTCGGCGAGGAGCTCGAGAAGAAGGGGCCGATGGATCCCCCGCGGGTGCAGAAGATCCTGAACCAGGTCGTCGGCTCGCTGGAAGAGGCGCACAACCACGGGATCGTCCACCGGGACCTGAAGCCGGACAACGTCCTCCTCTGCGACCGCGCCGGGCAGAAGGACTGGGTCGAGGTGCTCGATTTCGGCATCGCGAAGAGGAGCCGCGAAGAGGACCCGAACGAGGCGAAGCTGACGCAGCAGGGGATGGTGCTGGGGACGCCGCCGTACATGAGCCCGGAGCAGTTCACCGGGCAGCCGATCGACGCGCGCAGCGACATCTACTCGCTCGGCGTGATGGCGTACGAGATGCTCGTCGGGCGCCTCCCGTTCCAGGGGAACACGGCGTGGGAGTGGGCGACGCAGCACATGACGCAGCCCCCCCAGCCGATCGAGACGCAGCCGCTCGGCGACCGCGTGCCCATCGGGATGCGCTTCGCGATCCAGAAGGCCCTGGCGAAGCTGCCGCAGGATCGCTTCGCCACGGTGCGCGACTTCTACGACGCGTTCTCGGGCGCGGGCGACGCGGCCGCCGCGGCCCACGCCAACGCTCGCCCCGGCGGGACCGGCGTCAACCCGGCGATGCAGGCCCCGGCGTACGGCGCGGCGCCCGCGGCGTACGGGCAGCCGCCGCAGGGCGGCGCGCCGCGCGGCAAGACGGAGATCGGCGCGCCGATCGACGCGCCGGCGATGGGCTACGGCGCGCCCCCGCCCGCGCCGATGCCGATGAACGCCGCCACCCCCGCGCACGGGCAGCAGGCGTACGGAGGCCCGCCTTACCACGGCAACCCGGGGTACGGCGCGCCACAGGACACCGAAGGAGGCGGCGGAAAGCGCGGGCTCCTGATCGCGCTCCTGGGCGTCGGCGGCCTCGGGAGCGTCGTCGCGGTGTTGGTCGGGCTCGGCGTCTTCAGCGGCCACAGGAAGGTCGACGATCCCGCCGCCGGGCTGACCGGGACGGTCGCGACGGTCGACCCCACGACCCCCCCCGCCGACACGTCGACCGCGACGCCGCCCGCGTCGGACACCGCCCCGCCGAGCGCGCTCCCGTCGCTCACGCAGACGCACGTCCCGCCGCCGCACGTCACGCCGAAGGACGCCGGCACGAAGACGGGCACGACGCCGACGACCGTGACCCCGCCGCCGTCGACCACGCCGACCACGCCGCCGACGAAGCCGCCTTCGCCTCCGCCTCCGGCCGTCGATCCGCCCGAGTGCGTGGAGGCGAGGAAATTCTGCAACCATCCGGCGGCGGCGACGGACCCGGTCATCCGCGGTCGCTGCGCCCAGACGAAGACCGCGTGCTTTGCGAAAGGTGGGAAACTTTGATGGCTATCGTTCGATCCGTCGCGCTCGGGGGGGTGCTCGTCGCCGGCTTCGCCGCGTCCCTGGGGTGCACGAAGAAGGTCGACCCGTCGGCGTTCGACGCGGGCGCCACGGTGGACACGGCGGCGGCGACGGACGCCGCGGCGGTGGCCGACGCAGACGTCGACGCGACGGCGCCGCTCGCGCCGCTCTCCGCCGCCAAGCCGGTCGTCGCGCCGCCGCACCACTCCGCCGCGCCGAAGCCGCAGCCGCCGGAGTGCCTCGCCGCGGCGCGCTTCTGCAACCACCCCGCGATCGGCAAGGACAAGTCGATCCAGCTCCTGTGCGATCAGAACAAGACGGCGTGCACGTCGAAGGGGGGCCACTTCCCGTGACGGGCCGGCCGTCGTAGCGCGATGCGGACGCGGCGCGATCTCGCGGGGGGCGGGTAGTGGAGGGGGATCTCCTCGGAGGACGATACGAGCTCCTGGGCCTCGCCGGCGAGGGCGGGATGGGGAGCGTGTATCGTGCACGCGATCGCGAGCTCGACGAGGACGTCGCGCTGAAGATGATCGCGCGCGACGTCGCCGACACGCCGGGCGCGCTGTCGCGCTTCCGGCAGGAGGTGAAGCTCGCGCGGCGCGTGACCCACAAGAACGTCGCGCGCACGTTCGACATCGGCGAGCACGGCGCGCAGCGCTTCCTCACGATGGAGTTCATCGAGGGGGAGACGCTGGGCGCGCTCCTCGATCGCGAGCGGATCCTCACCGAGTCGCGCGCCGCGGCGCTCCTGCGGCCGGTGTGCGAAGGGCTCGCCGCGGCCCACGCCGCGGGCGTCGTCCACCGCGATCTGAAGCCCGAGAACGTGATGCTGGCGAAGGACGGGCGCGTCGTCATCACCGACTTCGGCGTGGCGCACGCCGAGGGCGGCGCGCTCCGCACCGCGGGCGGCCCGGTCGGCACGCCGGCGTACATGGCGCCGGAGCAGGTCGAAGGAGGCGTCGAGCTCGACGCCCGCGTCGACGTCTACGCCGTCGGCGTGATGCTGTTCGAGATGCTCACCGGCTCGCTCCCGTGGCCCGCCGAGCCGGTCCTCGCCGGCGCGGTCGCCCGCGTCCTGTCGCCGCCGCCCGACCCGCGCGATCGCCGGCCGTCGGTGTCGGCCACGGCGGCCTCGCTCATCCTCCGCTGCATGGAGCGGCGTCGCGACGCGCGGATCGCGACCGCGCGCGAGATCGTCTCGGCGCTCGATACGCTCGAGAACCCCAGCGTCAGCCCGCGCTCGGTCACCTTGCCGGCGCGCGCGATGGCGCCGCTCGAGGAGGCGCGCTGCCGCACCGTCGCGGTCCTCCCGTTCCGCGCCACCGGCGGCCACGACGAGTACCTCGCGAGCGGGCTCACCGAGGACCTCATCGACGGCCTGTCGATGGTGGAGGGGCTCCGCGTGCGCTCCCACGGCGCGGTCGCGAACGTCGCGTTCGAGGGGCGCGATCCGGCCGCGGTCGGGCGGGAGCTCGGCGTCCAGGTCGTCGCCTCGGGATCGCTCCGCGCGACCGGCGATCGGATGCGCGTGAGCGCGCGCCTGGTGAGCGTGTCCGACGGCTTCCAGCTCTGGGCGAAGCATTTCGACTGCGCGGTGGCCGACGTCCTCCGCGTCGGCGACGAGGTGGCGAGCTCGATCGCCGCCGCGCTGTCGGTGCAGCGCGCCGCGCCGGCGAAGGCGGAGCTCGACGACGCGGTGGCGCTCGAGCTGTATTTGCGCGCGCGCCACGCGTACCAGCGGTTCTGGGCCGACGACGAGGCGCTCACGCTCTTCGAAGAGGCGCTCGCCCGCGCCCCGGACGATCCGCGGATCCTGTCCGGATACGCGCTCGCGTTGATCCGGCGCACCGGCGCGTCGACGCGGTTCGGCGGCACGCAGACCGACCGCGCGCTCCAGATGGCGGAGCGCGCGGCGGCGATCGCGCCGCACCTCCCCGAGCCGCGGCTCGCGCTCGCGCGCGTCCACTGGAGCCTCGCCAAGCCCGTGGACGCGGCGCGCGAGATCGCCGCCGCGGTGAAGGCGGGGCCGGCGCTCACCGACGTGCGCGACTTCCAGGCGCGGATGCTCGCCGAGCTCGGCCGGCCGCGCGAGGCGATCGCGATGCTCGAGGCGTGCGCGCGCGACAACCCGCTCCTCGGCGCGAGCCGCCTCGAGGCGGTGCGCCTCCTCGCGCTCCTCGGCGACTGGGACGCGAGCGACTCGCTGCTCGGCGCGCCCCCCGACGACGACCTCGCGCTCAACACGTACTGGCTCACGCGCTCGCGGATCGACCTGTGGCGCGGCGACATGGAGCGCGCCGACGCGAGCCGCCGCCTCGCCGAGTCGACGACGTTCACCATGGAGCGCGTCGTCCAGGCGACCTACACGCGGATCCTCGAGCGCGATCCCGACGTCGACGTCGACGCGACGTTCGGCCCGCTCGTCGACGAGATGACCGCGCCGCGCCGCCGCGCCTTCTTCGAGCAGATGAAGGCCGAGATCTACGCGTACTCGGGGAACGTGCCGCGCGCGCTCGCGGCGATCCGCTCGGCGGCGGACCTCGCGTTCGTCGATACGGTGTGGCTCCGCCACTGCCCCGTCCTCCACGACGTCCGCCTCTCGACGGAGCTCGCGCCGATCGCCGCCGCCGTCGACCGCCGCGCGCGCGACGCGCTCGCCGAGCTCGATCGCGGCCTCGGCCGGGCCCCCGACGCGGCGTGAGCGGGGCGAGGCGTCAGCTCTCGAGGCGCTCCGCGAGCTTCTTCGCGAACAGGTACGCGTCGCCGGGCCAGCGCGCCGAGACGTAGCGCCCGTCCTCGACGACGAACGCGGCGGCGTGGTCGGCCTCGGTGCCGCGCTTCGTGAGGTTCCACGGGCCGCGGACGAACTGCGCCGACGGGTCGTCGAGCGCGCCGCGCACCTCGTCTTCGACGTACTCGGGGTAGGTCCGGTAATACGTCCCGAGCTTCCAGGCCGTCAGCATGTACGCCGCGCGCTCCATGTATTTCGGGAGGCACGTCGTCTTCGACCCGGCGAGGACGCTCTTCGTCGACCCCGCCGCGCGCGATCGCGAGAGGACGAGCACGCCGTGGCAGATCGCGGCGACCGGGCGCTGGAGCGCCCAGAAGTCGGCCACCTTCGCCTGGAGGAGCGCGCTCGCCAGGTATTGACGCATCCCTGGGGCGTGACCGCCGGGGAGGAGGAGCGCGTCGAACTGCGACGGCGCGACGTCGCGCCAGCGGATCGGCGACACGAAGCGCGGGTCGCGCTCGAGCTCGGCGTAGAAGCGCTTTGGCTCGGGGTCGGCGCCGAGCTGGCCGAAGAGGACGCCGCGCAGGAGGAGCGGATCGCACGCAGGCTGCGCGCCGGTCTCGGTCGCGAACACGACCTCGTGCCCTCGTGACGTGAGGTGCCGCCACGGGACCGCGACCTCCGTGGTGTCGAAATCGCGATCCGGGAGGGGGACGAGGACGCGTGCCATGAGCCCACTTCTAGCAGGTCTGGTCACCGGCTCTCGCCGCCGCGCCGGCCGGGCGCGGAACGGCGGGCGCGTGGCCTCGCGTCGGCGTAGATTATCCGGCGATGGCGCGCGCGCTCCACCTCGTCTGCGTTTCCCTCGCGGTCTCCGCGGGTCTCGCCGCGTTCGCGTGCGGGTCGCTCCCGGATCCCACGTTCGTCCCCGACTGCCAGGTCACCGGATCGTGCGCCGACGGCGGCGGCGACGGGGGCCTCGGCGACGGCGCGTCCGACGCGAGCTCGTCCGACGGGACGAGCGACGCGGTCTCGCCGCTCTGCACGAACGGCGTCCCGTCCGGCGCGATCGTCTGCTGCGGCGACGTGGTGTGCGTCAGCGCCACGAGCAAGAAGAGGTGCTCGGATCAATGCGCGCAGTGCGAGGCGCAGTGCGCCGGCGCCAACTGCTGCGTGGACGTCCAGGGCGCGCTGCGCTGCTCGCCGACGCCGGCCTGCCTCTGACCCGTCGACGTCGCGCGGGCGCGCGTGGCGCCCGGTCGCGACGTGGAGGCGCTCAGACCTTCTTGATTTCGAAGTCGTGCGCGGCGGGGGCCGACGACGTCACGGTGACCGACCCGCCGCCGTAGATCGTCGTGAGCTGCGCCGACGTGAGCTGCACCGTGTGGCTGTGACCCGCGTCCGTCGACGTGGTGTACGTCGCGCCTTCGTCGGGCGGAGCGATGAGGTCCTGCTCGGAGACGCAGACCGTGTGCGTGTGGCCGTTCGTGACGGTCGACTTCGAGAACGCGCCCTTGCAGTCGCCGGTGCCGGCGCCGGAGTCCGAGCCGTTGTTGTTGGTGACGGCGGGCGTGGTCGAGTCGCTGCTGCACGCCGCGACGGCCGAGGGCACGATCGGGATGAGCAGGAGGAGCGTCGTCTTCGAAAGAAGGTCACGTCGAGTAAGCGTGGATGACATGGTCGCCTCCGGGCAAAAGCGGGCTCTCGCTCGCTAGGTCACAGTCCTGGAGAGGATCGTCGATGTCACGCGCGAGTCAAGGGCGATCGCCCGGGCGAAGCGATCGCTCACGCGTCTTTCAGGCACCTCGCGAGCTCGGCCAGCATCGACTCGGCGTTGGCGAGGCCGTCCGCGTCGCCGTCGAAGCGGCGCGAAAGGCGCATGTCCGGCGTGATCCGGTACGGGCTCTTCGCGACGCGCACGAGGTCCAGGATCTTCTTCGGATCGAGCGGCGTGTCCTCCCGGAGGTGGAGCGTGACCGACCGCGCCGTCGCCTCGCAGCCGAGCGCCTTCAGGCGGCGGAGCTCGGTCTTCAGCGACATGAGCTGCACGAGCCTCCGCGCCTCGGGCGGCGGCGCGCCGAAGCGGTCCTCCATCTCCTCGGCGATCTCCGCCACGTGCGCCTCGTCCATCGCGCTGGCGAGGCGCTTGTACAACGAGAGGCGCACGCCGACGTCGCCCACGTAGTCGTCGGGCAGGAGCGCCGCCACGTCGAACGACAGCTCCGGATCGACGTCGTGCACGACCGGCTCGCCGCGGAGCTCCTGCACCGCCTCGTCGAGCATCTGGCAGAAGAGATCGAAGCCGACGCTGGCCACGTTCCCCGACTGCTCTCCCCCGAGCAGATCGCCCGCGCCGCGCAGCTCGAGGTCGAGCGACGCGATCTGGAAGCCGCTCCCGAGCTCGGTGTGGCGCTCGAGCGCCTCGATCCGCGATCGCGCCTCGTCGCTGAGCGAGTTCTGCGGCGGGACCACCAGGTAGCAGTACGCGCGCTCCTTCGAGCGGCCGACGCGCCCGCGGAGCTGATAGAGCTGCGCGAGCCCGAAGAGATCGGCGCGGTCGATGACGATGGTGTTGGCGCGCGGGATGTCGAGGCCGCTCTCGATGATCGCGGTCGCGCACAGGACGTCGTACCGGCCCTCGACGAAATCGAGCATCACCTGCTCGAGCACGCCGGTGTCCTGCGCCGTCCCGCCGCGGGTCATCTGCCCGTGCGCGACGGCGATCCGCGCCTGCGGGACGAGCTCCTGGAGGCGCTGCGCGCGCTCGTAGAGCCCCTCGATCCGGTTGTAGACGTAGAAGACCTGTCCGCCGCGGCTCATCTCGCGCGTCACGGCCTCGCGGATCACCTGCTCGTCGTACCGCGTGACCAGCGTGCGCACCGCGCGCCGATCGACGGGCGGCGTCGTGATGAGCGACAGATCGCGGAGGCCGCTGACGGCCATCTGCAAGGTCCGCGGGATCGGCGTGGCGGTGAGCGTGAGGACGTCGACGTGCGCGCGGATCTGCTTGATCCGCTCCTTGTGCGTCACGCCGAAGCGCTGCTCTTCGTCGACGATGAGGAGCCCGAGGTCCTTGAAGTGGATGTCCTTCGACAGGAGCCGGTGCGTCCCCACGACGATCTCGACCTTCCCCTCCTTCAAGAGCGCGACGGTCTCGTCCTGCTCCTTCTTGGTCTGGAAGCGGCTCATCGCGCGGATCTGCACGGGGTAGCCCTGGAGGCGCGCCTCGATCGTCCGGAAATGCTGCTGCGCGAGCACCGTCGTCGGGCAGAGGAGCGCGACCTGCTTCCCCGCCATCGCGACGCGGAACGCCGCGCGGATCGCCACCTCGGTCTTGCCGAAGCCGACGTCGCCGCAGACGAGGCGGTCCATCGGCCGCGCCGTCTCGAGGTCCTTGTTGACGTCGCCGATCGCCTTCGCCTGATCCGGCGTCTCGTCGAACGGGAACGTCGCCTCGAAGGCGCGGTAGTCGTCGTCGGCGTGCGGGAGCGCGACGCCGGGCTGCGCCTGCCGCTCGGCGTAGAGGCGGAGGAGCTCGTCGGCCATCTGCCGCACGGCCTTCTTCACGCGCGACTTCGTCTTGTTGAACGTCGCGCCGCCCAGGCGGTCCATCTTCGGCTGCGCGTTCTCGCCGCCCGCGTACTTCTGGATTTGATTCAGGCGGTAGACGGGGAGATACAGCTTGTCGCCGCTCGAGTACTCGACGACCAGGAGATCGACGGTGAGCCCGGCGACGTCCTTGTGGACGAGCCCCATGTAGCGGCCGACGCCGTGCTCCACGTGCACGACGAAGTCCCCGATCGCGAGGCTCCGCAGGTCCTCGAGGAACGCGCGCGAGGCGTCGGTCTGCTTCCGCTCCTTGCGCCGGTGCGCGCGCGCGCCGAACACCTCCTCCTCCGTGACGAGGACGAGCCCGTCGGCGGGGAGGAGCGCGCCGCGCGTGAGCGGGCCGACGACGATCTGGACGCCGCTCTTCTCGCGATCGCCGTCGTCGCCGTCGCTCTTC
>Ga0207710_10001605_pt1 | contig 11061 bp, 7 predicted proteins | sample KBSS24metaG_FD_184400 | JGI IMG/M metagenome (GOLD analysis project Ga0207710, IMG submission 184400) | Switchgrass rhizosphere microbial communities from Kellogg Biological Station, Michigan, USA - KBS S2-4 metaG (SPAdes) (version 2) | ecosystem: Host-associated > Plants > Roots > Rhizosphere >...
TAGGGTTGAAAAAGCAAAGCATCTGTTAGTGGATTCCCGGAACAGAAATTATACAATCTTGTCTATTGGCTTTGAAGCAGGTTTCAATTCGAAAACGACATTTAATACTGTGTTTAAAAAATTCACTGGTCTCACCCCAACCGAGTACAAGGATAAACAAAGACAGGCTGCACTGATCGCCTGACACCCCTGGAATCAGGGTTAATCGTTCGGATTTAATAATCCGAACTCCATTTTGTTTCATCTAACCTTTCTTTCCTTCTCTTTTTATTCTCATATAGTTATAAAGTTCGACCGTTCCGATTTCTAAGGCCGAACCAGTACTTGCTCATCAGGTTCGTTCGGATCATTCAATCCGAACCGTATCGCCTTTTCAGCGACGCATTTTTGCCTCGTCAATAAAATTTTGACAACAAAAAAAAATGAAAAGAACTCAAACAATACTCCAGAATAGTCAACCCCATATTTATCTCCCGGCCGGTATTCAAAAACTGATACTCGCTTCAATGTTCAGCGAATACCGGCTATTCCTCAAAACTATCAACGGGGAAATAATCATTGACCCGATAAATATTATAGTGAGCAGGCCTCAACGTGGTTTATGCCGGAAAACATTAATCAATAAGCTATTTATTTAAAACAAATCAAATAAAACCAACACAATTATGAAAAGAACATTAAAAAAGATATTGAAACTGTCACTGCCACTGCTTTACCTCCTCGCAGCACACAGATCAATAGCTCAATCATCTCCGCTTACTATGAAAGAGGCTATCGGGATGGCTTTAGCCAACAACAACTCATTGAAGGCGGATAGCATGAACCTGCTTGTTACAGATTATCAGAACAAAACATTGAAGGCAGATTTTTTACCGCAGGTTAATTATTCCGCTAAAACAGAATACAATCTTGCTATTCCCGTACAAATGATCCCGGGAAACATTGCCGGCCAACCGGCAAAAGAATTTGTGCCGGTTCAATTTGGTACAACCTATAACGTGGGCGGAGGTATAGAAGTAACCCAAAGTCTTATTAAAAAGAGTACAAGGATAAAAATAAATGCTGCTGGTCTTAATAACAACATTGCACAGTCAAGGCATAAATTGACAAAGGAAGAATTAGTGTACCAGGTAGCTGCAACATTTTATGCCTTGCAAGCTAATGCCGAATTGATCCACACTACATTAAATGATTACCTGAACCTGAAAGGTATTTTATCCATTGCAAAAGCCCAATACGAGAATGGAACACTAAAAAGAATTGATTACGAATCTCTCGAGATCAATACTGCGAATAAAGAATCTTATTTAAATCAATTACAAACTGACTACAATGATCAACTTGCTAATTTCAATTATCTACTCGGCCTGCCTGCTGAAACCAAAACAATTATTGATGATAGTATCCCCACGATTGACGATGCTATTGAGCCGGGCAACATTTACACACAAAGAGAAGATATTAACTTATCCAGACAACTCATTGAATCAAAACAAGTAGAAATAAAAAGCATTCGTGCCGAAGCACAGCCGGTGATAAGCAGTTATTTCAAATTCAATTATCAATCACAATTCAATGATGCAGGTAAAGTATTTAATAATGATTATTGGTATAAAAGCTCAAATGTTGGAATAACTGCAAGCATATCCCTCTTTGATGGATATAGAAGAAAAAATAGAATAAATACAGCCCAATCCCAATTACAACAATTAAAATTTCAAAACGAACAAACAAAACAGCTTGCCAACACAGAATGGACAACAGCCAGCGAAACCTTGCGCAAAGACAAACAACAATACCAGATCACTTTCAGAAATCTTCAGCTTGCTGAAAAAGTATTCACCTCACGCAAAGCACTCTATTCAGAAGGCGTAACAACGCTTGTTGAATTGCTGGATGCAGAAAGTGAACTGAGTCAATCCAGAAATCTTCACATACAGGCTATCATAAATGTACAAACCAGCTTGGTGAATGTGTATAAAGCAAAAGGAACATTATTAACTGAATTTCTCAAAACAATTTAAATCATCTAAAAAAATTATTAAACAATGAAAAAAAACAAAAAAATCGTAGCCGCTGTAGCCGCAGCAAACGCAGTAAGAAAAGTAACAATTATCACTCTATTACTGATTTTAATGACAGTTCTTTTTTTCTCGTGCACACCAACGCTTAAAGTAAGCACTGACTATGACAGGTCAGCCAATTTTACTGCTTACAAAACTTTTAGTGTGTATGATCTGAAAACCAAAGGAGATGTAAGCCAATTGAACAGAGATCGTATTATCAGGTACATCAAATCTGAAATGACAAGAAAAGGATTTGTAGAAACAGGCAACAATCCTGACCTGATGATAAACGCAGTTACGGTATTAAAAGACAAAAGATCTCTTACAGCCAGCACAAACTTTTATGGTTATGGTGGCTTCTACAGGCCTTATGGTTACTGGGGCGTACCCGGATCAGCTTCAACCACAATAAGCGCTTACAACTATAAAGATGGTTCCTTGGTGATCGACATAGTAGATACGAAAACAAAAAAAATGATATGGGAAGGAATGGGTTATGCACAAGTAGATAAGAAGCCGAAGAATCCTGAAGAAGTTATCAGTGAAGTTGTAAACAAGATCATGCAAAGCTTTCCTGTAAATCAATCGCTAAGTAAAAACTAAACTTTAAAATCAAACCAACATGGAAAAGATAATAATCACACTTACGCCTTCCGGAGTTATGATCGATTCAAATGGCATTTCCCTGTTTGCAATCAATCCACCGGAAACGATAACCCAGGGTTTTTTCCTGGAAACATTTAAAGAACCAGCGTTCTTCTGTCTTAACTGATTAAATCATTAAATAAAATAATTAAAAGCAAAATCAACTTAATAATGAAAAAGACAATGATGACACTGACCATGATGTTCATCCTCGCTACCTGTGTATTTGCAGGAAATAGCGGGGTAGAACCAGAAGTGCTCAAGGCCTTTGCAAACAGGTTTAACAATGCGCAGGAAGTATTATGGTCTACCGGTAATAGCTATTATAGAGCTTCTTTTATATACAATGGCAGGAGCCTTTTTGCTTATTACAATGCAAATGCAGAATTGATTGGCATTGCCCGTTATGTAAGCCCCATTCAATTGCCGGAATTTCTTCAAAAGAATTTGAGAAGATATTATTCTGAATACTGGATCAGCAGTCTGATCGAAGTTTCCAACGAAGAAAGTGTGAATTACTTTATCACTTTACAGTATAAAGATGAAAAGATAATACTTGAATCCAGGGACAGGAATAACTGGCAGATTTACCGTAAATACAAAAACCAATAATCAACATCAATTAAACAAAATCAACTCTACAATGAAAAAGAAATTAATAACAATTACAATTTCAGTTTTGCTTGTTACAGCCATCGGTGTAGTGCTGGCTAATAATAAAGCAAAGATAGATAAGGCGGCTAAGCCTGAAAAACATAACCCGGTAATACCAGTAAAAGTTTACCAGGTAAAAGAAGATTCTTTCAACACATCATTTACTATCAATGGAACAACTACTCCTGCGAAAGAAGTAAAAATAGCATCTGAAGTACAGGGAAAACTGGTGGGACTCTATATAGATAACGGTGATGTAGTAAGAGCAGGGCAAGTCATTGCTGTATTGGATGCTTCAGTATACCAGGTACAGTTAAATAGTATTGAAGCCTCTATTGCAAAAGCAAGATTAGATCTGGCCCGCTATAACAACCTGATTCAATTAGGCGGCGCTACTCCTATGCAGGCCGAAAGTGCGCAATTGCAGATCAATTCATTGATCGCTGAAAAAAGACAAGTGCTTGAACAAATTTCTCACATGCAAATAAGAGCGCCGTTCAGCGGTAAAATAGAAAATGTTTCAGTCGAGCTCGGTTCATTTGTATCATACGGAACTGTTTTAAGTCAATTGATCGACAATTCTTCTTTGAAAATAAATGTGTCTCTCTCTGAACAGGAAGCATTCAAAATGAAAACAGGTCAGCAGGTGTCAATAAGCAGCGTTGTTCTTCCTCAACCGAAAACAGGCAAGATCTGTATGATAAGTGATAAAGCAGATGCCTCAGGAAAGTTTTTGGCAGAAATAACTTTTCCCAACAACGATAAAGAAAAATTGAAGGCCGGCATTCTCGCTGATGTTCATTTTTCTATTGATGAAGTGGAAACAGGTTTATCAATTCCCGTAAGCGCATTGCTTGCCGGTGCAATCGATGCCAGGGTATATGTAGCAAAAGGAAACAAAGTAGAGCAACGCAGCATCAAAACAGGATTCGTAACATCAGATAAAGTGCAGGTGATTGAAGGATTACAGGCCGGTGAGCAGGTTGTCACTTCAGGGCAATTGAATCTTGAAAATGGTACTGCTATTTCAATCAACAAATAAAAACATTTTATGTCTCTTACATCATTATCAATAAAACGACCAACTCTTGTCGTCGTAATCTTTTCGGTACTTGGGTTATTAGGCATAGTCAGCTATTTCTCTATTGGCTATGAATTGCTGCCCAAAATGTCAAAGCAGGTAATTACGATAAGCACATCATATCCGGGCGCAGCGCCAACAGAAGTAGAAAATTCTGTTACAAAAAAAATAGAAGATGCCATTTCCTCATTGGAAAAACTGGATAACATTAAATCACAATCTTTCGAAGGAAATTCAAAGGTGATCGCTGAGTTCAAAGCCAGTGTTGATATCAACCAGGCAATGGAAGATGCACAAAGAAAAGTAAATGGAATCGCAGCTGATCTTCCCGAAGACGCAAAAGACCCGGTGATCTCTAAGTTCTCAGTAGATGAAGCACCGATCATGAAAATGTCAGTGAGTGCAAAAACAGATAATCGCCAACTTTATGACATCGTTAAACAACGAATCGTTCCGCTTCTTTCAAAATTGGAAGGAGTAGCGAATGTAGGAATGATGGGAGGTGAAGAAAGACAGATACGGGTAAACATTGACAGAAAAAAACTGGAATCATTTGGCCTGGATGCACAACAGGTATTAAGTGCTATTGAGAGCTCAAACCTTGATTTCCCTGCAGGTTCGGTAAAAAATGAAGCAAATGAAACAACGATCCGTCTTGCAGGTAAATTTAAAAATCCAAAAGATATAGAAGATGTAGTGATCACAAGCCGAGACAACCGTGCCATCTATCTCAAAGACGTAGCAGTTGTCATTGATGGAATAAAAGAAACAGAAACAGTTAGCCGCTACAATGCTACCACAGCAATCGGTTTATTAATGTACAAACAAACTGATGCTAATGCTGTTCAGGTAAGTGAACAGGTACGGGATGAAGTAAAGAAACTGGAAAAAGAATATACATCATCAGGATTAAAGTTTGCTATAGCTCAGGATTCATCAGAGTTTACATTAAAAGCAGCTGAAGCCGTAAATCATGATTTGATTTTAGCTATCATTCTTGTGGCGCTTGTAATGCTTGTGTTTTTACACAGCATGCGCAATGCAATCATTGTAATGGTTGCTATTCCGGCATCATTGGTCAGCACTTTTATCGGCATACACATGTTCGGATTTACATTCAACCTGATGACCTTGCTTGCTCTTTCATTAGTAGTAGGTATCCTGGTTGATGATAGCATTGTGGTTTTGGAAAATATACAACGCCATATGGAAATGGGAAAAGACAGAAGAAAGGCAGCATTAGAAGGAAGACAGGAAATAGGTTTTACAGCAATGTCCATCACATTAGTTGACGTGGTTGTTTTCTTACCTATTACAATGGTAGATGGATTGATCGCTGACATACTCCGACAATTCTCATTGGTTGTTGTTACATCTACACTCATGAGCCTGTTTGTATGTTTTACATTAACTCCTTTACTCGTTTCCCGTTTCGGAAAGCTTACACATCCTAACAGAAAAAAGATTGGTGGTCGTATTATTCTTTGGATAGAAAAGAAAATTGAAAAGCTTACGGAAAATTATTCTTCATTACTTAAATGGAGCCTGGGACACAAAAGATGGGTGCTTATTATCACAATAGGTTTACTGATCGGTTCATTCTCTCTCGTTGGTGGTGGTTTCATTGGCAATGAGTTTGTAAACATGGGTGACAGAGGCGAACTGGTTGTAAATGTTGAATTACCTAAAGATGCAACCATTCAGCAAACTAATTTAAAAACACAGGAGGTTGAGCAATTCATTTTATCTCATCCTGAAGTGGTGAATGTATTTTCTTCAATGGGGAAAAGTGATAATCAATTTGCACAGCAGGGCGAAAGACACAAGGCAGAGATAGGAATAAAACTGGTAGATAAAAGTAAACGTTCTGTAAGCTCAGAAAAATTCTCTGCTATTCTTAAAAAAGAATTAGAAGCAAAAATAGAAGGGGCTAAGATCACTACCAGCCAGGTAGATATTATGGGAAACACCAGTGAAGCGCCGATACAGCTTGTATTAAATGGAAGCAACGTAGATGAATTGCTTCATTATGCTGATACCATTCTTGCCAAAATGAAAACAATTCCGGGCACAACGGGTCAGAAAATATCTATCGAAAATGACAAACCGGAAGTAAGCGTAAAAATAGATAAGGAAAAAATGATGGCCTTAGGACTTCGCATGGACCAGGTAGGAAATGTGATAAATCTTGCATTCAGTGGCAATAGTGATACCAAGTTTACACAGGGACAGTATGATTATGATATAACAATAAAGTTTGATGCTTTTAACAGGCAATCGGTAGATGAGCTGCAGCAACTGGCCTTTGTAAATGCAATGGGTCAAACGATCAGGCTTAATCAATTTGCAGCTATCGAAAGAACAATTGGTCCTTCAAAACTTGAACGTAAAGACAGGATGAGTTCTGTAACTGTTTCCTGCGAAGTAGTTGGTCGTCCGCAAGGAACTGTCGGTGCTGAAATACAGGCTTTAGTTGAAAAAGATCCATTGCCTGATGGAATGACTATTTCGTATGAAGGCAATATGAAACAACAGGCAGAAGCATTCGGAAGTCTTGGTATGGCATTGATTGCTTCCATCATATTTGTTTATCTCATCATGGTGGCTTTGTATAATTCTTATATCTATCCATTTGTTGTATTGTTCTCGATACCTGTAGCAATGGTTGGTGCGTTGCTCGCATTGGCACTCAACATGCAATCGCTAAATATCTTTTCTATTCTTGGTATCATCATGCTTATTGGATTAGTTGCTAAAAATGCCATCCTGCTGGTTGATTATACAAACCATCTTAAAGAAAAAGGAACGAAAACAATTGATGCATTGATGGAATCAGGTCGTACGAGGTTACGGCCCATCTTAATGACAACAATAGCAATGGTAATTGGTATGCTGCCGCTGGCATTAGCAAGTGGTGCAGGTGCTGAATGGAAAAATGGTATGGCCTGGGCATTGATCGGCGGATTGACAAGCTCTATGTTGCTCACACTTGTAGTAGTCCCGGTTATCTATGTAATTATTGATAAAGTAAAAGACAAGTTTTCAAAAAAGAAAAAAGAGGAAATCGTTGAAATAAAATTATTACCGGCCTCTAATTAATTAAACATTAAAAATAAAAACTAAATGAAAAAAATATTTCACATATTATTTATACAGGGAGTGCTGATCCTTGCAGTAAGTCTCCTCTCTATAGCAGCTTTTGCACAACAAGCCAGCCAGGGAAACAATACTATAAAAATGGCAGCAAATAATGAATATGATAAATCAGGAAAAATAAAACGTTTCATGTTTGGCGATCATTACCGGAAAGAGTGGGCTACGCCTGTTGATGTTGAGATATTGGATATGGAAACTTTTGCGGGCGGATTAACGCCGATCAAAATGGGCGGTGGCCTTCAAACAAAATCATTACGATTAAAAGGTGCTGATGGAAATGAGTACGTTTTACGTTCAGTAAATAAGGACCCTGCTAAAGCAATCCCGGTTGAATTAAGAGAAACAGTTGCTGAAGATATTGTACAAGACCAGATATCTTCTTCTAATCCCTATGCACCAATGGTGGTTGCTTCATTAGCAGAAGCAGCAGGAATTTTTCACAGTACACCTAAACTGGTATATGTTACTAAATCAAATCAGCTTGGTGAATATGCAAATACATTTGGTGAAACCCTCTGCCTTATTGAACAAAGACCTTCAGGAAATGAAGAGAATAGCGAGGCCTTTGGTTTTTCCAAAAATGTAGTGAATACGGAAAAGCTTTTAGAAAAAGTTTTCAGCAATAGCAATCACCAGGTTGATGAAAAAGCATTCTTAAAAGCAAGATTGTTCGATCTGCTTATCGGCGATTGGGATCGCCACGAAGATCAATGGTTATGGGCAGCATTTAAAGAAGATGGCAGAATTATTTACAAACCTATACCAAGAGACAGGGATCAGGCATTTTCAAGACTTGACGGCGTAATACCTCACATGGCTACGCAAAAATGGATGATCCGTAAGGTAAAAGATTTTGATTACACTATTCACGACGTAAATGGATTGAATATAAATGGCGGGCATTTAGATAGAAATTTCACAACAAGACTTACTTCTAATGATTGGATTGTTGTCGCCAAAGAATTACAAACTGAGTTAACCGATGCAGCTATTGCGGCAGCCTTTAAAGAAATGCCGGCTGCGATTTATAATATATCGGGCAGGGAAACAGAAGCAAAGTTGAAAGGCAGAAGAAATGATCTGCAGAAATATGCGATAAGTTATTATAAATTCTTAGCAGAGCAGGTCAACATTACAGGTACAAAAGACCAGGAAATTTTTAATGTAACAAGAATTAATGATGGCTCAACTTCAGTGATCGTTTACAAAGCTGCAAACGCAGATGCGGGAAACAGGATCATTTTTCAAAGAACCTTCCTTCGTTCCGAAACAAAAGAAATCCGGTTATATGGATTGGCAGGCAATGATATTTTTAATCTTAATGGTGAAACAAAAAAAGGCATCCTTATAAGAGTGATCGGTGGAAAAGGAGAAGATAGTTTATCAGATAATTCTTCTGTAGCAGGATTAAGCCATCAAACAAAAGTTTATGATGATGAGAATAATAATTTTAATAAAGGAAAAGAAACAAGGCTTCATATTTCTTCGGATAGCCTGAAGAATGAATATAATCGCAAGGCATTTGTCAATAATTGGCTGGCTCCTTTCCAATCCCCTGGTTATAATGCCGACGATGGATTGCTGATCAATGGTAAGATCATTTATAAAAAGCAGGGTTTTGGAAAAGCTCCCTACGCAAGTATGCAAATGATCGGTGGCAGTTATGCATTCAGTACCAGCGCTTATTCAATCTGGTATAAAGGAATATTCAAAGAATTCATTGGCAAATCTGATCTGCATATTGCCGTAAAGTATAATTCACCTACATATACCAGGAACTATTATGGTTTGGGCAATGAAACTATAAACAGAGACGATGTTAGCAAAGATTACTACCGTGTGCGAATGAGCCAGTTTAGTTTTTCTTCTTCAATGAACAGGCAGTTAGGTAAATATCATACCATATCAATTGGCAATGAATTTCAATGGGTAAAACTTCAGGAAAGCGAGAACAGGTATGTAACAAGCAGTAGTACCAAGTTGGATTCTTCCGATTTTACAAGCAAAAAATTCACAAATCTTCAATTCAATTATCAATTCAATACTGTAGATAATCCTTTGTATCCAAGAAAGGGTATTCAAATAAATGCCGGAGCCCGTTACACACAGAATATTGATGAAAATGAACAAAATTTCGTTCAGTTATATTCTGAAGCCGCTTTTTATACTTCGAAAGGTCGCTTCACATTAGCAAGCCGCACGGGTATTGCAACAAATACCGGCGATAAATATGAATTCTACCAGGCAAATAGTTTGGGTGGGCTAACCAATCTCCGTGGTTTCCGCAGGGACAGATATGCAGGGAAAACAAGTGTATATCAAAATACCGAACTCCGGGTAAGCATGGGCAACATGAATGCATACGTAATAAAAGGCGGATGGGGATTGCTAGCTTTCACCGATCATGGAAAAGTGTGGATGCCCAATGAAGAATCTGATATATGGCACTATGGTTATGGCGGTGGTCTTTGGCTTTTACCATTTAATAAAATGGCAATGACTGCCACTTATGGTGTTTCAAAAGAAGGCAAGCTGATAAGTGTAAGCGCAGGGTTTCTTTTTTAATGAATAAATAATAAACTATGGAAACCAGTTGGAAAAAACTTGAACATAAATGGCGAAAACAATTATTGGCTTATGCCAAAGGAAATATTCTAGAAGTAGGTGTTGGTGTCGGAAACAATTTCAAATACTATCCTATGTCGGCCAATGTCACAGCGACAGATATGAGTGCAAGAGTAATTGAGAAGGCGAAAGTGGAGGCGATCAATAAAGGAATAAAAGTAACTTTTATCGTTTCACCGGTTGAAAAGTTGCAATTGCAAAAGCAATATTATGATACGATCGTTTCCACCTTTTCCTTGTGTGCTTATGAAGATCCGGTCCTGGTACTTAATCGATTTAATGAATGGTGCAAACCTGGTGGGCTGATACTATTACTGGAATATGGATTAAGCAAACATAATATAGTGAGATGGATACAGAAAAAATACGAACCGTTTCATTATAAAAGAACAGGTTCGCATATAGACAGAGATATACGGTCAATCATCTGTGTTTCAGGTCTTCAAATAAAAAGAGTAGAAGTAAAATATTTAGGCACAGTGTATTTGATATGGGCTTCTCTTGTACCAAAGCCGATATAAGCTCTTATAGGTTCGTTGGTTGATGGTTGATGTAACAGCGGACGGCACAGCTGCCTGCTGTTTTTAAAAAATTTAAAAGCAAAATCATTTTATGGCAAAGAATGTAAATGAAAAAGCGGTTAAGCAGGAAAAAGCAAAGGAATATAAGCCGGGGAAAAATTTAGAAACGATGTTCAGAACTGTGTCAAGAAATCATATGAGTTTGAGCGGCATGGCCGATAATAAAGCGCACATTCTTCTCAACATCAATTCTATTATTATTTCAATCGTACTGTCTGTATTAGCGCATAAACTTATTGCCCAACACTATTTG
>Ga0207710_10001608_pt1 | contig 11051 bp, 7 predicted proteins | sample KBSS24metaG_FD_184400 | JGI IMG/M metagenome (GOLD analysis project Ga0207710, IMG submission 184400) | Switchgrass rhizosphere microbial communities from Kellogg Biological Station, Michigan, USA - KBS S2-4 metaG (SPAdes) (version 2) | ecosystem: Host-associated > Plants > Roots > Rhizosphere >...
TAGTCCATCGTCGGGATGTCGCGGCAGATGTCGAGCGCGATGATGTCGGCCCCTTCGCCGGCCAGGCGCAGCGCGTGCGAGCGACCCTGTCCACGCGCGGCGCCGGAGATGACCGCGACCTTACCGTCCAGAGTTCCCATCAGCTCGACATCCCGCCGCCGACGCTCACGGCCGTGCCGTGCACGTAGGCGCCAGCTTCGGACGCCAGGAAAACGATCACGTTGGCAACCTCCTCAGGGAGACACGCGCGTCCCACAGACACACGTTCGAATGTCTTCGACATCGCGGCGATGGCGTCGCGGTGGTTATCTGGGTCGTCGAGGAAGCCGAGTAGGCCATCCCCGAGCATCATACCGGGCCGAACCGCGACGACTCGGATGCCGCGGCGGCCGACCTCCTGCGCCAGATTGGCCGTGAACGCGTCGATCGCAGCCTTGAGCGAGCTGTAGAGCGAAATGCTCGGCGTCGCCATCAGGGCACCCTCGGAAGACACGTTCACGATCACGCCCTGCTGGCGCGCCAGCATCGACGGCAACACGGCGTAGGTCCCGAAGAGGGTGCTCATCAACGTCGTACCCACGATGCGGCGGATGTCGTCCGGTGTCATGGCGGCGAAGCCACCTGCACCGCCGCCGACGTTGTTGACCCACACGTCGATCTCGCCGAAAGCCGCCCGGACCTCGTCAACCGCGCGACTGCACGAATCGGGATCGGTGACGTCGGCCGCCACACTTATGGTGCGGCTCCCCCAGCGGGCCGCGGCGGCATCGGCCACCGCCTGCGCCGGCCCCAGCTCGCGGTCGATGACCGCAACGTGCGCTCCCATCCCCGCGAAGCGATGGACGATCGCCTGGCCGAGGTTGGGGCCCGCTCCCCCGGTGACGGCAACCCGCACGCCGGTGAAGTCGAGCAGGTCGCTGACGCGTCGTTCTTTCTGCTCGAACGGCAGCCGCGGCAGACCGAACGTAGCTTTGAGATCCTCGTTCATGACGCCCTCCCGGTGGCACTCAGTGATTCGACCGCCAGCCCGTACGGCACGCTTTCGGCGACGAGGCGCTTCAACCGCTGGGTCAGCGCCATCCGCGTATACCGCAGCGTCAGCGGCGACTGTTTGAGCAGCGTTCGGGCGAGCTCGCGTGCCCGCGGCAACAGCTCGCCCGGCGGCACCACCTCGGCGACCACACCGTAGTCGTGGGCCTGCTGAGCGGTGAGGGTCTGCTTGGTGAGCAGGAAGTACCTACCCCGGTTCTCGCCCAGAGCGTTGAGCCAAGCCGTGTGGTTGCCGTCGCCCGGGACCACGTCGGCGTCGAAGTGGTTGTCGCGGAACGTGGCGTTCTCGTCGGCGATGAGGATGTCGCTGAAAATGAGCAGTTCGGAGTGCACGTGGGCGGCCCCGTTCGCGGCACCGATCACGGGGATGTCGATGTCGAGCAGCGCGGTCAGCAGGCGTGTGCCCTCCCGGATCGTCCGTGCGACCATTGCGGGATCAGACATCGGTGCGAAGGTGCTCCAGTCCCCGGTCGGGCAGAAGTCGCGACCCGTCCCGGTCAGGATCATCACGACATTCTCGGGGTCGGCCCCGATCTCCCAGAACGCGCGCGGCATCTCCTCGTGCCCCGGGCCGGAGTGCAGGTAGGAATCACCTCGGGTGTGCAGCGCGACCTCAATGATGCCGTCGGTGCGCGTCATGGTGATGTGCTGAAAATCAGTGCTGTACTCGTCGAACGATCTCATCGGCCATCCTTGTCGGCTTGTCGTGTCGTGCGCTGTCCGTTATCCGTTTGTCAGTTATCCGGCGTCCTAGCGGTCGCTCACCCAAAGGCCCCTGTGCTGCGCAACCGATCGCGGGCCGCCTCGTCGATACCGAGTTCGGCCAGCACCTCGTCCGTGTGCGCCCCCGCCGCGCACGCCGGCGCCTGTACCGCTCCGGGGGTGCGACTGAATCGTGGCGCAGGTGCGGGCTGCAGCACTCCGCCAATCTCGGCGAAGGTCTGCCGCGCCGCGTTGTGCGGATGCGCCGGCGCCTCCGCCCACGACAGCACGGGGGTCACGCAGGCGTCGGCGTTCTCGAGCAATCGTTGCCATTCGTCGCGCGTTCGCATGGCGAACAGGCGCTGCATCTCCTTCTTGCGACCCGGCCAGGTCGAGCGCTCCTGCTGCGCCGCACGGCGGTCGGGATCGACATCCTGTTCGAACCCGACCCGGCGACACAGCTCCGCGTAGAACTGCGGCTCCAGCGCGCCTACAGCGACGTACTGTCCGTCCGAACACTCATAGACGTCGTAGAACGGAGCGCCGGTGTCGAGCAAGTTCACCCCGCGGGCGTCCTCGTGTAGACCACGCACGCGCATCTCCCAGATCAACATACTCATGAGTGCCGTCCCGTCGAGCATCGCCGCGTCGACGACCTGGCCAACACCACTGGCCCGGGCCTCGATGACGGCCGCAACGACACCGAATGCGAGCATCATCCCGCCACCGCCGTAGTCGCCGAGCAGGTTGAGCGGCGGTACGGGCCGTTCCCCCGGACGTCCTATCCCCCACAGCACGCCGGACAACCCGATGTAGTTGATGTCGTGCCCTGCGCGCTTCGCGTAGGGACCTTCCTGTCCCCATCCCGTGGCGCGCCCGTAGACGAGGGCGGGACGCGCGGCCAGGCATTCGTCGGGCCCCAGACCGAGTTTCTCCATGGCACCTGGACGATTGCCCTCGAGCAGGACGTCGGCGGTCTTGACGAGGTCGAGGACCACGTCACGTCCGTGCTCGTTCTTGGCGTCGATCACGATCGACCGCCGCCCGCGCTTCGTCAGGAACAGCGCTGGGTCGTCCGCCGGAGCCGGTCCCGGCCGGTCGACCCGGATCACGTCCGCACCCATATCGGAAAGCAGCATGCCGGCGAACGGTACGGGGCCGAGCGCCGCCATTTCGATGACCCGCACGCCCGTCAACGGGCCGGAGGGCTCGCGTAGGGTCACCGGGGCCCGCGATGGTCGATGAGCGCGCCGACCTCGATGGGAACCCCGGGATCCAGCACGGTGTCCATCTGCGCCGCGACGTCCTCCGGGGTCATCGAATCGGTGTCGAGAACGACGCCGGGAGCGATGGCCATGAATATCCGGTGCACCTGACCGCCGCGGGACTCGATAACCTCGCCGTTCACCGGGCAGTCGCGGTGCATGAGCACGGTCACGACGTTGGCCACCGCATCCGGGGTCCATGCCGCGGCGCGGGCGCGCACCTCGGGGCGGGAGTCGGCCATCATCCGAGTCAGAGCGCCCGGGCAGAGCCCGTTCACCTTGATCCCGTGATCGCCCCCCTCGACAGCAAGGTCGCGGGTCAGTCCGTACAGTGCCCCTTTGGCCGCCGAATAGGTGGCCCGCGTTCCGTGGCCCTGGTACATCGCTCCGGAGCAGGTGTTGAGCACCCTGCCGTAGCCCTGCTCGACAAAGTGCGGCCACGCGGCCTGTGTCACCGACCATGCACCGAGCAGGTGGACGGCGAGCACCTTCTCGAACACTGCCCGCGGCGTCAAGACGAACGGCGCGGAGGGGTTGATACCGGCATTGTTGATCACCCCGTCCACGCGCCCGAACGTGTCGAGGGCGAGTTGCACGCACGCGCGCGCCGATTCTTCGTCGGAGATGTCATGGCCGCTGGCGACCGCGTGCCCGCCGGCGGCAAGGATCTCGTCGACCACGTCCTGCGCCGGTGATTGCGCCCCGGGCTCGGGCGGGGCACCGTCGATACCTCCACCCAGATCGTTGACCACGACCTTCGCGCCACGGGCAGCGAGCAGCCGTGCATAGCTACGGCCCAGGCCGTGGCCTGCACCGGTGATCACGACGACCTGCTCGTCGAAGCGCAGCAATTCCATCGACTTCTCCTTCTCGTACGGGGGCGGGACGGTCGGCGTTCAGCCGAACGCCTCAGGTGGCCAGGGTGTCGTTCGGGCTCCCACGTGGGCTGGCTGCTCGCGCAGCTCGTAGGCAATGCCGTCGTGGTCGCGGAAGATCACTACGCGACGCGTCAGGCCCTCGCCGAGGTCCCAGACCTCCGGTCCACGGACCGTTTCCCGCAGCGCGTCGGGGAGCTGGTGTCGCAGGTCGTCGACCGCGGCGTCGAGATCGTCGACCTCAAAGGCGAGCCGCTGGATACCGACGTGCCACGGTTCCCCGTACGGCTCGCCGGTCACTCCGGGAACGAACCAGTCGACGATGTCGACGGAGAAGCGAGGGTCGCCACGATGGGTGAGGAAGACCGCGTCGAACTGCCCGACATCGCTGCCCCGCCCGAAGCCGATGGGTCCGACTGGCGCCGGAAGGGTGAGTCGCTTGACGTAGTCGAGACCGAGAATGTCCTGAAGGAAGAGGCGGCTGCGGTCGATCTCCGAACTCACGATGTTGACGTGATAGAGCTGATCGGGCAGATCGTCGCGCCACTGCACCGGCCGCCTGGTCGTCTGGACCGCGATGCCGTCGGGGTCCGGGCACACGAACGACAGCCCCTCTGAGCCGCCCGGCACCGGCACACCGTGGCCCTTCGGGGCCAGGAACGGCGCGTGGCCGCTGGCCAGCGCCTGCTCGTAGCGTGCGTCGACATCGTTGGTGAGGAAACAGAACCGGTAGAGACCGCGGTGGAAGAACGACGGGTAGGCGGAGCCGACCGATGCCGGCTCGATCCACTGGACGAGGTGAACCAGCACCCCGGGTTGCCCCGAGCTGCCGTCCGCCATGAGAGCACCGACGAAGCGGCCGTTCTCCACGCCAAGCGCCGGGAAGGGCTGTGCTGCCTCGGTCCGGCGCAGGACGAGCAGCGGGGTCAGCGCCTCGTAGAAAGCAAGCGATTTCTCCAGGTCGGAGACATTGACCGTCAGCTCGACGATGCGGTTGACGTGTGAACGCAGCGTCATCGCGACTCCTCCTCGCAGAGCGGACGCACATCGACGACGTGATCCGAGGACAGGGGCGCGCCCGAGAGCCAGACCGGATCTACCGGGTCGGAAGGCGGAGCTGCGGGGCGCGCGAGGTTGGGCTGAGTCTAGAAGCGCGACCGGTTTCGTCAAGATTTCGAAACGGCCTATTGCTATCGAATGTTATCAGGTTTATGTTAAGGCGCCCGTCGTGACCGCCATCACATCAATCCCGATAAGAGCAGGCCGCTCGTGAAACGAGTGCACAGCAGTCGCCCACCCGTCATAAGGAGAGGAAACCCAGTGAAATCGCTCGCTGCACGAGGAGCGGTCGGCGTCGCCGTCGCCGCCGCCATGCTGCTGTCTGCCTGCAGTAGTTCGGGCAAGTCCGAGAACAACAACTCTACGACTAACAGCAGCACCGCTGCCACCACGCCGTCCAGTTCTAGTGCGCCGTCCAGTTCCAGTGCTGCTCCCACGGGGCCAGGGCTTGGCACGGAGTCCTCTGTGTCAGCCGAAGTGCTGGCTGCCGTGAAGGACCAGCCGCTCACCGGTGCGGTTGCTTCCGGCCTGACCCGCGGCGTGACCAGCACGTCGATCAAGATCGGTTGTGTCTACACGAGCGCGTTCTGGCCGAACTCGGCGGGCGGATTCGCCGCGCGTTTCAACCGGGCCAATGCCGAGGGCGGCATCAATGGTCGCAAGATCGAGTTCTCCGGCTGTGCCGAAGACGGCCAGAACCCCGACACCAACCTCGCGAACACCAAGCGACTGGTCGAGCAGGAGCAGGACTTCGCGGTCATGGAGTTCTCCACCTTCGCCACGCCGCAGGTGACCGACTACCTGAACGCACAGCAGGTGCCGTTCCTCGGTTGGGGAATCCTCCCGGGATTCTGCGGCACGCGCTGGGGCTTCGGGTTCAACGGCTGCGTCGTCAGCTCCGGGATCACGTCCCTCAAGACCGGGTGGGGCCAGGCGAGCAACCTGTACCCGATTATCGCCTCCGGCCTGCAATTCAAGGACATGAAGATCGCCATGCTCGGCGCCGACAACGACTCCTCGCGATCGTCGTTCGCCGATGCTAGCAAGATCATCACCGCTAACGGCGGGAAGGTGGTCTACAACGAATCGAAGGTTCCGCTCACCGGCGTCACAGACTTCACGCCTTACGTGCGTCCGGTGCTGGCCGCCCACCCGAATGCTGTGTCGATCAACATCGCGCTCAACTACCTCGGCCAGGTCATCGCTGCGCTGCGCGCGGGCGGGTACAAGGGCGTGATTACCAATCCGACCGGATACCAGCCTGGCTTGCTGCAGGCACAGCCCGCCTTCGCCAAGGCGCTGGAGGGTAGCTCCTCCGTCTCCTTCACCACGCCGATCGAACAATCGACTCCGTACAACACCCAGATGCTCAAGGACCTTGCGTCAACGAAGACGCCCCCTGGCCAGGGACCGCAGTTCGCCTACGACCAAGCCGACATGCTTGTCCAGATGCTCACTGCGGCCGGCAAGGACCTGAACACGAAGACATTCGATCAGGCGGTCAACGGCGGCAACTTCGTCTACAAGCCGAACCCGACCGGTGGCCCGGCCGCCTTGCCGTACCCGGCAGGTCACTTCACCGGCGCCGACTGCACCGCCGCGATGCAGGTGGTCAACGCCAAGTACGTTGTCAAGGGCGAGTACAAGTGCTTCCCCAGCGTGAAAACCCGCGGCTGACTTACACCGCTTCACTCTAAGAGCACGACCCAGGCTGCGGCCGCATCGGAACATCGATGCGGCCGCAGCGCCGTCTTCGGGGCCGTTAGACGACGTTCTCCAGGTCCTCGCCGCGGCAGCTGTCGGGCCGGAAGGTGGGGCTGCGAGGCCGCGCGACATTGGATTTGTGTCAAGAAGCGGGCCCATCTAGGTCAAGAATTGGAAACGACCTATTGCCATCGAATGTGATCAGGTTTATGTTTGGCGCCCAGTTGTGACTGGCATCACAGTAACCCCAGTCCTGCGCCCGAGATCTCACCGCCTAAGACGCCATACCCGCTTCCCGGCGACGACCGGGAGAGAAGGCCGCTCGTGAAACGAGTGCACAGCAGTCGCTCCATCCGTCATAAGGAGAGGAAAATCAGTGAAATCGCTCGCTGCACGAGGGGCGGTCGGCATCGCCGTCGCCGCCGCAATGGTCTTGTCCGCCTGTAGTAGTTCGGGCAAGTCCGGGAACAACTCAACGACTAGCAGCCCACCATCCGGTACGTCGAGCTCAGTGAGCAGCCCTTCAGCAACCGAGTCTTCGAGCGGCGGCACAACCGGTGGCGACGCGTACGGCTTCATCAACCCCGACGTAACCGCCAAGGTCAAGGACCAGCCGCTCGCCGGTCCCGTTGGTTCCGGGCTGACCCGCGGCGTGACCAGCACATCGATCAAGGTCGGCTGTGTCTACACGAGCGCGTTCTGGCCGAACTCGGCCGGCGGATACGCCGCGCGTTTCGACCGGGCCAATGCCGAGGGCGGCATCAACGGTCGCAAGATCGATTTCTCCGGCTGCGCCGATGACGGCAACAGCGGCGATACCGCTCTCTCGAACACCAAGCGACTGGTCGAGCAGGAGCAGGACTTCGCAATCATGGAGCAGTCCACCTTCGCCACGCCGCAGGTGAGCGACTACCTGAACGCACAGCAAGTGCCGTTCTTCGGTTGGTTCCCCCCGGGATTCTGCGGCACCCGCTGGGGCTTCGGTTTCCTCGGCTGCATCATCAGCAGCGGGATCACCTCGCTGAAGTACGGGTGGGCGACCGCGGCCAACCTGTATCCGGTTCTCGCCTCCGGCCTGACATTCAAGGACACCAAGGCAGCTCTGTTCGGCACCGACGCCGACTCGTGCCGCTCGTCGTTCAGCGATTCGCAGAAGATCATCGAGGCGAACGGCGGCAAGGTCATTTACAACGTCTGCAATATTCCCATCACCGGGGTCACCGACTTCACCCCTTACGTGCGTCCGGTGCTGGCCACCCACCCGAACGTAATATCGATCAACGTGGCGCTGGGCGGTCTCGCCCAGATCATCGCGGCGCTTCACGCCGGCGGGTACAAGGGCGTGATCACCAACCCCAGCGGTTACTCGCCGGGCCTGCTGCAGGCTCAGCCCGCCTTGGCGAAGGCGCTGGAGGGGGCCTACTCGATCTCGTTCACGCCACCACTGGAGCAGTCGACACCCTACAACACGCAGATGCTCAAGGATTTCGCCGCCAACAAGACGCAACCCGGGCAGGGCACGTTCTTTGCCTACGACCAAGCCGACATGCTCGTGCAGATGCTCACCGCAGCCGGTAAGGACCTGAACACGAAGACCTTCGATCAGGCAGTGAACGGGGGCTCCTTCGTCTACAAGGCGAACCCGGCCGGTGGTCCTCCGGACGTGCCGTTCCCCGTGGGTCACTTCGCCCCCGCGGACTGCTCGGCCGCCACGCAGGTGGTCAACGGCAAGTACGTTGTCAAGGGCGAGTACAAGTGCTTCCCCAGCGTGCAGGTACGCGGCTGACCAACACCGCTTCACTCTGAGAGCACGGCCCTGGCTGGGCGGCCGCATCGGAACATCGATGCGGCCGCAGCGCCGTCTTCGGGGCCGTTAGACGACGTTCTCCAGGACCTCGCCGCGGCAGCTGTCGGGCCGAAAGGTGGGGCTGCGAGGCCGCGCGACATTGGATTTGTGTCAAGAAGCGGGCCCATCTAGGTCAAGAATTCGAAACGACCTATTGCCATTGAATGTGATCAGGTTTATGTTGGGCGCTCTGGTGTGACCGACACAACAGTCGCGCCATCCTGCACCCAAGACCTCCTGGAGCCACCACCGTGCAACAGTTCCTGGTCCTGCTGCTCAGCGGCCTGGTCAGCGGCGCCCTGTACTCCTTGATCGCCTCGGGATTGACCCTCACGTACGCAGCGACGGGCATCTTCAACTTCTCCTACGGCGCCGTGGCTTACCTGTGCGGCTACCTCTTCTTCATGCTGAACACCGGCCTACATTGGAATGCGCTGGTTGCTGCCGCACTCGTCGTCCTGGTGATCGCTCCCGTAGTTGGGTTGATCTTGGACGTGGCAGTCTTCCGGCCGCTGGCCCAGACCTCAGACGCGGCGAAGACGATGGCGACCGTGGGGCTGCTCGTTGCGATCCCAGCGCTTACCACGTTCGTGTCCGACCGCATCATCGACGCCACGGGCGCCCAGGTGCCGAAGAGCACCGACGTCGCCCAGGTCTACTTCCCCGGCGGCATCGGCCCTGTGCCGGCGAAGCAGTGGAACCTGTTCAGCGGGGTCACCATCAGCTCCGACCAGGTCATCGTCTTCGCCACCGCCGCGGCCGCAGCCGTTCTCCTGTGGTTCCTCGTGCGGCGGACGCCGATCGGCTTGCAGATGCGGGCCGTCGTCGACCGGCCGTCGCTCGCGTCGCTGCGGGGAGTCGACACCATGCTGACGTCGCGGGTTGCCTGGTCCGTGGGCGCGGTGCTCGCCGCCCTCGCTGGCGTGGTCGCAGCTCCCATTGTCGGTGCCGTCCAGACTTCACCGTTCCTAACGCTGGTCTTCATCGGAGCTGCGGCCGCCGTATTCGGTGGCCTGAAGTCGGTGCCGGTCGCCTTCGCCGGCGGACTATTTCTGGGTATCGCCCAGAACATGGCAGCCGGTTACCTGTCCTTCACGAAGGACATCGTCGGGTTCGGCACGGCCGTCCCGTTCATCCTCCTGCTGGTGGTCCTCCTGGTGCTGAACCGGGACCGCAGCCGCCGAGCTGGCTCGGTCAGCGAGGACGTGCGGCCACTGGACTACCTCGAAAGTCTGTCTCCGCTGCGGAGACGGCTCCCCTGGACGGTCGCCACGGCCGCCCTCATCGTCTACATCTTCTTCGTCGCAAACAATTTCTGGCTCGGCGTCATCAGCACCGGTCTTGCCCTGTCAATCATCTTCCTCTCCTTCGTGGTGGTCACCGGGCTCGGTGGAATGGTCAACCTGGCGCAGGCGGCGTTTGTGAACGCGGCAGGCCTGGTGACGGGTCTCATGGGCGCCCACTACGGTTGGCCCTTCCTCCCGGCGATGCTCGTGGGCGTGGTCGTGTCGGTAATCATTGGCGTCTTGGTAGCCCTACCAGCGCTGCGGCTCGGCGGGCTGTACCTCGCGCTGGCGACCCTGGCGCTGGGATTCATCCTCGACAATATTCTCTTCGGCTGGCGCTGGTTCACCAACGGACCGAACGGGTGGCATGTGAAACCCCCCGCACTCGGGCCGATCGATCTGGCCGACCGTCGAACGATGTCAATTGTCCTGCTCGTCATCGTGCTGCTGACGGTGCTGGTGATCCACAACCTGCGAAGGTCGGCCACCGGCCGCCGCATCGCGGCAGTACGGTCGTCCTCGACCGCCGCCGCGACATCGACCGTCTCGCCGACCGGAGCCAAGCTAGCCGTGTTCGCCATCTCGGCCGCCATCGCGGCGGTCGGCGGGGTGATGTTGGCAACTCTGCAAGGCAACGTCACAGGTACCTCGAAGGTGACCGTGGACGGGCTGCTCTGGTTGGCGACCGTCGTGCTCTTCGGCATCCGGCGGCCGGGCGCAGCGGTAGTGGCAGGCGTCGTCGGGTCGATCTTCCCCGAGATCCTGCGCGGCGGTATCCACCTCGGATTCATCTCGTGGCACGGGACGACGGCGCCGGAGATCCCCGCCATCCTGTTCGGTCTCGGCGCCGTCACGCTCGCACGCAGCCCAGACGGCATCCTCGCGGACATGGCCGAGAAGCGATACAAGAAGCGACTTGCTCGCGCGGCCAGAGCGACCGAGAGCGCTGGGGTGGTGGACCGCGTTGGCGAACTGACTGCACAGGAGGAGTCGGATATCGCCCGCGACGTTCGCGAGCATGCCGGCAGCCTGATCGCACGGGGGATCGTTGGGGTCAACAACGTGGACGTCGCCGCGGCCGTGTCGGAGCGGGCCAAGGACGCTGCGCTCGTCGTCTCCGATCTCGTCGCGGGGTACGGCCAGGTTGAAGTGCTGCACGGCGTCGACCTCAGCCTGAGCCCGGGCCAGATCGTCGGGATGTTCGGCGCCAACGGCAGCGGCAAGTCGACTCTCGTCAGCGCATGCTCCGGCGCCTTGCCGACGG
>Ga0207710_10001611_pt1 | contig 11044 bp, 8 predicted proteins | sample KBSS24metaG_FD_184400 | JGI IMG/M metagenome (GOLD analysis project Ga0207710, IMG submission 184400) | Switchgrass rhizosphere microbial communities from Kellogg Biological Station, Michigan, USA - KBS S2-4 metaG (SPAdes) (version 2) | ecosystem: Host-associated > Plants > Roots > Rhizosphere >...
ATGTTTGCTCACTGGAAGCACGGCGCTATGCCGACTGGTTCGACGGTGGGAGCCCGGTGACGGGAGACTGTCACGCCGGGTTCTGAGAGCAGCGGCGGGTGAAACTCCCGCCGCTGACTCACCTCGAGGTCAAGGCGAACGCGGGCGACCTGGACCTCGGTGGTGACGACTGGGACCAGCGCCTCACCGACCACCTGATCAGGACCTTCCAGGGCCAGCACGGCGTCGACCTGGGCAGGGACGAGGCGGCCGTGGCGCGGCTGGGTGAGGCAGCGGAGAAGGCCAAGATCGAGCTGTCGCAGTCGACCCAGACCTCGATCAACCTGCCCTACATCACCGCTTCGGCCGAGGGCCCGCTGCACCTGGACGTGACGCTGACGCGGGCCGAGTTCCAGCGGATGACGCAAGACCTGATCGACCGCTGCAAGATCCCGTTCCAGCAGGCCGTGAAGGACGCGGGGATCAAGGTCAGCCAGATCGACCACGTGCTTCTCGTCGGTGGGTCCACCCGGATGCCGGCTGTCGCCGACGTGGTCCGCGAGCTGACCGGTGGCAAGGAGCCGAACAAGGGCGTCAACCCGGACGAGATCGTCGCCGTCGGCGCCGCGCTGCGGGCCGGCCTGCGACTGGGGCAGGTCAGGAACCTCCTGGAACTCGACGTCGCCCCGCTGTCGCTGGGCATCGAGACCAGCAGCGGCATCATGACCACGCTCATCGAGCGCAACACCACGATCCCGACGAAGCGCTCCGAGATCTTCACGACGGCCGAGGACTCGCAGCCGTCCGTGCAGATCCAGGTCTTCCAGGGCGAGCGCGAGACGGCCGCCCACAACAGGAAGCTCGGCATGTTCGAGCTGACCGGCCTGTCCCCGGCGCCGCGCGGCGTGCCGCAGATCGAGGTCACCTTCCTCATCGACGCGAACGGCGACCTGTACGTCTCGGCGAAGGACCTCGGCACCGGCAGGGAGCAGTCGACGGAACTCGTCGCCGACACCGCGCTGCCGCAGTGGGACCTCGACCGGATGACGGCCCTCGCGCGCGGGCACATCGACCGGGACCGCCGGCGCCGCGACGAGGCCGACGCCCGAGACCAGGCCGAGTCGCTGCTCCACCAGGCCGAACGCCTCCTCGCCGAGCGAGGAAACGGGTTGAAGGCCGGCATCCGGTCCGACGTCGAGCGAGGACTCGTGGCCCTGCGAGCCGCCCTCGCCGGCCGGGAGACCGTCGCGATCCGCGCAGCCACCGCGAGGACCTACAACGGGCCTACGCCACGGCCGACCGGCCCCGCCGCCGCGGCCGCTCCTGAACCAGCACATTGACGCGGCGGTGCGTGGTTGTGGATCACGGTTGATCTCGTTCTTCTCGGTCGTCGCGCAACACCCGGGCAGCGGTTAGGGATCGCCGAGGCCGGCGCGGCGGGCGGCGAGGATGGCGGCGGCGCGGTCGGGGGCGTGCAGCTTGGTGAGGATGTTGGAGACGTTGTTGGCCACGGTCTTCGGGGTGAGGCCGAGGTGGCGGGCGATGCGGCCGTTCGGCCAGCCGTTGGCGAGCAGGCTGAGCACGTCACGCTCGCGGTCGGTCAACTCGGGGAACGGTGTCGCCGCGGGTCGCGGGTCGGTGAAGGCCCGCAGGACGCGGTGCGCCACGTCCTGCCCGAACACGGCGTCGCCCCGGGCGGCGGCGTGGACGGTGCGTACGACGTCTTCCTGCTGGGCGCCCTTGAGCAGGTAGCCGCGGGCGCCGGCGCGCAGTGCGGCGAAGACGAACTCGTCCTCGCCGTACATCGTCAGCATCACCACCGCCACGGACGGGTGTGCGGCCGTGATCCGCCTGGTCGCCTCGACGCCGCCGATCCCGGGCATCTCGATGTCCATGAGCACGACGTCCGGGCGCAGCCGCCCGACCAGCCCGACCGCCTGCTCACCGGAGGTGGCCTCACCCACCACGGTGACCCCGTCCATCGAGTCGAGCAGCACGACCAACCCGTCGAGGACGATGCGGTGGTCGTCGACGATGACCACCCGGATGCCCGCCGCCGTGTCGGCGCCGGCCGCCGGATCGAGACGGTCAGCGCCACCGTTCGTCTGCGTCATCCCGTGCTCCCGGCCAGCTGGGCGTTCGCCGTGTCCTCGACGTTCGCATCATCGGCGTCCGCCTTGTGGGCGTTCGCGTCGTTCTGCGCGGCCGGGCGGTCGGGCGCGTTCGACAGCCGCGGGACGCCGCTGCCGGCCAACGTCCGCGGCAACTCGACCATGACCAGGCCACCGGCGGCGGTAGGCCCGGCGCTCCAGGTTCCCCCCAGCGCTGTCGCCCGTTCCCGCATCGAGGTCAGCCCGACCCCGGGCGTCCAGGACGCCATGCCGGCCGTAGCGCCCTCGGAACCGCGGGCCTGGCCGTCGTCGCGGATCTCGATGGTCAGCGCCTCGGCGCAGTCGATCGTGACGTCGCAGCGGGTGGCGTCGGCGTGCCGGGCGACGTTGGTGACGGCCTCGGTCACGATCCGGTAGGCGGCGACCTCGACCGCGGCGGGCAGCGGCGGCAGCGTGTCCGGGGCTGTGAGCGTCACCGGCAGCGCGGCGCCGCGCAGCGTCTCGCGCAGCGCCGCCAGCAGGCCGAGCTCGTCGAGGGCGGGCGGGCGCAGCGCGTAGACCAGCCGGCGCAGGTCGCCGAGCGCCGAGGTGAGGTCGCGGCGCACGTCGGCGAGCAGGTTCGTGGCCCGGGGCAGGTCTCGGCCGGCGATGTTGCGGGCGGCGTCCACCTTGGTCGCGGCGGCGGTCAGGACCGGTCCGAGACCGTCGTGCAGGTCGCGGCGCAGCCGGCGGCGTTCCTCTTCGGCGGCGCTGACGATCCGTTCCCGGGAGCGCAGCAGTGCCTCGGTGAGCCGGACGTTGCTGGCCGCGACGGCCACCTGCCGGGCGATGTCGGTCAGCAGCCGGCTCTCCCGGGCGCCGAGCGTGCCCTGCCCCGAGCGCAGGCCCACCACCAGCGCCCCGATGTCCTCGCCCTGGTGCACAAGCGGGAAACGAGCGGTGGCCCCACCTGGGAAACGGTCGGCCTCGTCTCCCGCGTTGCCGGTGTCCGGGTAGGTGATGGCCCGGACCGCCCCGTCGTCGCCGCGCAGTTCCACGATCGCGCGCGGCAGGCGCAGGGTTGCGGCGAGCGCCTCCACCAGGCTGGGCAACAGTGCCTCGACGCTGCCGGCGGTTTCCAGCCGGGCCGCGACCCGGGTCGCCACCGTGTGCGGCTCGTCGCGCTCGCCGTAGAGGAAGCGGTTGACGATCCGTTGCACCCGGGAGTGGGCTGGAGCCAGGCTGAAGGCGGCGCCGAGGGCGGCCGCCACCGTCCAGGGGCCGCCGACCGCCTGCCCGAGCGCGGCGAGCACGGCCACGCCCGCCGCGTACACCGCGGCGACGAACGCGGTCAGCAGGACGTAGACGAGCGCACGGTTGAGCACGACCTCAATGCCGTACACCCGGTTCGCGAGCACCACCGCGACCACGACGACCAGCTCGACGACGGTGCCAACGCTGGCGATCATCGCGCCGGCCGGCAGCGCCACGACGAACGGCGTCACCACGATGGCGATGGCATTGACCACGGCCAGCCAGCGCAGCACCTGGCGCAGCTCGCCCTCGGCCCGCAGCCAGCGCACCACCATCACGACCGAACCAAGCAGCAGTCCCGAGGAGAACAGAAGCACCGGCAGCCAGCCAGGGAAGGGAACGCCGATCGGATTGGTGACGTCGGCGTACTTCGGCGGCGGGTCGACGAGCGTGAAATCCCACAGCGGCCCGGACAGCCATCCCACGGCGCACAGCCCGATGCTGACGGCGGCGAGCCAGCCGGTCCGCCCACGAGGGAACCGGCCGTAGGGAAAGGTCGCCCAGGTCGTCGCCAGCACGACCGGCTCGGTGGCCTCGGACGCGCCGCTGAGGATCCCCACGGGTACCACGCCTGGCAGGTCGTGCCCGCCGTACACCGCGGCCATCACCCAGCCGCTGCCGGCCGCGGCACTGGCGTGGGCGAGCGCGGCGGTGAGCGCCAGCCAGCCGAACGGCACCTCCGGGCGCCGCGCCGCCAGCAGCCAGCCGGCGGCCAGGAACGGGACCGCGAGCGTCAGCTGGCTCCAGCCGTATCTGCTCGCCGAGTCCCCGCCCGGCGTGGTGACCCCCCTCGGGGTGGCGAGGACAAGCACCACGCCGACCCCGACCAGCGCCAGCAGGGCCAGGGCGAGGGCATGCGCGAGCCAGCGCCACCGTGACCGTGGCCGCGACGGCCGCGGCGGGTCCCCACCAGTCACATCCACGCCAGCTCCCTGTGCCTGTTTCCCTCGGTGCGACCGTGTGATCGCACCCGGTCGGACCAGTGTGGGGCACGGCGGTTCCCGTTCGTGCCGGGAAATCCTCCCGGCCGTCGCGGGAAAGCGTGCCGGTGCGGGCGGGAACGAAACGCCCGAATGATCGCCCTGCCATCGCGACCGGTCAGCCGGACCGGTCCGTCCAGGATCCGATCAGGAGACAACGATGAAAACCCACCGCATCGCCGGCCGGGCCCGCCGTCGATGGACCGTCGCCGCCGGTGCCCTCGGCCTCGGCGCCCTCGTCCTGCTCCCCGCCTGCTCCGACTCGTCCGGCTCGCCCGCCGCCGCGGCTACGCCATCACCCACGGCCACGACCAACGCCACCCAGACGGCCTGCGCCGCCGCGCTGGCCAGCGACTGGGTCAACGTCCCCGGGATCGATCCGGACGGCCCGCCGGCGTCAGCAGCCGAGTTGGCCGCCTGGGCGACACCGCTGCAACCCCACATCACCGCGCTGCGCGCCGGTGTTCCGGCGGACCTGACCGGCAAGGTCGATACGCTGGCCACGGCCGTGCAGGGCGCGACGGAAGGGAAGCCGGTCTCCACCGAGGACGCCTCGCTGCAGGCCGCGCTCACCGCTGTCAACGCCTGGGCGCACGACTCCTGCGGCTACACCACCCTCGACGTCACCAACAGCGACGGGACCGCCCTGTCCGGCGTGCCGACGACGCTGCCCGCCGGCCCGGTCGCGATGAAGTTCACCAACACCGGCACCGACCCGGCGAAGGCCGGCTTCATCCTGCTGCTCGGCAAGGTCCGCGACGGCCAGACCGCCACCGCCGCCGACGTCCAGTCCCGCAAGGCCAACCTCGAGGACGTCGCCGACATCGTCGCGGTCGCCCAGCCCACCGGCTCCGATCCGGCCTACGGCCTGGCCACGCTCAGCCCCGGCCGCTACATCGTCTCCACCCCCGTGGGCGCGCCCCCGGAGTTCGCCACCATCCTCGCCAGCGGCTTCGAGGTCAGCTGACAGCTCCCGCCGTCGGGTCCCGGCCCATCCCGGCCGACCCAGGTCCAGCGGGCCTCAGGGCCGACTCCGCCTACTCGCGCGAAGGCGGGCCGGCCCTCAGCTCCGTTCGCGCGGCTTTCGCGCCAGGTCCCCGGCCGGCCGTGCCTCGCAGGGGGACGCACGGCCGGACCGGGCCTGCCGGTCCCGCGCCGCGTCGCTCGACGCGGCGACCACCGCTCTCGCTCGAATCCATCCAGTCCTGGGCCACGTCCAGCTCTGGAACTCCCGAAGGAAGTAGTCGCCATGCCAACCTCCGACACCCCCACCGCATCGTCCACGTCACCGGTCGGCCGGGTGCTCGCCGCTGCCTGCCTGCTCACCACGGGGCTGGGCGCCGTCCTGACGACCGCCCTGCTTCCCGCCAGCGGGGAGGGCGACGACATCGCCGCCATCGACAGGTTTGCCGCGCACGCCGGCCGGGTCGACGCGGGCCTTGCCGCGGAGACCCTCGTCCTGCTGCTGGGAGCGGCGACAGCGGTGGCCGCATTGCTGGCCTTTCCGCGGTCCCGTCGACTCGCGAGCGTCGCGGGCTGGCTCGGAATCATCTCGGGCAGCGCGTGGATCGGCCTGATCAGCACTGACAACCTGCGCGCCGCCGCGGCCGACACCGACCACACCGCAGGCGCCGCGTTGATGCACCAGTTCAGCGGATCGGCGCAGTTCCAGGTGTTCGTCCTGTTCAGCCTTGTCGGCGGCCTGGTGTCCATGGTGTGCCTCGGCATCGCGCTGTGGCGGTCGCGGGCCGTGCCACGCTGGGCGGCGGCGCTGTTCGTCGCCTACGAGCCGGTCAACTTCGCCGGCGGCGGCAGCGGGGCCGTCGGGACCATCGCGAACGCGCTGCTGCTCGTCGGGTTCGCCGTCTGCGCCGTCACGATCCTGCGCCGCGGCCTCCCTACCCTCGGCGCTGCCAGAGACTTGGCGACCACCCCGCCTGCGGCCTCGACTCCAGCACCGGCCGTGTCCGTCAACTAACCACCCGCCGACCACGCATCGAGCTGACACCCAGACTTCGGCTCGATACGCTGGCCGATGAAGGCGGCGATCGCCGCGTCGACATCGACGACAGCGAATGCTGGCACGATGTCGTCGGCGATGTCCTGCGCGCGGTCGAGCTCCCCACCGCGGGCGTCCCCACCACCCCATCACAGAGCCCTGGTGGTGGCGGTGGGCGGTGTCAGCTGTCGGGGGCGTCGCGACCCCCGTCTCCGTGGTCGGAGCCCGGTCGGGCGGCTTGTCGGGGGCTGTCGGCGAGAGGGCCGGCTGGTCAGGCGCTGGTCGGGAGTGGGTCGGGGACGGTGATCCGTTGGCGGGACGCGAACACCGCCGAAGCGGCGACGAGCCAGAGTGGCAGCAGGAGATAGACGGCCATCGCGAGCGGCCCGAGCACTCCGAGGGCGCCGAGCACGATCGAGACGATCGCGAACCACCTCGGCAGGGTGGCGTTGCGCAGCCCGCCGAGCCCAGTCGCCCAGAAGAGCGCGACGAAACCGACCAGGGCGGGCAGCCAGCCGATCAGGTGCAGTTGTCCGATCGTCGCGACGGCGGCCGGGTCGCCGTCGTGGGCGGCGTTGCTGATCGCGATCTGGAGGATCGCCAGCAGGGAAAGGCCGCCGCCCGCGGCGACCGCACCGGCGTGCGCGACTGATGAGTATGTCGCCTCGCCGGCCTCGCCGGCCTCGCCGGCGCGCTGGGCCCGCCGCACCGCGGCGGAGAAGAAGGCGAGCATCAGGGCGGCGGCGAGCAGGACAAAGCCGCTGGCCAAGTTGCGTGCGTAGGCGTCGTTGATGGCAGCGACCGCGTCGGTGTCGCCGGGGGAGTCAGGCACCGTGGGCAGGAACTGGTTGGCGGCCCAGAGAAGGCCGGCGGTGGCGCCGGTCCAGGGCAGGACCTTCTCAAACGCGCTGAGCGGCTTCGGCATGGTCCGCTCCTGACTGGAAAGTTCAACGTGACGTGGGCAGGCTCGCGCCCACCGGGGCACTTGGCCGCTGGTGTGTGGGGACGGCGGTTCTGGTGTGGCTGACTGGAAAGTTCAACGTGACGTGGGCAGGCTCGCGCCCACCGGGGCACTTGGCCGCTGGTGTGTGTGGGGACGGCGGTTCTGGTGTGGCTGTCGGCTCCCTCTGACTGGAAAGTTCAACGTGACGTGGGCAGGCTCGCGCCCACCGGGGCACTTGGCCGCTGGTGTGTGTGGGGACGGCGGTTCTGGTGTGGCTGTCGGCTCCCTCTTCTGCAGGTGAGCGGTACTGGCGCGTTCCTGGGACTCTGGCGTGCGGCCGCCAGGCCGCTGGCCGGGGCGTGAGCTGTGGTGTGTGCCTCAGGCCGCGGCGAGCATTGAGGCCGCCTCCTCGGGGGAGATCCCGAGGTTTTTCATCTGGCGGACCAGGGCGCGTTTGCGCCGTTCCGGGTCCTGTCGGCGGGTGTGGTAGTCTGCGCCGAGTTCCCGGAACGGCACCTGGTCGCGCACCATCCGCCAGATGATCTCCAAGATGGAGCGGCCGGTGGCGACGAGTGCCTTCAACGCGCCGCGGCGGGTGCGTAACCGCCGGTGGCGTGCTCCGAGGAAGGTGTTGGTCCGCCCGGCGGAGACCGCGGCAATACCGAGCGTGCGGCGCACGTACCGGTTGCCGCGTCCGGTCCGGCCCATCCGTAGGGACGCCCCGGACTGGACCGTGCGCGCGGTCAGCTTCGCCCATGACGCGAGGTGTCCTGGGGTCGCGAACGGGCTCATGTCGGTGCCGATCTCCGCGAGGATCAGCTGCGCGGTTTCCCTGCCGACCCCGGGGATCGCATCGAGCAGGTCGACGAGGTCCGCGGCCGTCCGTGGCCCTGGCCGCCGGTCGGCGGGAGCGTCGGCGGCGGGTGGGGTGATCTCGCCGGTGACGGTTGAGACTGTCCCGACTCCGGGCAGCGCGGTGACCTCGGCGGCGTTGGTGGAGGCGGCCGCAGGGGCAGGCAAGGGCATCGCCGCGGTCATCTGTTCGATCCGCGCGGACAGTGCGTCGATCTGCCGGTCGAGGACGTCGATCTGCTCCAGGTAGATCGTGAGCATGAAGGCGTCGTGGTCACTGAACCGGCCGGTCAGCGCCGCGGTCAGCGCCTCGGGGGAGGCCTTCAGGCCGGTCCCGAGCGCGGCGAGCCGGTGCGGGTCGCGTTCCCCGGCGACCAGCGCGTCGAGGATCCGCCGGCCCGCGACCCCGAAGATGTCCGAGACCACCGTCGACAGCTTGATCAGCGCGCCTTCGAGCAGCTTCTCGGCGCGCTGCTTGACCCGCGTGCGGTCCGCGACGAGGTCGACCCGCATCCGGGTCACATCCCGCATCCGGCGGATGCCCAGCGGGGGCACGAACGACCGCCGCAGCATCCCGCGCTCGTTGAGCTTCGCCAGCCACACGGCGTCGAGCTTGTCCGTCTTGGGCCGGCCAGGGACGTTCCTGACATCCCGGGCGTTGACCAGCCACACCTGAAGCCCCCGCTCCTCGAGCAGGTAGTAGAAGATCCGCCAGTAGTCCGACGTGCTCTCGACGACGACCCGCTCGATGCCCTGGCAGACCAGATGGTCCGCCAGTCCCTCCACCGCCGGGACCGTCGCGCCGACGTCGAAGACGCGGGTGACCCGCCTGCCTTCCCGAGTGTCGTGCGGGACCCGCACGCACACCTTCCCGGACGCCTTCGCGACGTCGATCGCCGCGACCCGCTCCAGGACCTGCTCGGTGTCGTCCACGACGACCTCGACCGAACTGTCCACCGCACCCCCAACCCGTTCGATACCTACAGGTAGCGACCGCCCGGGGACCGACATGAGATCAACACTCTGACTGGCGTGCTCGAAGCACAGCGGGCGACCCGCAAGGTCAAGATCCCTCGCCGAACTAATGGACGGCTACGAAGGCCAAGGAACGGACAGCGTTGGACGGGCGGTCCGCTCGCACCCTGCCAGACCGCCCCGGGCACGCCCCCAAGGACCAGGCGAGGCTTTCACGCCGGGGCGGCGTGCCCGAAGGGCCAGGGGAACTAATGAGTTCCGGGAGCCAGCCATCCGGCAGACTCCGAGCGGTAGCCGCTGACAGGTGAGCACTCGGTGTTCCAGGACCTCGAGTCCTGCCGAAAGACCGTGCCCCTGTCGGTTGGCCGGGAGAGTTGATCGCTGATGGGATGTCGTGCCCGCCGTTCGCGGTGTGAGCACTGTGTTCATTAGGTCGCTGATAGTTCTCCCGCGGGCTGCTCATGGTGATCGGCATGGAGGGCGGGAGAGGCGTTGCGACTGTTCGTGGGGGACGACTGGGCGGAAGATCATCATGATGTGGAGGTGATGGACACCTCGGGGCGTCGGCTGGGCAGGGCCCGGCTGCCCGAGGGGGTGGCCGGTGTGGCGCGGCTGCACGCGCTGGTCGGCGAGCACGCCGGCGACGACCCCGACGACGTCGAGGTGCTGGTCGGGATCGAGACCGACCGCGGTCCCTGGGTCCAGGCCCTGGTCGCCGCCGGTTACACCGTGTTCGCGATCAACCCGCTGCAGGCGTCGCGTTACCGGTCGCGGCACGCCGTGTCGGGTGCGAAGAGCGACGCCGGGGACGCGCATGTGCTCGCTGACATGGTTCGCACCGACGCCCACCAGCTGCGGCCGGTGGCCGGCGACACCGCGATCGTGGAGGCGGTCAAGGTCGTGACCCGCACCCACAAGACCATGATCTGGGAACGGACCCGGCACTCCCAGCGGCTGCGGCACGCGCTGCGGGACTACTTCCCGGCCGCGCTGGTCGCGTTCGAGGACCTGGATGCCGCCGACACCCTCGAACTGCTCGCCAAGGCGCCGACCCCGACGGCCGCGGCTCGGCTGACCCTCAGCCAGATCAGCGCGGCCCTGCGCCGGGCCCGCCGCCGCGACGTCGCCGCCAAGGCCGTGGCGGTCCAGGCCGCGTTGCGCACGGAGCACCTGGGCCAGCCCGACGTCGTCACCGGCGCCTACGCGGCCTCGGTCCGCGCGTTGATCGCGGTCCTGACCGTGCTGAATGAGCAGGTCAAGGAGTTGCAGGGGCAGGTGGAGGAGCATTTTGGCCGGCACCCGGCCGCTGAGATCGTCCTGTCCCAGCCCGGACTCGGACCGGTCCTCGGTGCCCGGGTGCTCGCGGAGTTCGGCGACGACCCCGACCGCTACGCCACGGCGAAGGCCCGCAAGAACTACGCCGGCACCTCGCCGATCACCCGAGCGTCCGGCAGGAAGAAGACCGTCGCCGCCCGGTTCGTCCACAACGACCGGCTCGTCGACGCCCTCATGACCCAGGCGTTCTCCAGCCTCCGGGCGTCCCCCGGCGCCCGCGCCTACTACGACCGGCAACGCGAACGCGGAGCCAGCCACAACACCGCCCTGCGCCAACTCGCCAACCGCCTCGTCGGCATCCTCCACGGCTGCCTCAAGACAGCCACGCCCTACGACGAGGCGACCGCCTGGCCGCCAGGCGCCGAACAGATCGCTGCTTGACACTTCAGCTCCTGGGATGTCTTTCGGGGATAGGCGTCGGCGACCGTCGCCGGCACGCCGCACGTTCCCGCAAAGGGCGAGCTGACCGAAGAACTCAAGGAGTTCAACCGCGCCCTCGCCGCCACCCGCGCACTCGGCGAGCGAGGGTTCGCAGTCCTGAAGAACTGGCACATCTTCAACCGCTACCGTGGCTGTC
>Ga0207710_10001612_pt1 | contig 11042 bp, 4 predicted proteins | sample KBSS24metaG_FD_184400 | JGI IMG/M metagenome (GOLD analysis project Ga0207710, IMG submission 184400) | Switchgrass rhizosphere microbial communities from Kellogg Biological Station, Michigan, USA - KBS S2-4 metaG (SPAdes) (version 2) | ecosystem: Host-associated > Plants > Roots > Rhizosphere >...
TCGACCTCCAGGACGGGTGAGACCTACCCGCTGTGTCTGCTCGAGGGCATGGCGTGCGGAGCGGTAGCCGTCGCGACCGACGTCGGAGACACGAGAGCCATGCTCTCCGGGCGCGGGATCCTGACGCCAGCGGATGCCGGCGACATCGCCAATGCTTGGGAAGAGGCCCTCGCGCGCCGCGCCGAGCTCCGACTATCGGCGGCCGATCGAGAACGTTTCGATCAACGCCAGATGGTCGATGCCTACGCTCGCGTCATCGCAGACGCCGCCGAGCGCAGCCACCCAGCGGCATGAGGCAATTCTTGGCGCTCGTCACCGGGCCGATGGGAGCGGGGAAGACCACCACCGCCAATCTCGTCCATGCACGCATGCCGGGGGTCGCGCTCATCGGCCGCGACCGGATCAAATGGTTCGTATCGCATTTCGACCGTACCCCCGAAGAGAACCGGATCGCGATGGCCGTCCTGCTGGCGATGCTGCGGGAATATCTGAAACAGGGTTTGAGCGTGATCGTGGACGAGGGCCTCCAGCAGCCCGGCTCGAGCGATCCGTTCGTCTCCATGGCCCGAGAACATTCGGTCGCGTTGTTTGCCTTTCGGATCGAGGCACCCCGTGAGGTGTTGCTCGAGCGCATCGCGAAGCGCGCCCTGCCCGAAGGGGCGAGGAGACCGGTGCCAGAGGAGATGGTCCGGGAAAACATCGAGGCATACTTCTCGAACAGGCTCGAAGAGCCGACCGCGTTCTTCGACTCGGCTGCTCCTGGGTCGTGTGAACGCATCGCCGCGGACATCGTCGAGATCCTCAGGGCAGGATGATGCTAGCCGAAGCCAGGACACCGTCGGAGCGGCTACCGTCGCTCGCGGCGCCTGCCAATCCGCCGTCGACCGTCAGCGCGTTCTTGTGGTTTCTGGTCGCGCCGCTCCGCGGCACCGTCGCGGTCGTGCTGCTGTTCGGCGTGGTCATCGCCGCGTTCGACCTGGGGAAGCCCTATGCGATCAAGCTGGTCGTCGATCGCATCTCGACGCGCGCGGTGGGCGGCGACGTGGGGCCCTTCCTGCTGCCCTTCGCCCTGTTCATGACGTTCCAGGGCGGCAGCGGCATGCTCGCGCAGCTCCGCAAGCTCGTCTACATCCGCCTGCGCGTGGCAGCGGGCGTGCGCCTCGTCGACTCCATGTTCGCCTCGCTCACCGCGCAACCCATCAAGTTCTTCGCGGACCGCATGTCCGGCAACGTCAGCACGCGCGTCACGGTGGCCTACCGGGACGTCGAACAGCTGCTCCACGGCGCGATGATCCTGTTCTGGCCTGGCTTCCTCACGTTCCTCGGTGGGCAGATCCTGCTGGGCCGGCTGAGCATCGGTCTCGCCGCGGCCGTGGGTGTGTACGTGGCGATGATGATCACCGGCACGGTCGTGCTGTCGCGCAACTTGCGTACGCGATCGCGCGAGCACGCGGCGTCGCTGAGCGGGGCGATGGGCCGCCTGACCGACGCGATCGCCAACATGACCGCGGTCAAGCTGTTCGGCCGCGAGGCGGAAGAGCGGCAGGGCATCCATCGCGCCGTCACCGAGGCGGAGTCGCTCGGCCTCGCCGTGGGGCGTCACGTCGAGACGGTCAACTTCGTGCAATCGGTGTTCGTCGTCGTGCTCGTCGCGCTGCTCTGGGGCGGAGCTTATCGGCTTTACGCCGCGGATCGGATCACCGTCGGCGACTTCGTCCTCATCACGGCGATCGGGATCCGCCTCTCCGACTGGGCCGAGCGGCTCGGCCACCTCGTCGTCGACCTCCTCGCGCACCAGGCGAGCCTCAGCGAGTGCCTGCGTGTGATCGTGCCCGTCGACGCGGCGGCGGCAGACAGCGCCGGCCCTCCGCTGGTCGTGCGGTCGGGAGCCATCCGCTTCCGCGACGTGGACTTCCAGTACGACGCTCACCGGCGTGTCTTCTCGAAGCTCAACGTCGAGATCCTCGGTGGACAGCGCGTGGCGCTCGTCGGCCGCTCGGGAGCAGGCAAGACGACCTTCATCAACCTCATCCTCCGCTTCTACGATCCGCAGCGCGGGACCATCGAGATCGACGGGCAGGACGTCCGCGCGGTCTCCGTGGAGAGCCTGCGAGCTGCCTTCTCGGTGATCCCGCAGGACACCGGGCTGTTCAGCCGATCCATCGCGGACAACATCCGCTACGGTCGTCCCGCGGCTTCCGACGAGGACGTCGCGCGCGCCGCGGCAAAGGCGCGGGCGGCCGAGTTCATCGACGAGCTCGAGCACGGCTACGACGACCTCGTCGGGGAGCGCGGCGTACGCCTGTCGGGCGGACAGCGTCAGCGCCTCGTGATCGCGCGCGCGTTCTTGAAGGACGCGCCCATCGTCTTGCTCGACGAGGCCAGCGCAGCGCTCGACAGCCTGACCGAAGCCAAGGTGACGACGGCGCTCGAGGAGCTCTTCGCCGGGCGTACGGCCATCATCATCACGCACCGCCTCGCGACCGCCGCGCACGCCGACCGCATCCTGGTCCTCGACGACGGCCGCATCGTCGAGGACGGCGTCCACGCCGCGCTCCTCGCCCGCGGCGGGCACTATGCGGCGCTGTGGCGCGAGCAATCCGCTTAACCTGGCCGGCGATGGACCTACCCGTCACGATCGATGGCTCTCAAGGAGAGGGCGGCGGGCAGGTCCTGCGCACCTCGCTGGCGCTCTCGATCGTGACCGGCCGCGCCCTGCACATGCGCAGGATCCGCGCCGACCGGAAGCGCCCTGGCTTGCAACGGCAGCATCTCGCCTGCGTCGAGGCTGCCGTGCGCCTTAGCCACGGCACGACCAACACGCTCGAGCTCGACGCACAGGAGCTCGTGTTCACGCCCGGCACCGATCGCGCCGCGTGGCCGGCTGCCATCGCCGTCGACATCGGCAACGCCGGATCGACGTCACTGGTCGTCCAGACGGTCCTGCTGCCCGCGCTCGCCGCCGCCGCGCATCCGGTGCGGGCGACGATCACGGGCGGCACGCACGATCCGCCCTTCGAGTACCTCGATCGCGTCTTCCTCGCCCACCTGCGCGCGATGGGAGCCGACGTGCGGCTCGTGCACGAGAAGCCCGGCTTGCCGCCGGACGGTGGAGGCTGCGTCGTGCTCGAGACCCACCCGTCGAGGCTTCGCACGATCGATATCGTCGAGGCCGGCGGCGTCCGCGCTCGCCGGGCGACCGCGATCGTCGCGAGCCTGCCGCGTGACGTCGGCGAACGCCAGCTCGCCGTCGCGAGCCGGCGGCTGGACGGTCCCGTCCTCGAGCTGCGCGAGATCGAGCGTGCGGGCCCACACAACGTCTTCATGATCGAGGTCGAGTTCGCCAGCGGCGCGCGCGAGATCATCAGCTCACAAGCGCGCGAAGGCTACACCCCCGAGGAGGTCGCCGGCGACGCGCTCGACGAGCTCGATCTCATCGTCGAGGCGCAGGTGCCGGTGGGCCAGCACCTGGCAGATCAGTTGCTCCTGCCCATGGCCATCGCCGGCGGCGGTCGGTTCCGTACGCTTGCCCCGCTCTCCCTGCACGCGACGACGAACATCGAGACGATCCGCGCGTTCCTCGACGTGCCCATCCGGGTCCAGGTCGACAAGATGGTCGCCGACGTGATCGTCGGCTGACGCTCATCGGCCTGTCGAGTAGCCCGGCCAGGTGCGCAACCGGGGTCCTCCCGGATCCGGACTGGCGCAGCACTACGGCGTGAGGGGTGATCCCGGCGCGCCCGAAGGAGCCGCGCGACCAGGCGAACGTGGAAGGCGGCGTGCTCATCGCGCAGCGATGGATCCTCGCGTGCCTCCGTCATCGGGGACGTTCTTGCAGTCGCCGATCCGCGACGCCCGTCCGAGCGACCGTCTCACTCGGAGCCGGGCGAGGGGATACAGCGCATGCACGATATACTTGGCGCAGGGATTGTCGATGACGACTTTTCACTTGTACCGTGTATATCGATTCAACGACAACGCGAGGGGATGGACGGCGACGACGCGTGATGATGCATGACCCGGACGATCGGTACCACGTCACCGAGATGCTCTTCGAAGACCGGCGGACCCAGCTCTTTCGTGCCGCGCGCAACACGGACGGACTCCCGGTCATCCTCAAGGCCCTCACTCCGCGACACGGACCACGGGACCTCGATCACCTGAGGAATGCGTATACGATCGGCCGCAGGCTCAGCCTCTCTTCCGTGGTGAGCCCGCTCGCGCTGGACACGTACCGGCACCGGCCGGCTCTCATCACGGAGGATTTCGGGGAGGCGCTGAGTCGCCAGCTCGGCGCAGCGACGGAGACGGGGCGCTTCCTATCGGTCGCCGTCCGGATCGCCGCGGCCGTGGTGGACATCCATCGCCAGGGCGTCGTTCACAAGGATCTCAAGCCGGAGAGCATCCTCGTCCATCCCGAGACGGGGGAGGTGAAGATCACCAATCTCGAGATCGCGGCGTTCGTACCGTGCGGGCCGTCGGCGGTGAGGAGCGCGAGGCTGATCGAGGGCTCGCTGCCTTATATGTCCCCGGAGCAGACCGGGTGGATGACTCGCCCGGTCGATCAGCGCAGCGATTTGTACTCGATGGGAGTCACCTTCTACGAGATGCTCACCGGGGCGCTCCCCTTCCTCGCGGAGGATCCGGTGGAGTGGATCCACTGCCATGTCGCCCGCCTGCCGGCGCCTCCGGCGGAGATTCACCCGTCGGTGCCCGCTGTCCTCTCCGCGATGGTCATGAAGCTGCTCGCCAAGGAGGCCGAAGAGCGATACCAGAGCGCCGCCAGCCTGTACTGCGACCTGGAGCGGTGCCTGAAGGAGTGGCATTCGACGAGCCGCATCGAGCCTTTTTCACTGGGCGCAGAGGGCGTGCCGGATCGCTTCCAGATCCCCCAGACGCTCTACGGCCGCGAGCCGGAGCTCGAAGCGCTGCGGAGCGCGTTCGAGCGCGCGGTCGAGACCGGGGCCCCCGAGCTGGTGCTGGTGTCCGGTTATTCCGGTATCGGCAAATCCTCTCTGGTGCACGAGCTGTACAAGCCGATTGCCTACAAATCCGGCTTCTTCGCCTCGGGCAAGTTCGACCAGTACAAGCGAGACATTCCCTACTCCACCATCGTCCAGGCCTTCCGGGAGCTGGTGCTCGCTCTCCTCACGGAGAGCGAGGAGCAGATCGAGGACTGGCGGGGCCGGCTCCAGACCGCGCTGGGCGTCAACGCGCAAATCATCATCGACGTGATCCCGCCGGTGGAGCTGGTCATCGGCCGGCAACCGCCCGTGCCCGAGCTGCCGCCGACCGAGGCGGAGAACCGCTTCCACGGCGTGTTCCGGCGGTTCGTCGGGGTCTTCACCGGGAGAGAGCACCCGCTCGCGCTCTTTTTGGACGACCTCCAGTGGGCCGACACGGCGAGCCTCACGCTGCTCCGAGAGCTCGTGACGCAGCCGGAGATGCATCATTTTCTTCTGGTCGGCGCGTATCGCGACAACGAGGTGAGCCCTTCTCACCCCTTGATGCTCACCCTGGAGGCCGTACGTCGGTCGGGCGCGCGTCTCTCTCACATCGTCCTCGGGCCCCTCTCCGCCGAGCATCTGAACGAGCTCGTCGGCGAGGCGCTCCGTTGTACCCGCGAAGCGGCCGCGCCGCTCGCGGGCCTGATTCACGAGAGGACGGCGGGCAATCCCTTCTTCGCGCGGCACTTCCTGACGGCCCTCCACGACCAGCGCCTGATCGAGTTCGACCCACGTGCGAGGGCGTGGCAATGGGACGCCTCGAGGATCCGCGCCCAGGGCTTCACGGACGACGTCATCGACCTGATGGTGGAGAAGCTGAGGCGACTTCCAGACGCCACCGGCGAAGCGTTGAAGCTGCTCGCCTCCGTGGGAGACCGCGCGCGGATCGCCGAGCTGGCGATGCTCCGGGACCGCACGGAGGAGGAGACGCTCGACGAGCTCCGGGACGCGGTCCGCGCCGGTCTGCTCATCCAGCTCGGGGACGCGTTCCTGTTCGCCCACGATCGGGTGCAGGAGGCGGCGTACTCGCTCATTCCGGAGGACGAGCGGCCTCGGATGCACCTGCGGATCGGGCGAATATTGGTCTCGCGACTACCCGAGGATCTCATCGAGGAGCGAGTCTTCGACATCGCCAACCAGCTCAATCACGGCGCCGCGCTGATCGACGACGCGAGCGAGCGAGCCTCGCTCTGCTGGTTGAATTTCTCGGCCGGGCGGAGGGCAAAGGCCGCGATCGCCTATGCCGCGGCTCGCGGTCACCTGGCCCAGGCGACGGCGTTGCTCCCGCCGGAGGCATGGATCGCTCGTTACGAGGACGCGTTCAGTCTTTACCTCGACAGGTCCGAGTGCGAGTACCTGGTCGGAGAGTTCGAACGAGCCGACGACCTGTTCAATCAGACCCTCGAGAAGGCTCGCTCGGACATCGATCGCGCCAGGGTCTACAGCCTGCGCCTGCGGCTCCGTCAGGTATCGGGTCGATACGACGAGGGCGTGACGGTCGCGCTCGAAGGGCTGCGCCTCTTCGGCGTGACGGTCGCGGACTCCGAGCAGGAGATCCAGGCGGCGACCGCCGCCGAGCTGCGGCAGATCCAGATCAACCTGCGGGGCCGCCGCATCGCTGATCTGCTCGACGCGCCGACGGTCACCGACCCGAACGTGCGGGCGATCATCGGCCTGCTCGTCGAGGCGGAGCCCTGCGCCTACATCGGGCGGCCGAAGCTCTTTCCGCTGCTCGCCCTCAAGGCCGTCAACGTCTCCCTCCAGCACGGAAATACGAGCGAGTCCTGCTTCGCTTACAGCGTCTACGGCTTCATGCTGGTCTCGGTCTTCGGTGACATCCCGGCGGGCTTCGAGTTCTCCGAGATGTCGCTGCGGCTGAACGAGAAGTTCCGAGATACCCGGTTGCGGGGGACGCTCCTGCACCTGCACGGCGATCACATCAATTTCTGGCGCAAGCACATCGCCACCGATCTCCCCATTCTAGAGCGCGCCTTCGTCGCCTGCCTGGAGGTCGGGGATCTCGTCTATGCCGGCTTCCTCGCCTTCGAGACGGTCTGGCAGGTGATGGAGAAGGGCGACCCGCTCGACCAGGTGCTCGAGACGTCGCGGCGATTCGCCGACTTCGCGAGGCAGAGCCACAACGACGCGGTATACGAGACGATCCGCGTCGAGCAGCAGTTCGTGGCTTGTCTGAAGGGGAGCACGCGAGGGCCCTCGACCTTCGACGACGCCTCGTTCGACGAAGAGGTTTGTCTCGCCGCGATCACCAAGGCGACCTTCGGCTGCGGCGTCGTCTTCTTCCACATCATGAAGCAGATCACCGCGTTCACCTACGGGCGGAACGCAGAAGCGCTCGAGTCCGCCGAGCGCGCCGCGCCGGTGCTGGGCGCGGCGCTGGCGATGCCGATCGAGGCCACTCACCACTTCTACAAGGCGCTCACGCTGGCGGCGCTCTACCCGGACGTGCCCGCCGCCAGGCAGCGGGAGCTCACGGCGATCCTCGATGAGGAGGTGCAGCGGTTCCGGGTGTGGGCGGCGCACTGCCCCGAGAACTTCCAGAACCGGTTCGCGCTGGTGTCCGCCGAGGTCGCCCGCATCGAAGGTCGGGAGTCGGAGGCGACGCGCCTGTACGAGGAGGCGATCCGCTCGGCGGGAGAGAACGGGTTCGTGCAGAACGAGGCGCTCGCCAACGAGCTGGCCGCGCGGTTTCATCGTGCCCGGGGGCTCGACCGGATGGCCGACGGCTACCTGCGAGAGGCCCGCGCCTGCTACATGCGGTGGGGCGCCGACGGCAAGGCACGACAGCTGGCGCAGCTCTATCCGCAGCTCGTGGAGCAGCCGTTCGCGCCCACCGCCACCATCTTCACGCCGGCCGAACACCTCGACGTCCTCTCGGTGCTCAAGGCATCGCAGGCCATCTCGGGCGAGCTGGTCCTCGACCGGCTCTTGAACACGCTCGTCCGCATCGTGATCGAGCAGGCGGGAGCGCAGAAGGGCTACGTGATCCTGGTGCGGGAAGGGCGGCTGACGATCGGCGCCGAAGCGTGCATCGAGGACCGGGGAGCCGTGCGCGTCGAGCTCCCGAGCCCGATGCCGGAGGTGAGCTTTCGGCGCCTGCCCGCGTCGATCGTCAACTACGCGCGGCGGACGAAGGAGAAGGTGCTGCTCGATGACGCCACCGCGTCGCCGAAGTTCGGCCGCGACGAGTACGTCGTCCGCCTTCGCCCGAGGTCGGTCCTCTGTATGCCGATCCTCAAACAGGGGGAGCTGGTCGGCCTGCTCTACCTCGAGAACGACCTCGTCGCCGGCGCGTTCACGGCCGATCGGCTGACGGTCCTGGATCTGCTCGCGTCCCAGGCGGCCATCTCGCTGGAGAACGCGCTGCTCCTTTCCAATGAGCGCGCCGCGCGGCTTTCGGCCCAGGAGGCGGAGCGCCGCGCGGCGTTCTTCGCCGAGGCCAGCGCCCTCCTCGGCGCGTCTCTCGACTGCGACGAGGTCCTGAAGCAGCTCGCCCAGCTCGCCGTGCGCGAGCTCGCCGACTGGTGTGTGATCGATCTGCTCGAAGACGGGCAGGTCCGGCGAGTGGCGGGAGCGCACAGAGACCCTGCCAAAGAGAAGCTCCTGGACGAGCTTCGGAGGCGCTATCCACCAGTGCCCGGTTCGCTGGCGCCGATGGCCAGGGTCCTGCAGACCAGCGAACCGCTGCTCCTCCGGGAGATCGACGACGCCGTGCTCGCGAAGGCGTGCGCGAGCGACGACCATTTTAGTCTCATCAGACGACTGGGATCCCGGACCGGGGTGTTCGCGCCGCTGATCGTCCGAGGGCGGACGATCGGGGCGATCAGCTTCGGAGCCGACCGCCCCGGGCTCAGGTACGACCGCGCCGATCTGGACCTGGCGGTGGAGCTGGCGCGCCGGGCCGCGATGGCGCTCGACAACGCGCGGCTGCATCGCAAGACGGAGGAGGCCGTCCGGCTCCGGGACGAATTCCTCTCGGTCGCCTCGCACGAGCTGCGCACGCCCATCACGTCGCTCCAGCTCATGGTACAGGGGCTGACCAAAGGGGTGATGACGCCGTCGTCCGAGAACGGGCTGCGCGCGCTCCGCGTGATCGAGCGGCAGGTGGACCGGCTGAACAGGCTCGTCGAGGAGCTGCTCAGCGTCTCGCGGTTGCAGGCCGGGCGGCTCGAGCTGCACCTCGAAGCGCTCGACCTGACGGCCGTCGTGCAGGACGTGCTGGAGCGCTTCGAGCTCGAGAGCGCCCGGGTGGGCTGCACGATCTCGCTCCGCGCCGGCTCGCCGGTGATGGGGCGCTGGGATCGAAGCTGCCTCGATCACGTCTTGGCGAACCTCCTCTCCAACGCGCTCAAGTTCGGCGCGGGGAGGCCCATCGAGATCGTGGCGGAAGAGAGGCCGCCCGGAGCCGCACGGCTCGTGGTCGTCGATCACGGCGTGGGGATCCGGCCCGAGCGCCTGCCGTACGTCTTCGAGCGGTTCGAGCGCGCGGTAGTACGGCGGACTGGGGTTGGGGCTCTACATCGTGCGGAGCCTCGTCGAGGCCTTGCACGGCGCCGTTCGGGCCGAGAGCGCGTTCGGCTGCGGGAGCGTCTTCACGGTGGAGTTGCCCTGCGCGGGACCCCCCGACGCCTCTCCGCCGCATCCGCCGCAGGGCGCGCGAGGAGAGGCATGAGCGCGTCCACGCGCGGCGGTCCCGTCCTCGTCGTCGACGACGATCCGGACATCCGTGAGACGATCAGCTTTCTGCTGGAGAGCGTCGGGCATGAGGTCGTGACGGCCGCGAACGGCGAGGAGGCGCTCCTCTGTCTCCGCGAAGGGCTCGCGCCGTGCATGATCCTCTTGGACCTCATGATGCCGATCATGAGCGGATGGCAGTTCCGGGACGAGCAAAGGCGCGACCCGGCGCTCTCGGCCATTCCGGTCGTCATACTCACGGGCGCAGGCAATGCCGCAGAGCACGCCGCGACGCTCGGAGTCACGGGTTATCTGGAGAAGCCCGTCCCGCTGGACACGCTGCTCTCCACGGTTCGGCGCTTCGCCGGAGCGTGAGGGCCCGCCGGGACGGCGGCCGCGGGGGCGGCGTCACCTCTGCGAGAGCGCGGCGCTGATGCCATGGACCTGCGCGGCGCCGACCGGCACGGTGATCGTCGAGCCGGCGAAGTCGCCGCCGACCGGCTCGTACGGGCCGCCGAGGCACTGCGCCAGGAACGGCTCCGCGACGGCGTTGAACGCGGTGCGGTTCGCCGCGCGCGCGAAGCCGTGCCCTTCGTCGGGGAAGAGGACGTAGGTGACGGGGATCCTCCGCGCCTGCATCGCTTTCACGATCTGGTCCGACTCGGCCTGGCGCACGCGCGGGTCGTTCGCCCCCTGGCCGATGAGGAGCGGCCGCTGGATGCGATCGACGCGCGCGATCGGCGAGCGCTCGGCGAGGAGCTTCTTGCCGTCCTCGGTGCGAAAATCGCCGACGCTCCGCGCCATGCGGTCCATCTCCGCGACCCAGTACGGGGGCACGCTGTTCAAGAGCGTCACCAGGTTCGACGGGCCGACGATGTCGACGCCGCACGCGAACCTCTCCGGCGTGAACGTGAGGCCGACCAGCGTCGCGTAGCCGCCGTAGCTCCCGCCCATGATCGCGACCTTCGCCGGATCGGCGATCTTCTGGGCGATCGCCCAGTCGACCGAGTCGATCAGGTCGTCGTGCATCTTGCCCGCCCACTCCCGGTTGCCGGCGTTGATGAAGCTCTTTCCGAAGCCGGTCGATCCTCGGTAGTTCACGCCGAGGACGGCGTACCCGCGGCTCGCGAGCCACTGGTGGGTGCGGTCGAACCCCCACTCGACCCGCATCCACGGTCCGCCGTGGACGTAGAGGACCATCGGCACCGGGTGATCGGGGCGGGTGGACGGGCCGTCTTTGCCCGGAGGCAGCGTCAGGTAGCTCACGAGGTCGAGCCCGTCGCGCGACCTCAGGACGACCGGCTGCATCTTCGCGAGCGCGAGCTTCTCGAGCGCCCTCGAGCT
>Ga0207710_10001615_pt1 | contig 11035 bp, 9 predicted proteins | sample KBSS24metaG_FD_184400 | JGI IMG/M metagenome (GOLD analysis project Ga0207710, IMG submission 184400) | Switchgrass rhizosphere microbial communities from Kellogg Biological Station, Michigan, USA - KBS S2-4 metaG (SPAdes) (version 2) | ecosystem: Host-associated > Plants > Roots > Rhizosphere >...
CGTGGACCGCGTAGCCGTTGTGCCAGTAGAACGAGTAGTACATGCCGTGCGAGTTGAGGCCCGGTTCCTGGCGGTAGAAGCTGTAGTGGCCGGTGACCGTCGGCGTCGAGGGCTTGCCGGTCGAGACGGGGTAGATCGCGAACGGCTTGTCGCCCTTGGCCAGGACCAGCACCTGCTTGCCGAGCGGCACCTCCGCGTGTTCGCCCGCGTCCGGGTAGCGGACGTGGTAGCCGCCCTTGCCGCCGAAGACGGCCTTGACCAGACCGGCGCCGGCCTTCTGGCTGCGGTTCTTGTCGTTGACTTTGCGGTAGGCGAGGACCTCGCGGCCGAGCCGGCCGTTGAAGCAGGAGCCGCCCCCGGAGACGTAGCCCATCTTCGCCAGCGCCTGTTTGAAGCCCTTGACGACGTCGTTGCATTCGCCCGGGTGCAGCGAGGGGAAGTCGACCCGCCAGCTCTTGCGGACGGTGCTGTCGGCACCCAGGGTGGCGGTCGCCGCGTGATGGGCGCTGACCGCGTACTTGCCGTCCTCGCGGACGATGACGCTGGAGCTGAAGACGCCGGTTTCGCCGCTGCCCTTCTGGACCGCGACCTTGTGGCTGACCAGGCGGTGACCGTCCATATAGAAGGTCACTTCGACCCGCTGCCCGGGGACGAAGGGGGAGATCGTGCCGTTGACCGGCACCGTGTCGAAGATCTGGGCGCGGCCGCCGTGCAGGTGGCCGACCTCGATCTTCACCGTCGCGTCGGGGACCGGCGTCGGTGCCGGCTTGCCCGTGGTCGGCGGCGCGGCGCTGGCCGCGGCCGGAAGCGCGAGGGTCGCCGTGGCGGCGAGGACCGAGATGAGACGGCGACTCACCGGCGAAATGCTACTGGCCGAGCAGGGCGACAGAGTTGTTCAACACGTGCAGCAGGATCCCCGGCACGATCGAGCCGGTGCGCTCATAGAGCAGCGCCAGCAGGAACCCGAAGACGATCAGCGGCGGCACTGCGGTCAGGCCCGTCAGCCCGTGCAGGCCGCCGAAGATCAGGCCGCTGAGCAGCGCCGCGGCGATCCGCGGCAGGCGCTCGCGGAGGCCGCCGAAGAGCATGCCGCGGAAGCAGACCTCCTCGCTGATCGGGGCGAGGATCACGATCAGCAGCACCTGGATCGGCACCGCGCCGAAGCCCTCGGCGATGTCCTTCTGGTGCGGTTCGACGATCAGCGCCGAGTAGAGGGCGGCGAAGACCAGATAGGCGCCGATCGCCGCCGCCATCCAGAGCAGCGCCTTGGGCCGGAAGGCGCGGACGCCCAGCCGCCGCAGGATCTCGCCGATCCCGTCGGCGCCGCGCATCGCGGCAATCGCCATCGGCACCATCAGGAAGCCCAGCGCCGTCGCCAGCTGCACGCCGACGTTGCCGAAAGTGGTCAGGTCGCCGTCGTCCTTGTGCCCCGCAATCGCCGCCGGGATCCCCAGCACCACGCCAGCAGCGAGCGCCACCAGCACTCCGACGACTGCGGTGACAGGCCCCCAGTTGGAAGGGGGGAAGGGAGTCGGGTGCCGCTCCGCGCGGCTTGTACTTTTCCGGCTTTCGATCATCGGATGGCCTCCTACGCCGCACCGAAAAAGTTGAGCGAGGAGCGGCACCCGACTCCCTGCGCGGCTAACTTGCAGCCCATGTCGCCCGCAGTCTCCCAGGTCTCCCGCTCGACCAAGACCCGCTTGCGGGTGCTGCGGCGCGTGATCGTCGTCGGCATCCTCTTCGTGCTTGCGATGCTGGTCCTGAGCCAGTTCACCGAGCTGAAGCGGCTGGCGACCGGCGTCCTCGCCTCGACCGCGGTGATCGGCCTGATCGTCGGCTTCGCCGCTCAGCACACGATCGCCAACATGGTCGCCGGCATCCAGCTGGCGGTCTCGCAGCCGTTCCGGATCGGCGACCGGATCGGCTTCGAAGAGACCGACGGCCGGGTCACCGACATCACCCTCTCCTACACCTACGTCGACCCCGGCGACGGCAGCACCGTGGTGATCCCCAACCAGCTGCTGGTCGAAGGGGTCGTCCACAACCACTCGACGGGGGACACCCAGGCCTGAGCCCAGCCGCCGCGGAAGTACCCTTGGCTCGATGACGCAGCGCAATCGGCGACGGCAGCGGCGCCGTGGGGGGATCGGCAGCAAGCTCCTCTTCATCGGGGGCGGAGTCGTGGTGGTCCTGGTCGCGGCGGTGATCGGGGTCACCTCCTGGGTCCTCGACGTCGCCGCCGACGCCCCCTCGCTGGCCAGCTGCAAACCGCTCGAAAAGGGCGGCAACACGACCGTCTATGCCGCCGACGGCAGCAAGCTCGGGGTCGTCGACTCCGAAGTGGCGCGGACGCCGGTGGCGATCGAGCGGGTGCCGAAGACGCTGCAGCTGGCGACGGTGGCGATCGAGGACCAGCGCTTCTACGAGCACGGCGGCGTCGACCCCGAGGGCATCCTCCGCGCCGCCGTCAAGGACCTCGAAGCCGGCAAGCCGGTCGAGGGCGGCTCGACGATCACCCAGCAGCTGGTCCGCAACCTCTGCATCTCCAACCCCGAACGCAACATCAAGCGCAAGATCGTCGAGGCACAGCTGGCGATCGAGTACGCCAAGCGCCACTCGCGCCAGGAAATCCTCGGCCAGTACCTCAACGTCGCCTCCTACGGCACGATCGAAGGCGCCACCGCGGTCGGGGTCGGCGCCGCCGCCAAGATCTACTTCGGGCAGCCGGTCTGGAAGCTCGACCTGCCGCAGGCGGCCCTGCTCGCCGGCCTCCCCCAGGCGCCCTCCGAATACAACCCGATCCTGCACCCCGGCCAGGCGCGGGCGCGGCGCAACGAGGTGCTCCGCAAGATGGCCTCGCTCGGCTACGTCGCGCCCGCCCGGGCCCGGGCGGCGGAAGCCAGCGGGCTCGGCCTCGACGTCTCCCACGGCTACTTCGACCACCAGCAGCCCTACTTCTTCGACTACGTCGAAAACGAACTGCTCGAACGCTACGGCGTCGACGCCGTCCGCAAGGGCGGCCTCAAGGTCTTCACGACGATCGACCCGGCCCTCCAGGAAGTCGGCCTGACGGCGATGCGTTCCACCCTGCCCTACTCGACCGACCCGGCCTCGGCACTGGTCTCGATCGACCCCCGCAACGGCCACATCCGGGCGATGGTCTCCAGCTCCAGCTACGCGGAAAGCAAGTTCAACCTCGCCGCCCAGGGCCGCCGCCAGCCCGGCTCCACCTTCAAGGCCTTCGTGCTGACCACCGCGGTCAAGCGCGGCGTCGACCCCTACACCACCTACTACACCTCCAAACCGCTCGACCTGAACCTGCCGAAGTGGGGCCACTGGGAAGTCCACACCGCCGACGAGGGCTACCAGGGGACCGTCAACCTGCAGCAGGCGACGGTCACCTCCGACAACACCGTCTTCGCTCAGCTCGACCTCGACATGGGCCCGGCGGCGGTGGCGCAGACGGCCAAGTCGATGGGGATCACGACCCACCTCGACGCGATCCCGGCCGAGGGGATCGGCGGCCTGCGGCTGGGCGTCTCGCCGCTGGAGCTGACCGACGCCTACGCGACCCTCGCCTCCGGCGGCGTCCACCACAAACCGGTGGCGATCGAGAAGGTCGTCTTCCCCAACGGTCACGTCGAGCACCCCGGCCGGGGCAGGCCGCGCCGCGTCCTCTCCGAACCGGTCGCCTTCCAGGTGACCCGCCTGCTCCACGACAACATCACCGAAGGAACCGGCACCGCCGCCTACACCGGCTGCGCCGGCCAGGCGGGCAAGACCGGCACCACCGACGAATACACCGACGCCTGGTTCGCCGGCTACCAGCCCAACCTGGCGACCGCGGTCTGGGTCGGCTACCCGCAGTCGAACGAGATCTCGATGACCAGCGTGCACGGGATCACCGTCTTCGGCGGCACCTTCCCGGCTGAAATCTGGCACTCGCTCTACTCCGAAGGCGGGGTCCCCTGCGAGGAATTCAATGAGCCGAAGGGCCAGATCAGCTGGGCTCCGTACTACGGCCACTTCACCCGCTCCAACCCGCGCGAACACGGTGGCTTCGGGAGCGCCGGCGGAGGCGAATCCGGCAGCCCGCCGCCCGGCAGCGCCGCGGTCGGCGGCTACAACCCCGATGCCTACGCGCCGGGAGCGGGCCAGGAACCGGCGCCGCTGCCCCCACCGCCGCCGTCGGTGGGGGGCGCTCAGGTCGGCGGCAACGAATCGGCCGGGAGCGGCTAGCTGAGCATCGCCCCGGGGGTCGCCTTCGGCCTGGTCTGGGCCGGCTTCGTGGCCTACCTGCTCTTCCTCGTCGCGGCGCCGGCGCTGGGGCGGCGGGTCGTGCGGGCGACGATCGTCTTCTTCGTCGTCCTCTTCGCAACGCTGCCGGTGCTGCTCTCCCACGACGTCTACAGCTACGTCGACTACGCCCGGCTCGGCGTCCGCCAAGGCCTCGACCCTTACCTCCACCCGCCCCTGGCGGCGCCCGCCGACCCCGCCTTCGCCCAGGTCACCTGGCCCGATACGACGAGCGCCTACGGGCCGCTCTTCACGCTCGCCACCTACCCGCTCGCCTGGCTCTCCGTCGGCGCCGCGGTCGCGGCCCTGAAGGCGACCGCGGCGCTCTCGGTGCTGGGCCTGGCGCTGCTCGCCTCCCGGGTCGCCGCCTGGCGCGGCATCGACCCCCTGCGCGCCGCCGCCTTCGTCGCCCTCAACCCGCTCGTCCTCGTCCACGTCGTCGGCGGCGCCCACAACGACGGCCTGACGATGCTGTTGGCGATGCTGGGCGTCGCCGCGATCCTCGCCACCCGAGAGGCGAGCGGTGGTGCGGCGCTGGTCGCCGCCGTCGCGGTCAAGGCCTCTGCCGCGGTGGTAGCCCCGTTCGCGCTGATCGGCGTCGCCAGGGAGACGTCGCAGCGATCCGCCGGCAGCGGCACCCGCCACCCGCTGGGTCGCCTCCTCCTCGGCGGCACCATTGCCGCGGCGGCGGTCGCGCTCGCCGCCTACGCCGCCTTCGGCTGGGAGTGGCTGCACGCGCTCGGCCTCGCCGGCGAGAACCAGGGCCGGACCAGCCACATGAGCATCCCCACCACCTTCGCCCGCGTCGTCGGCTGGGACGAGGAGGGCCCACGGGCGATCGCCCTGGCGCTCTACGCGCTCCTCGTCGCCTTCCTGCTCGCCCGCACCTGGCGCGGCGCCGACTGGGTTCGCAGCGCCGCCTGGGCCTCGCTCGGCCTGCTGCTCGCGACTTCCTGGCTGCTCCCCTGGTACCTGATCTGGGCACTCCCCCTGGTCGCGATCTCCCGCGACCGCGCCCTCTGGCTGCTCACCCTCGCTCTCACCGCCTACCAGCTCGGCGCCCGCATCCCGCTCTGAGTCGAGGTCAGAGGATCTCCGGGGAGTGGCCGCCCGCCTCCGGTCCGGCCGCCTCCTCCTCGGGCGACGGGTGGAGGATCCCGGTCTGGATGCTCCAGCCCTCGCGCCGGCCGAGGGCCGTCACCGCGCCCACGTAGATGAGTTCGCCGACGGTCATCACGCCGCGCACGGCGATCGCGATCAGCGAGCCGAGCGCGAAGCTCTTGCTCGGCAGCGCCGCCTTCATCGCCCAGGCGAAGGCGGCATCGCGGACGCCGAGCCCGGCCGGGGCGACCAGGGTGACCAGGGCCGCGAAGTAGCCGATCGCCTGCGCCGAGCCGACCAGGAGGATGTCGTCGAAGGGGATGTAGGTGACCGAGCGGGCGACGCAGTAGATGCCGAGCGCGACCACGACCCAGTTCGCCGAGTAGAAGACGATCAGAGCGAGGATGCCCTTCAGGGAGATCAGCTCCGGCAGCGGGTCGCGCCCCAGCGCCGCCAGCGCCTTGTTGGCCAGCGGCCCGAAGACGCGCGGGTGCAGCACCACGATCGCCGCCGGGATCAGCAGGAGCACCGCCCAGCGCACCGGCTGCCCCTGAAGATCGGGGTGGTTGATGATGAAGTAGGCGGCGACGACGATCGCCGAGGTGGCCGAGATCGCCTGTTCGTAGACGATGCTGGCGATCGTGATCCGGCGTGAGATCCCAGCCCGCTCGGAGAGCAGCACCCGGCCGAGCACGTAGAGGACGCTGCCGGGCACGTAGCGGGCGAGCAGCGGCTGGCCCCAGGCGACCTGGGCCCGGCCGATCCCGATCGGATGGCCGAGGAAGCGGAGGATGAAGTCCCAGCCGAGGGCGCTGAAGACGAAGAAGAGCGGCAGGATCACCACCCCGGGGATCAACCAGCCGACGTGGAAGTGGACCCCCTCGCTCTGGATCTCCGACCACTGGTCGATCACGGTCAGGACCAGGAAGCCGAAGATCAGGACGGCGAGGCCGACCTGGAGGGCGAGGCGGACACGGCGGCTGCGCGGCGGGCGGGAGCCGAAACGCGCGCCGGCCTCACCGATCCGGTGCAGGAGTGGTTGGCTGCGCTCCACGGCCTTCGCACCATAGTGAGGTCGCCGGTGGAACCCCCGGCGGGATCCGTGCGGGACAATCGCCGGGTGGGCGAGTTCGAGCTGCTGGCCAAGCTGAGGGAACGCCTCGGCGACCCGGGGCCGCGGGTCCTGCTCGGCAGCGGCGACGACGCCGCGGTGACCGTGCCGGGCGGCGCCACCGCGACCTCGGTCGATGCCCTGGTCGAGGGCGTCCATTTCCGCCGCGAGACCGCCACCCCCGCCCAGATCGGCCACAAGGCGCTGGCGACGGCCCTCTCCGACCTGGCGGCGATGGCTGCCGAGCCGGGAGAGGCTTATGTAGTCGTCGGCCTGCCCGAGGATCTGGGCGAGGACGACTGCCTGCGGATCGTCGACGGCATCCTCGCCCTCGCCACGCGGACCGGGACGACGCTCGCCGGCGGCGACGTCAGCCGCGCGCCCGTCCTCACCCTGGCGGTGACCGTGGTCGGCCACGCGGCGGCGGCCGGGGACTTCGTCAGCCGCGCCGGCGCCCAACCGGGCGACGTCCTCGTCCTCACCGGCGCCCTCGGTGGCGCCGGCGCCGGCTTGAAGCTTCTCGAGGAGCCGGCTCTCGCCGACGGGCTCGCCGCCGCCACCGCCGAGGACCTGCGCCGGCGCCAGCTCGAGCCGACGCCCCGCCTCGCCAGCGGCCTGGCGCTGGCCGCCGCGGGCGCCCGGGCGATGATCGACGTCAGCGACGGGCTCGGCGGCGACGCCGTCCACCTCGCCGCGGCCAGCGGGGTCCGGCTCGAGATCGACGCCGCCGCCCTGCCGCTCCCCCCGGGCCTCGCCGAGGTCGCGGCCGCTGCAGCAGCCGAGCCGCTGCCGATGGCCGCCTCGGGAGGAGAGGACTACGAGCTGCTGGCCGCCCTGCCGCCCGAGCGCCTCGACGAGGCCTCGGCGCGGGTCGTCGCCGCGGGGGAAACCACGCTGACCCAGATCGGCCGAGCCGTCGAGGGGATCGGGGTCGAAATCAGGCTGCCCGGCGGGGAGACGCTGCGTGCGGCTGGATTCGACCAGCTGGGCTCCCCGGCATGTTGCCGCCAAGGACCAAAAGCTCCCTGACCCCGCGTCGACGCAGCATCGCGGTGGCCACCTGGGAGGGGTCCGGCTTGTAGCTGCCGGCTTCGACGAGGGATTTCAGTTCCTGTGCTTGCATCGTTCCCGTTATCGGCCGTCGAAATTCGGATCCTTAGTTCTGGGTACTCGCACATGCGTCCATGATCGATTGCGCACTACTCTGTCAGGCGTGGCGAACGGCTCAGCGCGCATCCTTCTCGTTGACGACGAGCAGTCGATTCAGACGCTGCTGAGCTACCCCCTGCGCAAGGACGGCTACCACGTCACCTCGGCGCTGGACGGCGGCGAGGCTCTGCAGCGCTTCGAGGAAGGCCGCTTCGACCTCGTCATCCTCGACCTGATGCTGCCCCGCCTGGACGGGGTCGAGGTCTGCCGCGAACTGCGCTCGCGCAGCCAGGTGCCGATCATCATGCTGACCGCGAAAGGCAGCGAGACCGACAAGGTCGCCGGCCTCGAGGTGGGCGCCGACGACTACATCACCAAGCCGTTCTCGATGCGCGAGTTCCGCAGCCGCGTCAAAGCCGCCCTGCGCCGCTCGCGGATGGGCGCCGAGACCACCGACGAGGAGCGAATCGAGAGCGGCGAGCTGACAGTCGACTTCGGGCGGCGCATGGTGACGCTGCGCGAGGAGGAGGTGCGCGTCACCTACGTCGAGTTCGAGATCCTCGGCGCCCTCGCCCGCTCGCCAGGCCGGGTGCTGACCCGCGAGACGCTGCTCGAGCACGTCTGGGGCGACTCCGAGTACCGCGACCCACGCACCGTCGACGTCCACATCCGGCACCTGCGGGAGAAGCTGGAGCAGGACCCCAAGGAGCCGGAGTTCCTCTTCACCGTGCGTGGCGTCGGTTATCGCTTTCGCGAGTAGATGCGCCGGCGCCCGAAGCTGAACACGCTGGGCAGCCGGATCACGGTGCTGGCGGTCTCGCTGGCGATCGGCACGGTGCTGATCGTCTACGCCTACGCGGTCGCGATCGGCGGTGCCGCCAGCGGCAACGGGTCGGTCAAGGGGCAGATCCTGATCGGCGGCCTGATCGCGGTCGCGGTCGCCACCGGCCTCGGTCTCTATTACGCGCAGATCGCCGCCCGCAACATCGGCCGCCTCCAGGACGCGGCCCGCAAAGTCGCCGACGGCAACTTCGAAACCCCGATCCCGATCGCCTCCGCCGGTCAGCTCGGATCCCTGGCCCGTACCTTCAACGAGATGCAGCGGCGCCTGGCCGAGCTCGACAGCGCCCGCAAGCAGTTCATCGCCAACGCCTCGCACGAGCTGCGGACGCCGATCTTCAGCCTCGGCGGCTTCGTCGAGCTGCTTGAGGAAGAGGACCTCAGCGCCGCCGAGCGCGAGGAGTTCCTGCGCACGATGAGGGAACAGATCGCCCGGATGACCAAGCTGACGACGGACCTGCTCGACCTCTCCCAGCTCGACGCCGGGGCGCTGGTGATCAAAGCCCACGACGTCGACCTCGGCGCCCTCGCCCGTGAGGTGACCCGCGAGTTCGGCGCCCGCGCCGACATCCACGGCTCCCGCCTCGAGCTGCGCACGCCCGACCGCCCGGCCCGGGCGCTGGCCGACCCCGACCGGGTGCGGCAGATCATCCGTATCCTGCTCGACAACGCCCTCACGCATACGCCCGAGGGCACCAAGGTGACCGTGACTACCTACTCCGCCAACCGCCGCTCCGAGCTGACCGTCTCCGACGAGGGCGCCGGGATCCCCCAGCGCGTCCACAGCCGCGTCTTCGAGCGCTTCTACACGGCCGACTCCGCCGGCGGCTCCGGCCTCGGCCTGGCGATCGCCCGCGAGCTGGCGCTGCGGATGCAGGGAAGCCTCTCGATCAGCTCCAGCCGCCGCTTCACCGCCTTCACGCTCGACCTGCCACCGGCCGCCGAAGTGGCCCCGCCCGCTGACGCCGCGGTCGCCAGGTCGCGCGGATGAGGAGCCGGGCAGCCCTGGCGCTGCTGCTCTGCCTGGCGCTGCTGGTCGGCGGCTGCGGCTCCAGCGGCGACAACGGCGGTGACGGGAGCGCGACCACGACCGCGCAGCAGCCGCGGGTGATCGTCGAGACCGCCGCGAACGGGTTCGACGCCGCCAAGGTCTTCCACGAGGCCTCCCCGGGCGTGGTGACGATCCGCTCCGTCTTCTCCGCCGGCGCCGCCGAGGGCTCCGGCTTCGTCCTCGACAGCGATGGCGAAATCGTCACCAACGCTCACGTCGTCACCGAAGACAGCGCCAGCGGCGGCGCCCGCGAACCGGCCAAGGCCGTCTACGTCGAATTCCCCGACCGCAACGTCGTGCCCGCCGAGATCGTCGGCTTCGACCCCTTCGCCGACGTCGCCCTGCTCAAGGTCAAGCCCGACGGCTTCGCCCTGCACCCGCTGCAGCTCGGCGACGACGCCACCCTGCAGGTCGGCCAGCCGGTGGCGGCGATCGGCAGCCCCTTCGGGGAGCAGCAGTCGCTCTCGAGCGGGATCGTCTCGGCGATCGACCGCTCGGTCAACTCGCTTACCCAGTTCCAGATCGAGGGCGCGATCCAGACCGACGCCTCGATCAACCCCGGCAACTCGGGCGGCCCGCTGCTCGACGCCAACGCCCGCGTGCTTGGCATCAACCAGCAGATCGAGACCAACTCCGGCGCCAACGACGGGGTCGGCTTCGCGGTGCCGGTCTCGGCGATCAAGCGCTCCGTCGCGATGCTGCAGGAAAGCGGCCACGCCGAATACGCCTACATCGGCGTCTCCAGCCAGGCGCTCTATCCGCAGCTGGCAGAGAAGCTCGGTCTCGACACCACCTTCGGCGGCCTGATCGCCGAAGTCGTCCCCGGCGGGCCGGCCGACAAGGCCGGCCTCGAAGGCGGCGACAAGAAGCTCAACTTCCAGGCCGCCGAATACCGGGTCGGCGGCGACGTGATCCTCCAGGTCGACGGCCACGACGTCGTCCAGCCGGACGACCTCGCCCGCCTCGTCGCCACCAAGAAGCCAGGCGAGAAGGTCTCGCTGACGGTGCTCCACGACGGCGAAAAGGAGACCGTCGAGGTGACCCTCGGCAAGCGGCCGGACGATAGTTCGAGTGGCTGAGCGCTCTCGACGCCGCGAATCCGTGTAGAACTCCGGCCTTGCTTCAGGAAGTCGCACTCGGCCAGAAGACCCTCACCGACTACACCCACGTGGTCGGCAAAGAGCTGACGGAGCAGATTCGCCAGCTGGCGGAGCCGCTCAAGGGCAAGCGCGTCCTGCACGTCAGCGCCACCGCCTTCGGCGGCGGCGTCTCCGAGATCCTCTACACGATCGTGCCGCTGATGCGGGACGTCGGCATCGACGCCCACTGGCACGTGATCTTCGGGAAAGAGGAGTTCTTCAACGCCACCAAGCTCCTCCACAACGCGCTGCAGGGCGCCGAGGAGACCCTCAGCGACGAGCAGTGGGAGCTGTTCGACGAGATCAACCAGATGAACGCCGAGGGCCTGCGGGCGACTGGGACGTGGT
>Ga0207710_10001616_pt1 | contig 11026 bp, 8 predicted proteins | sample KBSS24metaG_FD_184400 | JGI IMG/M metagenome (GOLD analysis project Ga0207710, IMG submission 184400) | Switchgrass rhizosphere microbial communities from Kellogg Biological Station, Michigan, USA - KBS S2-4 metaG (SPAdes) (version 2) | ecosystem: Host-associated > Plants > Roots > Rhizosphere >...
GTAAGTGTATTGAATGTCGCACCCAGAATTTTTGGCAATGTTTGCGCAATTCCATTTCCAAGCCTGTTTATATTCTGATCGCTGATGATAGTTATATCATATTTCTCCTCAACAGTATGTGCTACCTTTTTTAATGCTTCAACCAACTCAGAAGAATGCTGTATGGCATAACTTATTTTAGAAGACAGCATGTTGAATAGCATAGCGACCGGCAATAAAATAACAATCATCGAGATAAACATTAATAAAAGTGCGGACCAACCCTTTCGCCATCTTCTCTTTTCAGTGAGATAAAACATTACTCTATGCATGAGAATGTATAATGTAATAGCGCCAAGCAATGCCGGTAAAAAAGAATAAAGCTCAAGAAACAATACAATACCGATAAGCAGTATAACAATAATGAAGAAGAACTGGCGTATCCTGTTTTGGTCAATTACATTCATTATAGAAATTTATTCAGACACTAATGTAAGAAATGTTGTTGGTCGCATTGTTAAGGCAAACTATACTTTCACTTCTTTCCATTTGCCTTTTTTAAAATAGTACCAGGCTGCCAAAGCAATAAATGTTTCAGCAACTGGTACGGCAACGAATGCACCAGTTGGCCCCATATTGAAACCTTTGGCTAATAAATATGCAAATGGTATCTGGAAAAGCCAAAATCCAATGAAATTGATCCATGTTGGTGTTCTTGTATCACCGGCGCCGTTAAGGGATTGAATCATTACCATTCCAATACCATAAAAAATATAACCAGCTCCAATGATTTGTAATGCAAGCACTCCAAAATGATGCACTTTTGGTTCTTGAATAAATATGCTGATGATAGGCGATGAGAAAAATATGAATAGCAACATTACTCCGGCCATAAAAACTGCATTATACTTTGTAGTGAGCAATACACTTTGTTCAGCCCGGTCTGGTCTTTTAGCACCAAGATTTTGGCCCACCAATGTTGCTGCCGCATTACTCAATCCCCATGCGGGTAAAATAAAGAATACTATATTTCTTATAGCTACCTGGTAACCCGCCGTAGCATCGGTACCTCCTGTTCTTGCAACTATCATTCCCATCACTATCCAACTGCCTGATTGTATAACGAACTGCAAAGTGGCCGGCCATGCTACTTCTATCAACGTTTTTATTACCGGCGTATCCCATTTGAAATGCCTTGCTTTTATTTTAATAAAACCCTTGCCTTTGAATAAATAATAACATTGGTATAAAACACCAACTCCCCTGCCAATGGTCGTTGCTATAGCGGCGCCTTTTAATCCCAATTCAGGAAAAGGTCCATACCCATTGATCAACGAAGGGCATAAAATAATATTAAGTGCACTTGCTATCCAAAGACTTCGCATAGCCATAGCAGCATTACCAGCGCCACGAAAAATTCCATTAATAAGAAAAAGTAAAATAATAACAATGCTGCCACCAAGCATAATACGTGTAAATACAGCGCCTTCCTTAACTACATCCGGTTGTGCTCCCATTATCCTTAAAATATCAGGAGCAAATACAATTCCGCAGGTACTTGTGATTACTGTTATTATCAATGCTATTAACAGTGATTGCATACCAGCATGAGCAGCACCGTCCATATCTTTTTCACCTGTTCTTCTTGCAACGACTGCCGTAGCGGCTGTGCTTAAACCAATCGCAACAGAATAAATAATAGTAATGGATAGTTCAGTTAAGCCGACTGTAGCAATTGCATTAGGTCCTAATTTGCTAACGAAAAATATATCCACTACTGCAAAAACACTTTCAAGACTTAATTCGAGGATCATTGGAATTGCAAGAAGGATAATAGCTATTTTAATACTGCCTTCTGTATAATCATGATAATCTCCGCGGATCGATCTTTTTATCAATGAAAAAAAATAAGAAATCTTATTAGTATAAGTTGACTGCGACATGATTTGAAATAGTTTTTGAAAATATGATTTTTAAATTATATCGTTCGCCCCCTTAGCGACGAAACATAGCTACACAATGTGCTATGCAATTTGGAAGAGAAGCTTCTTCATTTTTTGTCAGATCGAAGAAGAAGCCTTAGCAGATTTTCATATTCAGTAATTAATAGCAGCAAAAATAGGAAGAAATTTTTTTGAAGATAAAATGACAAAATCAGTTATGGGCATACCAAAGAAAGAGGCATTACGCTATTTCAAACAGCGAACTCTAAAGATCAGGATATGCTTTTAAAAAATCATCCCATCCGCAATTGCGGACAGGATGATTAAAAGGTGAGGCTAGTGACTTAGTATGTTAGGCAAGCAACGGTTTTCCAGATTCATTGGCCGGTTGGAGGACATAACCAACCGATATTAATTATGGTCTTTCAATTGAGGGCGGATTTTCGATGTATCCTTGTTTTTGGCTGAGGGCACAAAGAAAGACCAAATGCAAAGGCAAAAAAATAGAACATTATGTTATTAGCAAGTAGAATTTAAACTACAGAATTTAAATGTCTTGCATATTCTTTGCAACAAACAGGATATGACAATCAGGCAAAAAAGATTTTGGAAAGGTGCAGGAATGGTATCGGCAGAAATGCTGGGAGCCATGGCTGTTTTTACCTGTGCACTCGCAGGACTTGTATTTTGGCTACGTCCCTATATGCGCTGCCATAAAAAGGTTGACCTGAAAATTTTTGACATAGTGAAAGCGCATACCAATGAAAAAAATACCCAAATCATGTCTGCGATCACTCTATTGGCAAAACACCAGTTTTTAATACCGGCGAATCTTTCTCTTATTTATTATTTTCTCTTTTTACGTAAGCGGACGTGGTTCTCTATCAGAGTTGCTGCTATAGCTTTAAGCAGCCTTGGGTTAATGTTCCTGTTGAAATATTTATTCAAAAGAAAACGGCCTCAACCGCCATTGCTTCGTGCGGCAAAAGGGATGAGCTTTCCGAGCGGTCATGCTATTTTTAGTGTTACCTTTTATGGACTGCTTATTTACATTATTTCACAAACACAAAAGAACAAAGCATTAAAATGGTCGCTTATCATTCCATTGCTGCTACTGATACAGCTTATAGGTTATAGCCGTGTATATCTGCGGGTACATTATGCCAGCGATGTTGTGGTAGGGTATATTGTTGGAGCTTCATGGCTACTAATTTCTCTTGACGTACTTAAAAGGATCGAGGATTATAATAAAATGCAAAATAAATTGCCTATAGCACCTGCACTTATTTCTCATTAAGGATCAGAAATAAAAAGCTCTGAATTTCTTCAGAGCTGCTCCCCCTGTTGGACTTGAACCAACGACCCTCTGATTAACAGTCAGATGCTCTAACCAACTGAGCTAAGGAGGAATTAGTTTGGGGCAGCAAAAATAGGGGATTTTCTTTTTTTGAAGTAGCCGTTTTGCAACTATTCAATCAAATAAATTTAAAAATCCTTTCTCCTTTTCCATACCTACATATACTCCATCTTCTCTTACTTCGATTTCCCAATGTTTTAAATAATATCCTTCACCGCTTACATTGTGTCCATTTTTCAAATTGTATTTATAACGATGTATCGGGCAGACTATATTTCCCAGGGCATCAATATAACCGTCAGCCAACACACCACCTGCATGAGGACATTTATAGGTAAAAGCAAAGATCTCTTCAATAAATTTTCCGATACAGATCTTCTTTCCTTTCACTTTTGCTATGGCTATATTATTATCAGCAAATTCAAGTTCGTTGATATGATCCGATACTTTATACCAGGTAAATTCTTTTTCTTTCATAATGAAATAAACAGGCTAAGTCCCTCCTTTAGGAGGATAGGGGGCATATAGAAACTCCGTTTTATAAGGATATCTTACTTTATACATCTCTCTTACCTTCTTTAAAATATTTTGTCGTAATACATCAATATTTTTTCTTTCAACAGCGGAAATAAAAACAGCATTGCCGTTTGTTTCTCTTTCCCATCTCTCATAGAGATCTTCTAAAATTTCTTTTTTAGTACTTTCTTCCAGCCATTGGTCAAGATTTTTTTCTTCATACAGATCCATTTTGTTGAAAATAGTAAGTGTCGGCTTTTCAAAAGAATTTAATTCCTGCAAAGTTTTATTTACAACGGCGATCTGTTCTTCATAATTAGGATGAGAAATATCTACAACGTGTAATAAAATATCAGCTTCTCTTACTTCATCCAACGTACTTTTAAAACTTTCTACCAAATGATGAGGCAGCTTGCGAATAAAACCAACAGTGTCACTTAATAAAAATGGAGTATTCTCATAAACAATCTTGCTCGTTGTTGTATCCAACGTTGCAAACAATTTATTTTCTGCAAACACATCCCTTTTACTCAGCACATTCATAATCGTGGATTTGCCAACATTGGTATACCCCACTAGTGCTACACGAATAAACTCGCCACGATCTTTGCGTTGTGTGAAGGCCTGCTTATCTATCTCTGCTAAGCGTTTTCTTAATAAAGAAATTTTATCTCTCACAATACGACGATCAGTTTCTATTTCACTTTCGCCCGGGCCTCTTGTACCAATACCACCACCCAAACGTTCAAGGTGTTTCCACATACCACGCAATCTTGGTAATATATATTGATATTGCGCAAGCTCTACCTGTGCCTTTGCTTGCGCCGTTTTAGCTCTTCTTGCAAATATGTCGAGAATAAGATCGGAGCGATCGATCGTTTTTACTTCTAATACTTTTTCAATATTGTTTATCTGTGCGCCGCTTAATTCATCATCAAATATCACAATACGGATATTTTTTCCTTGCGCATACTTTTGTATCTCTTCTAATTTTCCTTTTCCAATAAATGTTTTGCTATCGGGGTGTTGCAGTTTCTGCGTAAATCGTTTAACAGAAACAGCACCTGCTGTTTCTGCAAGAAAAGCTAACTCATCCAGATATTCCTGCACCTGTTGTTCGGTTTGATCTTTATGTATCAATCCTACCAATATTGCTTTTTCCTGTTTCTGAATCCTGTTTCTTTTGTCAAGCATATTAATAAAAATTCCTCCCGCCTTGGTGAGAGGATATGCAAATGTAGAAAATAAAAAAAGCGATTTAATTTCTAAACCGCTCATTAAAATATTTAATTATTTATTTAAAGACCACTTAACGTTAAACCGATAGAATAGGGTTTTACATTTGGGCCCAGCCCTTCTCTTATAAAAGCGGTAAGCTGATAGCTTCCATAAACAGACAAATGACCATAGCCAAATCTTGCTGTAGCGAGCAACCTGTTTTTATTGAGAAAATGTTTGCTAGCTTCCTTCATTGTGTAATCATTCAGGGTGCTGCCGCTTTTACTTTCCCATTTTGTATTGCGGGTATGTGCATTTATTAAGGCTCCAATCTTTACGCCAACAGCCAATTTAAATCCCTTACCTGTTGCAGGATCAGCCGAATAACGAAACTCAATTGGAGCTTCTAAGTAAGCCGTTGCCAGTTTGGTTTTTTTGAAATGATTAGTATCAGACTGATCGATAAAACGAAATGTGGGTGTAAGATCTTTGATACCTACTAATGTTTTCTTAAAAAGAATATGATCTGTTGCTATTCCTGGTCCAAATGCCATACTTAAATGTGGGTTTGTTTTGAATGGAAAATCAAACATGAAATAAACATTGAAGCTTTTAGAAAGGCCACCAATATTTAAGCTGTCTGGTCTTCCAGTCCATCCGGCATATCCAAACTGAATCAGGAAATGATCGTTGGCACGGTTGCTAAGATCAATTGACGATTTTTTCTTGGGAACCTGGATTTGTACCCGGGTACTATCCTGTGCAAATAATAAGAACGAGAATGCAGAACAAAAAAGGAGCAATATAATTTTCTTCATAAACCTGGTTAAGGCGCAAATATATTTTTCTTTGGGTTAAAGATAGGTTAAGAAAGAAACCAATAATTTTTATTTGTTACTTTTGCCACTCTTTTGAATTTAAAAACCATTTCTTCATATAGCTCTTATAATATTTTTGCTGCTTGCAGCAGGACCCTTAGCTCAGACGGTTAGAGCACCTGACTCATAATCAGGGGGTCGTTGGTTCGATCCCAACAGGGTCCACAGCTATTTTACTTCTTCAAAATCTATATAATCCCCAAGAGGCTTTGAAGAATTGGCTTTGGTTGATGACGCTGTTTCAGTTTTCTGTTGATCCATTTTTTCTTTCATTTGATCATGCATATCCCTGAATCCTTTTTTGATATTACGGGTTGTCCGGTACACCGGTATTACCAGGTTAAAAATAAGCTGGTAAGCAACATAGACAAGGATTGCAAAGAAAATATATTTCATCAGGCAAAGATAAAAAGAGCTGCGTGTATGCTACCGACAATGCAGCAATCTTTACCGATTTTTAGCATCTTTTTTTACAAGATAGTATTTGGATAATAATGATTATTTCCCTTACATTTGCGTCATTAAACGATAGAAGGGAACGAAGCCGTTCCCTTCTTCTTTTATCTAAACCGCCAGTCGGATAGTTAACAGCGGCAATATGGAAGTAAATATTGAACAGGTAGAACAAATGGTAAGGAGCCTGATTGAAAATGATAATAGTTTATTCCTTGTCGAAATAAAGATCAAGCCAACTAATAATATAAAAGTATTTATAGATGGCGACCAGGGAGTAAACATTGATAAGCTGGTTCAGTACAACAGAGCTCTTTATAAACAACTTGAAACAATGTTTCCTAATGGTGATTTTTCATTGGAAGTTTCATCACCGGGATTAGATGAGCCATTAAAACTTTATCGTCAATATGTAAAAAATATTGGGCGATATATAGAAGTGCTGGAAAATGATGGAAATAAGAAAGAAGGGAAATTGATTAGTGTGACCAATGAATCAATTATAGTAGAAGAAGAAAAAGGCCAAGGGAAAAAAAGAGAAATTGTGCAGCATACGATTTCATTTGAAAATATTAAATCAACTAAAATTCAAATAAAGTTTTAAGAAAAAGCTATCATTGAATAGCTCAAAAACGAAGTTTATGGCAAGTATTAACCTGATCGAGGCCTTCCAGGATTTTAAGGAAGCAGAAAACATTGATCGTCCCACCATGATGAAAGTAGTAGAAGATGTATTTAAAACCTTGCTTCGCAAAAAGTATGGAAGCGACGAAAACTTTGATGTTATTGTAAATGCAGAAAAGGGTGACCTTGAAATTATCCGCCGTCGCATGATAGTAGAAGATGGACAGGTAGAAGACCCCCTTGCACAAGTAGCTTATAAAGATGCTGCGAAGATTGAACCTGATTTTGAAGTAGGTGAAGAATTATATGAAGAGATCGACCTGCTTGATTTCGGTCGTCGTGCAATTTTAGCTGCCAAGCAAACTCTTGCAAGCCGAATTAACGATCTGAAGAAAAATGTACTTGCAAAAAAATATGGCGACAGGATTGGCGAGATCATCAGTGCCGAAGTGTACCAGGTCTGGAAAAAAGAAATCTTATTACTTGATGAAGAAGGAAATGAATTAATACTTCCTAAAAGTGAGCAGATACCACAGGATTATTTTAAGAAGGGAGAAAGCATAAGGGCTGTGGTAAAAAAAGTGGACATGAAGAATAATACGCCAGTCATTATTCTTTCCCGAACTTCGCCAGACTTTCTTGCTAAACTCTTAGAAATAGAAGTGCCTGAAATATTCGATGGGCTTATTGTCATCAAAAAAATTGTTCGTGATCCGGGTGAAAGAGCAAAGGTGGCTGTCGAGTCGTATGACGATCGTATTGATCCCGTAGGAGCCTGTGTGGGAATGAAAGGTAGTCGTATTCATGGCATAGTTCGTGAATTGAAAAATGAGAATATTGATGTTATTAACTGGACAAGCAATAACCAGTTGCTTATTCAAAGATCATTAACACCGGCAAAGATCACCAGCATGGAACTTGATAATGAGGCTAAACATGCGAACGTATATCTAAAGCCCGACCAGGTATCTCTTGCAATTGGCAGAAGAGGAGTTAACATTAAACTTGCCTGTGAACTTACCGGTTATGAATTGGATGTATATCGTGACAATGAAGGCGAAACAGATGAGTTCGATATCGATCTTGAAGAATTTAGCGATGAAATTGAAACATGGGTAATTGATGAATTAAAAAGAGTAGGGTGCGATACGGCAAGAAGTGTGTTGGCTCTTACCCCTGAAGAGCTGGAAAGAAGAACCGATCTCGAAAAAGAAACCATTGAAGAAGTAAGAAAAGTCTTAAAAGAAGAATTTGAAAAAGAATAAAAAAGTAAGTTGTCATATAAATCAAAAGTCAAATTGTAAATTTTCTAATGACTGAAATGAATTGTATGACTTTTAGGACTTGTATGAATTAAAAAAAACGAATGGCAGAATTAAAACTTCCAAGATTATTAGGTGCGGCCAAAGAATTTAACATTGGTCAGGACACGCTTATTGAATTTCTTATTGGTAAAGGATTTCCGAAAGATGATCTGAAAGCTACGTCCAAGCTGACGGAAGAAATGTATCGTGCCCTGCAGCTTGAATTTCAAAGTGACAAGGCGGCTAAGATGAAAAGTGACCAGGTGGATCTTCCGAAAGGAGCACAGGCAGAAGCCAAAAAGAAAAAAGAAGATGAAGAAATAAGTTTTAAGAAAGAAGATAAGCCCTCATCCAAAGTTTCAAAAAAAGAAGAACCCAAAAAAGATGAAGAACCTGTAAAGGAGCAAATAAAAAAAGAAGAACCGAAAAAAGAAGAAATAGTAAAACCGGTTATACCTGAAATTGAAAAGCCCAAAGTAATTGACAAGATCGATCTTTCCACGATTGACTCATCAACAAGACCTAAAAAAGGAGTAAAGAAAAAGGAAGAAGTAAAAGAAGAAGCTTCACCTGTTGAAAATAAAAAGCCGGTAGAAAAGAAAGAAATTAAAAAAGGGAAAAAAGAAGAGAAGCAGGAAGAAGCTCCGGTAAAACAAGAAGAAATAATACCAGAGGAAGATGCTCCTTTAGTAATTGAAAATATTAAAGCGGATAAATTAGAAGGACCGAAAATTTTAGGCAAGATCGATCTGCCCGTTGAGAATGATACCAGGCCTAAGCATGAAGAAAAGAGAAAAAGAAAACGTATCCCTATTGAGAAAAAAGAAGTTAAACGGGAGGGTTTTGTAAATAGAGAAGGGGATAGAAGACCTCCGGCTGGTGGAGGTGGATTCAATCGTGATAGTGGTGGTAATCGGGGTGGGGGTAATAGAAGAGACACCAGGACACCTGTGCGACGGGAAGAAAAATTAATTGATGAAAAAGAAATACAAGAAAAAATCAGAGAAACACAAGCCAAGCTTGCCGGAGCCGGTGGCCGTGGCAAAAGCCTGAAAGCTAAAATGCGCCGGGAAAAAAGACAAGAGCTTGCCGATGCACAAGGAGAAGCGGCTGACGACAACAAATTGCAGGTAACAGAATTTATAAGTGTAAGTGAGCTGGCTAATCTGATGGATGTAAGTTTTGCTGAAGTTATAAGTAAGTGTATGGGTCTTGGGATCATGGTTTCTATCAATCAACGACTCGATGCCGAAGTAATAGAATTAGTAGCGAGTGAATTCGGGTATGATGTCGAGTTTATTGATATGGAAAAGCAGGTAGAACTTGAAGAAACAGATGACGAAGACGATGGCGAAGGAGATCTGCAACCCCGCTCACCCATTGTTACCATTATGGGACATGTGGATCACGGCAAAACATCATTGCTTGATTATATCCGTAGTGCTAATGTTGTGGCAGGTGAAGCAGGCGGTATTACTCAGCATATAGGCGCTTACCAGGTTAGTTTGGAAAATGGAAAAGAAATAACGTTCCTTGATACTCCGGGTCACGAAGCTTTTACTGCTATGCGTGCAAGAGGTGCAAAGGTTACCGATATTGCTGTAATAGTAATTGCTGCTGATGATGCGGTAATGCCTCAAACCCGTGAAGCCATCAGCCATGCCCAGGCGGCTGGAGTGCCCATGATATTTGCCGTAAATAAAATAGATAAAGACGGAGCCAATCCTCAAAAGATATATGAGCAATTATCACAAATGAATTTGTTGGTCGAAGAATGGGGCGGTAAATATCAAAACCAGGAAATAGCAGCTAAAAAGGGATTGAATGTAGATAAGTTGCTTGAAAAGATATTGCTTGAAGCAGAAATACTTGAATTAAAAGCAAATCCTGATCGGGAAGCTATAGGAACTATCATAGAAGCTTCATTGGATAAAGGCCGTGGTTATGTAGCCACTTTATTAGTTGAAGCCGGTACATTAAAAGCAGGCGACCTTATAGTAAGTGGCCAATATTATGGAAGAGTAAAGGCCATGTTCAATGAAAGGAATAAAAAACTGGACGCAGCAGGACCTTCTGCACCAGCTGTTATACTAGGATTGAATGGTGCACCGCAAGCTGGTGAAAAATTCAAAGTATACGAAGATGAGTCTCAGGCCAAAGAGATTGCCACCCGACGTGCACAAATATTAAGAGAGCAGGGAATAAGAACAAGAAAGCATATTACACTTGATGAAATTGGTCGCAGGTTGGCGCTTGGTAGCTTTAAAGAATTAAAGGTTATCATTAAGGGCGATGTGGATGGATCAGTAGAAGCATTAAGCGATTCATTGCAAAAACTTTCTACACAGGAAATTTTAGTAACTGTTATTCATAAAGGCGTAGGACAGATCAACGAAAGTGATATTGTACTTGCTGAAGCATCAGATGCAATTGTTATTGCATTTAACGTTCGTCCGTCACTACAGGCTTCAAGGCTCGCTGATAATGCAGGTATCCAGATAAGAATGTATTCTATTATCTACAATGCAATTGAAGAAGTAAAGAGTGCGATGGAGGGAATGCTTGAACCTAAGATGCAGGAAAAGATCGTTGCCAATGTAGAAGTAAGAGAAATATTTAAATTTGATAAGGCCACCATTGCCGGATGTTATGTAATGGATGGTAAAATTAAACGTGACTCAAAGATTCGTCTTATTAGAGACGGCATCGTTACTTATCCAACAGGCGAAGGCGCTGCAGCTGAATTAGCTTCAT
>Ga0207710_10001618_pt1 | contig 11017 bp, 9 predicted proteins | sample KBSS24metaG_FD_184400 | JGI IMG/M metagenome (GOLD analysis project Ga0207710, IMG submission 184400) | Switchgrass rhizosphere microbial communities from Kellogg Biological Station, Michigan, USA - KBS S2-4 metaG (SPAdes) (version 2) | ecosystem: Host-associated > Plants > Roots > Rhizosphere >...
ACGCTCGAGCCTCTTTAGTCGTTGCAAAAGAATTTGACCCCATTGAATAGAATTTTGACCCCATGAACAGAACAAGTCAGGAAGAGGGGCTTGCCCCCGCTGCTACTTGGATGGGGACAAGCGGGGGCAAGCCCCTCTTCCTGACTTGTTCTTTGTTATCTGACTTGTTCTTTGTTACCCGGCTTACTTCCGTACACAAAGCAAATCGGGTCTGTTTCGTAACAAAATCGCTAAACCTTTAAAATAGCAACTCTTAGCCTACATATAACCTCGTAACCTCCGATGGAACGATGCTTGCCATTTGCCCCGACAAGGGCATGCTCTCCCTGTGTCAGAAATCAAAATTTTTGGAAGACTGATTACAGAAAAACCTATGTCTACAGTAGTTAAAACCAAAGTTCACGAGTTCCCCAAGCCCGCCGAGATCGGCGCGGTGCCCTCGCGTTCACAATTCTTCTTTAATCGCGAGCTGAGCCTTCTGGAGTTTCACGCGCGAGTGCTGGAAGAAGCACTCGACCAAAGCAATCCGCTCCTCGAGCGACTGAAATTCTTAGCCATTTTCTCTTCGAACCTGGATGAATTTTTCCAGATTCGTGTCTCAGGTCTGAAAGAGGAGATGGCAGACACCAACGTGGTTTCAGCGGACGGGCTGACTCCCGCAGAGCAGTTGCGAAAATGCCGCGAGCGCATTCTCGTGCTGGTCAACGAGCAGGCTCGTTGTTTGCGCGAAGAGATACTGCCGCAACTCAAAGCAGCAGGCGTGTCTCTGATTCCATATGAATCGCTTTCGCACCATGAAAAAGAGCATCTCAAAAACTACTTCACGGAAAAGGTCTATCCGATCCTGACGCCGCTGGCCGTAGATCCCAGTCACCCGTTTCCTTACATCTCGCCGCTAAGCGTGAATATCGGATTGATGGTCCATGCGCCGGAAGAAGAACAACTCATTGGACGCAAGAAACGAGAGGCTTCGCGGTTTGTGCGAATCAAGGTTCCGTCACTCGTGCCACGATTAGTGCCGGTCGGTGCTTCAGGAAATCGTTTCGTCTTGCTCGAAGAGATAATCGAGGCAAATATCCAGACGCTGTTCCCCGGTATGAATCCTGGTGCATGTCACTTCTTTCGCGTCACACGCGACGCCGACATCGAGATCCGCGAAGAAGAAGCTGAAGACTTGTTGAGATCGATAAAGGAAGAATTGCGTCTCCGCAGGTTTGGTGCGCCGGTGCGACTCGAAATATCGCCGGATATGCCGGCCGACATGATCGAGTATTTGACCGAGTCTCTCAATATCGAGGCAGACGATGTTTACGTTTTCGATGGTCCAATGCACGTTCAGGATTTGATGGAGCTCTATGACATCGATCGTCCTGACTTAAAAGATGAGCCGTTCACGGCATCGGTTCCTGACTGGTACAGCGAGTACGACAACATCTTCGACGCGATTCGCGAACGCGATCGACTGTTGCACCATCCATACGATTCATATGACTGCGTCACCGGATTTATCAATCAGGCCGTCGACGATCCTGACGTAATGGCCATCAAGATCTGTCTCTATCGCACTGGTCCTGATTCACCGATCCCGCCGGCGCTGATCCGCGCGAGCGAAATGGGTAAACAAGTGACGGCGCTGATCGAGCTGAAAGCGCGGTTCGACGAAGAACACAATATCGAATGGGCGCGCAAACTCGACGAAGCAGGTGTTCACGTCGTCTACGGTATTCTCGGTCTGAAAACACACGGGAAGCTGACGCTCGTAGTCAGACGCGAAGGTGAAACCCTGCGCCGCTACGTTCACGTCGCTTCAGGTAACTACAACCCGACAACTTCGTGCACGTACACCGATCTCGGCATGTTCACTGTCGATAAAACGATTGGCCGCGACGCGACCGAGTTGTTCAACTATCTCACTGGCTTCTCTCAACAAACAGACTATCGCACGCTGATGGTCGCGCCGATCGATCTGCGCGAAAAGCTGAACGCACTGTTCGATCGGGAGATCGAGCATCAACGTGCGGGCAAACCGGCGCACATCGTCGCGAAGTTCAATCGTCTTGCAGATCTTCAGGTCATCGAGAAGCTTTACGAAGCCTCGCGAGCAGGCGTGAAGATCGATCTGATCGTGCGCGGCATTTGTATGTTGCGTCCGGGAATCCCGGGTTTGTCGGAAAACATCACGGTGCGAAGCGTCGTCGGTCGTTTTCTCGAGCACAGCCGCGTCTTCTGGTTCCAAAATGGTGGTGACGATGAGCTCTACATCGGCAGCGCTGACTGGATGGCCCGAAACCTGAAACACCGCATTGAGGTGGTCGCCCCTGTAACTGATCCCCAATCAAAACGCTATTTGCGCGACGTGTTACTTGACGCTTACCTGCGTGACAACACGAAAGCGCGTGAATTGCAGCCTGATGGCAGGTACTTACCCGTCGGTCGCGGCGCTGAGCCGTTCAATAGCCAGGAATACTTTATTGGCCAGCGGACGAGCGAGTGATCTGTTTACAGGATTGCAGGATTTTCAGGATGGAACATGATGAATCATAAGAGGAAGCTTGTATCGCTAATCGTTTTCGCGCTGCTGTTAAGTGTCACTTCAATAGAAACTGGTTTCGCGGCCAAGAAGAAAAAGAAAGAAGCTCTCACGGGAACGCCGATCCTGTGGGAGCGTCCGAACGACATTGGAAGCCGCGATCTTTTTCTCGGACCAGGCGGCGCAGCGATGCGTCCCGATCTGCGTCGCATCACGTTCATCAAAGAAGAGAAAGGTGGCTACTCGAAAAAGTATCGAGTGCGGGATGGCGCCGGTCGCGAGTGGGTCGTGAAGATTGGCAAAGAAGCACAATCGGAGACCTCCGCCGTCAGGCTGCTCTACGGTCTCGGATATCTGACCGAGATCAACTATCTCGTCCCGCGCGTCACGATTCCCGGTAAAGGAACGTTCTACAACGTCAGGTTTGAAGCACGGCCTGAGAACTTGAAACGAGCAGGTGAGTGGCAGTGGAAAAAGAATCCGTTTGTCGGCACGCCCGAGTTGCAGGGTCTCAAGGTCATGATGGCGTTGATTAACAACTGGGACTTGAAAGACTCGAATAACGTGATCCTGAAAGACGGCAACGAGCTCCACTACGCGATCAGCGATCTCGGCGCGACGTTTGGACACGCGAGCACGACGCCGCTCTTCTGGCGCTTTACGAGAAGCCGAAACAATCCGACGAACTACGCGAAGTCAAACTTCTTCGAGAAAGTGAAAGGCAATCGCGTGGTGCTGCACTTCGGCGGAAAGAACAGCGGGCTGATGAAGGACATCTCGATTCAGGATGCGCAGTGGATTGCGAGTCTGCTTTCGCAGCTCAGCGACGCGCAGATTCGTGATGCGTTTCGCGCGGCGAACTACACGCCGGGCCAGATCAATTTACTGGCGGGCGAAGTACGCGAGCGCACGAACGAGCTCCTGAGCCTGCGTCCGGGTGTGCAGATCGGCAGGAATTAGTTGGCTAATAACAGACGAAAGCGGGAGATCTTAACGCTTGTAGTCGTCTTCACGGGCGTACTTGTGGTGAGCGCGCTGGCGGTCTACTTTCTTGGTGGCGGCAGGCGTGTAACTCCGGAAACAGTGCGGGAAGGCCCGACACCGGATGCAGTCCTTCGGGCGCCAGAGACAGCCCCGTCACCGACGGCTCAAACCGGCGATAACATCATCGATCGATTATTCGGCACTCACAACTCCGAAACGTCTGCGAGCGGCGCTACATGGGCGGAAACGTTGGGACGACTCGCGCTCCGCCTTCTTCTCGCCGCACTACTCGGTGCGGCACTCGCATACCGGCCGCGCAGAAACACACTCGTACTCAAACGCAATCCTTACGTTTCCCAAACACAGATCTTGCTCGCCATCGTCGCCGCGGCGTTGATGATCATCGTGGGCGATAACGCGGCGCGCGCGTTCGGAATCTTCGCCGCAGTCTCGCTCGTGCGATTTAGGACTAACATTCGCGATCCGAAAGAGATCACGGTGCTCTTGATCAGCATGGCGCTGGGGCTTGCGTCAGGCGTTGGTCGCTGGGACCTCGCGCTTGTTTTGGCGTTCTTCGCGTTGATTGTGCTTTGGGTACTGGAGCGGCGCGAGCCGGAACAGGTGTTTCGCTCGATGGAGTTGAAAGTGACGACGGCGAATGTCGTGTCGACGCAGAGAGCGTTGCGACAAGTACTCAAGCAGCATGGTTTCGATAAAGAGCTGCGATCGATCGACCGCGAAGCGACGGAGGATTCACCGGGAAGTATTATTTATGTCGTTGATGTGAGCGCGATGGTAAGTACGGACGAGATCAGCGCGGACATTTTCGCGATTGACGGACCGAATGTTCGCGGGATTGAGTGGAATCAGAAGAAAAGCTACTCGTACCTGTACCAATAACCTTAACCAAGAACAAGCTAGCTAACAAAGAACAAGTCAGGAAGAGGGGCTTGCCCCCGCTGTTACTTGGGATTCTAAACAGCGGGGGCAAGCCCCTCTTCCTGACTTGTTCTTTGGTAGCTTACTTTTGGACGGCCGAAGTGGTGACGGTGGCGCTGGCTTGTTTGTTGAGCCAGTTCGCTGCGTAGTCCTGCACAAACTTCTTCATGTCGCCATGTCCCCAGCGCGTGTAGAAATCAAACTTCTTCATCTCCGCATAAACCTGATCGTAGTTCCAGTTGTATTGATTGAAGCGGTAAACAGCACCCATCACACCGGTGCGATGCCGTCCGCCGGCGCAGTGCACATAAAACTTGCCCGTGGCCGGATCGTTCACAAGCTTCAAAAACTCATCAACCTTTGCAGCTTCCGGATAACTCGTGTCGCTCATCGGAATGTTCACGTACTTCATTCCCAGCGCTTCGACGTTCCGCTTTTCATAGTCTTTGGTGTCAATCTGCAAGTCGATCACAGTCTTGATTCCAAGCGCGGCTAATTCCCTGTATTCATTTTCCTTTGGCTGGGCGCCGCGGAAAAACCGGTCATCCATCTGGCCAAAGTTCTTGATCGTGACGTTACCGGTTTCGGCTTTTTCGACTTCCTGGCTGAAGGCTGAGATTTGAGAAGCTAAAACTAACGCGATGACGCCGAAAAAGACAGATAAATAGCTGCGCTTTGAAGAAATCACTGGAAAACTCCTTGTTATAGGTATTGCGACTTGCCGGGCCGCGGAAACGTCCAACCGCGGAATGAGATTCGCCGCCCTATTCGATGGTTGTACTCGCTCTTCTACTAACATGACTGCATTAATTTCACGCAGGACGCACATTAGCGGCGGCCTGCGGAATCCTCTGTGGCCTCGGAGCCGGACTGGCCGGAGGCAGCACCTTCTCGCCTAGTGCTTCACGAAACACCTGGCGCATGTTGTCAACAAATACAAACCGAATGTCTTTGAATGGCTCTTTCGGAACTTCGTCGAGATCCCGACGGTTCTGCTGAGGAAGGATAATCGTTGTCACCCGCGCGCGTCTAGCCGCAAGTACTTTTTCCTTCACCCCGCCGATCGGCAGCACGTTGCCCCGCAAGGTGATCTCGCCCGTCATGGCCACATCTTTTCGAACCGGTCGACTCGATAATGCTGAGACCATCGCGGTGGCGAGTGTTATTCCCGCTGACGGACCGTCTTTGGGAATCGCACCTTCGGGAATGTGAATGTGCAGGTCGTAGTTGCTGAAGTCTTCCTCGGCGATGTCCAGTTCTTTTGCCCGCGACTTCGCGTAGGAATAAGCAGCCTGCGCCGACTCGCGCATCACGTCGCCGAGCTGGCCAGTCAAAACAAGATTTCCCTTGCCTTTCATGCGCAGCGCTTCGATGAATAAGACGTCGCCGCCGACTGCAGTCCACGCCAAACCGGTAGCGACTCCGATCTGATCCTTCTTCAATACTTCTTCAGGAATGATCTTCGGCGGGCCGAGAAACTCGTGCACGCTCTTCAGTGAAACCCTGATACCGCCTTTATGACCTTCGGCAATCTTGCGCGCGATTTTCCGGCAGATCTTTCCGATCTCACGTTCGAGCTGACGCAATCCGGCTTCCTGCGTGTATTGCTGGATGATCACGGTCAGTGCGGTTTTTGAAACGTGCAGATCTTTGGCCGTGATGCCGTTCTCTTCCATCTGCTTTGGAATCAGGTGGCGAATGGCGATCTCGCGCTTCTCTTCTTCCGTGTAACCAGCGAGACGAATCACTTCCATGCGATCACGCAGCGCTGGTTGGATCGTGTCGAGCACGTTCGCGGTCGTCATGAAGATCACATTTGAAAGATCAAAGGTGACGCCGAGATAGTTGTCGCGGAATGAATTGTTCTGCTCGGGATCGAGCACTTCGAGCAAAGCCGACGACGGATCGCCACGAAAGTCCGCACCGACTTTGTCGATCTCGTCGAGCATGATGAGCGGATTGTTTGTGCCCGCCTGCTGAACGGCCTGGATGATCCGGCCCGGCATCGCGCCGACGTAAGTTCTACGATGACCGCGAATCTCAGCTTCGTCGTGAACACCGCCGAGCGACAGACGCACAAACTTCCGATCGAGAGCGCGTGCGATTGAACGTCCGAGCGAAGTCTTACCAACTCCCGGTGGTCCAACGAGACAAAGGATCGGACCTTTCGGCTTTTCTTTCAGCTTACGCACGGCGAGCGCTTCGATGATTCGATCTTTAACTTTCTCGAGACCATAGTGATCTTCGTTGAGCACAGTTTCGGCTTTTTTCAGATCGAGATTGTCGACTGAAGATCTGGACCACGGCAGATCGGTCATGATCTCCATCCAGTTTCGCAGCGTCGCTGTTTCAGCGGCGTCCGGATGCATGCGCTCGAGTTTCTTCAGTTGTCGCAGCGCTTCTTCTTCAGCCGGTTTCGGCATCTTCGCGGCTTCGATCTTTTCACGGAACTGCGCCGTCTCTTCTGCGAGCTCATTGCCTTCGCCGAGCTCGCTCTGAATCGCTTTCAGTTGCTGGCGCAGGTAAAACTCTCTCTGCGAGCGATCGATGTCAGCGCGCGCCTGGGTGTTGATCTCCTGTTGGACCGTAAGGACTTCGATCTCTTTGTTCAGTAGATCATTGACGCGACGGAGTCGTGCAGTCGTGTCGGCGATGTCGAGCACTGACTGTGCGTCTTCAACTTTCAGTTCGAGGTTTGAAGCGGATAAATCTGCGAGTCGTCCAGCGTCGTCGAGGTTCGCGATGATGGCCATCACTTCCGGAGAAATGTTTTTGCCGAGATTAATCGCTTTCTCCATCGACGCACGAACATTGCGCACGAGTGCTTCAACTTCGAGCGAACGTTCCGGCGGCAGCACTTCCTGCATCACGCTCACCTTTGAGCGCAGGTATTCGCCGGTCGTATCTACCGATTGGATGGTGGCGCGCGCCAGGCCCTGGACCAGAATGCGAATGCGACCATCAGGCAACTTGAGCATGCGCATGATTACTGCGGCCGTGCCGACGGCGTAGAGATCGTCTGCCATCGGCTCTTCTTTATCGAGATCCTTCTGCGACGCGAGCAGAATCATGCGGTTCTCGGCGAGCGCTTCGTCTACTGCCCTGATCGACTTCTCACGCGATACGAACAGCGGGACGATCATGAACGGGTAGATGACGATGTCGCGCAAAGGCAGCACCGGCAGCTCGTTCGGGATCTGTAGTTGCTGATCGGTGTCAGCAGTTTCGATTGCTTCAGAAAATTCTGGTTCTTTGACAATTGCCATGGGCTCTACCCTCGAACCGTGATCATGTGTCTCTTCTCTGTGCAATCTCTGTGTCCTCTGTGTCTCTGTGGTGGGTTTAGTTAAAACATCACCGCAGAGACGCAGAGAACACAGAGTTTACGCAGAGAACTACTTACTCACTCACACTGTCCTTCACTTCTACGATTACTTCCTCTCCGCGTCGATCTTCGATCTTCGGGAGATAAATGTGCAGCACGCCGCTTTTCAACTCGGCGGTTGCGTTTCTAATACAAACTGTCCAACGCAGCGGCACGATCCGGCCAAACTTACCGAAACTACGTTCCGAGCAATGGTAGGAAATGATTCGTCGCCGGCTGGGTCTTCGTTTCTTTTCACCCCAGATGCGGAGTTTGGTGTTCGTCAATCCGATCTTGATCTGGTCGGCAGTCACGCCAGGCAGCTCGACCCGGATCGAAATCATCGTTTCGGTTTCGCAGAGGTCGACTGGCGGCGCAAACGTACCGGAGGCGAGCGGGTTCTCCGCTTCAGTCGCTTCCTGCAAAGCCGCATACAAACGTCCCACGCGATCACGCAGTCGCTGAACTTCAAGCCGTTCTAATCCAGTCGCGCGAATAGGTTTGATCATTGCAAGTTCCCTGGTTCGAAAATACTACTTCTTGCCTGGCGGCCCAGTTTGCCGTGTACGCACGAGATGTTTGAGCTCGGTCATAAATTCCGAGACGTCTTCAAACTCGAGATACACAGAAGCGAAACGAACATATGCGACTTTGTCCAGTTCTTTCAAGCGTCGCATGATCATCTCGCCGATCTTGCTGGTCGGGCGTTCGCGTTCGGGGGATTCCTGCACGTACTTCTCAATCGCGTTGACGATACTATCAAGTTTAGCCGAAGGCACCGGTCGTTTTTCGCAGGCGCGCAACAAACCGGCCATGACCTTGTTGCGATCGAACGTTTCGCGGCGCCCGTCTTTCTTGACGACCATGTAGGGTATCTCGTCGATGCGCTCGTAGGACGTGAATCGTCGCTCGCACCTGAGACATTCGCGCCGCCGGCGAATCGCATCGCCTTCGCGCGACTCACGCGAGTCGACAACCTTATCTTCGAGATACCCGCAGAATGGACATTTCATATTAGTTGAACCCCTTTCCGGGAATTCGTAAGTCGACGGCAGTTGTCGCTTACGATGGTTCGGGTGAAATCATCGTGCGCAGTTTCGATATGCTCAAATCCCCCCGGATCAAATAAAAAATTCCAAATAAAAGTGCGGGACCAAAATCTACCAGGTGCATAACAATCGATAACGCAGCCGCAGTGTCCTTCTGAACTCCGAGAAACAACAGGCCCGCCGCAGTCGCAGCGTGAAAGGCGCCGGCAGCACCGCCCGGTGTCGGCACAAGCGATCCGACCAAAGCCCAACCGAGCACGAAGATTGTTTCGCCGGCGCCGACCGGCAGATGGAAGGCGCGCATTACCATAAAATTCGCGCCGGCGATGGCGAGCCAGGTTAAGGCTGTCCAGCCAATCGTCTCCAGCAGCTCGGTCAGATTAACGAGCACGCGCAGCGCCTGCGCCAGTTGTTCAAATAAACGCAAGACGAGGTTGGCCAGCTTTCGCGGGATGAAGCTCCAGCTCAAGAGTCGCTCGACGAATCCGATCACGATTGACGATTGCGCCCTGAACCAGACGAGAAACGCGATGCCGAGTATCGTCGCGCCGAGTAAGATCCAGCCGGCAGTGCGCACCCTTTCAAAAGCGACATCAACCGCCGACGGTGGTTTGAACCAGATCAGGTTGATGGCGAACATGAGGGCAACAGCGCTCATGTCGTAGATGCGTTCAACGACGATCGTGACGAGTGAAGCACTCGGCCTGACGCGCGGATCGCGCATCGAGAGCACGACCGGCCGGACGAACTCTCCCGCCCTGCCGATAAGAAAGACGCCGCTAAAACCGATAGTCGTGGCGGCAAACAAGTCGGAAAAGCGCGCGGCGCTCAGCGGTTTTAGTAGCGCGCCCCAACGAAAAGCGCGGAAAAGATACACCGAGCAGATGAGCAGGATGGCGACAATTAAAAGGCGCGGATCGGCATCGCGAACCGCGTGGCCGACTTCCGCCCAATTGAGATTACGGCCGAACCACCACAGCAGTGCTGAAGCGAGTAGACAAAGAACGACGAATTCTATGTATTTACGATAGCTCCGGGCGCTCGACATCTGAGTCAGGCAAGTCAAACCACAACATATTGGGCCGGCCGCACAGCCTACTACATGAGTGGCCTCAGAGCAACGCTGGATAGAACAAGTCTGAATAGAAGTCAGGAAGAGGGAATAGAACAAGTCAGGAAGAGGGGCTTGCCCCCGCTGCTGCTTGGATTGGGATCAGCGGGGGCAAGCCCCTCTTTCTGACTTGTTCTATTCTTTATGCCTTTTGTGCCTCTTTGTGGCAAACTTATGATGAACTTTAGTTTGGTACCTGTCGTAAACGATTCGACCTACAGGTACCTGGAGAGGATACAGTGGGAGCTGTTAAGGCGTTGGCCGTTAGTGAAGGAGCCGAACTGGTTCGCAGGTGTCGCGCAGGCGACGGCGCGGCGTGGGAAGAGATTGTGCAAAGCTATTCCCGCCGCATTTACAACCTCGCTTACCGCTTCACCTCCCGTTCCGATACGGCAGAAGATTTGACTCAGGAAGTTTTCGTTAGGGTTTATCGTTCTTTGGATCAATACGACCCCAAGCAGGGTGATTTACAGAACTGGCTGATGCGTCTTGCGCGTAACCTTATTATCGACGATTACCGCAAGCGCCAACGCACTCCGCACGATAACCTCGCTGACGATCTCGCCGATCACAGTTATCACCTCCACACGCGGACAAACTCAGTTCAGAAGGAAATGGAGCGCCGCGAGTTGGGCGCGCAGGTGCAGGCGGGTATCGACAAATTGTCACCCGATCTCAGGACGTGTGTGATCCTTAGAGATATCGAAGAGCTCAGTTACCAGGAGATCGTCGACCTCCTGAAGATTCCTGAAGGTACGGTTAAGTCGCGAATCAACCGCGGGCGTATCGAGCTCGCGAAGATTCTGCGAAGAATGAAAGTAGTTGCAATGGGTGAGGCATAGAAACAAAAGCGGCGGGAAGTGAAAAACGATGCTTTGTGTGGATTTCGAAAATCTTTTGACCGACTACCTTGAGGGCGTAGTAGGTCCTGAAACAAATCGGCTCATGGGTGAGCACGCGATGAAGTGTCCCGTGTGCCATGAAACTCTCTCGGCAGTTCGCAGTGCAATCGAAACTTGCCATATGGCAACTGTGCCTGC
>Ga0207710_10001620_pt1 | contig 11006 bp, 6 predicted proteins | sample KBSS24metaG_FD_184400 | JGI IMG/M metagenome (GOLD analysis project Ga0207710, IMG submission 184400) | Switchgrass rhizosphere microbial communities from Kellogg Biological Station, Michigan, USA - KBS S2-4 metaG (SPAdes) (version 2) | ecosystem: Host-associated > Plants > Roots > Rhizosphere >...
CGCGGCCGCGACGTCGATCCCGCGGAGGAAGTCGGCCGGCGTCGCGACCTTCGGCTGGAAGTACTCCTCGACCGCGGCCGAGCGGCTCACCATCTCGGTCTCGCGCGTGAAGACGCGCGGGAGCGACTGCGGGTCGAGCACCTTGTAGAAGCGCCCCCCGCCGAGGTCCGACACCATGCGGAGCAGGTTCTCGTCGACGCCGCCGCCGAGCCCCACCGACGACACGGTGATCCCCTCCGCCGCCATCGCCTGCACGAGATCGCGGATCCCGTTGTTCGGCGCCTGGCCGTCGGTGAGCAGGATGACGTGCTTCTTCCGCGCGCGCGTCACGGTGAGCCCCTGGTACGCGGCGTCGAGCGCGCTGAAGATCTCCGTGCCGCCGCCCGGCTGGATGCGCGCGATGTCGTTCTGGATCCGCGCGCGGTGCTTCGCCGGCGTCATCTTCACGATCCGCGTCGGCTGCGAGTCGAACGCGATCACCTCGAGGAGGTCGTCGCTCGACAGCGTGTCCGCGGTCGCCTTGGCCGCCGCCTTCGCCATCTCGAGCGGGAGCCCGCTCATGGATCCGGAGCGGTCGATCACGAGGTCCATCGCGACCTGCGGCTCGTCGCGCCGCTTCTCCGAGTCCATCTTGACCGGGAGGATCCGCTCGATCGTCGTGTGGTACCACCCGCCCAGGCCGTAGCCGCTCTCGCCGCCGGCGAAGAGGAAGCCGCCGCCGAGGTCGCGCACGTACCCCTCGATCGCGTCCTGCTGGGTGAGCGACACCGCCTCGGCGGGCGCGTCGGACAGGATGACGAAGTCGTAGCGCTCGAGCTCGCGCAGGCTCGACGGCAGCTCGCGCGGCCCGCGGACGTCGACGTCGAACTCCTGCGCCGACAGCGCGTTCGCGAGGTAGCTCGCGCGCGACGTGTTCCCCTCGACGTAGAGGACCGACGGGCGCCCCGGCACCGCCGCGGTGACGGCGTACCGGTTGTTCTCCTTGAACCGGTCCTCGCCGATGTCGGTCAGGTCGAGCGCGTACGTCACCTCGCCGGCGACGCGGACCACGCTTTTAAAGACCACGTCGTTGTCGCCCGCCGCGAGGTCGAGGGTGCGCACGCCGTCGAGGCCGTTGATCGCCTCGCCCTGCTTCAGCACCGCCTTCGCCTTCTGCGGGCGGCTCGAGAAGACGTCGGCGTGGAGCTCGAACGGCTCGCCGACGCGCACGCGGTCCGGCACGCGGAGCTCGCGCACGGCGACCTCGCCCGGGACGGGGCGGTGGTACGCGACGGTGAAGAGCTTCACGCCGAACCCTCGCGCCCGGTTCGACTCGGCGAGCACGTCGCCGTCGGTCTGCACGCCGTCCGAGAAGAGGACGGCGCGCCGCAGGTACCCCGCGGGATACAGGCCGTACGCGAGCTGGAGCGCGCTCGCGATGTCGGTCGCCGCGCCGAGCCCGCGCCGCGCCTCGCCCGGCGCGCCCTTCGCGCCGTCCTTCGGCGCCGACGCGATCGGCTCGTGGCGCTCGAGCGGCGGCGCGCTCGTCGCCCCCTCGTCGAGCGGGACGACGCGCGGCCTCCGCGCGAACGTGACGACCCGGACGATCGCGTCCTTCGGCTTCGCGCGGAGCGCCTCGTCGATCGCGGCGCGCGCGTCGTCGAGCGCCGCGTCGGGGACCGACTCCGACACGTCGACGAGGAACACCGTGCACACCTTCTGCGTCGTCGCGGTGCGCGCGAGGCGCGACAGGCCGAGCGCGATCAGCGCGACGAACGCCACGCGCAGGACCGCCGACAGGACGCGCTGCACCCACGGGAGGTCGGCGAGCGATCGCCCGATCACCCACAGGAAGTACGGGGCGAGGAGCGCGAGGCCGAGCATCCGCGGGGCGAGGAGCTCGTAGTCCTCGCCGTTTCGCTTCCACGCGATGGTCGGCCCGGCGTACCAGACGTGCTTCACGTAGAGGAACAAAAGGACGAGCCCCACGGCGGCGACGAGCGCGCCGAACGCGGCCTTCTTCACGAGCGCGCGGCGTTCCATCAGACCGTGATCCTCCGGTGGTACGTGGCCCACTCGACCGCGGTGAGGAGCGCCACCGCGAGGAGGAGGTAGATCCAGATCTCGCGGCGCACACCGACGTGGAAGCCCTCGACCTTGCCGGCCACCTTCCCGTCGGCGCGGATTTCCGCCGCCGGCGCGATCGTGCTCTCCGTCTCGTCGAGCAGGTTCGCCGCGAACGCCGTGACCGGCGCGTCGTCCGCGCCGTTCGCCCCCGCGCCGGTGCCGAGCGACGGCCGGAGCTCGTAGAAGCCCGCGCGCTCGCCGAGGAAGACGGCGCGCCCCTCGTGGACGGGCACCGACTCTTCGGCGCCGCCCGGCAGCTTGAGGCGCGCCTCGGTCGCCTGCGCGCCCACCGGGACGCGCCACACGTCGCCGGTGCGGAAGCTCGAGAGGTAGCTCGCGTCCTCGTCGGTGAACCAGTTGATGGTGTTCAAGAGGAACAGCGGCCACGCGACGCGGAGCGGGAGATCGCTGTCGCGCACGTCGAAGCCGAGCGCGACGAACTTCGATCCGCCGCGCGCCCCGGCGATGAGGATGGGCGCCCCCCCGGACGAGCCGACGACCTTGTCGCCCGCCTCGCCGGCGAGCTTGTGCCCGCGCGCGATGTTCACGTCGTCGAGCGCGGTGAAGCGCACCGTCGGGTGCTTCCGGTCGATCTTGTCGAACCCGGGCTGCGCGAGCTCCTGCTCCACCTTCACCGGCGCGCCGCCGGGGCTCCGCGGGTCGATGTAGATCGCGTTCGTCTTCGGGGGCTGCGCCGGCGTGACCGCGTCGAAGACGACGACCTCGTAGCCGCTGCCCAGCCCGCCCCTCGCCGCGAACTCGCGCGGCCCCATCTGCGTCACGTCGAGGTACTCGTCGAGGAGGAGCGCCGCCTCGAGGTACGTGTTCCCCGGCGTCACGACCAGCACCTTCGCCCGCCGCCGCTCGGGGAGGAGCGCGTACGCGTGGTCGTCGGCGGGCAGGTCGTCGCGCGACCCGTCGAGGCGCTGGAGCTTCGCCTCGAGCGTCCGGCTCGCGCCCGACAGGCTCGGATAGAAGCGCGGGAGGCGCTCGCCCGCCTTGAGGCGGAGCTTCGTGAGATCGACGAGCTGCCCGTCGCCGAGGAGCGAGAGCTCGACGTCCTCGGCGTCGGGCCCGGTGTTCGTCACCTCGAGCATCACCTCGTACCGGCTCTTGTCGAGCGGGTATCTTCGGACCGAGAACTCGGTGATGGCGACGTTCTTCCTCCCCTTCCCCACCGGCACGAAGGCGAGCTTCGCGTCGCCGAGGTGCACCGGGCCCGAGGCGTCGGCCGCCTCGCCCAGGTTCCCGTCGGAGACGACCACGATCTCGCCGTTGTCGACGCCGCGGAGCGAGTCGGTCGCGAAGCGGAGCGCGCGGGGGAAGTCGGCGCGCGCGTCGGTCGGCTTCACCTCGTCGAGCGCGCGCTCGAGCTCCGACGTGTCGCCGCTCATCGGCCCGAGCGGCGTGACCATCGCGTCCATCTGCGCGATCAGCATCCGGTCCGAGCCGCCGAGCCCGCGGATGAGCGCCTTCACCTCGTCCTTCGCCGCGCCGAGGCGGGTCGGCGCGACGTCGGTCGCCTGCATCGACGCGCTCGCGTCGACGAGGACGACGAGGTTGCGCCCCTTGATGAGGGTCGCCGCGGCGCGCGGGTCGCCGAGCGCGACGACGAGGAGCAGGAGGAGCGCGAGCTGCAAGAGGAGCGACAGGAGCCGCTTCAACTTGGAGAAGAGGCTCGTCGCCTCCTTGTCCTTCAGGATCCGCTGCCACAGCGGCGCGAACGGGATCGCGACGGTGCGCCGCCGCAGCTTCAGGATGTAGAACGCGACGACCGCCGCGCCCGCGACGGCGAAGATCGCCGCGAGCTGCGCGAAGGGGAGGCCGGCGAGGATCACCTGAGGAACCCTCCCCGCCGGAAGATCCGCAAGATGAGCTCGTCGAACGCGACGTTCACGTCGGCGCGCACGTACGGCACCTGGCGCGTCGCGCAGAACCGGTCCACCTCGGCCAGGTACTCGCGGTACACCTCGCGGAAGCGGTCGAGCACCTTCGCGGTGACGGTCACCTCGCGCTCGTCGCCGGTCTCGCAGTCGTAGAGGAGGACGTCGCCGAACAGCTTCGGCCGCTCCTCGCTCGGGTCGACGACGTGGACGACGAACGGGTCGAACTTGTTGTAGCGGAGCACGTTGATCCCTCGCTCGAACCCGGCGGGGTCGTACAGATCGCTGATCAAGACGGCGAGGCCGCGCCGTTTGTGCTGGGCCACGAACGTCTTCATCGCGTCGCCGAGGTCGGTCGTCCCCGCCGGCTCGAGCTCGCGCAAGAAACGGAACACCTTGAAGATGCGCGCCTTGCCGCGCGTCTCCTGCATCCGATCCATCACCTTGTCGCTGGTCGACACGATCGCGACGCGATCGAGGTTCGCGAGGCCGACGTAGGCGAGCGCCGCGCAGATCTTCTTCGCGTAGCGGAGCTTCTTCGCGTCGCCGAACGCCATCGACCCCGACGCGTCGACGATGAAGTAGATGGCGAGATCCTCCTCTTCCTCGTACAGCCGGAGCAAGAGCCGCCCGAAGCGCTGGTAGACGTTCCAGTCGAGGTACCGGAAGTCGTCGCCCGGCTGGTATTCGCGGTGATCGGCGAACTCGACGCCGCTGCCGCTCTTCTTCGTGCGCCGCTCGGCGCGCATGCGCCCGGCGAAGACGCGCCGGCTCACGAGCGCGAGGTACTCGAGCTTGCGCTGGAAGTCGTCGTCGAACAGCTCGTCGTCGCCGCCGCCCCGCGACGAGCGCGACGAAGGAGCGCCCGACGCGAACGTGGCGAGCGAGCGGAGCCCGGACAGGAGGCCCATGGTCGTCGTCGGCGCGACGCCTACGCGGCGCCGGCCTTGGCCTCGGCGCGATCGTCCTTGAGGCCGGTCTTCGTCTCGGCGACCGCCTTCAAGATCGCCTCGAGCACCTGATCGGTCTTGATCCCCTCCGCCTCGCCCTCGAAGTTCAAAAGGACGCGGTGGCGGAGCGCCGGGAGCGAGACCTTCCGCACGTCGTCGACGCTCGCCGCGAACCGCCCCTCGAACAGCGCGCGGATCTTCGCCGCGAGGAGCACGGCCTGCGCGCCGCGCGGCGACGCGCCGAAGCGGACGAAGCGCTTGCACACGTCGGGCGCGTCGGGCCCGTCCGGGTGCGTCGCCTGGAGGACGCGGATCGCGTAGTCCTGGACGTGCCGCGCCACCGGCACCTGCCGGACGAGGCGCTGCATCGCGAGGATGGTCGGCCGATCGAGCACGGCGCGCTGCGCGCCGCGCGCTTCGCCGGTCGTGAGGTCCAGGATCTGGTGGAGCTCGTCGCGGTTCGGGAAGCCGACGTGGAGCTTGAAGAAGAAGCGATCGAGCTGCGCCTCCGGGAGCGGGTACGTCCCCTCCATCTCGAGCGGGTTCTGGGTCGCGAGCACGGTGAACGGCTCGTCGAGGGTGTAGGTCTGCTTGCCGACCGAGACGCGGTGCTCCTGCATCGCCTCGAGCAGCGCCGACTGGGTCTTCGGCGTCGCGCGGTTGATCTCGTCGGCGAGGACGATGTTCGCGAACACCGGCCCCTTGCGGAACTCGAACGCCTTCGCGCCGTGCGCCGCCTCGTCGATGACCGTGGTGCCGATGATGTCGGCGGGCATCAGGTCCGGCGTGAACTGGATGCGCGAGAACGAGAGGCTGAGCGTCTCCGAGAGCGTCCGCACGAGCATCGTCTTCCCGAGGCCCGGCACCCCCTCGAGCAGCGCGTGCCCCCCGCCGAGCATGCACGAGAGCACGCCGTCCACGACCTCGCGGTTACCGACGATCGTCTTCGCGATCTCCTCGCGGAGCGCGCCGATCGCGCGGCGAAACTGCTCCACCTGGGCGCGAACGTCCGCGCCGACGTCTTGAGGCTGGGTCATGAACGTTCCCTGGGGACGCGAAGGCTACTGCCCGTCGCGCGGTCGAATGAGCTGGAAGTACCGGCGCACGTAAAAACGATAGCCGCCGGGGATCTCGTCCCTGTTGAGCGCCTCTTCGGCGACGGTGTGATACTCGCGAAAGACGCGCGTGTACCCGCGCGACGCGAAGCCGCGCTCCGCGGCCCCCTGGATCACCTCGCTCCGGCTCCCGCCCTGCCCGGTGTCCTGCCCCGCGACCTGCGTGTCCTGCGTGCCCACCTTCGGGTTCGTCGCCGCGCCTTGCATCTTGTCGTCGTGCCCATGACCGAAGCCGCGCTGGTTCGGCGAGTCGCCGTGGCCGTCGCCGCCGTTGCCCTGACCACCGCCCTGGTTGCCTTGCCCGCCCTGGCCCTTCGAGAGCATCAGGATCTTCTCGCCGTTGGGACCGACGACCCACAGCTCACCTTGGCCGCCGCCCTGATTTCCCTGGCCCTGCCCGCCCTGGCCTTGCTGCCCCTGGCCCTGCTGCCCCTGGCCCTGCTGCCCCTGGCCCCGCTGCCCCTGGCCCCGCTGCCCCTGGCCCTGCTGCCCCTGGCCTTGCTGGCCGTCTTGCCCCTGCCCGTCTTGCCCCTGGCCCTGCTGCTGCTGGCCCTGGCCGTCCTGCCCCTGCCCCTGCTGCCCGCCCTGCCCCGACTGGCCGCGCGCGTGCTGCTGGAACCGGCGGAGGCGGACCATCTGCTGCTGCCCGCCCTGACCTTGCTGGCGGAGCATCTCGCGGAGCTCCTGGAGCTTCTGGCGTAGCTGCTCTTTCTCCTCCTGCGACATCTCCTGCTGGGCCATCCGGTTGATGTCCTCGGCCGACTGCTCGAGGTCCTTGCTCGAGAGCCCGAGGTCTTTCATGAGATCCTCGGCCGCCTGCGACAGCTCGCGATCGAGCCGATCGAGCTGGCGGCCCGCGGCCTTCTCCTGCTCCTCCTCGCGGTTCAACCGCTCGAGCTCGCGCTCCTTCTTCTGGAGGAGGCTCTTCTCCTGCTCGGACGCGCCGCCGTCGGGCGTCTTCTGTTTCTGCTGGAGGAGCTGCTTTTGGAGCTCCTCGCGCCGCTGGGCGAGCGACTCCTGGCGCTTCGCCTGGTCCTCGCCGGCCTTCTTGAGCGCGTCGCGCATCTTCTCGAGCTGCTGCTTGTCGATCTGCGCGCCCTGCTCGCGGAGCTTCTTCGCGAGGTCGCGGAGCGCCTTCTCGGCGTCGACGAGGTTCTTGTTGTCGAGCGCCTCGCCGGCCGGCTTCGTCAGCTCGGCCTTCTTCAGCTCTTCGCCGATCTTCTGGAGCGCCTCTTCGAGGCCCTTCGCGTCGGCCTCGCGCCCCTCGAGGAGCTTGTCCTCGAGCGACTGCATGCGCCGGAACGCCTCGGTCCGATCGAGCCGCTTCGCGGCGAGGTCCTCGATGAGCTGGTTGAACTCCTGCGTGGCCTGACGAGCCGAGTCGGTCTGCTCGTTCGCCTGCATCTCCTTCAAGAACTCGCGCATCGCGTCGAGGTCGTCGGGGGTGACGTCGACCGCGTCGATGGTCCGCGCCGAGAGGACCGGCTCGTGGCTCCGCACCTCGAGCACGCCGAGGACGACGACGGCGGCGGCGAGCCCGGCGGCGAGCGGCCAGTCGCGCGGCGCCACGAAGGGGACCGCCTTCTTGGGGTCGACCTTCGACGCGAAGCGGAGGGCGTCGTCGATCGCCGCATCCATGAACGGCGTGCGCTCCGCGTCGGGGAGCGCAGCGAACGACAGCGCGCTCGCGAGCCGATCGGCGAGGTCGTGGTGGCGGTCGAGCGCGACCGCGCCCGCGCGCAGCGGGACGGGGCGCAGGTACGCGACGACCGCGGCGACCACGACCTGGAGCGCCGCGGCGACGAGGAGCGCGCGCGCCCACCCTTCGTGGAGGATCCCGATCTTGCGGAGCGTGAGCGTCACGACGGCCACCACGAGCCCGGCCGCGAGCGCCGTCGTCCCCACGGCGAGCGACCGGCCGAGCCGGATCCGCCGCTCCGCGGCGAGCGCCGGCTGCTCGATGCTGTGAATGTCCGCGGCGCTCATCCCGGTCTCTTCAGGTCTGTCTTGACGCTCGAGCGGCTCCAAAAGTTCCTGTCCTGCCTCCGATGTTTCACTCTAGCGATTTCGCTCGGTCCGCGCTCGTCCTCGGTCCGCGCTGTCCTCGGCCCGCCGCCCCGAGCTGCGGCGGGGCCGTGCGTCAGCGAGCGAAGCACGCCCACATGAGGACGAGCGCGATCGCCGCGCCGGCGGCCGCGATCACCCACCGCGGAACGACGGGCGCTCCGGGGGAGGGGCCGTCCGAAGCGCCCCGCGGTTCGACCGCCCGCTCTTCGGGCTCGACCGCCGGCTCTTCGGGCTCGACCGGCGAGCCGGGGTCCTCCGGGGCAGGATCGGATGCCGCGGCTGGGGGCGGCGGACCGGTGTCGTCCGCGTCGACGCGCGGCGCCAGGGGCAAGGAGCGGGCGCTCTGGGGGGCGACGCGCACGACGAACGGCGGGAGGCTCGCGAGGCCGCCGTCGCTCGGCGCGTCGCCTTCGGGCTCGTCGAACGCGAGCGCCACCTCTTCGTAGCGCATCGTGTGGTGCGGCGATTTGTCGGACAGCGGCGCGGAGAACGACGCCTCGCTCCGGACCGCTCGCTCGAGCGACTCGCGCGTCTGCGTCAGGATGCGCGCGAGCTCGCCGCCGCCCTCGTCGGCGTCGACCTGGGAGCGGACGATCTCGCGGAGCTCCGCGGCGCGGATGGTCCGCGCCTCGGGGTCGACCACGAGGGCGCGGGCGATCCCGTCGAGGAGCGGCCGCGGGAGGTCGGGGCGGAGCGCGCCGAGCGCCGGTACGCGCGGGTACCGCATCGCGCGGAGCAGCTCGGTGTCGTCGCGGAACCGGGCGAACGGCGCGAGGCCGGTCGCGAGGCGCCACGCGAGGAGCGCCGCGGCGTACACGTCGGCCCGCTCCGTCACCGCGTCGCCGCGCGCCTGCTCCGGCGCCATGCAGCCGAGCGTCCCCTTGACCAGGCCGAGGCGCGTGGCCGGCGACACGCCGATCATCTTCGCCATGCCGAAATCGGTGAGCTTCACCTCGCCCGACCACGCGAGGAGCACGTTCGACGGCGACACGTCGCGGTGAACGATCGGCGCCGGCTGGTGCTGCGCGTCGGTCTGCGAGTGCGCGTACGCGAGCGCGGCGAGGACGTGGTCCACGACGTGCCAGGCGGCGCGATCGGGGAGGCGGGCCGTGTCGCTCGCGAGGAACCGGAGGAGGCGGCCGAGCGCGACCCCCTGGACGTACTCGAAGACGAGCGCGGCGATCCCCGCCTCCTCGACGAACGCGCGCACCTGGACGATCGACGGGTGGCGAAGGCGGACGCACAACGACGCCTCGCGCGCGAGCACCGCGGAGAACGCCGGGTCGTGCGCCGCCGCGTCGCTCAGCACCTTGATCGCGACGAGCTTGCCCTTTTGGCTCCGCGCGAGGAACACCTGCCCCGCGCCGCCCGTGCCGAGGCGCTCGAGGATCTCGAATCCCTGGAGGCGGCGGAGGTGCTCGTCCTTCGGGAACATCGGCGGACCCCATGATACGTTGGCCCGGTGCCGCGCGATACGCACCGCCTCCCGGACCTGCCGGCCATCACGTTGCACGTGGCGCGCGACCGGGGGGCCGAGGCCGGGCTCAGCGGCGGCTTCTTGAACCTGCGCCGCCTCGAGCTGGTCGCGACGTACCCGAGCGGTATCGCGAGCGCCCCGTTCAAGTACGACGTCGCGACGCGCGCGTCGCTCGACGCGGTCGTGATGCTCGCGCACTACCGAGACGACGAGGGCGAGGTGGTGGTCTATCTCCGGTCGGCCATCCGCCCGCCCGTCGCGCTCCGCGAGATCGAGCCGTTCGACGACGGCAGGCTGTGGGAGGCGCCCGCCGGGCTGATCGACCCGGGCGAGGACGCCCGCACGGCGGCGGCCCGCGAGCTCGACGAGGAGCTCGGCGTGAAGGTCGATCCGAGCGCGCTCCAGGACCTCGGGCCGTGGTCCTACCCCACCCCCGGCGTCATCGGCGAACGCCACGTCTTCTTCCACGTCGAGGTCGATCCGCGCGCCCTCCGCGAGCCCGCGGGCGACGGTCCGCTCGAGCGCGAGGCGTCCGTCTGCGCGATCCGCCTCCGCGACGCGCTCGAGCGGGCGCGCCTCGGCGAGCTCCGCGACGCGAAGACGGAGCTCGCGCTCCGCAGGCTCGCGGAGCTCCCGTGACCCGCGTCCTCGTCCTCGTGAAGCGGACGTCGTACCGGACGTTCGTGATGGAGCAGCGCGACGCGACCATCACCGCGCTCGTCGAGAGCGGCGACCCGGCGGTGAGCCGGATGCGCAGGTCGTACGAGGCGCACGAGGCGACGCTGCGCGAGGTGGACGCGGCGCTGAAGGATCTCCACGTCGACGCCGAGATCCGCGTCGGCCCGCGCACGCCGATCGAGGAGACCTACGACCTCGTCGTCACCGTCGGCGGCGACGGGACGCTGCTCGCCGCGTCGCACCAGCTCGGCCCGCGCACGCCGCTCCTCGGGATCAACAGCGCGCCCGAGACGTCGGTCGGCTTCTTCTGCGCCGCGACGGCCCACGCCGCGCGCCGCGTCCTCGGCGAGGCGCTCGCCGGGACGATCAAGCGGACGTCGCTCGCCCGGATGCGCGTCGACTCGGGGGCGACGTGCATCCACCGCCGCGTCTTGAACGAGGTGCTCTTCTGCCACCCGGTCCCCGCGGCCACGTCGCGCTACATCCTGACGGTGACGCACCCGGGCGGCGCGGTCCAAGAAGAGGAGCAGCGCTCGAGCGGCCTCTGGATCGGCCCCGCGGCCGGCTCCACCGCCGCGCAGAGGAGCGCCGGCGGGACGATCCTCCCCCTCTCGTCGGGGGCGCTCCAGTTCGTCGTCCGCGAGCCGTACGTGCGCCTCGGCGCGACGCTCGCCCTCCCCTCCGGCGTGGTCGAGGACGGCGGGACGATCACGCTCCGCAACAAGATGCG
>Ga0207710_10001621_pt1 | contig 10992 bp, 16 predicted proteins | sample KBSS24metaG_FD_184400 | JGI IMG/M metagenome (GOLD analysis project Ga0207710, IMG submission 184400) | Switchgrass rhizosphere microbial communities from Kellogg Biological Station, Michigan, USA - KBS S2-4 metaG (SPAdes) (version 2) | ecosystem: Host-associated > Plants > Roots > Rhizosphere...
GAAGCCGGTGGCATGCCGCCAGCGCAAGCGATGATTGCGGATCTGTACGACGAGCGACACCGCTCGGGGGCGCTCGGTGTGCTGGCGTCGGGTACTTATTTCGGGTTGGTGCTGGGGCTGCTCGGTGGAGCGACGGTCGCCAGCATTTGGGGTTGGCGTGCTGCGTTCTTCGCGCTCGCGCTGCCGGGTCTACCGATTGCGTTACTGGTATGGTTGACGGGACCGCGACGCGTACGCACTCCCGGCATCGAGGCACCGCGCGGCGAAACGCTGGTGACGACAATCCGCCAGTGCTGGGCGATTCCGTCGTTCCGGTTTCTGGCGCTCGGGGTCGGGGTATTCAATATCTTCGGTTACGCCGGGGCGATCTGGATGCCGGCTTTTTTCATGCGCTCGCACGGCATGACGGTGGTCGAAGCCGGTACGTGGCTCAGCATGGGCGCGGCGGTTGGCGGTATCGCCGGCAGCATGGCGGCCGGTGTCATCGTCGATAAATTGCGCGTGCGCGATGAGCGCTGGCAACTGCGCGTGCCGGCGCTCGGCTATTTCATCTCGTTTCCGCTGTTCCTCGTGATGTTCACATTGGCAGGTGGCGCGGCGCTGACAGTCGGCGGCGTGCGCATCCCGCTGGTGGCGATGCTGTCGATGGCCACCGGCTTTCTCGGCTCGCTATGGGCCGGTCCGTCGTTTGGCGCGGCGGCGCGGTTAGTCGCGCCGGCACAGCGGGCACAGGCTACCGCGTTGCTGGTGGTTGTCATCAACATTATCGGCAGCACGCTCGGGCCACTGACGGCAGGTGTGGTCAGCGATCTGCTCACGGCACGCTTCGCGATCGAAGCGTTGCGCCTAAGCCTGCTATCGATGAGCGTGCTCACGCTGGTTGGCGGGGTGCTGTTCTGGCGCGCATCGGTTCACTACCCGCACGATCTGCAGCGTGCACGCAACATGTAAACGCGCAATCCTCGTCGTCGCGTGTCGCATGCTAGGCTTGCGCGCAAGTCATCATTACCCGCGAGCAATACATGACTGACGCAACGGATTTGATCGCCACCTGTTGGACCATCGCCGGCAATGTCGTGCCCGGCAGCGCGAATAATGTCAGCCCATTCGCGCTCGAAAAACGCATCGCCGCGGCCGCAGCGGCTGGCTACACCGGCATCGGTTTTTGGCACGGCGATCTGCAGGATTATTTACAGCGCGGCAATTTTCGCCAATTGCGCAAATTACTCGACGAACACAATCTCAAACACATCGAACTCGAATATCTCAGTGATTGGTTCGCGACCGGCGATCGCCAACGCAAGTCCGATGCGATGCGTTGGGATTTATTCAGCGCCGGCGACGCGCTCGGCGCCCGCCATATTAAAGTGGTACCGCCATTCGGTGAAAATCTGCCGCAGCAAAAGCTGATCGATGATTTCGGCCAATTGTGCGCCGAAGCCGCTACGCACGAATTAATCATCGCGCTCGAAATGATTCCGTTCTCCGATGCGAACACACTCGATGCCGCATTGGCGATTGTCGCCGGTGCCAATGCCAATAACGGCGGCCTGCTGCTCGACATCTGGCACGTGGTGCGCTCGGGCGCCGCGTTCGACGATATTCTGAAGATTCCCCCACAATATCTGCGCGCAGCAGAAATCAACGATGCCGATTTATTGATGCGTGGCAATATCGCCGAAGACAGCATGCACCACCGCAAATTATGCGGCGAAGGCCAATTCGATATTCGCGGTTTTATTGCATGCATGAAACAAGCGGGTTATGCGGGGCCATACGGCGTTGAAATTTTATCGGACGAGCTGCGACAAAAATCGCTGATCGAAGCCGCGCAGTTGAGTTTTGAGACCGCGAGTATTTATACAGCCACCACATAATTTGGCGAAGGCGGGCCTGTTATGCTTGAATCATTCCACATAACACACCACCCGCCAGTGCGTAGTCAAAACTATCCTCTCAATAACAGGGAGTTACGAACGAATGGATTTTTGCCGAAAAATTAAAAAGGCTGCCCTTTTAATAATTGTTATGAGGCCGTCGGCCTCCTTAACAGGCTGTTAGGTTTTTATGCTGAACGCACTTTGGCTCACGTTTAAATTCCTGCTATCGCTCATCTTGGTGCTAGTGGCAATTGTCATTTTCTTTGGCTCCGCCCATAAAGAAACAAATATTGCGTCGCTGCTTTTAATCTCTTCCATATTTCTTGTGCTTGCAGCTATACCTTGGCTTGCCTCAGTAGATGCTATGCGTAAAAACGGTCGAGCCGCGTGGATGCTTGGCACATTGTTCGGTATCGGTTTCGCGGCTATGGCGCGCGAAGAATTTCAGGGTTTGGCCCAGCACCCGTCAGTATGCAGCGGTCGAAGCGCCCTAATGTGCCATCTAATAAACTGGCTTTACGAGGCTGGCGGCGGAATTGCGGTTGGTACTTTTTACGCGCTAATCTCCATGGCAATATTTTTTTGTGCAATTGCGGTTTTCGTTAAACATGCCAATCAGACCTAACAATTGTATATGGACCTCTCCCGCAAGAGGGTGAGTAAAAGAATTTTCGATGTGTCTGTTGGGTAGGTTGCAATCATATATCCGGCTTTTGAAGTGAGCCCGATAGGCTCTAGCCACTCTGTAGTACGCGCAACGATGGCCACGCACAAGCTCGATCACGAAGATCATAATTGTTATCGGCTTTTATCGTCGCGGGACTTACCCATTCACACAGATCGTCTTTTTCACCACAACCACAAGAAGTTTTTTACTGATTAATGCCGTGCCTTTCTTTACGCGGGTACATAATTGCCATCGAACTGCCGCGCATGCTTCCACACGGCCCAACTGATTCGAGCCAGCTTGTTGGCGAGCGCCACGGTGGCCTTATTAAAGCCGATGCGATCGCAGACTTGAATTGCCCATTGCTGCAAGCGTGTTAATTTCTCCGGCGTTCGCGCCGCGCAGCGTTTTGCCGCCAGCAGGGCCGATCTCGCACCGTGAATCAATAGCGTTCGCACGTACACATTGCCGGCGAGACTGATTGCCCCGAGTTTTCGCCGATTGCCACTGCTGAATTCTTTGGGGTGTCATGCCCAACCAGGCCGACACCATGCGACCGCTTTTAAATCGCTCCGGCGCACCGATCGCTGCAACAAAGGCGCTTGCCGTTAATAGCCCAACACCACTGACAGCATCGATGCGATCGATGATTTCGTCTTGTTGCAAGAGCTGATGTAATTGCTGCTCGCAGGTGGCCATCCATTCACTCAAGTGCTGAATTTCAGCCAGCACGATATGCATCTGCGGCGCCAATGCTTTCAACTCAGCGCTGTCGATCGCTTCGTTGCACTGACGCAGAAAATCGTCAGTCTTTGCAGCATTATCAAAACCGTGCTCGCGCAGAATGCCGCGCAATAAATTAATGCGCTGATTGCGGTTGCTCTTCCACATCTCGCGCAGGCAGTGCAATTGTTGGATCTGCTGCTGGGCAACTGTCTTGACCGGTACCGGCGTTAAGCCTTCGGCGCGGAATGCATTCAGGATAGCTTCGCTGTCGTTGCGATCGGTCTTGTTGCGTCGGCGATACGGTTTGACATAATGTGCATGTAACAGCGCGACGCGATGACCGGCCGCTTGCGCGATTCGCCCCCAATGGTGGGCTGTTCCGCATGCTTCCATGATAATAATTGCGTTCTCTCGCGGCTCAGCTAAATAACATTGAAATTGCGTGCGATTAAGTCGCTTGCGCGAAATGATTTTATCGGATGCATTGCACTCGGCGATTTGAAAAACATTTTTAGCGAGATCAACAGCGATATGGATATTGTTCATCATGAATTCTCTCGTGCGTTATCGAAACTCGAAAATAAATTGTGGCACGAGAGAGGGCCATTACAGCACAAGCAACGGGATTGCCACACGCTGCGCGTGCGTCAACCCCTGTTGTAAGCGTTAGCAATCATGAGTGACGAAGAATTATTCAATACCCTTAAGGCAGCAAAGCGTAAGCGGTCACTTTTCGGATACAAAACATTATACGAACCAACAACGAGCAACTCAGAAGAGCAGCTTCGCAACCTTGAACTGAGTGGCGGGTATCACTTTCCCGCGGACGTTCGAGATACCTTGCTGTCACTTGGCGGGTGCGCGGTAGATGAGCTCTATATCCATCCATCCATCCATCCATCCATCCAGCAAGCAAGCAATATCTACGCCTTCGACGAAGAAACCGGGCCAATGAAGGGCTTTGTTACGTTTGCGAGCGACGTTTGTGGTAACTACTTCGCATTTGATCCAAAATCACCAACACCGGAAAAAATCTATTACTGTTCGCACGATCCATTTGGATATGCAGTCGTAGCAACGGACTTTCGTGCTTACCTCCATTCATTCGTCGGCTCTGGGTTCAATACATTATCTCTCACAGAGAAATTGGAACTTCATGAGTGCTAACAACCGCGTCAAATATGTTCGCTTCGCTCACGCGACTGCTTGGGAGCTACGCTCCTTCGCAGCGCTTTACGCGGAGCGTTAGGTTTTAAAATGGACTGGACCGCTGTAGCTGCAGAGATTCCTAAAGCAATTCCTGTCATCGTTGGTGGCCTTTTGGCGATCGCTGGCGGTACAGCAGGTCAGTCTCTCTCATTTTTTATCTGAGCGCCGCGAGAACAAAAAAATTGTAAGGGAAAAGGCGGAAGAGCTGATGGCCACGCTTTATGAACACAGAGACTGGATAGCTCGTGAGAACAGCCGTCTCGTCTTCGGCTCAGACTTACCTGAGTTACCATCGCCTCTCGACAAGGCATATGCAATACAACAGCTCTATTTTCCGGAGCTTGCTAGCTCTCTCGGCGAAATAACAGCCTCGCTTAAACCCATGACCACTTACTTTTACAAACATGCAAAAGCACGCATCGCAGATAAGGCAGCGTGGATTAAAGTATTGGACACTAAAGAATTCCCGCCACTATACGATGCATATTTGAAGGCCTTCCACACAGCTATAAATGACTTGGTCCGTATAGCTCGGGTGCAAATTGAAACCTAACAAGCGACTGTGATCCCAACGCAAGACCTGCTGCATAAATAATTACATCATTCGCCACTCCAAATTATCGCGAACCATAGCGTTCAGAATGGTCACCATTTTGCGCATGAATGCTGTGATGGCGACTTTTTTGTGTTTGCCTTGGGCAACTAGCCGGGTGTAAAAACTTTTCATCACGGGGTTGTGCTGAATGCCGCACAGCATGGCCATGTAGAGCACCGTGCGTATCGGCGCCCGACCGCCGCAAATGCGACGTTTGCCTTTCAGATTTCCGCTGTCGCGATTGAATGGCGCCAGGCCACATAGCGCAGCGATTTGCCGATGCGTCAGCTGACCAAGCTCAGGCAATTCGCCAACCAGGGTATAGGCGACGCCATCGCCGATGCCTGGCACGGAGCTGAGAATTTCGTAGGTACGCATCCATTCGCTAATTGATGCCATAGCCTTTTCCAGTTTCAAATTGATCTGCGCAATTTCCTTGTCGCAGATTTTCACCAAGCGGGTATGTGAAGCTTGTAATGCCTTGACGGCTTTGTGCTGCCGATTCAACTCCTGCGTGCGCAGCTCATTGAGCTGACGTTTACTTGCTAGTAAATCACGGACGTCTCGCACATTTTTGCTGGGAATTGGACGTGGCTGCGGCTGCATGACAGCGCCGAACTGAGCAATCAAATGCGAATCCAGCTTGTCAGTTTTGGCGAGAACGCCTTGGGCTTTGGCAAATTGGCGTACTTGCATCGGCTGCGCGACAACCAATGGCATTTCTTTTTCCGCGCAGGCTTCGACCAACAGGCGCTCGTAACCACCAGTTGCTTCCACAACAATGCGAGCCAATTTATAGCGATTAAGTGTGGTCAACAAACGTCGAACTTCTTGCTCTGTATTGGCCACCCGCCAATGCAGATCAAGCTCATAGATAAACACATCGAGATTGGATTTTCCGACATCGATGCCGACATTGCGCATATTGTTTTGACTGTAGTTTTTGGCGATTGTGTTCATGGCTCACCCTTGCTACATTCGAGCTCGAGGCTCTTTCGACTGTCCGAGTTAAATGTGAAATCAGCGAAGCGCCCAGGCTTGTTAACGGGCTGGACGAGTCCGCGCCTTCGCAGCATCGGGCTGCTTCGCTGAAACCTGTTGCAGCAGGTTGGGCCTCACCATATCGCTTTTTTCGGAGACAGGGATGACACGAAATTCATCATACAAGGCGCTCAAGTTCGTTTCGGCCCTTTGGGCCTCCACTGGACAGTCAAAGCTGCGCTTTGACTGCCACTTAGCACGGCGTTATGTGCAAGGAAAATTATTCGCATGTCGTGGATTTTGATACTGGCTTTAATTGTTGCGACCTTAATTATTTTTGCCGCGTTAAAAGGCAAGCAAAACTCCGGCGGCCCAGTTGGTTTTCCATATCAGCTCGAAGAAACGCTTTTTTCCATCGCTGAGCGCTCGTTTCTAGGTGTACTGGATCAAGCTGTTGGGCCGGAGCATCGAGTTTTTGGCAAGGTGCGAGTGGCAGATATAGCCAAGGTTAAATCTGGCCTTAGCAATTCTGCGCGTCAAGGTGCGCTCAACCGAATAGCAGCAAAGCACTTTGATTTCGTGGTTTGTCGCGCAAGTGACCTCACGGTCCTCTGTGCTGTGGAGCTTAACGACAAGTCCCATTCGACGAAGCGTGCCAAGGCGCGTGACCAGCTTATAGAAAACGTGTGCAAAGCAATTAATTTGCCGCTGTTACAGGTCGCTGCTAAAGCAGCATATTCACATCAAGATATCCGTAACCAATTTCATGCATCCATTGGCTCGGCAGTGTCAGGTGAATCCATTGGCACATAACCATGCGCAGCATTCGCAGCCTGCGGCTGCTGGGACAACCAAAAGCTGCGCTTTTGTCTGCCCCTGTGCGCGTCGTTATATGTTTTGGGATAGACCAGCATGAACTCCAAAAATTTAAAAGATGAAGTCCAAATCGCTTATGACATGTATGAGCATGTTTACTCTAATCTAAACAATACCAAAAATAGCGCGAGTAATGAGCACAGCCTAGGAAGCCCAAATCGGGTAGAACATGATTTTTCGGAGCGTGAGAAAGAGCATTTAGCTTTGTTGAGGGCAAAGCTAACTTTGGCAATTGCAAACCGAAATAATGAAACACTTCTTGAGTCATCTAAAAGCAGTGAAAGTTTAGGTCGTAAAGTATTTTGGTTAAATATCGTCGTTGCCTTTCTAACAGCCGTTATGGCTTTCTCAGCGGCATTTGAGGCTTATTTAAAGTGCAAGAACATATAAAAAGTAATATACGGACCGCAGGGCCCCTTCTATTACACTGTTAGCGTCATGTCGAGAGCAACTATGTATTTTTTAGAAAGAGGTAGCCCTCCTTCACAAGAAGAGCTGGATCTTGCAAGCTCAGTCGCCACCGTATCCTTTATTGTCGCGGCAGCAACTATCGCACTCGTTGTAGTTTATTCGGGATACCTGATGTCTCGCACCAAGCTGCCCGGGCGTATTGAAATCTTTTTTGGGGCCGCTTCGTTTGCAATATTCTTTATGTGGACCCAGTTTATGGGTGGTTATCTAGAAGCCACGCTCGGCCCTCTTGGAACACTACTCAATGTAATTCTCTGGTCTTTGTCCTGTGCATTTTTTATGTTTGGTCATTTTCGTGCGCTCAGAAAACTTAAAACATTGGAGCGCTAACAAAAACAAGGCGGACGGCTTACAGCCGCCGCTTTTGTGAGCGTTAGGCATCTTCAAATGCATCGAATCACCACACTGCTCATCGCTCTGATCTTCCCGTTGTCGGCATTGGCTGGTGCGTGGGGCGAAGGAAACTTCGAGAATGACGATGCCCTCGACTGGATTGGTCAATGCACCCAAAGCACTGGAGCCAAGGTGGTTTCAGCAACCCTCACTGCGGCGCTCAAGGCGCAATACATTGAAGCGCCAGAGGGATCAGCGGCAGTCGCGGCGGCAGAAGTTGTCGCCGCGGCACGAGGGAAGCCAAACCCAGATCTTCCAAAGGAGCTTCGTTCCTGGCTTGAACGTCAGCCGAAGACCGAGCTGGCTGCGCTATCGTCTTTAGCAAAGCAAGTTCTCAGGAAAGTACGTGATCCGAAGGCCTCAGAGTTGAGGCAGCTATGGTCGGAAGGCAAGAGCAATCGCTGGGAGTCTCGCATCGCAGAACTGGAGGCACGAATTGGCGGCTGAGCACTTTGGCCCACAGATGCCTAACCCTTCCTTCAAGCGGACCCGCCTACGGCGGTCCGCTTAAGTCAAACGTTATGAGCTAAAGCATGACGTACGATGAATTCAATGATTTTTGCCGTGCGCTCCCAGCAACTTCGTACGTAGTGCAATGGGGAGGCTCGCATGTCTGGAAGGTTGGCGGAAAGGTATTTGCAATAGGAGGTTGGAGCGAGGCAAATGGACCTGCATACTCATTCAAGGTGTCAGAGAACAATTTTTATTTTCTGGAGAACAAAGCAGGTTATCGGCCAGCGCCTTACCTCGCATCGCGCGGCATGAAATGGATTCAGCAGTACAACAAAGCTGCATCGGAAGACGAGGTGCTCAAACATTATTTAGAAGAGTCACACCGAATTGTTTCGTTAGGCTTATCCAAAAAGAAGCAAAAGGAGCTTGGCTTAAATTCAGGTTAGCATGGAGCAGAAAATGGAATTGGGTTGGCTAAAAACAATTACAAGCAACGAGATTGCCTCACGCTGCGCGCGTGTCAGCCGCTGTTGTAGGCGCTTTGGCCTTACAAGGAATCCATGAAGCACATTTTAACTATATTAATAACGATCTTCTCATTGATCTGTCGAGCCGAAACTGGTGGATGGGTTAGTCGTGATGGAAAGCCAGCGCTAGATACTGATGCAATGAAGAGTATAAATGGATTTGGCGGATGGCTAGTTGTAACGCCGGATAAAGATTGGGAGAAAAAATGGAATACCTCTCCAGAAACCGTCCCACATTTCACAGAAGCCAAAAAAGTCTCTTACGGTGAGCAGCTGACGATCCTCACCTTTTTCATCAATCCAAAAACTACCTCGTTAGGCACTATTGATATTCAGTGTGATATTAAGATAGTGAGACCCGATGGTAGTGTGTCGTCTGATGTCAAAGGAGTCGATTGTGGCAGCGGAATACTTAGAGGAGATCCTAAAAATATTAGGCTCACTTATGCAATTATTAAGTACAGTGGAGATGCAGGTGATCCCCCTGGAGAGTGGACGGTGAATGTAGTTCTTACTGACAGAATCCGAGGAACCGCAATTTCTTTGAAAACCAGTTTTAATTTATTAGAGTCAAGGGCTAACAAAATAACAAGCAACGAACGGAACGCAAACGCGGCTCTTGGCCTGATTTCGGTAGGCGGGAACATCATCTAGATATAGTTCTGGCATCGACCTAAACGGATCGGCACTATTCTCTCTGGTCTTGTTCATGTCATTGGCAGTTGTATATATTTTGATTTGCTAGCTATCGAAAGTAGGTAACGGACGCAAAAGCCTCGCGCCTGTTTTGGACGTCATACGCGTTCACAGCAAATTACCCGATCAGCTCACCGCCCAAGCGAAAAAAATAATTTACGTGTATGTCGAAATTGCCATGTCCCATTCGTCTAATTGAAGCCAACGTAGAAAATTCTAGCCTTCAAACGAACTGGAGAAAGCATCATGACAAAAATGATTTTCATAAGCCTGCCGGTCGCCGACCTCGACGTGTCGATGACTTTCTATAAGGCCATCGGCTTTGTGAACAACCCGGATTTTACGGACGATACGGCTGCGTGCATGGTATGGAGCGAGGCAATAAACGTCATGCTGCTCACCCACGCCAAATGGCGTACATTTACGAGCCGCCCAATCCCGCCATCAACCTCGAGCGAAGTGGCGCTTAATGTGTCTTGCGACAGCCGCGAATTGGTCGATGCGATGAACGACGCAGCCGCTGCAAACGGCGGCACAGCCGATATCAATCCGGTTCAGGATCACGGCTTTATGTACGGCCGCGACATGGCGGATCCCGATGGCCACATTTGGGGTGCAATGTGGATGGACCCGGCAGCGATGCTTTCGGGTGACCAAAAGAAATAAAGGTGACGGCACGTCGCCATCGATACCGATGATTCAAACGTTGAATCAAATAGTTTCGTTTAAATAGTCAAAATACCGCGGTGGATTTTCTACGGCCGCGTCATTTGTTATGGAGTGAACGCATGTTCGTAGTGATCTTCAGAGCTAAAGCACGAAATCTCGATGCGGAATATTCCAAAGTCGCAGCGCGCTTGCGTGATTTAGCGCTGAACGAATTTGGCTGTTTGGAATTTCATTCGGTAATGGAGGGCCAAAATGAAGTTGCGCTTTCCTATTGGGCCAATGAAGAAAATATCCGTGCATGGAAATTACATCCGGAACATATCGCGGCGCAATCGCGCGGAAAGGAAGTATGGTACGAGTCCTACTCTGTGCAAATTGCCACTATCACACGCGAGTACGGCGGGGACGTAACGAGCACCGGTCGCCAATAAACGTATTCTCTAGAGGGATCGGCGCGGTGGGGGCAACCATATGCTCGGCATCGTTATCTTCGGTGAATCGGCCAACCCGACGCGGCTCCGATGTATTGCGCTTATCGTGGTGGAAAAAAGCGGCCCTAGCCAGGGCCGCAAAGATTGGCGCAACGTTTAAGTGGCTGTTTAATTGTATCGATACGTGGCATCCAAGCCCCAGCTACGCGGCTCGTTATAGACCGAGCCGGCAAATCCCAGCGGCTCGCCGAACGAACCGATACCGTAGCTGCGATATTCCTTGTCCAAAAGATTTTTTCCCCAGAGCGAAAATTCAAGATTGCCTTTGTCTTTGCCGATTTCTATCTGCGATAACGTCACCCGCCCATTGACCAGCGTAAATGCATCCGACTCGGTATATTTATCGAACGCGGTATCG
>Ga0207710_10001624_pt1 | contig 10982 bp, 9 predicted proteins | sample KBSS24metaG_FD_184400 | JGI IMG/M metagenome (GOLD analysis project Ga0207710, IMG submission 184400) | Switchgrass rhizosphere microbial communities from Kellogg Biological Station, Michigan, USA - KBS S2-4 metaG (SPAdes) (version 2) | ecosystem: Host-associated > Plants > Roots > Rhizosphere >...
CTATCTCGGGAAGGCGCGGCCCTGGCACGTGGGAATCGTGTTTGACGAGGACGCCCGCATGGCCAATGCCCTGATCAAGGGGCTCGCTGCCGACCCCGGGTTCATGGTCGGCGTCAACGAACCATATTCCCCCGCCGACCTTGTCTATTACAGCGTCAGCCGCCACGCCCCCACGCATCGGCTGCCGGCAGCCATGATCGAGATTCGCAACAATGAAATCGGCGACGAGGCCGGGCAAAAGATATGGGCGGATCGGCTAGCGGAGATACTCCTCGCCGCCACTCCCGGCCTGCTCGGGGCTCAACAAGCTGTGGTGCGATCCTTGCAAGTGGAATAGGATCTTCTCGGGCTTATGGGGGGTTGGAAAATGGCTGAGACACGACACGAAGGCGGGGTTTCCTATCACATCCCAGGCAAGGACTATTTCGAGCAACGCGAGCTGAGGCGCCATGCCGGAGTGTTCGCGCTTTGGGCTCTAGGGGTCGGCGCGGTCATCTCGGGGGATTTCTCGGGCTGGAACCTCGGCTTCGCCGTGGGTGGCTGGGGCGGCATGTTCATCGCCACGGTCATCATCACCATCATGTATCTCGGTCTCACTTATTCCATCGCCGAGATGGCCCCGGCCCTGCCGCATACCGGCGGCGCCTATTCGTTTGCCCGAACGGCGTGGGGCCCATGGGGCGGCTTCATCACAGGCGTGGCCGAGAATATCGAGTATGTGCTGACACCGGCCGTGATCGTCTTCTTCATCGGGTCCTACCTGACCGGGATTTTCGAAACGCCCGCAGCGTTTCAGCCGGTATGGTGGATCCTCGGCTATATCGTGTTCGTGGGGCTTAACGCGCGGGGCGTGGAGCTGTCCTTCACGGTCACCGTGATCGTGACGCTGCTTGCGATCGCCATTCTCATTGTCTTCTTTGTCAGCGCGATTCCGTTCCTCGATTTCGGCAAATACGCGATGAATATCGGCGCCGATCCAGCGACCGGCGCGGCGGTCGAGCTGCCCGACGGGCATGGTCCCTTCCTGCCGTTCGGGATACACGGCGTCCTCGCTGCGCTGCCTTTCGCGGTCTGGCTCTATCTTGCCATCGAGCAAATCCCGCTGGCGTCCGAAGAATCGGCTGATCCCAAGCGGGATATGCCGAAGGGCATCATGCTCGGCATGTTTACTCTGATTGCCCTCGGCTTCCTGGTTCTCGTCATCAACCCGGCGATTCCGATCACACGCGAGGTGACGGACGCCGCGGGCACCGCGACGACCGTTCATGGCGCCTTCGCGCTCGGTACCTCGGGAGAGCCGATCCTCGACGGCTTCCGCGCGATCTTCGGGTCGAATTGGGCAAAGGCGCTGGCGCTGATCGCCGTCGCCGGACTGGTAGCGAGCTTCCATGCGATCATCTTCGCCTATGGACGCCAGATCTACTCGCTGTCGCGGGCTGGCTACTTCCCGCATTTCCTTTCGGTCACCCATGGCACATACAAGACGCCGAACTTGGCGCTGATTACGGGTGGCGTGGTCGGCCTCGCGGTTATGTTGATCGTATGGTTCACCATGGGAGGCGAGGCAGCCGGCTCGTTCATCGGCGGTGTGCTCCTCAACATGGCAGTGTTTGGTGCCATGTTCTCGTATCTCCTTCAGGGGCTCACCTTCATCAAGCTTCGAAAGAGCTTCCCCAACATCGAGCGGCCCTATCGCAGCCCATTCGGCATCTTCGGGGCTGCGCTCACGGTGATTATCGCGTTCGTAACCATCGGCTTCCAGCTCGCCGATCCGGTATATCGCACCGGCGTGATCGGGGTCGCGATCTGGTATGCTCTTGCAATCCTTTATTTCGCGGCTTATGGGCGGAAAACGCTGGTCTTCTCGCCAGAGGAAGAATTCGCGGTGAAGCACCGCGAAGGCGCGGTCAAGGTCTAGCCGCGCAAGCTGTACCGTTTCCAAAAACCGGCTCGCTCAACGAGTGAGCCGGTCCCTCCCTTCACAACAGGGTCGTCGCATATGGCTGGCTTGTTGACGTTGCAAGAGTTGGAGAAAGAAGCGGCCGCTGGCGGGATCGACACGGTGGTGGCCTGCTTTCCCGACATGCAAGGGCGCCTCGTCGGCAAACGCTTCCACGCTGCTTACTTTCTCGAAGGAGCGCATGAGGAAACCCACGGCTGCGACTATCTGCTCGCCAACGATATCGATATGGAGCCGGTGCCGGGATATGCGGCGGCGAATTGGGAGAAGGGCTACGGCGATTTCGTCATGAAGCCCGATCTCGCCACGCTCAGGCGCATTCCGTGGCTGCCGGCGACCGCGCTCGTTCTGTGCGATATCGTGGACCACCACCATCACGAGCCGGTGCCGCACAGCCCGCGCGCGATGCTGCGCAAGCAGATGGAACGGCTGAACGCGCTGGGGATGGCCTCATTCTTCGCCTCAGAGCTTGAGTTCTACCTGTTCGACGAGACCTATGAGACCGCGCAGGCGAAGGCCTGGAACAACCTCAAGACCACCGGCAACTACATTCAGGACTACCACGTCTTCCAGACGACCAAGGAAGAAGCGGTGATGCGGGCAATCCGCAACGGACTCCAAGGCGCCGGCATACCCGTCGAGAACTCGAAAGGCGAATGGGGACCCGGCCAGGAGGAGATCAACATCCGCTACGCCGATCCGCTCACCATGGCCGACCGGCACGTAATCCTCAAGAACGGCTGCAAGGAGATCGCCCACTCGCTCGGCCAGGCCGTGACCTTCATGGCGAAATGGCGTTACGACCTTGCGGGCTCGTCGAGCCACATCCACGCCTCCGTCTGGGACGCTTCCGGCAAGAATCCGCTGTTCTTCGATGCTAGCGGCGACCATGGCATGTCGGACTTGATGCGCCGGTTTGTGGCTGGCCAACTCGCATATGCCCGCGAGATCACCTGGTTCCTGGCGCCCTATGTGAATTCGTACAAGCGCTTCCAGGCCGGCACCTTCGCGCCGACCAAGGCCATCTGGTCGCTCGATAACCGCACCGCGGGCTTCCGGCTGTGCGGGGCCGACACCAAAGCCATTCGCATCGAGTGCCGCATTGGCGGCGCCGATCTCAATCCCTATCTCGCCTTCTCCGCGCTAATCGCTGCCGGGCTTGCCGGCGTGGAGCAGGAGCTCGAGCTCGAAAAGCCCTATGCCGGTGACGCCTATCAAGGCAAATCACTGCGCGAAGTGCCCAAGACGCTGCGCGAGGCGACCGATTTGATGCGGGATTCCACCATGCTGCGAGAGGCCTTCGGCGACGAAGTCATTGATCACTATGTCCACACCGCCGCGTGGGAGCAGTTCGAGTATGACCGCCGCGTCACCGACTGGGAGCTGAAGCGTGGCTTCGAGCGGTATTGAGTCCTGATATCCATGTCCGAAATCCAGAAAATCATCTCTCCTATTGATGGCTCGGTTTATGCCGAGCGCGCCGCTGCGCGCGCCGGTGATATCGACGCCGCAATCAGCGCCGCTCGCACGGCGTTGCCTGAGTGGAAGACCGTCCCCATCGCTGAGCGCAAGCGTTACATCCTCGCCTTCCTCGACGCACTGCTCGCCATGAACGACGACATCGCGGTCGAGCTCGCTTGGCAGATGGGGAGACCCGTTCGCTATGGCGGCGAGAAGGGCAGCGTCGAGGAGCGCACGCGAGCCATGGTGGCGCTCGCCGAGGAGGTGCTTCGCCCCTATTACCCGCCGGAGAAGCCTGGCTTCCGCCGCTACATTGCGCGCGAGCCGCTCGGCGTCGTGCTGGTGATCGCGCCGTGGAACTATCCTTATCTCACGGCAATCAACACCATCGTACCGGGACTTCTTGCCGGGAATGCCATTATCCTGAAGCATGCCACGCAGACCCTGCTGGTCGGCGAGCGCTTCGCCGAAGCTTTCCGCCGGGCGGGATTGCCGAAGGGCCTGTTCCACAATCTCGTCCTTTCGCACGAGCAGACCGAGAAGCTCATCGCGTCAGGCCGCATCGACCACGTCAACTTCACCGGCTCAGTGCCTGGCGGTCGCGCCGTTGAGCGTGCCGTGAGTGGCACCTTCGCCTCGATCGGATTGGAGCTCGGCGGCAAGGATCCTGCCTATGTCAGGGCCGACGCCAAACTCGATCACGCCGTGGAGAATCTGGTCGACGGCTCGTTCTACAATTCGGGCCAATCCTGTTGTGGGATCGAGCGCATCTATGTCGATGCCAAGATCTACGACGACTTCGTCGATGGCTTCGCCGAGCTCACCCGTAAATACGTGGTCGGCAATCCGCTCGATCAGGCGACTACCCTTGGGCCTTTGGTGCGTGGCTCTTCGGCCGACATCGTGCGCGGGCAGATCGAGGAGGCGAAACGCAAGGGCGCCAAGGCGCTAATCAACATGAAGGTCGAAGGCGATCGGCCAGGCTCGCCTTATCTCGCGCCGGAGATGCTGACCGATGTCAATCACCAGATGGAAGTGATGCGGGAGGAGAGCTTCGGCCCTGTGGTCGGCATCATGAAAGTTCGCGATGATGACGAGGCAGTGACGCTAATGAATGACAGCCCCTATGGCCTCACCGCCTCGATCTGGACGCGCGACACGGATCGCGCTGCCGAGCTCGGCGCGCGCATCGAGACTGGCACGGTCTACATGAACCGCTGCGACTATCTCGACCCTTATCTCGTATGGACTGGTGTCAAGGACACCGGCCGCGGCGCAGCGCTGTCGAAATATGGCTTCGATGCGCTGACCCAGCCGAAGAGCTTTCACCTCCGCGACGTCTGATCGCGACCATCCCGGAGCACGACATGAGCGTACCCACCGCCAATTGGAGCTATCCGACCGCTGTCCGCTTCGGCGCAGGCCGCATCAAGGAGCTTGCGGATGCCTGCCGCGCCGTCGCGATCACACGCCCCTTGCTCGTCACCGATGCGGGCGTTGCCAAGCTGCCCATGACGGCAGCGGCGATGGACCTTCTTAAGCAGTCGGGACTTCCTGTGGCGGTGTTTTCCGATGTTCAGTCGAATCCGGTTGAATCGAGTGTCGAGGCGGGGATTGCCGCCTTCCGTACAGGCAACCACGACGGGGTGATTGCGTTCGGCGGCGGCTCGGGCCTCGATACCGGCAAGGTCATTGCCTTTATGGCCGGGCAGACTCGGCCGTTATGGGATTTCGAGGATGTCGGCGACTGGTGGACGCGCGCCGACCCCGACAAAATCGCGCCGATCGTTGCCGTGCCTACGACGGCCGGGACCGGCTCCGAGGTCGGTCGCGCCGGCGTCATCACGCAGGAATCCACGCATACCAAGAAGGTGATCTTTCATCCGAAGATGATGCCGCGCGTCGTGATCTCCGATCCCGAACTAACCGCCGGCATGCCGCCCTCGATCACCATGGGCACCGGAATGGACGCGCTTGCGCACTGCCTCGAGGCCTATTGCGCGCCGAACTACCATCCGATGGCCGAAGGCATCGCGGTGGAGGGTATGCGGCTCATCTTTGCCAACCTGCCAAAGGCGGTGGCGAACGGCGGCGACCTCGAAGCGCGCGCGCATATGATGAGCGCGGCGGCAATGGGGGCCGCGGCCTTCCAGAAGGGCCTCGGCGCGATCCACGCCCTGTCTCATCCGGTGGGCGCGCTCTACAACACCCATCACGGCACGACCAATGGCGTGTTCATGCCGTATGTGCTCGTTTTCAACCGCGCGGCGATCGAGCCCAAGATTGCGCGGCTCGCAGGTTTCCTCGGCATCGAGGGTGGTCTCGACGGATTCCTCGAGGCGGTGCTCGACCTGCGCAAGCAGACTGGAGTGCCGCACGACCTTGGCGGGCTCGGCGTGGACGGCAGCAAGGTAGAGACGATGGTCGAAATGTCTCTTGTCGATCCCACTGCTGGCGGTAATCCAGTCCCCCTTACTAAAGAGGGAAGCCGGAGGATCTTTGAAGCGGCGCTGGCGGGCGACGTCGCAGCGGCCGCCTAAGCCGCCAACTGGATTTTGGCTGGGGACCTGAAAGTAGGTACGGGCAAATCGCAGAGTCCGCCGCCGAGAAACAGGTGATGCCAAAGCTGGGTGGCCATGACGCCGGTGAGCCCGAGGCTCTTGAACGTGCCCAACTTCTCGCCGCGCCCGAACACCTCATAGTCCTTGCGCACCGTGGCCACATCGAAATAGCCGGTCTTTGCCAGCGCCTCCTCGCTCATTAATTCCCGGACGAAGGCCGGCGGGCTCGTGAAGAAGCTCTCGGCGAGCGGGAGACGAAACATCGATTTGCGACGCGCCGCTATTTCGGGTGGAAGCATGCGGGCCGCCGCTTGGCGCAAGAGATATTTCTCCTTCGTCCCGCGCCTAAGCTTCCATCTCGGGTGCAGCCTTGCAGCGAAGGCGATCACCTCCTCGTCGAGGAATGGGTAGCGCGCTTCCACGCTGTTCGCCATGGCGACGCGATCGCCCTTATGGCTCAGCAGCATACCTGCAAGCAGGACCTTGTAGCCAAAATAAAGCGAGCGGTTCAGCGGATGCCAGCGGCGCATCCGCTTTGGATCAAAGTGAAGATCCACATAAGCGACGAACGGTCCGAGCTGGTCGCGGAAGTCGGCGTTGAGTAGCGGTGCCGGGAGCCTGCCACGAAATTGTAGAGGATCGACTGAGCATGCGGCCCGCCGATCATGTCGTCGATGCGCCGCATTTCGGAGAGATGGACGTGCGGTGTCGTGGCCTTGCGCACGGCGCGGCTCAGGACCGTGCTCAGATGGAAAGATCCCACGTCGAACATCCGGCCAAGCTCTCGCCACTTGAACCAGAGATAGCCGGCGAAAGCCTCATCGGCTCCTTCGCCGGTGATCACGACCTTGTTGCCCTGCTTATGAACCTCGCGCGACAGCGAAAGGAGCGCGGCACAAGAGGTGTCGAGCACGGGGCTCTCGGCGGCCTCGATCAATTTCGCATAATTTGCGGCGATCACCCCGGCGCTTGCGTCGAGGATGGTTTGACTACTGCCGATCTGATGAGCTGTCGCTGCGGCTCCTTGGGTCTCGTCAAAGACCGATTGCGGCGCGCTGACGGTGAAGCTCGGAACCGGTGCTCCTCGGATGGAGGATGCCATGGCGAGGATGTAGGCAGAATCCACCCCGCCGCTGAGATAGCTCACCACCGGCACATCGGCGCGCAGCCTGATCTCGACAGCACGACGAAAGGTCGCCTCGAACTCCTCGATAAGTGTCGCAGCGTCGGAATCGTGCTCCTGGCCCCAATCCGGAAAATCGAGATCCCAATAACAGCGCTCGTCGATCGACGCGGGCGCGCCATCACTGCGGAAGGTGATGCGCAAGTAATGACCAGGCGCGACCGATTGGATGCCTGCGAACATCGTCCGGCGCGTGCCCATGGCGAAGAAGGTGAAGATATGATCGAGGCCTCGCGGATCGAGAGCAGGGGCCACGGCGTGTGAAGCAAGCAGCGCCTTGATTTCCGATCCGAAATAAAGCCAGTCGCCCTGCCTCGACCAATGCAAGGGGCATATGCCGACGCGGTCGCGCGCGAGCAGCACCTTGCGTTGCTGGATATCAACCAGCACGAAGGCAAACTGGCCCTTCAGATGATGAAACAGATCCTCGCCGTGCTCCTCATAGAGATGGATGATGATCTCGGTGTCGGAGCACGTGCGGAACACATGGCCTTTAGCCTTGAGACGTGCCTTTAGTTCGGGATAGTCGAAGAATTCACCATTGCCGATCACACCGACCGTGCCTGTCTCATTGTAGATCGGCTGACGACCGTTGGTCACGCCGACGATTGCCAACCGCCGATTGCCCATGCCGAAGCCGGGCGCGAACATGAACCCATCATCGTCAGGGCCGCGATGACGCAGGGCTGACGCCATGTGGCGCACCACGAGGTTATCGGGCTCACGGCTGCCCGTTAGATCGATCGCGCCCGCTATCCCGCACATGTTGTCTGCCCGTTTTTGTGGATGAGATCAGCTCCGCAATATCGCACGAAGCTGGTCGCGATATGTTCAGACCATGGCAGAGCTTCAACAGAATCTTCAATGCCAAATATCCCCTTGCGTGCTAAACATAGCTGAGGCGGCTTTAACTTAGGGGTGTTCAAATGAGATGGGTAGCATTCCTCTGTTTCCTTTCCTTCAGCACCTCGGCATTGGCACTTGAAGACTGCAATGCGAAGTTTCCAAAAATGAGCCAATTAGAAGAGCGACTAAAATGCTTTCAATCGAACAATAACGATCTCCAAAGCCAGATAGACGCCATAAAACCGCAAAATGGAGGGTCGAGCGCCAAACAGGCAATCGCCAAACCCGAGGCTAAGCCTAGTAAAGCTTACGGGAACGCACCGCAGCCGTTAACCCGCGCGGACTGCAAGAAGGCCGGTCTGCAATGGAACAACAATGCCAATGTATGCGGCGGCAAACAGGCAACTGCTAAATCGGTGGCGAAGCCAAGCAAATTTCACGCGATTGCAGCGCAGCCTTTAACCCGCGCGGACTGCAAGAAAGCGGGTCTGCAATGGAATAACAACGCCAACGTGTGCGGCCGGTAGACGATAGCTGGCGGAGAGGGTAGGATTCGAACCCACGGTACGGTTACCCGTACAACGGTTTTCGAGTTCTAAGATTCTCGTGCTGCCCTGTGCCGTTCTGTAGCTAACCGTGCGGCTTGGCTTGGCATTTTGACCACGATCATCTCGTCCTGTGATGTGCCGTACCGCTTCGTGATGCGCAGTTGGTTTGCAATTTGGTTTGCAAAGCTCCTCACTGGCCGATTTCCGCTTTCGACGCCAAACCGTACCAAATCAACAGGAGCCTGTTGCGTCTGCTTTTGACCCATAGCCGACAAAAGAAGACAAATTGCCTGCGAGAGGTCCAATTTGGCAAATTGCTAAATGGGTTGGGAAGCCAATTCAATGGTTCGCAAACTCACTCTCATTTGTGCCGTAGCGGTCGCCTTATTGATCCCTATACAAGCGTTCGCAAAGCACGGCGGTGGATCGGGAGGACGACACGTTGGCCTCGGATGGCACAGCGGTCCGACCTGGGGCGGATGGCACTTCGGTCCGGGATGGGGCGGCCCCAAATGGGGTGACCCCGGTTGGCATGGCGGTCCCAGGTGGGGTGGGTACTGGTGGGGTGGGCGCTGGTGGGGAGGTTATGGGATAGGTCCTTGTTGGGCATTTACCCCGGTTGGCTGGGTTTGGAATTGCCAGTAAGAGCAGCCACCGGGGTAAACCGCATGTGCAGCGCAGAGACCAAACGCTGCAAGAATGACGCTTTTCGGAGGAGTCATGGACTGCAATTTGAGATGGCCTGGCTTGCTAGGTGCTCTTCTAACGATACTTTGCCTCTCAACCCAATTGGTCATCGCCGAAGACGTAGAAAGCCCTAAGGATGACATCGCAGCGCAAATTCGCGCTCAGGGGTACGCCTGCGACCAACCGCAAAGCGTCACGAGGGATGCCCAAGCCTCAAAACCAGATGAGGAAGTGTGGCTGTTGCGCTGCGAGGGCGCGAGCTACCGCGTTCGCCTTATACCTGACATGGCGGCGCGGGTTGAACGCATTGATTAATGAATCGTCGTGTTGCAGACCGCGCGACTATAGATCTTTTGCCGCGGAGTGAGCACAGCGTCCTAACTCTGTGTAAAACGCGCTGCAAACCTCCATCGCCTTTGCTTTGCAGGCGCCAAAAAGGGGTTCGGCGGTGGCTCGTGGGCCTTTCGTTTCGCTTCACTGGCGATTAATGCCGCTCGCTCTCGTTTTTCTCCTACACGGGCAAGCAGACGAAACCAAACTGCCTTCCTGGCAAATGCTGCTCTGGTCTGTGCAGGAAGGCTACCATCGGCCGCTCCTTGCTCGTAAGCCGCAGCAATTTGGGAGTGCTGTTCTGCCTTAAGAGACATCCAGGCAGAATGTCGCTTGACCTTAAATTAAGCCTTAAGCCGATACGGCCCTAACACCGATCTTTTTAGTCGGCGTTTTTAACGGATCGATGGTTTAGGATCGACGTAGTGAAGTGTGACGAGCGCCAATTCTGCCAACGAAACCAATCATCGACCTCTTTGTGCACATAATCGGGGGCAAAACCGTATCGCTGCTCAATGGTTGATTCAAGGAGATCGCGGCGACCATGAATGGCGTCGAGATCGTCGGTAGTGAGCTTCCGCCACTTTCCCCTGATCTTTTCTTTCGTCTGATTCCAATTCCCCTCAAAGCGGTCCCAACTCATCACTTCCTCCTCGTTCAAGAGTCTCCTACGTGCGCAGGCGTGCATTGTTCTGGGATTGGAACCTTCTGGGCTGGTCATTTAAATCGACAGGCCAGCAAAGACAGAACTCCGTCTATTCGACCCTTGGCTTCAACCATTGCTTGATTCTGGTCGTCCGCAAAGACTTCGCTGCGACCAATAATGGGCAGATCGGCTGTTTTCGGGTGAACTCCTACACACCATCCTGAGGGCGCGCGCGTCAGGTCGAAATCATAACCGCGATACACGACCGTGAATTGGCGTTTGGCAACCGCGTTCGAGTAGAGCGGTAACATGGCAGCACCTCGTCGTTGCCAAGAGCCTCGCGCTCCGACTCTTTAAAAGTCGTTTCAAAAAAGATGAAAGCTAGTTTGAGGTTAACGCTCGACCAAGCGTTCAGGCGGGAACGCAGCATCCCGCTCTGAATAGTGCCGGAGCAGTGCGGATAATCCGGCTACAATTTGGCGGAGAGAGCGGGATTCGAACCCACGGTGCGGATAACCGCACAACGGCTTTCGAGTTCTAAGATTCTCGTGCTGGCGCGTGCCGCTCAGTAGTTAAGCGTGTGCTCTTGTTCGCCATTTTTCTAGTGACAATGCGGGCTAATGATGCGCCGTGCCATGCTGTGCTGCGTGGTTCGTTTGCAAATCCGTTTGCAAACTTTTCGCCAGCCCAGTCGTTAGCCCGCCAAAGCGGACTTCCACAAAGTCCGATCACATGTCCGGCGTAGACCCCATGAACGGAA
>Ga0207710_10001628_pt1 | contig 10969 bp, 7 predicted proteins | sample KBSS24metaG_FD_184400 | JGI IMG/M metagenome (GOLD analysis project Ga0207710, IMG submission 184400) | Switchgrass rhizosphere microbial communities from Kellogg Biological Station, Michigan, USA - KBS S2-4 metaG (SPAdes) (version 2) | ecosystem: Host-associated > Plants > Roots > Rhizosphere >...
AAGGTACGGCAGCATCCACGAAAACTGGGCCTGCATGCAGGAGCCGATGGCACCGCGAGCCGGCCGATCCGGCCCCATCGCGCGGGTGAATTGCGTTGCGTCGCTGGTCCGGGCAACCGGCCCGGCCTGTGCCAAGGGCGCAGTTTACCCTGTGCGGCTGGTGCAAGCAGCCAGCCGAAGGCCAACGCTTCTTGCCGAGAAGCTCCTGCCGCAATCCCGGCGATGCAATCCAACGTCATCTGGCTCTAGATCGTCCCCTGCTGGCGAAGTGCATCGATGTCCTCGCCGCTTAATCCCAGGCGCTCAGTCAGCACCCGTTCGGTGTCTGCGCCGAGATCAGGGGGCGGCGCATAATTCTCGATGGGGTTGGCTGAAAAGTTGAGCGGGCTCCCCACCAGATCGAGGGATCCGGATTTCGGATGAGGAACGGTGCGTCGCATCGATCGAGACCGGACCTGAGGGTCCTCGAAAACCTCCTTCAGGTCGTTGACCGGGCCGGCCGGCACCCCTGCGTCGTCCAGCAGATCGGTCCACTCGATCGCAGTGCGGCCCTTGAACTCGTCGCGTAGCTCTTCGTTGAGGACCTGCCGATGGGCGATGCGCGAAGCGACACTCGAGAAGCGCTTGTCCTGTATCAGATCAGGCCGGTCGATGGTTCTGCAGAGCGCGGCGAAGTGCTGGTTTGCCCCGCCGACTATGTAGATCGAGCCCTCCGCGCATTGGTAAGTCGATGACGGGGCACCGGCGAAACTTCCGTTCCCTTGCCGGGCAGGAACCTCGCCGGTCATCAGGTAAAGTTGCGCTACGTGGGAAAGCGAGGCGATCGCACTGTCGAGCAACGCTACATCGATCTGCTGTCCCTTGCCCGTGCGCTCGCTTTCCCGGAGTGCCGCCAAGATGCCGATCACGGCCTGATAGGCAGTGATGACGTCGACGATCGAAACGCCGACCCGCAATGGTCCTTCGCCAGGGGAACCATCAGGCTGGCCAATAAGGCTCATCAAGCCGCTCATCGCCTGGAACACCCCATCGAACCCCGGACGGTGAGCCAACGGCCCCTCCTGCCCGAACCCGCTGATGGAGCAGTAGACCAAGCGTGGGTTGATCTGGTGGACCGATGCGAAATCCAGCCCGTACTTTGCCAGTGCGCCAGCCTTGAAATTCTCGATCAGGACATCCGCGCCGGCGATCAGATCCTTGAGGATTTTCAAGCCCGCGGGCTGCGCATAATCAATCGTCACCGACTTCTTGTTTCGGTTGGCAGACAGGAAGAAGGCGGTTTGATCCAGGTTGTTGCCATCGGCGTCCTTCAAGAAGGGTGGACCGTACGCCCGGGCATCGTCGCCGACGTTTGGCCGCTCAATCTTGAGAACTTCGGCGCCCATATCCGCAAGGTATTGGCCTGCGAGAGGTGCGGCAAGGACCCGCCCCAGGTCCAACACCACCACTCCGTCGAGAAGCCCTTTGGTCATACGCCATCTCCTTGTGTTTTGCCGGAACCGTGATGTCTCCTGTATTCAGGCTGTCGACCGCTCGGCAATCGGGGCAGTCTTATGGTTCTATGGCATGTTGACGAGACCATGCCTCGCTTTTCACATATATGGAATGGTCTGGCGCGGGTTGAAGCTGTGGTCACGGTGCGGCATCCAGTCGCCTAATTAGCGTACAGGCATAATAAGTGCCGGCAAAGTCGACGCGAATATTCGCGCCGTACTGAGGGATATAATAACCAGGGGTGGAGGGTTTATGAACAGATTGTGCCAGGCCTCTTTGGCATCATGCCTGCTTGGCGTTGTCGCCGTTCAACAGCCGGTACTTGCTCAGGAGAGCGATCCTACGGCCCGAGGTGGTGCGGAAGCAACCGATCAGTCCCTTCCCGACATCGTGGTGACCGCCACCCGCCGCGCGCAAAGCCTCCAGCATGTTCCTGCCACGGTTGCTGCATTCAGCGGCGATCAGCTGGTGAGCGCCGGCATTTCCAAAACCACCGGACTGGAACAGGTGACGCCCGGTCTGGTGATCGGACAAACCGCCAACGCGGTCCAACCGACAATCCGCGGCGTGGGTACACGGGGCGCCGGCCAAGGCGATGAGTCCAACATCGCCATGTACATCGACGGCGTCTACCAGCCATCGATGCTGAACAACAATTTCGATCTGCTCAACATCGAGCGGGTGGAAGTGTTGAAGGGCCCGCAGGGTACGCTGTTCGGCCGCAACGCCACAGGCGGCGCGATCAATGTCATTACCCGTAAGCCTAGCCAGACTTTCTCCGGCTCTGCCGAAGCCAGTTATGGACGCTATGATACGGTGACGGGATCCGCTTATCTTACCGGCCCCCTCGCCACTTCGATCTCGGCCGATCTGGCAACCATTTACTCTCGCACCGACGGCTACATCGATGATCTGGTTCGCGGCGGCAAGACGGATGAGGGCTACAATTTTGCGGTACGTTCACGCCTGAGAGTGCAACCGACCGACGCGATCGACTTCGTTCTGGCAGGGTCATACGCGAAAGCGCACGATCGGTCGCCGTTCGCGTTTCAGCCGATCAACAACAACACCCGAGCCCGAGTAACCACGCCGGGCGTTCTATTGCCCAGCCGCCTTCGGCAGACTGCGGCAGGAATTCAACCTGACGGTCGCAGCCGGCAATGGGACATCAACCTGACGGGGTCTATCGATCTCGGGTCAGTGTCGCTCGAGACATCTACGGACTATCAGAACAATCGCTCGTCCTTCCTCACGGACAGCGATGCCACGCCGGCAAACCTGGGATCGCAGGATGCTCGCATTCAGTATACCCGAGCGTGGTCTCAGGAACTGCGTCTGCTTTCGCAGGGTAAAGGCCGCTTTCAGTGGGTTATCGGCGGAATGGCCTTTCAGTCGGTCGCCGGGTACGACAACTACTTTTCGAATGTCACCACCCTCATCAAGGGCGTGCAGCGCTCCCGGGCTTATTCGGGGTTCGGCGAAGCGACCTTGGAGGCTGTCGATCACCTCTTCTTGACGGCTGGCTTGCGCTACAGCAACGAGACGCGCATCTTTGATCCCTTCGTCAATGTTGCATTCCCGCGCCAGAGCAGGACGTTTCGCCGGTGGTCTCCGAAGGCTGCCATCCGCTATGAGTTCTCTCCGGACGCGGACGTTTATTTCAGCTACACGGAAGGCTTCAAGAGCGGGGTTTACAACGCGACGACGGTGCAACTCACGCCAGTCAACGAAGAAGTCGTTCGGTCGTTCGAGGCGGGCCTGAAGCTGCGGCCGGCACCTTGGGCTCGGGCGAACTTCTCGGCCTTCCACTACGACTATACGGGGTTGCAATTGCAGACTCGCGATGGGTTGACGGGGCTGTCGCTGTTCCAGAATGCCGGCAAGGCCAAAATCGACGGCGCGGAAGCGGAGGTGGACCTTGCGCCTGGTGGCGGGTTCTCCCTACGGCTCGGCGCAGCCTGGTCTCATGGTCGGTTTACCGACTTCCGCAATGCCCAGGTCACCGTTCCGGTCGTGGTCAACGGAACGGCAGTAGGCGGAAACACTCAGGCACTGGCCGATGTCACGGGCAAGGACCTGATCCGCGCACCGCGGTTTACGGCGACCGCCGCGCCCAGCTTGGCGGTTCCGGCCGGATCGGGCGAACTCCGATTCAACGCTAACCTCAACTACAACAGCGGCTATTCTCTCGACGTATTGAACCGCGTAAAGCAACCGTCGTATCTTTGGGCTAATGCGAACGTCTCCTATGTCTCGGCGGGCGATCGCTTCCGCGTTACCGCATGGGCCGAAAACCTCTTCAACGAGGATGTGGTCCTGTTCTTCACCACGTCGGCGACCGGGGATTTCGCGTCGTACCGCAAACCGGTTACGTATGGGGCGACGATCGCAACCAAGTTCTGACCGGCCGGGCGGTGCCACTTCGTTGCGCAACTGCGGCCTGCCAGAACTCGGAAGGGGTTCCCTTGTGAATAGCTCGTCTGCAGGATCGGCTGCAACAGGAGCCCTTTCCCCGTTCCGGACGTGGATCGCTGTGATCATTCTGACAGTCCTGTATCTGTTCTCGCAGATAGACCGGCTGGCGATCAACATGGCGGTGACTCCGATCAAGCACGATCTGGGTCTCGCGGATTTTCGAATGGGGCTGATTCTGGGTCCAGCCTTCGCAATTTGCTATGCGATCGCGCCATTCCCGCTCGCGTGGCTCGCCGATCGCTCCAATCGCCGCATGGTGCTCTTCTGGTGCATCTTGCTATGGGCCACTGCAGTATGCGCTACGGCGCTAACCTGGTCGTTTGAATCGATGTTTGTCGCCAGAATGCTTACCGGCATCGGCGAGGCGGCGTTGATGCCGTGTGCTTACGTGATGATCAGTCGGCTGTTCCCTCCGGATCGTCTGTCCTTCGCGTTGTCGGTTTTCTCGCTGGGCACGGTCGGTGGGATCGCCCTCGGTTTCGGTCTTGGTGGATGGCTCGTGGGAATTGCCGGGTCGGGTCTGGAATGGCCGATCGTCGGACAATTGGCGCCGTGGCGGTCACTGTTTCTCATCGTCGGCCTTCCGTGTTTCGCCCTGGCCTTCCTGCTTTACTTTGTGCCCGATGCAACGGATCAACGAGCCCCATCTCATGCCGGGGGGCACGCTGAAGGGTTCACTTCGTACCTCCTGAAACACAAGCGTGCCGCCATGGCGATTCTCCTGGGGTTCGGGATCTCTGCCTACAACACGGGTGCGATCCTGGCGTGGCTGCCCAGCTATACGCTTGAGCGGTTTGGCTGGGGCCCGGCAGTGTCTGGTCCAATTCTCGGAGCGATGGTTGTCATTGTCGCCACGATCGGCAAGCTCGGGTCAGGCGTGGCGGTAGATATGGCCTTTCGCCGAGGTATCATCGATGCACACCCCCGATACCTGCTCGCCATGTTTTTCTGTCCGGACCGCTTTTGGTGGCGGCTTTCTTCGTTGACAGCGCCGGGTTGTTTGTTGCGTTCGTTGCGGCATGGTTTCTGTTCGGGTTCCCGGTGGGCGGGTATGGGCCGGCTCTTATCCAGTTGATGGCCCCAGTCCAGTTTCGCACGCGAGCCTCCGCAGGATTCACGTTTTCAATGGCGGCGATCGGGGCGGGACTGGGGCCGCTTTCCGTTGGGTTCTTCTCGCAGTACGTGTTCGACAGCGGCAAACTGGGCCTAGCGGTCGCAACCTCCGTGGCGCTGGCCCTGCCCATCGCGGTGTTGTCTCTGGTGCTTGCTTTGCCGCAGATCAGGCGCATGGTTCAGGAAAATGCCAGCCAAGGCCGGGACGACAGCGCCTGAATCGCCCCGGAAATGGCAGGCTGCCGGGCAGACCGCGCGAATGGCAACGGATGAGGCCTTCGGGTAAACGAAGGCTCACCGGGCAAGTCCGGACTCGCCGCCCGCGCGCCTGCCCGACCAGGCCAAGGAGGTTGAAGCAATGAAGCTAGGAATTGGACTGGGATTTTCCGGGCCGACGATGGATTTCCGGTTCGACATGGTCGAACGCGCAGAACGCCTGGGTTTCGCGTCGGTGTGGGTATCGGAAACATACGGAAGCGATGCACTCACGCCGCTCGCGTTCATCGGCGCACGTACCAAGCACATCAAACTGGGTACGAGCGTCGCGCAGCTGGCCGCTCGGACCCCCGCCAACCTGGCGATGAGCGCGCAGACCATTGATGCTATGGCCGGGGAAGGGCGCATGATCGTTGGACTCGGCATGTCCGGGCCGCAGGTCGTGGAGGGCTGGTATGGACGGCCCTGGGGCAAGCCGAACTACATGATACGCGACTATGTCGCGATCATGAAGAAGATCTGGAAGCGGGAGCATCCACTGACCCACGCCGGCCGGCAGATCTCTCTTCCGTTCACCGGAGAAGGTGGGCTGGGCGTCGGGAAGCCTCTCAAGAGCATCCTGCACGGCAACCCCGACATTCCCGTGTATCTTGGCACATCGAGCGAGCTGAATATCGCCATGACGGCTGAAATAGCGGACGGATGGCTGCTGATGCACTTCGCGCCCGGCGATTTGGATCACCATCGGCCGGTGCTGGAGCGTGGGCTGGCGCGCCGAACGGACGGCATGACGTTCGAAAGGTTTGTGAAGCATGCGGTCTTGCAGGTGGTGATCGCGAAGGATGTCAAAGAAGCGATTGGGAAGGCCAAGGCCGGGATCGCGTTGTATGTCGGTGGCATGGGCTCCCGGGCGATGAACTTCCACAAGGATGCCATGGTGCGCCGCGGCTATGCCGATGCGGCCGCCCGAATTCAGGAGCTGTGGCTTGCTGGTTACAAGGAGGAAGCGGCGGACGCCGTGCCTGACGAATTCGTCGACAGCCAGCAACTGGTCGGGCCACCCGCACGTATCCTGGAACGCTGGCCGGCTTGGCGTGACAGCGGCTTGACGAGCCTCCATATCACCCGGGCCTCGCCGGAGGTGGTCGAGCTTCTCGGCCGACACGTACTCTGAACGGCTCGCAGAGCTGAATGACGAGGAAGCATGGCTGTTTGAAGCTCGGCGGGCGACTGAATGAAAGAACGAACTCGTCTATCTGAAATTATCCTTGCGGCCAAATGAAATCAAGCTTGGGAGGCGCGAAACGCACTTATCTGTCGTCAGCGACGCAGGGCGCGAACGCCCTCAAAGCGGTAAGGATAGCGCGGACATTGCCGCTGGTCGGGAGGTGATGTTGGTCGGCCAGTCAGGACGACGGCACGGGCATCCGTGTAATCTTCTCGGATATTGAGGAACAGGTCGCGCAGGTCCCGGAACATGGACAACTTCATCGGATTGGCGGGCGGGTTATTGATGGTGACAACCAGAACACCGGCGTGATCAGCCGACCACTCCGCGCGAATGAGACACTCCGTCAGTCCACTCTCCTGTTTTCTTTAGCGAAGAGACTTCAGGGATGCTTCTCCCGCTCGATCGCTGCTTAGATCAAACCTCGGGAAGAGAGAACCTCTTCAGCCACTCTGAATCCCTCGAGCCCAGCGGGAAGGCCGCAGTAAATTATACTTTGCAGCAGCACCTCGCGGATTTCCTCTGCGGTGGCCCCATTGGTCAGGGCGGTCCCGATGTGAATGCGTAGTTCGTGCTGACGATTGAGTGCGATCATCGTCGCGACGCAGAGCAGGCTGCGCGTCTTGCGCTCCAGTCCCGGCCGCGACCAGATCTCACCAAAGCAATACTCTTCGGAAAGTCTTCTAGCCTCTTCGTTGAAAGCGTTGGTCGAAGCTTCGCGCTTATCGAAGTACTCTTGGCCGACAACTTCCTTGAGGATTTGGCGTCCTGTTTCCCGCATATCAGACATTGGCCGTTTCACCCTGGTGAGCAGACACTTCTACGCCGGCACGACGTTCGAAGTACTGGATGAGCGTTGCGTAATCGGCCGCAGGGTCGCACTCCCCGATCGCTTGTCCAAGGAAATCGAGGGTCGCGTTCATCATCCAGAGAGGCGCATCGTTCGCCAATGCCTCGCTCACACCCAGCTTCGTGTCTTTCAGAAGAAGCTCGGTCGCAAAGCGCGGGGGGAACGTACGAGGCATAACGCATTGTGGTACTTTGTCGGTCGAGATGAAGCTGCGACCGCTCGAAACATTGATCACGTCGAGCATCGTCTCTGCGTCAAGGCCGCCCTTGACCCCTATGACGAGGGCTTCAAAGGTTGCCACCGCATTCGCCGCGCAAAGCATGTTGTTGACGAGCTTCATCTTCTGGCCAAGGCCGGGCTCGTCGCCGATCACGAAGAGATTGCTTCCCAGGAGTCTCAGGACAGGTTCGATAGCCGCACGGGCTTCTGCCGGTCCCGCGATCATCAGAGTAAGGGTGCCTGCCTCAGCAGCACTGACGCCGCCGCTGACGGGTGCGTCAATCAGGACGATACCGTTTTGCGCAAGTGCCATCGCGACCCGGGCGCTCACGACGGATCCGGTAGTAGATAGATCGACGACGATCTTCACGGCGCTACCGTGCAGAATGCCGCCTGCGCCCAGCAGAACCGTCTCGACGATCTCGGGCCGAGGCAGGCTGCACAGCACGATCTCGCACGTATCGGCTATAGCCAGCGGTGAGTTTCCGGCGGTTGCACCCAGGCTCGTGAGCCGCTCCACCGCGGCCTCGTCCAGATCGAATACCGAAAGATTGATCTCTGCGTCCACGAGCCGAGCCGCCATGCGCGCGCCCATTTGCCCAAGGCCCACGAAACCAATCTTCGGTATAGCCATAGGAGCAGGATCTTGTAGCTTCACAATCCGAGGGATTTTGTGGGGCGGCCCGAGCTTGAGGAGTTCATCGTTGGGGACAAGTTCAAGCTGGGATTCGATGCCGAGCTGACTTCGGATTTCTGCCTTCAGCCGCTCCTCGAGCGAGGCAAGATCGGGATTATCGGCGTAGCCGACTCGAAGGCGGAGGAAATCTTCGGGGCTTTTTGGACGAACGATCTGGAAAAGGCCCGCCTTTGATTCAGGCTGCGATTCGATAGTCGGCCAGATGCTGATCGGAAGAAGCTGCTTGCCCGCAACGAGGATCTGATCGCCGGCCCTGCCACGGACGCGGAAGCGTGCATGGGTTCGGCCCGACGGGCACTTTTCGCGCGTGAGCCAGACAAGATCCTCGCTACGAAAGCGGATCAGGGGATCGACGGTATTCTGTAGCGGAGTTGCGACCAGTTCACCGAAGGTGCCATCAGGAACCGGAAGACCGGTATCCGGATCGATATGCTCGACGAAAACTTCGTCCTCCCAAGCATATGCTCCGGTGTGATTGGCTGCTTCAAGCGTGATGGTGGCATCACCCAAAGACAGGATCTCGATGATATTCATCTTCCAGCGTTCGGTCAGCGAGCGACCGCGCGGGCCGAGCGGCTCGCCCCCCCAGATGACAGCCTTGCAGCTGGAAAATACCTCGGCAAGATCGATGCCGGTGTCGATCTCGAACTGCTCGAGACCCATCAGCAGGGGCGTCGACAATGCCATAAGCACAGTGGGGCGATAGACGCGGCAAGTCTCCACCAGACGTCCGATCTCAGCCGGAGTATGATCGAAGCAGAGCGGCGTGACGCCGAACTGAAGCAGCGGCGTCAGCGTAGAACCGCGGATCGTGGGATTTATGGTCACCGCGTACTCGCCTGGGCGAATGCCGAGATCCCAGAGGCAGCGATCGAAGCGAGAATCCGCCTGCGGTCCGTGGAGGTCACGACGCGCGAGCAGGGTGGGATCGCCGGTGGTGCCCGAGCTACCCGAGATCGACCGCAACTCGGAGGTAGGAACGCATAGAATCCCACCGAAAGGATCGCCCGTTTCCGCACGGTAATCGCGAATGTCGTCCTTCGTTATGAAGGGTACCAGACGCGAGAAATCGGCGAGCGAGTTGATATCGGAAGGCTTGACGCCCGCTTCGTCCCACTTCTTGCGGACCAGCCCAGCCTTTTCATAAGCAAGTTCGATGACACGCTTGAGAGCGGGAAATTGAAGAGCTTCAATCTGGTCGCGCGGCATGGTCTCGATTTCAGGGTCGAAATACGGGCGTTCGGTTTCCATCACTCTTGCGCTCTTCCTGCTGAACTGATTACGCTCGATCGTTGATCACGAAGTACGGGTGTTGCCGCCCGGATAGTTTCCGCCACCGTATAGCGCATCGAGCTGCTTGTAGTCGATGCCGCCCGTCGCGGTACGCGGCATGTCCTCCCGGAACTCGACCGATGAGGGCTTTTTGTAGGACGCGATGTGTTCCCGGCAATGCTCGATGATGTCCCGCTCGGACGCCTCGCCGCCGGGCCGCAGCACGATGATTGCCTTCACCGTCTGGATCCACTGAGGGTGAGGTACGCCGATGATGCCGCAATCCGCCACCGCGGGATGTCGGCGGATGCATGCCTCTACTTCGGCAGGATAGATATTCTCGACGCCCGATTTAATCATCTGGATCTTCGGCCCGATGAAAGTCAGGCTTCCATCCGCCTCGCGCTTACCCAGATCGTTGGTGTGGTGCCACCCGGAGCGATGCCGCTGCGCATTGAGTTCCGGTCGCCGCCAATACCCGTTCATGACCGTAGGGCCGCGAAAAACAATCTCACCGACCTGACCTGGCTCGACATCGCGATCTTCGTCATCGACGATGCGCATATGGCACAGCGGTGAGGGACGCCCGAAGATGCCGATGGCGTGCCGGCCGTAATCCGGCAGCACGGCCAAGCCCATCACCTCGGTCTGCCCATAGCCGGGGACATGGGTTTCGACGAGTTCGACGGTGACCATTCGGTTCCATTCCTCCGTATAGGGGATGGAGCGCAGGCTGCTGAGATCGTAGCGCCGATCGTGGTTCAGCTCGATAATCTCGTCCATGGTCTTGCTGACAAGCCAAGTTCGCGTGCACTTCTCTTGGTCGATGGCTTCGGCGATCGATCGTGCATCGCTACGCCGCACAAAGACATTGGTGCCGCCAAGATGGAAGACTGTCAGGCACTGCATCAGAGTGCCGAGATGAAACAGCGGTCCAACGGCCAGAAACACCGTTTCGTTGGATATGCGCTGAGTTGGCGCAAGCACGAGATTCTCAAGGAGGATTGTGTTCTGGCTCAGCATGGCGCCATTCGGCCGGCCGTCGAAGGCAGCCGTGTAGATGATCAGCGCGCCGACGCTGGTGTCGACTTCCCGATGGTCGTTCCGGTCGGGGCGCGAAGCTGCAAGGAGTCCTTCGTAGGAGCCCTCGCCTTCGGCGTCGTGGAGCAGCCACAGCCCATCTTTGAACTTTGCAAGCTCCCGTCCTGCACGGATCTCGTTACCGACTTCTTCTTCCTGCCAAAAGACGACCTTTGGTTCGAGATCATCAATCTGCTCCGCAAGTTCTGATTTGCTCTGCCGCCAATTGGAAGGGCAGAGCATGGCGTTCAGCTGCGAAGCTGCGATCAACAATTCGATGATGCGATGCGAATTCTGCCCGAGCCAGAGGATGCGGTCTCCAGCG
>Ga0207710_10001631_pt1 | contig 10958 bp, 11 predicted proteins | sample KBSS24metaG_FD_184400 | JGI IMG/M metagenome (GOLD analysis project Ga0207710, IMG submission 184400) | Switchgrass rhizosphere microbial communities from Kellogg Biological Station, Michigan, USA - KBS S2-4 metaG (SPAdes) (version 2) | ecosystem: Host-associated > Plants > Roots > Rhizosphere...
AGTCGGCGTTGGATTTGGCATTGCCGTGGCGACGCTTCTCTTCGCCCTGGTTCACGTTCCCCAATACTACCCAAGTTACTCGACCATCTTTCTTTTGACGCTGCTCAGCCTGATCCTGACACTGGTTCGATCGCGCACGGGAAATCTATTGCCTTGTATCATTCTCCACTTCATCTTTAACGGCCTGCAATCGCTGCTTCTAGTTCTCGAGCCTTTCTTGCCAAAGTCTCTTCCCGATACCACGGAAGTACCTTCATTGATCTGGCACCTATTTTAAAAAAGAAAAGGCGGGGACCAATTTCCCCGCCTCAAAGAACACAGGTTCCGGCTTATTTTTGATCCGGCTTCCCCTTGCCTGGATTGCCCCTAGGCAACGAGATCGACGGCGGGGAATACACCGGCTGCGAAACCGGCGAGGATGACGGTGGAGGCCCCGATGGCATCGTACCGCGCGGTGGAGCAAATACTGGTCCTTGACCGCTATCCCCCTTGACCGAAGGATCACCGCGGACGATCACTCCTCCGCTGACACCGCCACGTTCACTCTCCTGAATTTTGGTGAACGGTGGTCGGATGCGGCCATGGGTATCACCGTTATTCGGTGGCAAAATTGCAGGTGCCTTTGTACCTGGATTGCCGGCGGTCGGCGGATTGTAAACCGGCGGCTGGTAGTAAATCCAATTCGGCATTCCCAATCCCCATAGATCCCAGTTATACGCGTAACCGTACGGCGAACCCCATCCGTAGCCGAACGGCATAAAGCACCAATTGCTCCGGCGGGCATCGAAGATCCACAATCCAAAAGAATTGTACATATTCCAGCCGCCGCGGCGATTAAAGGAATTCAAGAGCGTATCGCGAAGCGTCCGGCGCTGAAGACCCGCGTTGACCTTGGTTAGTTCCTTTGCGCGATCCTTGCTCCACGTGTCAAACACATCTTTTTTACCGCGGTCAAACTTGGCAACAGCAGCGGTGGTTCCATCTATGGCTGCAACGCGTCCGGTCTTTACTTCGGTTTTGGCTCCCCCAACAAATGCAGTGCCCTTCCATACGCTTACCTTGGCGGTTCCGTCAGCCATTACGTCTAACCGGTAAACTCCAGAACGCGTCAATTCGACATGAGTCTTTGGCATCCGTACCGATACCCTGAATTCATCATCGGCGATCACCTCAAAAACAGCACTTCCCGAATTGAGTTTGATCCTGAGATCGTCAAGCGAGGTCGATAAAAACGAGAATTCGGTCTCCTTGTCGATACGCATGTAGGAACCTGGATTGAGAAGGATTTCCGCACGTCCGTCCGCTCCGGTTGCAACTATCTCTCCGATCTGGACCTCGTCGCCCTTGAGCAGCTGCCCGCCACGCCCATCGGTGCGAGCTATCGCAACCCTGCCCTCAGTAAAATTCACGCCGCCGGCTTTTGCCGAGATCAGGTATTTGTCACCCGCGGCCGACATCACACGCGCGTCCTGAGCAAATAGGTTCGAGACAATCAACATGCCCATGGCACTTAGAACCAAGGCCCTCAATAGTTTGTCTGTCATTTTTTTCTCCTGAGTTGGGGTCGTTAACGTAAAGTTTAGACCTATTCGGCAAACTTTACAATAATTTCCGTCAAGACGATGGATGGTCTGACTTGGGAGAAGCGAATAAAAGTTCGAACAACCTTTCGCAAATTATCGTAATCTAAAGAGGTGCCCAAAAGAAAATGGGCGTTTGAAGTTTGAAAGATCAATAATGGCTACCTTTAAAGATCCGGCACAGTGCTTCGCACCCCTTGAAGTTATCGAGAGACTCCTTGAGATCCGTAAAGAGCTCGGATTCGGGAAAACGCTGTATCTTGATAGATCACAGGAGCTTACGGATTTCCTGGATGCTTTCGGCTTCGATATTTACGCATTTTCAACCGACAACAAAAAGATCAAATACGGTGACTATCGTACACCCGTGGTGCCCGGCGGCGATTTGATGCACACGTCGCTCAAAGCTCACTGATCGCGGCACGCGACATAATTAAGTTCACAATCAACTAAGGAACGCGGAAGGTGATTTGGATAGCCAAAGAGCTTTCCGCTCTTTTTTTCTTTACAAAGCCTTAACAATAAAGACGGTCCCGTCATCGTCAAGGAATTTGCGCTCAGTAAAGTCGGCAACATCTTTGCGGATATGATCTATTAGTTTCTTAGCTGGCAGGTCGATTCCTTCCAGAATGCTCTTAGCGAGGCGATCCTGTCCGAATTCCTCATCTTTGCTGTTGGTGGCTTCGGTGATGCCGTCAGTATAGATCACCAGGACCTGTCCCCGTTCGAAACGAATAAAATGCTGGTGATACCTCGCTTCACGAAACATGCCCAATGGAGTGTCGCCATATTCGACGAACCGGTATTCCCCGTTCGGACTTACCAACACCGGTGGATTATGGCCTGCGTTCGCGAATACAAACGTCCGATTAGTGACATCCAGCATTCCGTATATAGCAGTGATGAACTGATTGTCCTCGACCGAATCCCAAAGAAGATCGTTTACCTTTGACAGTGCTATATGCGACGCATATCCAACCTGCATTCCGGCTCGTAAGCTTGCCCGCAGGAATGCCATCAGCAAGGCCGCGGGAATCCCCTTGCCCACGGCGTCCGCGACGGTAATCCCGATTTGATCGTCGAAGATCTTTACCCAATCGTAATAATCACCCGATACCTCTTCAGTCGGAAAGACATAGGCGCTTATGTCGAAATTCTCCATCTGCGGATCGTTATCCGGCAGCAGCTCAAGCTGCACCTGGCGGGCGATCTCCAACTGCGCCTCTATTCGCTTCTTCTCAACGACCTGGTCGTGCAAATGAACCTTTTCAATGATGATCGCAACCTGCGAAGTCAACAATTGAAGCAACTGAAGATCGTCGTCCGAATAGGCGTCCAGGTTATCGCTTTCCAGATCGAAAACGCCCAGCACCTTGTCGTTCGAAATGATCGGGGCAACCATCTCCGAACGTGTTCGTTCGCGCGCGGAAAAATACCTCGGATCTTTTGTGACATCTGCCGAGATCAGCGGTTTTCCGGTTTGTGCAACGCGGCCAATAAATCCTTCCCCTAACCGCAACTGCGGTTCGATGAGAGCGAAGCTTATCTCATACCCTCTGATCGCTTTTGACTTAAAAATATACGGGCTGTCGTTGCCCTGTTCGATCAAATAAATACCGGCGGCATCGTAAGGAATTAGGGAGGCAAGAGTGTCCATCACAAGATTCAGGACCTCTTCCAGATCAAGTGAACGGCTGATCGTTTTGGTGATGTCGAGCAGCAGCCGCAGCTTGTCCACTGTCTTCAACTGCGAATTACTCTCAATGATCTCCTGGTTCTCTCCTTTCATCTATTCAATTCCCCGAATCAGGCTTTCTTTATACAGATCCCAAAGCCGCGAGACCTTTATACGATATTCCACCAGTGCCCTGCTCACGCCAAAATGCCGTGCGATCTCTCTTGACGTTTTGCCATGCTCGACAAACGTTTTCAGTGAAGAATAAGGAACTAACGCTGCCGCCCCCGTCGAATAAGCTTCCTCTTCGATCTCCTGATTGTAGTCGCGGGCGATCGCCTGCCCATGCTTATTCGTATTTTTGATCGCAAGGCGGCTCGGCTTATGACCAAGGAAAACGTGGCAAACCTCTTCCATCAGTGTTGCGTTGTGCCGGTTTTTCCCATGAGTAGGGTTCAGGATGATCAGCTTGCGTCCGTCAGGCAACGTTTGTGATGCCGCACCGCCCGACCACATCTCCTTTCCTTCGCCTAAAAGATGGTCCCTCGATTCATCCGACAGTCCTTCGATCTCATCGTATGGAACCACTAACAGCTTGGCAAATCGAGCGAGCTTGAAGGGATCCAACCTCTGATCATCCCGCCGAAGTCCGGCAAATTCACGAAGCCCACGCGCCCTTATTTCATGATGTCTGCCTTTTGAAGTTGGAGGAAGCGAAAGAAAATCCACCTAAGATAATTTGCGAATGTTGGGGCAGCGAGCAATCAACTTTCCTTTGCCTTTCTCGAAGCCAAAATAAGTCCGATCGCCACAAGCAGGATCGAAAGCAGTTCCAGGACATTTGCAATAAACGCGGTTACCGATTGCACTGTCGCAAGCCAGGGTAGGCTCGTGATCAATGCGTAGAAAAAGGTCCAGAGCATCCAATTCCCAAGCCAAAGAAGAAAGGAAACCACAACGCAAGCGATGGCGAGTATTCCAATGACTCGCATGAATCCAGCGGCCTCCCTTCTTTTTACACTTCCTTGTATTCCGAATCCACGTCTTCGCTTGAAAGAGCTACGCGATAGTTCTTCGACTGCTTCTGCTTTGTGATCAGCAGGTCGTCTTTGGTCTTTAGCAGATCGGCTCGATTGTAAACCGAGATTTCGAAATTATAACCGTGGGTAATGGCATCCTTCGGACAAGCTTCTACACAAAAACCACAAAAGATACATCGGCCGTAATCGATGTTGTAAACCTTGGCATAACGTTCATCACGGCCAATTCTTTCAGCATATGGGCGCGGGTCATCCTGCGCCTCGATATAAATGCAGTCCGAAGGACACGCGGCCGCGCAGAGATAGCACGCCACACATTTTTCCTTGCCATTCTCGTCGACATGGAGCAAATGCTGCCCACGATATCGCGGTTGAACCGTGATCGGAACATCCGGATACTGAACGGTCCACTTTTCGCGAGGTATCTCGGAAAGGGTTCTTTTCATCCCTTTCAGTACCGCCACGGTCGACTGAATAACATCGGAAATTACGGACATGTCTGTTTAGCGTCCACCGGCCAACATCGCTGCAAAACCCAAAAAATAAAGCACGATAAAGATTACTCCGAGGATCAAGCTTAAGAAACCGCAAATGATACCGCCCATCGCGAGTCCGGCCCCCCCATAATGTGCCGGGTCGCCCGTTGCCTTACCGCGTGCCATAAAGCCAAGCACGATCGCAACGATTCCAGGAACAAAGATGTATCCGCAACAAAGACTGAGAATACCTAACACCAGCGAAATGATCGCCAGGGTACTGCTTTGTCCGCCACCCGCCGCCGGAGGAACTCCTGATCCACCTTGCTGATAACTTGCCCCGCCCGCTGGCGGAGGCGTCCAATCTGATTGTGCCATTTGTTGATTTTGTGGTGTGCTGGCCGTTGGCTGAACCACCGGCTGCTCGTCAAAAGGACTACTTGATGATGCCTGCTGCTCGAAAGGACTGCTCGGCACAGGCGGTATAAAAGGTGTACTTCGTACCGGCTCTACAACCGGCTCTGGTTCGGGTTCCCTGAACTGTGGAACCATAGGCGAAACATCCGATGCTTTGGAACCTGACGAGCCAAACGGTGACGGTATCGGCGGCGTTGTCATATTTCCAGGTGAATTCGGGAGCATTGACGCCGAACCGGAGGAACCCGTTGGCGAAGAATCTCCCGGTGGGTTATCACCTAGCGAAAATGGAGATGGCGGCGTAACCGTGACCGGATTTAGATCTGGTTCGATAAATGCCGGCGGATTGGGCGTAGCCGATGCCGGCGGGATCTCCATTACTGGTTCGTCCGTACCTGAACTTGCGGCCATTTCCTTCCGGATCTCTGCCTCAGAAACAAACTGCGTTTTCATTGGATCCGATACAGCGGGTATCTGAAGAACCTCTTCCTCCTCAACAGGAGGGGGTTTGATAGGTTCCGGGGTTATCTCGAGTGGCTTATCAGACGCCTGCTTGGGTATCGCCGCCGCGATCTCGCCGGGGCGTGCGACCATCGTCTTATACGGATCGACCTCTTCGGCAACTTCGACCAACGGCGTACCGTCCGATTGGCAAAAGCGCATCGAATCCTCAAAAGTCTTTTCGCAAGTCGGGCATTTCTTCATAAGTGATCGTCCTTCGGATCCGTCTGTAAGCCGCAGGAAGCTTCAGCCAACGCTCGCAGACTCGAAACCTCACCGTCAGCTTCGACATATTGTCCGCAACTGCCTGAAACTCTGAAACTTTTATACCCTTAAATGCTAGACCAATTCAAGTTTACTAAAGAAATAACTTATCTCGATGGCGGCATTTTCATCAGAATCCGATCCGTGGACGGCGTTTTCGCCGATCGATGATGCAAACTCTTTGCGAAGGGTCCCTTCGTCAGCATCGGCCGGATTTGTGGCACCCATAAGATCACGCCACTCTTTTACGGCATTTTCCTTCTCGAGCGCTAACACTACGCAAGGCCCACTCGACATAAATTCAGTAAGCTCCTCATAAAAACCTTTGCCCGCATGGACCGCATAAAACCCTTCGGATTGCTTTTTCGTCTGCTGAATAAGCTTCATCCCTCGAATACTAAAACCCGCACCCAAGATGCGGTCAATGATCTTTCCATGGTTGCCGGCGCGGACTGCGTCGGGTTTAATAATTCCAAATGTAAATGTACTCATTATGTAGATAATTTCCTTCTTAATAACTAAACAAATCTATCAACTAAATCACTGCTAATTCTACTTGGCCTTGATGTTTTCTTATCGACCATACACCAGACCGTTCTTCCACTTACCAGCAGATCATTTCCACGATGAATCTCGGTAAATCGTTCGCAAGTAACTTTCGTCCATTCGCCGACCCAGGTTGTTGCCGTGATCTCTTCGTTCTCAAAGGCCTGTTTCTTGTAATCGATCTCGTGCCGAAGGACGATCCATGAATACTTCGCGACCATTTCTTCACTAGCCGCATCACGCCAGTGTGCAACCGCAACGTCCTGTACCCAACGAAGATAGGCAACGTTGTTAACGTGGCCTTGCTCGTCGATCTCGTCGGGCGAGACGCGAAAGACGTGTGAAAACTTCATTGCAGATTCAGCGTCAAAGCCCCGACCTGCTTATACATTTCCATGAAATTAAATTCATTCCAGGCTTCAGCGATCTTGCCATCCTTGACCCGTATGATCGTCATCCCGGTAAATTCTACCGGTTGATTTGTAGGCGCAACGCCAATGCCGTGGCCATCGTGCGATCCGGTGACCCGGCAGCGTGCGGCGATCTTATCACCCTGAACGACTGTGTCCTCGACGGTGATCTTCATGTCAGGATAGGCCGACACGAAAGCTCGGTGCAGCTTCTTGAATCCTTCGGGTCCACGGATGGCGTTTCCGTCCGGGTCCGTCAAACCGTTCGCGATCCCGTCCTCGGCAAACATCTCGTCAATGGCGTCTTCGCGCTTGTTGTTCCAAACCTCCTCGAACCAGCGATGGATAAAAGTTTCGTCTACCATATTTGCCCCTTTCAACGAGCCTACTTCCTGACTTCCGGCATTAAAATTATCTGAATTCTCGTGTCGGGGTTCAGATATTTTTTGGCCGCATTTTGCAATGCATCTTTACTTATTGAATTGATCCGAGCCTCGGCCTGGACTTCGGTAAAGAGTTGTGTCCCCTGCGTCACGCTTCCCCCGATTACATTCAGCCAGTAATTGTTGGTCCTGGCATCCTCTCTTAGTTTCACGAGGCGGGCTTCCTTCACCTTCGCAATATCTTTATCTTCGATCTGTCCGTTTCGCAGCTTCGCGACCTCCGCCATCGCAGCATCGATCAGCGAATTGACGTTTTCCGGCCCGCACGGAAAGCTGATCGTGAACGTGTATTTCTCGTAAGGCAGTTTACTCAGGCCTCCCGATGCGCCGACGCCATAAACGCCACCCTTTTCCTCACGGAGGATCTCGATCAATTTTATCGTCAACAGTTCGCCGAGCGCTGACAAATCACGGCTTTCATCCTGACTAAAAGGTGTTGCTCCTGTGAAGGTGATCCGTACCTGGCTCTTTTGATCGACGCCTTTATAGATGGTCTTGTCCAGTTTTCCGGCTGGTGGTCTTATGCCAAGGTCCTTCCAGTTTTCATTCCGCTTTAGGCCCGGGAGATTGCCGAGATATTTCAGGATCAAGGGTTTGATCTTTTCGTTATCGAAATTGCCACCAAACGTGAACGTGAATCCAGATGCGTCGCCAAAGCGCTCCTTATAGATCGACTGAATATCCTCGAATTTCACCTTATCAAGCTGTTCGAGGGTCGGCAGAGCGAAAACGCGCGGATTGTTCTGGCTCATTATCTTTACAACCTCGTTGCTGAAATAGGCTGATGGATTATTCAACAAATTCGGCAGGAACATCTTCTGTTTGGAGATGAACGAATCGAATTCCGGCTTGTTAAAATTGGCGCTCGTGAGCTTGAGATAAGCAAGCTGCAACATCGTCTCGAGATCTTTCGGTGTCGTCTCTCCAAAAACGAACTCGTGCGTATCGGAAATCCCTATTCCTAGGTCAGCTTTCTTGCCCGCCAAGATCTTATCGAGGTCGACCTTCGATAGGTTTTTAACACCCGACTCGCCTATGAACTGCGAGAGTGAACTTCCTGAGATCGCCTTTTCGTCGCTCACGAGCGACAGGCCGCCCGGTGCAATTCCCTGCATTAAGATCTGATCTTCTTTGAAATCGGTCGGTTTCAAAATGACCTTGACACCATTCGAAAGCGTCCAGTAGGTCAATCCAAGCTCTGTATTTGTTTTTTCTTCAGTGATCTTTGCCGTGACAGGAAGATCCTTGACGAGCGGTTCTGTTCCGACAGTCTCGGTGTAGGGCTTCAGCTGAGTCGACTCCGCCGTTTTAAGGAACCCGAGAAGGTCTGCCTCCGACGGATATTTGACATCATCTTTTGCCGGCCCGGTAACGATGACCGCCCTGTTGTCCTCGGTCGTTGCCTTCTTCGCAACCTCATTTATTTCATTAAGTGTGATCGTCGGAAGAACACTTTTTGCGAACTGATAATCGAATTCGATACCTGCGATCGGATCATGGGTCAGAAAATTCGAGACATATTCATCTGCAAAGCCGCCCGATTCCGATTTGTCCCTCTCCTTGAACCTATTTTCAAGATCCGTGAGATATCTCTGCTTCTGACGTTCAAACTCACCCGCAGTGAAGCCAAATAACTGGGCTCGTCGAACTTCGGCGAGCAAGGTCGAAACCGTCGAACCGATAGTCTCCGGGCTTGATGCGCCGAACAGCCCAAACGATGATTTCTCTCTAAAAAGCGGCCCGAAACCTGCACCAGCGAAAACAAAAGGAGGGTTGGGTGATTGGCGAATTTCATCGAGACGGAGGTTGAGCATCCCGTCGTGCATTTGCCGGACCAGTTCCTGTCTCAACTCCGTCTGATTTTTCACTTTTTCGGGCGGTTTCTTGTAAATGATCTGTGTCGAGGCGACCTGGGCTTCTTTGTCGGTTTCCACATCGACGATGGTTCCCTTGGTATCCGGGATCGGGAAAACTTTTCGTTCGACCATCGGTCGTTTAGCTTTTATGTCGCTGAACTCAGTCTTTATTTTTGCTTCAATAGCGCTTACGTCGACATCGCCTACCACCACCAGAGCCATTAGATCGGGCCGATACCAAGTCTCATAAAAATCGAGGAGAGAATTCCGGTCGAAGTTTTCGAGAATTTCCTTTTTACCGATCGGGATGCGTTGCGCGTATTGCGATCCCTGAAGAAGCTTTGGGAAATACTTGTCGCGCATTCGTTGCTCGCCGCCCCGTCCAAGCCGAAGCTCTTCGAGCACGACACCTCTTTCCTTATTGATCTCTTCAGGATCAAGCGTTGCCCCGGTCGCCCAGTCCTCGAGAACAAGCAGTCCCTTGTTGATCAATTCAGGGTTCTCGGTCGGTATCGAAAGTTGGTAAACCGTCTCGTCGAAACTCGTATAAGCGTTAATATCAGCACCGAATCGAACACCTATCGACTGCAGGTACGAGACAAGCTCATTTTTTTTGAAATGAGCCGTCCCGTTGAAATTCATGTGCTCCATGAAATGGGCTAAACCCTGCTGATCGTCCCTTTCAAGAATCGAACCGGCGTTTACGGCGAGACGGAGCTCAACCTTATGTTCGGGTTTGCCATTCTTACGGATGTAATAGGTCATGCCATTGGGCAACTTGCCTATTCGTACATTCGGATCTGCGGGGATCGGCTGATTAAGGTTGACCTGCGAAAGCGGTGAATACGTCAATAACAAAATCAGCGAGAATAGAAGCAAAAATGACCTGCGCATATTTCTAAATCTCCTTTTCTTATCGTAAGGTGTTAGACCTTTTTGCTCTCTATTTCACGCGCGGATTTCCGATTTCGTTGGGAAATAATCTTACGCCGCAACTTTAGACCCAAGCACATCGGCGACCGCTTGCCCTATATCTGCGGGTGATTCGACCACACGAATCCCAGCTTCGGTCAATGCCTTCATTTTCTCGGCCGCCGTTCCCTTTCCGCCCGATATGATCGCACCGGCATGGCCCATACGTCTCCCAGGAGGTGCAGTTTGTCCGGCGATGAATGCAACTATCGGTTTCGTTACGTTGTCTTTGGCATAAGAGGCTGCATCTTCTTCGGCGGTTCCACCGATCTCGCCGATCATAACGATCGCGTCGGTTTCATCGTCCGCCTGAAAGAGTTTCAGCGCGTCAGTGTGAGTAGTCCCAATTATCGGATCGCCTCCGATGCCGATAGCTGTCGATTGACCGAGACCTAACGCGGTTAATTGTCCTACAGCCTCATAGGTAAGCGTGCCAGAGCGGGAAACGACACCGATTCTTCCCTCTTTATGTATATGTCCCGGCATGATGCCGATCTTGCACTTTCCCGGCGAGATGATGCCGGGACAGTTGGGGCCGATCAAACGCGTTTTTCTATCGATCAAATACTCCTTTGCCTTGACCATATCGGCAACGGGAATACCCTCGGTGATACAAACGACAAGAGGCAGACCAGCCTCGGCAGCTTCCATGATCGCGTCCGCCGCAAATGCCGGCGGCACGTAGATCACAGATGCGTTTGCGCCAGTTTCCTTAACAGCATCGGCGACAGTATTAAAGACTGGCACGCCTTCGTGCGTTGTGCTGCCTTTTCCGGGC
>Ga0207710_10001632_pt1 | contig 10954 bp, 8 predicted proteins | sample KBSS24metaG_FD_184400 | JGI IMG/M metagenome (GOLD analysis project Ga0207710, IMG submission 184400) | Switchgrass rhizosphere microbial communities from Kellogg Biological Station, Michigan, USA - KBS S2-4 metaG (SPAdes) (version 2) | ecosystem: Host-associated > Plants > Roots > Rhizosphere >...
GCCCGGACATGCGAAACGTCCAGGTGCAGCCGCTCGTCATTGGACGCTGCTCGATCGAGGCGTTTGAGGATTTCCGCAAAGATCATGATCTTGGCGATCGATCCCCAGTCCAACCGAAGCGGCGCTCATCGCCACCTCGCTGGACCGCAACCCACCTTCCCCCTCCCCTCCCATTTCCGCTTCGGTCGGCAAATCTGAATGGATGACGGGGATCGGTTCTCGCGGCGCAAATAGGGCGATTTCCCAGCGATTTTGGACGCTTACCGCCCTCGCGAACGACCGAAAAGGTGCTGTTTTATGGACGTCTGCGGACGCCTATGGAGCGGGAGGGATTCGAACCCTCGATACAATCGCGTCCATAACTGCTCGCAGCGGTCCGTAGACGTACGCCGAGCCAAAGTCAGCGCCACGTTTTCTGCCACATCATAATTGTTACGGAGTGGAACCAATGCGGCTTGCACGCACTGCTTTTCGGCAGCTCCCGACCAAAATCCGAACGTTCCGACGTTGCATTGTGCATGACCGGTTGTGTCCGAACCGGGCGCGCAAGACCCCGCTCCGTGCCGGCACGCACTTGGCCCTGAATGCCGTGGACTTGCGCTAATGGGCGTGCAACGGCCTGACAGGCCTGTTCCGGTCACCCCATTTCACTTGTGGGCGATCTGGATGAAGAAGAGGGGGGAAAACGCAACAGTCGGAGCGACGAATATAACAACTTCTATCGTGGCGCGGGGCCCGTAGATTTTCGAGGTATCAGTGTCGGAGCCGCCACCTTGATCGTCTCACGTTCATGAGCGGCGCCATCCGCAAGCAGGTCCAGTGCTGCGGCGGCGATCTGCTCAAAGGGAACGCGCACGGTAGTCAGTGGCACCGGCAAGCGGCTGACGATGGGAATGTCGTTATATCCTACAACCGAAACATCTCCGGGAACCGCGATATTCATATTGGTGAGCAATGACAATGCGCCGATAGCGGTATTGTCATTGACGGCGAAGATCGCCGTGGGTCGCGGCGACAGTGCCATGAGCTTCGCCGCAGCTTCCGCACCGGAATCGATGCCAAAGCTCGATTCGACCACGAGCGCCTCGTCAACGGCAAGTCCCGCCTCAGCCATGGCTTGTCGATAGCCGGCTACCCGGCCTCGGCTACTGGACGCGTAGCTCGGACCAGCGATAATGCCTACACGGCGATGACCGAGGTCTAGCAAATGCCGGGTGGCGAGATACCCTCCTAGCTGATCGTCGCCCACGGATGACAGGCTGCTTCCATCGGTGCGCAACGCCAACACATAGGGAACGCCCCGTGCGGCGAGGCTGGAAGGCAAGGGGTCATTATCCCGCGCGGTGGCGAGAATAAGTCCGTCAACGCCGCGCTGAAGCAGGGACTCGGCGGCGACCAGATCGGCGCCTTCGCGATCGTCTGTCGTGGCGACCAGAGCCACCCGGCCGATCCGTGCACATGCTTTGGCGATCGCCTCATACAACATCGCCATCACTGTGTCCGTGAGCCGCGGAACGATCACGCCCACGGCCATGGTCTTGCCGCGTCTGAGACTCGCTGCCGACATGTCCCGGATATAGCCGAGATCGGCGGCGATCCTGCGCACACGGCGGGCGGTTTCATTGTCGGACTGGGGCAGGCGCTCGTCCAGAACGCGTGAAACCGTTGACTTTGATACGCCGGCCGCCGCGGCGACGCTGTGCAGCGTTGCTTTTGATTGCCGTGATTTCTTCGACTCCATGCTGCGATTTGATCCTGCCAACTCAATCCACGTCACCGTCTCGCTGACAGTGCAGCAAAAAACGTCTTGACTCCACCCGGCAATACCGATGATATTGGGAACGTTCCCGCAATCGTTCTACAACGTTCAGGAGAGCTTGAGAAGATGAGTCTGCATGGTCCCCTTGCCGGTGTGCGCCCGGCCCCCGCCACCGACAAGATCATGGACCTGCGTGGCCTCAATCCCGCCCCTGTCACCGTCTTCACCAAGGATGGTCAGGTCGATTGGGAGCAGAACGTCAAGCTCGCCAAGTGGCTGGTATCGATCGAGGGCGTGAAGAGTCTCGTCATCCTCGGCCATGCGGGCGAGGGCACTTTCCTCGACCGCGACGAGCAGGTGAAACTGATCGAGACGCTGGTGGATGCGGTCGATGTGCCGATCATCGCCGGCATCACGGGTGAAGGCACCGAGGTCGCCGCCAAGGAAGCGCGCCGCGCCGCCGACGCCGGCGCAATCGGGGCCCTCGTCTATCCCAGCCATGGCTGGCTGCGCTTCGGCTACCAGTTCGGCGCGCCGCAGGATCGCTACAAGGCCATCTATGAAGCCTCTGGCCTGCAGTGCATCCTGTTCCAGTATCCCGATGTCACCAAGGCGACCTACAACCTCCAGACCCAGCTCGAGATCGCCGCCCAGCCGGGCGTCGTCGCCACCAAGAATGGCGTGCGCAACATGAAGCGGTGGGACACCGAGATCCCCGTGCTGCGCAACGAGTTCCCCGAACTGCAGATTCTCACCTGCCATGACGAATATCTGCTGCACACGATGTTCGACGTCGACGGCGCGCTGGTCGGCTACGGCAATGTCGCCCCGGAACTGCTGGTCAAGCTTATCGAGGCCGGCAAGGCTAAGGACTATGCCAAGGCTCGCGCCCTGCACGACCAGCTCCTGCCGGTGACCAGGAACGTCTACCATCGCGGCAGCCATATGGAGGGCACAGTCGCGCTGAAGATCGCGCTGCGCGCTCGCGGCATAATCGACAATGCCGTCGTCCGCTCGCCGCTGCTCGACCTCACGCCCGAGGCCGAGCAGGAGATAGAGGCCGCGCTTAAGGAGGCCGGCATCATCTGACGCCTGTCCGGGGGCGGCGGAAAGAGCGTCGCCTCCGGACATCCAACCGTTGCTGTTGAGTAACGGTCTCCCTCGAACCCACAAATCGCCAGAGCGGTCTGAACCGCCACCGACGCGAAACCTGAGAGAGGAAGTCCATGCACGGACCAGCGGCCGTCCTAGACGCACCATCTGCCGGACCAGATGCCGATGTGATGAGTGCTCACCTGATCGCGCGACTCGAGCGGCTCCCGGTCACACGGCCGGTTCTGTGGGCGCGCGGTTGCGTCGGCATGGCGACGTTCTTCGACGGCTATACGACGCTCGCGATCGCCTATGCCATGCCGATCCTGGCGCAGCAGTGGAATCTGACCCCCGCGACGACGGCGGCGATCATATCATCAGGCTATATCGGGCAGCTTGTCGGCGCGGTCTTCTTCGGCTGGCTCGCCGAGCGGATCGGCCGCCTTCCTGTCCTCGCCATCGCGATAGCGATCTTCGCGGCGATGAGCGCCGCCTGCATCTTCAGCTGGAGCGCGTCCTCGCTGATGCTGTTCCGCTTTCTCCAGGGGATCGGCACCGGCGGCGAAGTGCCGGTTGCGAGCGCCTATATCAACGAACTTTCGGGCGCGAGGAATCGCGGTCGTTTCTTTCTTCTCTACGAATTGCTCTTTCTTGTGGGCCTCGTGGCCGCTGGCGCGATCGGTTATACGCTGGTGCCAAGGCTCGGCTGGCAGGCTATGTTCGTCGTCGGCCTTGTGCCGGTGTTCCTCGTCATTCCCCTGCGCTTCTTCCTCTCCGAAAGCCCGCGCTGGATGATCAGCCGCCGCAAGTTCGACAAGGCGGACAGGGTGATCGCGAAGCTGGAAGCCAGCGCGACCCGGCACGGCGCTATTCTTGTCGAGCCTGCTCCCACCCTGTTTCTGGCTGTCGCCGAGAAGAAGGCAGGATCCTGGGCCGAGCTGTTCGGTTCCTTATATGGACCCCGCACGCTGCTCCTCTGGGCGCTCTGGTTCGGCGCCTATCTCATCAACAACGGCCTCGTGACCTGGCTGCCCACCCTTTACAAGAATGTGTTCGGTCTGCCGCTCGATCAGGCGATCGGCTATGGGTTCGCGATGACCGGCGTGGCGCTGGTCGCCTCCTTCGTCTGCGCGCTCACCATTGACCGTGTCGGGCGCAAGCGCTGGTATACGGGCGCCTTCCTGTTCGCCGCGCTGCCGCTCGCCGGTCTCTATGCTCTGGGCGCCACTAGCGCGCCCATGGTGTTCGTCCTGGCCACCCTAGCCTATTCGGCGCTCCAGACGGTCACTTACTCGCTCTATCTCTATTCAGGGGAGCTTTACCCGACCCGGCTGCGGTCGCTTGGGGCGGGTCTGGGTTCGGCGTGGCTGCGCGCCGGATCGGTCGCCGGCCCATGGGTGATCGGCCTGATCGCTGCGACCGGATCGATCGTGCCGGTGTTCCTTGCCTTTGCTGTTGTCACTGCGGTGACCGGCCTCATTTGCTGGCGTTGGGCGCCGGAGACGGCCGGCAAAACTCTCGAGGAATTGTCACCCTGATCCGACCGGTCTGAGCACTTCGGGTCCATCCATCAATCATGACCGGAAAATATCCGACACAACGTCAAGCAAAAATGCCCGGGAGAGGAATTATGAACATGCCTCACATCAAGCTCATGCTCTTTGCTTCGGCCGCAACCCTCTGGACGCCAGCCGCGCTGGCGCAGGCAACTGCTCCGACCGCGGACCAGGCGGACACGGCCACCGATCCTGCCCCGCCTGCAGCTGTGATGCCGCCAGCCGACGAGACCGCCGCCGGAGACATCGTGGTCACCGCGCAAAGACGCGAACAACGTCTGCAGGATGTGCCGGTGTCCGTGGCTGTAACCAGTGGCGAGTCGATCCAGAAGGCGGGTTTTACCGATCTCGCCGGGCTCTCAACCCGTCTGCCTTCGGTCCAGATCGGCACCGGCGTGCAGTCGAACAACATCCGCATCCGTGGTGTCGGCTCGGGGCTCAATGCCGGGTTCGAGCAGTCAGTCGGCGTGTTCGTCGACGGCGTCTATCGCCCCCGGTCACGCACGATCCAAGCCGGCCTGTTCGATGTCGAGCGCGTTGAGGTACTGAACGGGCCACAGACCACCTTCTTCGGCAACAACACCATAGCCGGCGCGATCAACATCACGAGCAGGAAGCCCTCGCGCGACTTCGGCTATAATGGCCAGTTGCTCTATTCGCCGTCGGACGGCCAGTATATTGCCGAGGCCGGCGTTACCGGACCGATCACCGATACGCTCTCGGCCCGGGTCGCCGGTCAGTTTTCCGGCATGGACGGGTATATCTACAATAATTATCTCGACAATGACGGACCCCACTTGCGCGACTTTGTCGGCCGTGTGTCCCTGCGCTGGGAACCGAGCGCGAATTTCACCTCGGATCTGCGCTTCGATCATGCGCGCAACCGCGACCGCAGCACGTTCAATGCGGAGATCGAAGGCTGCCCGCCTCGATCGGGTTACCCCGCGGCGCGCGGCCCCTGCGCCGCCTATATCGCGCTGAGGGGCGCGAATATCGACAATCAGCTCGACTTCAATGCAGATGTTGGCCCCTCGAGATTCCGCCTCGATTTCTACGAAGGCGCATGGAACAACAGGCTCGATCTGGGGCCGGTCTCGCTGATCTCCTTGACCAGCTACAGCAAGTCCGACACCGACACCTTCATCCAAGCGAGCCCGCTGCCGGTGACAGGGGTTGCAGGCTATTTCTACCAGCCCTTCCGCCAGATGGAGACCTACAAGCTCTTCACGCAGGAACTGCGTGTCGAATCCCAGCTCGACGGGCCGATCCAGTTCGTCGCGGGCGCCTATTATTCCCACGGCAAGCTGTTCAGCGACAGCTATGCCTCGCTGTTCAACTCGAGTGCCGCAGGGGCGGCGGGCGCGCCTGTCACTTCGGCGACAACGCCGATCGGGACCAATCGCACGCTTTGGCAGACCGATCAGACCCGGTCCGCCTTCGGGCAGGTCACGGCTGAACTGTTCGATGGCTTCAAGCTGGCAGGTGGCCTGCGCTACACCAGCGTCAAGAAGGAGGCGAGCCGCCGCGCACGGGCGGGCGTCGGCTCGCCGATCGCCAGTCCCGACGGGTTCACCGAGGTCGATGCGGCGACCCAGGCAAAGCTCTTCACTTTCGGAGGTCTGAGCAACGCGGGTTTCACCGATCCCGACACGACCTACAACAAGCTGATGCCGGCCGTGACGGCAACCTACAAGGTCACTCCGACCGTATCGCTCTATGGCGCCTATACCAAGGGGTTCAAGGCAGGCGGCTATAGCGACTCCAACCAGCCTGCACAGTTCGATTCCGAGAATGTTGATGCCTATGAGGTCGGCCTCAAGGGCTCGATCCTCGACCGGCGGCTGTTCTTCACGCTGGATGCTTTCTATTCGGACTTCAAGAACCTGCAGCAGGCGATCTCGCTGATCGGGCCGACCGGCGCGCTGATCACGACGGTCGGCAATGCCGCCTCGTCGGTCTCCAAAGGCATCGAATTCACTGGCAATTTCCGCGCCGCCGACTTCATGACGATCAACGTTGCGGGCAGCTACATCATCTCGAAGTTCCAGGACTATCCGAACGCCGCCTGCACCCAGGCGCAGATCGTCGTCCAGGGATCGCGCTGTGTGCAGGATCTCTCTGGTCAGCCGACGCCGTTCGCGCCCAAATTCTCGGGCAATTTCGGCTTCACGCTGACCCGGCCTGTGGGTGACCGGTTACAGCTCAGCTTCGAACCCAACCTCTTCGTGTCGACCGGCTATTTCCTGGCGCCGACGAACGATCCGCTGGTGCGTCAGGAAACCTACGCGCTTGCCGATCTGCGCATCGGCTTTGGGCCTGAAGACAAAAGCTGGGAATTTGCCGTCATCGGTAAGAATCTCTCGAACGAGCCGGTGAAATCGAGCGCCGCCTCCGCCGTGGGAACGTCGCCAGGGCTGTCCTACGCCGTTCTCCAGCGCGCTCGCTCCGTGGCCTTCGCCTTCACCTTTCGCCATTGACCCGGCAGCGTGGGAATTGATCGATTTAAAATTCCCACGCAAAACGGCCATGAACGACCGCCACGCAAAAGCGGTCGTTCTCAATAGCCATTCCAAATGGCAGTTTTGTCTAAGGATTTCGGGCGCTTGCGTACGGAATCCGTAATAGGGGCAAAAGTACGGGCGAGTGCGAGCGCTTTTAGCTTGCGTTGGGAATCGGTTTACGATTCACCCTTCGGATGGCGCCGCCGGGAAACATTGACGAGCTATCGACCGCTGAGCTTCGCGCTCTGGTCGTGAAGCTGTTCGAAGTGGTGACAGACCTTGAACGGACGGTCGCGGCACAGCGCGAGGAGATAGCGCGCCTGAAGGGCTTGAAGGACCCGTTTGGCGTCGACGATATTGTCGAACGCCATGACCGCGTCGTCAGCATACCGGGCAAGGGTGCAAATCCCGCGGAGCCGTGGCCGCACCTCGGTCTCGAACCACTCATCCAGCACATGGTGCAGAAAAATGTTCGAGAGGCAGGGCGAGACTACGCCTCCTTGCGGGGAGCCCATTGTCGTTCGGCGCAGGAGACCGTTTTCGACGGCCCCTGCTCCCAACCGTTTATCGATCATCCGTCGGATGACGCCATCCGTGACTCGCTGGTCGAGGAATCCGCGAAGCTGACGGTGCGGGATCGAATCGAAGTATTTTTGTATGTCGATGTCGACAACCCAGTAGAGACGCTTTGCCCACAGTTCGCTCCGCAGTGAGTGGAGCGCCTGATGCGCTGAGCGACCCGGTCGGAAGCCGTATGAGCAGGGGTAGAACTCCTCCTCATAGACAGCCTCCAGCACCATCGTGATGGCACGTTGCGCCACCTTGTCCTCGAAGGTCGGAATGCCGAGCATCCTTTGCGACCCATCCGCTTTGGGTATGTAGACCCGTCGCACCGGCGGCGCACGATAGCGGCCGGACTTGATGCGCTCCAGAAGCTCCAGAAGTCTGGCCTCCAGGTTAACCTCGTAGTCCGCCGCCGTGACGCCGTCGATGCCGGGGGCACCATCCTTGCGGGTCAGCCGGTAGGCCTCCTTCATCCAGTCCAGATCAATGACATGGTGGAGCGAGCACAGCGCCACTCCCCGTTTGCTTCTCGCCAGATTGGCTATCCGTTGTCGGTTCGTAGACAGGTTTGTGGGGTTCAGGGTCCCCTCCCATGTTTCAGGTCAACGGTTCTCTACACATGACGCCTCCCTTCGCTCCGTCGGGTCCCGGTGAGCCCAGTTCCCCGTCTTCGCCGCTACTATGAAGGCGCTACGACTTCCCGCTCACGCATTCCTGGTCCCTTATGGTTTCGGTCGCAGGTCCCACACGCGCCTCGCATATTCGTGTTCGCCGAGGCGCTCCCGATGGGCGTGGAGGACGCCCATCAGGCCTGGAACCGTGGTCAGCCGGCGGTTCCTGTTCCGGCGTGCTTCGCGCGTGGACGCAAACGGGAGCTCTCAGGTTCCCTGGCCATCCATCCCATGCCTTTGCCCTGTTCCAAGACCCCGGCCGAGCTGACAGGTCCTCGCCATAGCAGTCCCGCCAGTGCTGCCCCCGGGCCCAACACACCGAAGGCCTCAGCACCATATGATTTCGAGGCTAACCCAAGGCTTTGGCATCCGCTGTCTACGCTTCACGAGCGGCGTTGCCGTCGCCCATGCAAGACTCGCTTCCGGCTGGCGGGCTGCGCCTTTACCGGGAGGGGGTCGAACCCTCTGGATGACTTCGAAAGGTTTCAGGATCTACATTCCGTTCTCCTTTCCAGGGCTTCCCCTGACGCAAGCTGGGTCCATAGCGAACGCCTCGTCCACAAACTCGTCGCCTTCAACGATCGCGACAGGGCCGCACAACAGCGTATCCGCGGCCTGATCTGGGACTATTATCGCGACCTCAAGGCCTATCGCGATGCGCCCTCGTCGGCTCGCCGCGCAAGCCTGCGTGCACGGTTCGACCGCATCTTCCGCCGCACGACGGGCTTCGTCATGCTCGATCGCCTGCTCAAACGGCTCTACGCCAATCGCTCCGAACTACTCGTCGTGCTCGACCGGCCAGACATACCGCTCCACACCAACGGATCCGAAAATGACATTCGATCCCAAGTGACCAAGCGCAAAATCTCCGGCGGAACCCGAAGCGATGACGGGCGCACATGCCGCGATGCTTTCCTCGGCATCGCCAAGACATGTGCCAAGCTCGGCATCTCGTTCTGGCACTATCTGGGTGAACGTCTCAAAGTCGCCAATTCGCCGGATGTCCCATATCTCCCGGATATCGTCTTCGGCAGATCTGCTCTGGCTTAAGCGCCCGCACTTTTGCTCCTATTACTCGGTCACGATCAATGATATTGATTTTGTGGATTTCTTCGCGCGGGATACGCGGCGGCTGCCAGGTCAAGATATGTAGAGAGGAGACGAGTATGCCCGGATTTGCGCTCAGCGCGCGTACAAGATCGTCCGGCGACCGCGGCTATGGCAGGCACTCGGCACCATGCCGTTGAGGATGGGCATGGTGGGAGGCGGGCCGGGCGGGTTTATCGGACCCGTTCATCGGCTGGCCGCTCATCTGGACGGCGAGATCGACCTCGTTGCCGGCGCGTTCAGCAGCGATGCCGAGCGATCGCAAGACGCTGGGCGCCGCTTCGGAATCGACCCTGCCCGCGCCTATCCCGACGTCGCCACGATGCTGGCCTGCGAGCGCCAGCGGAGCGATCCCATCGATTTCGTCACGATCGCCAGCCCCAACCACACCCATCTGCCGGTTGCTCGCGCCGCGCTCGAGGCGGGGTTTGCGGTTTTCAGCGACAAGCCGGCGACCGCGACCTGGGAAGAGGCGGTGGCACTCGCCAAGGTGGTTAGAGCGGCCACAGTGCCCTATCGACTGACCTATACCTATTCCGGCTATCCGCTCGTGCGCGAGGCGCGGGCGCGGATCGCAGCCGGCGATCTGGGCGAGATCCGCAAGGTCGTGGTGGAATATCCGCAGGGCTGGCTGGCGCAGGACGCGCAGAGCAAGCAGGCGGAATGGCGCGTCGATCCCGGTCGCGCCGGCGAAGGCGGTTGCATTGCCGACATTGGTGTCCACGCGCTGCATCTCGCCGAATTCACGACCGGCCTTCGCGTCAACGAACTGCTCGCCGATCTGGGCCACGTCGTGCCGGGAAGACTGCTCGACGACGATTGCTCGGTATTGCTCAGGTTCGAGAATGGCGCGCGCGGTGTGTTGCTCGCCTCGCAGATCGAGGTTGGCGAAGGCAACGCGCTGCGCATCCGTATCTATGGCGAGCGTGGCGGGCTGGTCTGGCGTCAGGAGGACCCCAATCGACTCTGGCTCCATCGCGGCGACGGGCGCACCGAACTGATCCGTGCGGGCGATGCGTCGCTGGGCACCGACGCGCTCGCTCGCACGCGAACGCCGGGTGGCCACCCGGAAGGCTATATCGAGGCATTTGCGAACCTGTATCGCGATTTCGCCGCGCTGCTGCGCGGCGAGCCCGCTCCCCTGCTTCCGGGGATCGAAGAAGGCATTCGTGGCATGGCGTTCATCTCTACGGCGGTCCGCACGAGCCGCGAGCGCTCCGGATGGACCAAATTCGACCAGGAGGTATTGCGCACATGAGGACGATCAAGGGCCCGGCCATCTTTCTGGCGCAGTTTGCCGGCGATGCGGCGCCATTCGATTCGCTCGACAGCATCGCCCGGTGGGCGGCCGATCTCGGCTATGCGGGCATACAGATCCCGAGCTGGGACGCACGGCTGTTCGACCTGGAAAGGGCGGCGAACAGCAAGGACTATTGCGACGAGATCGCTGGGATGCTCGCCGAATTTGGGCTCGCCATCACCGAGCTGTCGACGCATCTGCAAGGGCAACTGGTCGCCGTCCATCCGGCCTATGATACACCGTTCGACGGCTTTGCAGTGCCAGCGGTGCGCGGCAATCCGGCGGCGCGGCAGGAATGGGCGGTCCGGCAATTGCACTTTGCGGCTCGTGCCAGTCATAACCTCGGGCTCAAAGCGCATGCCAGCTTCTCGGGAGCACTGGCCTGGCCTTATCTCTATCCCTGG
>Ga0207710_10001636_pt1 | contig 10933 bp, 13 predicted proteins | sample KBSS24metaG_FD_184400 | JGI IMG/M metagenome (GOLD analysis project Ga0207710, IMG submission 184400) | Switchgrass rhizosphere microbial communities from Kellogg Biological Station, Michigan, USA - KBS S2-4 metaG (SPAdes) (version 2) | ecosystem: Host-associated > Plants > Roots > Rhizosphere...
GGCCGCGCAGGTCGTCGTCCAGGCCGCGACCCTGCCGGGCGACGCGCCCTCGGGCACGTTCTTCGACCAGAACGGCACCGTCGCCTGGTAGCGAACATCGCGACCGGGTAGCAGTGTGCCGCACCCGGCCGGCATGACCCCTCCAGACGTCACGGGGTTCGATCCTCCGGATGTCGCCGCGGCCGCCGGTTGCCGGCCTGCCCGTGGAGGACAGGCCCGGCACTCGACGGCCGCAGCCGCAGAGCACCCAGGACGGTCAGCTGGCGGCCCGCTCCCTGCCGAAACGCCTGCGGTGACGACTTCCACCTGTCGTCCAGCAGAAGATCGCTGGACGAGTCCACCCAGGGGGCCAGGCCCAGCACAAGTACTGCGGCTCCGAGCGCGCTGGTGCCGCCCACACAACCACACCCGTTCGGGCCTCCGTGTTCAACCATGCGACCAGGCCATCCCTCTCCGCTGGTGTCACGAACGGGAAAACGGCGTCCGGGACGGCTGCGGTGTCCGATCATCGAGGGCGGTGAACCCGTCGGCGCGCTGGTGGCCGACTGCCTGACCCGAGAGGATCGCTATGCCGACTGCCGTTGCCGCTCCGGACTTCCTCTTTTTGGAGCTGACCGGACGGTGCCAGATGGCGTGCCGGCACTGCTTCGCGGGCTCTTCGCCGCGGGGAGACCACGGTTCGATGACCGTGCGGGACTGGCGCGAGGTGATCGACGCCGCGGGTCGATCCGGAGTACGGGCCGTCCAGTTCATCGGCGGTGAACCCACCACCCATCCCGCGCTGGCCGAACTCGTCACCCACGCCCTGGTCGCCGGCCTCGAGGTGGAGATCTACACCAACCTGCTGCGTGTCACCGGTGGACTGTGGGAGGTCTTCGCCCAGCCCGGGGTCCGGCTGGCCACCAGCTACTACGGCGCCGACCCGGCCCGTCACGACGCGGTCACGGGTCGGCGGGGGTCCCACGCCCGCACCCGGGCGAACATCGCCGAGGCGGTCCGCCGCGGGATTCCGCTGCGCGTCGGGGTGATCGACCACGGCGACCGCGAGGCCGCCGAGGCGGATCTGCGCACCCTGGGGGTCACGGACATCGGCCACGACCGGGTGCGGGCGTTCGGCCGGGCAGCCTCGGATGGCGCCGATGTGGGCGACACCTGTGGGGACTGCGGGCACGGCACGGCCGCGGTGCTCCCCGACGGCACCGTGACCCCGTGCGTGTTCACCCGCCACGCCGGCGCGGGTAACGTCCGGGAAAGCCCGCTCGGCGCGATCCTCGCCGGGCAGGCCTTCGCCGAGCAGGTCCAGGTTCTCGACCAGCTGCGCCGCCCCGGACCCACGGCGTGCAAGCCGAGCCCGCGGTGCAGCCCGGCGTCGTCGTGTGGCCCCTCCTGCACCCCGTCGGACACCGGCAACAAGGGATCGAACTGCCAGCCCAAGGGATCGAGCGACAAGGGATCGAACGGATCGAGCGACAGCGAATGAGATGGGTGCCGGCCCGGGTCGAGGCCACCTGGATGGACGACGTCTGGCGCGAGGGCGCGCGCCGGCTCGATGTCGAGCCGGACGGCGCCCCGGTGCCGAGCGCGTCCGGCAACGTCATCGGGGGCCGGGTCTCCCACCGCGGCGGGACGGCGTGGCTGCGGGTCGCGCCGTTCCTCGAGAACGCCATGGACCTCGAACCCTGGCAGGGCACTCGGGACGCCGGCGCGCTCACGGGTATCTGCAAGCCGGCGCTGCTGGCCAGCGCGCAGTGGACCCGGCCCGACCCGGTGCCGGTCCCGGTCAGCGCGGAACTGCTCACCTACGTGGCCGACTCCCCCGCCACCCCCGGAGACCAGTTCCTCACCGGGCCGCTCGACCTGCCCCCCACCTGGCTGGCCGACCTGCGGACCTCCCTGGACGCGCTGGCCGCGCAGCCCACCGCGCGGGAGATCTGGGGCAACCGGCCCGAGCGCTACCGGTGCCTGCTCGACGCCGTCTACAGCCGGCCGCTGCCCGCCGGGATCGCACCCCGCTGGGGCTGCACCGAGCACCTCGATCTGCACTGGGGCAACGTCACCGTCCCGCGCCTGGTGATCCTCGACTGGGAGCACTGGGGCCGCAACGTCGCCGGCTACGGCGCGGCCCGGCTGTACTGCACCGCGCTCGCCGCCCCCGAGGTCGCGGCGCAGATCCACGCCGCGTTCGCCGACCTGCTCGATGGCCCGTCCGGGCGCTACGCCCTGCTGGTCGCGGCCGCGGACATCCTCGTCACCGTCGCCTGGTACGAGGCCGCACCCGGGCTCTGCCCGGCCCTGCATCGTCTCGCCGATGCCCTGCTGACGGGCGAACCGGCCCCCATCCGGGGGCGGGAGAGGGCCGGCTCACCGCACTGAGCCGCCGTGTCGAACTAAGGTTCGACCATGTGGTGTGACCAGGGGTGCGGCATTGGTCTCGCCACGCAGGCCGGGGACCCCGGAAGCCCGCTGCGCCGATACCTGGCCACCCACCTGCCGAACCTGCCTGCGATGCACGGATCCCTGGTCCGTGCGCTGCAGGGCACCACGACGCTGCGGCCTCCCGGCCTCGGGCCGTCGCCGATGATGCGCCGGGGCTACCCCGGCGACATCGCCCGCGCGATGAACTACCGGCTGCGACTCGCGCTGGCCGCCGACGTGGGCCTCGCCCCGGCCCGCGGCATGGCCCTGCTCCAGCGCGTGATGCCGGGCGAGTGGCCGGTGCTCACGAGCGGCGCGTTCGCGCTCGCGCTCGCTCGCCTCGCGCACGAGGTCCGTCCGCACGATCCCGCGACGCCGGTGGCGCTGCCCGACCCGGAGCGTGAGCGGGAGGCATGCGGGCTCGCGTGGTGGCTGGGGGTGTTCGACCGGGTCGGGCGCACCGGCCGGCCCCCGATGGTCCCCGGCTCCGGCCGCCGCTGCGTCGAGGGGCTGCGCGACCTGATCGTGCCGATCGGACTCGACGACATGGTCGGTCTGGTGCGCGCCGCGGGCGAGGGCCCGTTTGCCCGCCTGCGTGCCCGGGCGGCCGTGCCGGTCCTCACGAGCCCCGGCGGTGCCGACGAGGGCCTGGACGCGCTGGTCGGCGACACCCTGCTCGCGTTCCACACCACCATCGACCCCGCGATTCTCACCACGCCGCGGGAGGTGTTGCCGCTGCTGTGCCGCCTGGTCGGCGCCCTACTGCTCGACGACGCAGACCCGCGCCACCTGGCCCTGTACCTGACCCGCCAGTGCGTCGGGGTGAGCTGGCCCATCGAGCGACTGTTCGAGATCTGCGCCGGCCCGGAACCGCCGTGCAGCCTCTCCGAGCACCGCCAGGCCCTCGCGGCGACGCTTGCGGCACTGCGGCCGCTGGAAGGCACGTCCTGACGGACCGGGCGCGGCACCCGCGGACAAGGCAATGCGCCGCCGCTACCCGACCTTTGGCACTCCCTCGGCGCAACAGCGCCCACCGTTCCGATCCTGCGCTATCACGGCACAGCCGACACGGTCGTCGCCTTCGGCCGCTCGCCGGTACTGCGCCTCACCACCCACGGCACCCAGCGAGGTCGATCATTGAGCTCCCGAAGATCGGGCGGTGCCTCCGGGCCGGGGCGCTCGGCCGGGACCTACTCGTCCCAGTCCCAGTCCCCGTCGTTCGGCAGGACGGTGATCAGACCATTCATCGGAGTGCCGAAGTTGCCATTCGGGTCCTGGATGCCGCCCTCCGGCCCGGGCGCCACCGGCTGGTCGAACTGATCGAGCCTCGCGTGGAAGCGGCAGTAGTAGACAAAGGCCCCTGCCCGACGGAAGGTGAGTGTGAAGATTCCCGGCCGTCCGTGGTTGGCTTCCGTTCCTGGAATCAGATGGTTGACGCCGCGATTGTCGGTGGTGGTGAACGCGTTGTCGGTCACCACCGTGTGGTCGTCGGTGTCCTCGTTTCTCCAGGTGACCGAGTCACCGACGTGGATGGTGAGCGCGAACGGCGTGAAACGGTCCTCTTCCGGTATCGTGACGACGTGATTCCGCCCCTTCTTGTCCTTGAGCGGGTCCGACCAGTTCCAGTCCCGCCAGCCTCCCCGGTTCGCCGGGCCCGCCAGGGCCGAGGTGGTCCCGTGTGCGGCGGGCCCGCCCGCTGTTTTCGGAGACCACGCGACGGCGGGCGCCGCCGTCGCGCCCAGGGTCCCGCCCATAAGGAGCAGTCCGCTTACTGCGGATGCCAGTCGCACCGGTCGCATACCTCCACACCCTTTCGGTACATACGGAAAGAAGAACGGTATCCGCGTTTCTCGAAATACCCAGCCGGCCGTGGACGGTCGGTAGGACGTGCGACGTGATCCGGCACGGTAATCTCGGCTGGCCTGGCCGGATGTTGGCACGCGCACGCCGTGGTGTGGCGTAGCGACACGGCCGAGAGTTCGGGTGATCTCGCTTTTCCCTGAATGTCGAGAGGATGGTTACCAAGTGATCCCGTAATCGTGCGCCCGGGGCGAGTGCATCCGGCGGGACAGTGCGGTGGACCTGACCCTCGATGGTGCCCCTGGTCGGCCGGGTCTCGCGGATCGAGCAGCAAGATCTCGGTCCAGGACGTCACGGTACGCCGACGCCCGGGCGCTCGACGCCGGCGTCACGCGGGCGCTCCAGGCCGAGCAGGGTGAGGGCGTCCTGGATGCCCTGGTCGAGGAGCACGTCGGCGAGCCGCCGGTCGGCCAGGGCGCGGGACAGCCGCAGAACGCCGAACATATGGGCGAGTGTCATCCTCGGCGGCGCCGGTGGATGCATCGCGCAGCAGCCGCACAGCCAGACCGCAGACGACGTGCCAGTCGCCTCCGTGGAACCAACAGCGGTATCGCCCCGCTTCCACGGCGTCACCGTCCGCGGTATCACCGTCCGTTGCAAGCCAGCCCCTGGGTCGCAAGAGGTGTGCGGGCTGGGTAGCCATTCAGGGTGGCGGCCATCCCGCTTCCGCCCCCACTGGCGCTGGCCCGGCCCACCGACACGCTCACCCCGCCCGGCGCCCGGCTGGATGGGCGACCACCTGCCCGCCCGCCTGGAAGGACTCGTGCTCAAGCGGGTCGACCAGCCCTACGTGGCCGAACGGATCTGGTGGAAGTACCGCGCCCGCTGGCCGGTGGACCTCGTGATCCTCGGTGCCGCCGGCACGCTCGTGGCACCGAGTGCGCTGCTCGTCGGGGTGTTCGACCCCGACCGCGGCCTGGTGCCCGTGGGGGCGAGTGTGCGGCTTCGTCGGACCGTGGCGCGGGAGATCGGGCGGGTGCCGGTTCCGACCGGGCGGGCACGACGACGCCGCCTCGCGACGCTGCCCGGAACAGGGGAGCCGGTGCTGGTCCAGCCCATGGTGCCGGTCGTGGGGGAGTTCCTCGTCGACGGCGCAATCGAGGAGGTGCGGCTGCGGCATCCGGCGCGGTTCCTGCGGCGCGCTACATCTGCAGGCTGTCGTCGCGCCCACTGAGCAGCCATCGACCGTCGACGAAGGCCGCGAGATTGAGGATGTGGTTGTCGTCCAGAACCACGGCGCCGCTCGCATGCAGCTCATGCAGGTGGAAGGCGGCCGCGTCGGGGGTGACCAGACCGGGGCTGCTCGGCAGGTCGGCCTCCGGATACCGGGCGCGCACCTCGGCCCGCTTCTCCGGACTCGACATTTCGCCGGCCAGCTCAGCGATGTCCACGGGCCGATAGTCGTCAGCAGTGAGGGCGAGGTGCACGACCCCCGAGGAGATTCGCTCCTGCAAGTAGATCGCGGCAAGGGGGACCATGTTCCCGTACCGGGGAGCGAGCCGCACGAGGGCCTTCACGAGATCCTTCGCGCCGTCGCTGAGGCGGTGGTCATGCGTGGCCGGATGCTCAACATGCTGGCCGGCATCGGGAACCCGGAACCACTCGGCGTACCCCTTGAACGGGGGAGGGTTCTGGTAGATGAACAGGTCGGATGCGTGATCACCGCTGGGAGCTCGTCGACCGTGAGGGCGCGACCTGCTACCCGGGCGGCGAGACGGGGGCTTGCGTCGACGACTCACGAATGATCACCCTTCCTGACCGTGGGCGAAGTGGACGCCCTCATTGTGCAGACCGCTGCACGCGAGACAGGAGCCGCTCACCTGGGGCAATGCGTCAGGGCCGGCAGCGCGGCGACGGCTCGTGGGACGGGCCGGGCGGGTACGCCTCCGACCGTGGCGGCCATCCCGCTCCCACCCCCACTGGCGCTGGCCCGGCCCACCGACACCCTCGACCCGCCCGGCGTCCGAGGCCGCGTGCTCGCCTACGAGCCGAAATGGGACGGGTTCCGCGCGGTCGTGCACCAGGGACGGATCTGGTCGCGGCACCACCGGGAGCTCACCCGGTACTTCCCCGACCTCTCCCCCGCCCTCGCCGCAGTCCTGCCCGGCGGGCTGGTCCTCGACGGCGAGGTGGTGTGCTGGGACCACGCGGCCAGCCGACTCGACTTCGCGGCGCTCTCGCGGCGCCTCACCGCGGGCCGGGCGCTGGCCAGCTGGGCGGCCCAGCACCCGGCGCAGCTTGTGGCCTTCGACGTCCTGGCCGACGACGACGCCGACCTGCGTCCGCTCCCGCTGGCCGACCGGCGCCGGCACCTCGCCGCGGCGGCGATGGGTCTCGGCCCGGCGGGGACGCTGTGCCCGCAGACTCTCGACGTCGCCGAGGCCGAGGTCTGGATGAGCGACTACCTGCCGGCCCACCTCGAAGGCCTCGTGCTCAAGCGGGTCGATCAGCCGTACGTCGCCGAGCGGATCTGGTGGAAGTACCGCGTCCGATGGCCGGTGGATCTCGTGATCCTCGGTGTCACTGGGCCGATGGCAGCGCCGAGTGCGCTGCTACTCGGCGCGGTGGAGTCGGGACGCGGTCTGGTCCCCGTGGGGGCGAGCACGCGGCTTCGCCGGGCCGAGGCCCGCGAGATCGGGCGCGTTCTGGTCCCGACCGGACGCGCGCGGCCGCGGCGACTCGCGTGCCTGCCCGGTGCGGGCGAGCCGGTACTGGTCCGGCCCGTGGTGCCGGTCGCGGCCGAGTTCCTCGTCGACGGCGCGATCGAGAGCGGTCAGCTGCGCCACCCGGCGCGGTTCCTGCGGCTGCGCCCAGAGCTGGAGCCGGCAACCGTCGTCATCGGCGCGGTCTCCGTTCAGCGCGGTGGCGGAGCGAGCACCTTCGTGAGCGTGCGCTGGATGAGGTCGTGGGCGTCAGCCCGCGGTATCCCCGCCTTCGTGCAGAGGTCACCGGCGGCGAGTGTCGTCCACAGAAGGGGTTCGAGCCATCCGGCGGGCTGGGTCGGGTCGATGCTCCCGTCCTCATGGCCCCGGCGTATGACCGCGTTCAGCTCGGGGATCGAGTCCGCCCACCGCTCATCGTCGATGATCGGCGGTTCGGTGAACACGAGGCTGAGGACGCCGTGCAACGCGAACAGCTCGGAGGCGAGCCGGAGCAGTGCGCTGGCCCCGTCGCCGCGGTCGAGACCCGCCCGGCCGAAGGCGTCCTCCACCCGGGCGACGCCGTGGCGGCGCACGGCCTCCAGCAGCGTCGCCCGGTCAGTGAAGTGCCGGTGCAGCGTGGTGCGCCCGACGCCGAGCCGCTCGGCCAGCGCGCTCAACGACATCGCCGGATCTGTGGCCAGGGCTGCCACGATCCGGTCCAGCAGAGCGTCCCTGGCGAGGGCGGTCATCCCGGTCGGCTCCACGGCGGCGCAGTATATCGACTGACCCGACCTGGAACGACCTTGTCCCTGCATGGAACAATGTTGTTCCATTGGCTCAAACGGTGAGCGACGGGAGAGGATCATGGCGGAGGCGCCGACGAAGCTCTGGTTCAGGTCGGAGGATCTCGCGTGGCTTATCGGCGGGCTCGTCGTTGCCGGTGTGGCGGCCGGCATCGGCCTGCCATATGCCTGGAAGCTGATCGAGGAATGGGAGTGGGTTCCCTTCCACGGGCCGATGAAGTCGCTGATGAGCCCGCACGCGCCCTGGGTGATGATCGTCAGGCCGCTCATCCTCGCGGCCTTGGGGCTGGTGGTCGCCCTGGTCATCATCGACGAAGTCCCCGAGGTGACTCTTACCGGGGAGGAGATCCAGGTGAAGAAGGGCCGGGATACCCGCACCATCCGCCGGGGCCAGGTCGCCGGGATCTATCAGGAGAGAAGCAAGGTCATCATCGAGTCGTCACAGGGTCGCCGCCTGTTCCACGACAACATCGAGGGGGGTCGGCAGCGGGTGCGGGACGCCTTCATCGCCCACGGGTACCCGTGGGAGAGCCGATAGCACTGTCATATGTGGAGCGACGCCTTTAAGAGAGACGCACCCGGTGCGCCTAGGGCTTCCCATGTTCGTCCAGTGCTCGTCTCCCGTCAGGCGCGTCGCCGGTGCCGTTGCGACCGGAGTCAGCCACGCGGCGTGGTTGGTGTCCCTGGGTGGCAATGCTTGGAGGTGTACGTCGTCAGGGATGTCAGGGCCGGCGCGAATCCCGGGTCCGAGATCGGGCGCGCGATGTCGGCGAGACTGCCGCCGCCTTTGACCTGTTGATCGGCGAGCCCAATGGCGGTGCGCACCGTCGTGTACGCGGAGTCGATTTCTGGTGGCGGGATGATAACAGTACTCCTCACGGCAAGGATGAATCCGAGTGCCTCTAGGAGTTTGGGATCGAGCTCCGCTTCCCCCTTCGCGACCCTGGAAAGATGGAGTGAGTAAAGAGCGGCTTTGTCTCCAAACTCTTTGAGATATGAGCAGGAGGTTGCGGCGGGGGCTGTAGCTGAGGGCGAACCGCTCGCTGCGGCGCTGGCAGTGGGAGGGCCGTCGCGCCCGGCGGCGGAACCGGAGCATCCGACAAGTACGAGGAGATTCGCCGCTGCCAGTATGCCTGCCGCGCGCATCCGCGCCCCGGGGCTCGGCCGTAGCAGCCCCCACACCCCAGGGATGCGCCGGTCGGACCGCTTCTCAGCGTGTTCTTCAGGCATCGGGGCACACCCGCTCCTTGTAGCGCGAGAGAAAGTCAAGAGCGGGGTTGATCGCGGGGCTCGCAAGAGGGTGGGCGATATCACCGAGAGACCCGCCGGCTCGAAGCGCACCGAAGGAGGTCACCATCGCACCGCGGACCGTCGCGTAGAAGGGGGTAATCTCGCTCGGAGGTTCTTCTCCCTCGGTGCCCGAGACTGCCTTCTCGCCAAGCGCAAGCAGCTTCTCCCGGTCGAGCGCCGCTGTTCCTTGCTGCGCGATGAAAAGTTCGGCGTAGTAGGTAGCCACGTCCCGAGTGAAAGCAGCCAGGTCCCGACAGGAGAGGGAGCCCGGATCGGGCGTCGATATCGCTGCAGGCCCCGCCGTGATCCTTGCCGTCTCGGAAGCGTCCGCCGTCGACCCCCCGCCCTGCCCTGTCGACGCACCGGAGCAGCCGACCAGCGTCAGCAGGAACGCAGCCATCAAACAACGGGCCCACAGCACACCGCCACCGGATCCTGCGCGCAGTACCGCCCTCAGGTGGGACGCGCAGGCAGACCGTCCCATCGCCACCGGATCGTTCGCATCGAACGCCGGTCTGACTCGACACCGCCCGACCAGGTGGTGCCGCCGGTGCAACGCCACCCGATAATCCGCCTCACCCATACCAACCTTCCCGTGCGTGACCTGAACCTCGCCCTCCCGGCTCCGCCTCAGCATCCCGTAGAATTCTACTTTCGTTGCCAAAGCGGGACGATCGCCATCGTTTCCCCGACTGCCTCAGGGAGACGATTGCCTCCAGAACACCTTGCCGAGCGCGACTTCGACGTTCCCCGCGTCGGCCCTGGTCGCCCGCCACATCGAGATGGCTCAGTACGTTTGAGAACGACCTAGGAAGATCGTTGACGTCGCAACACACCATGCGGGAGCCCTCACTGATCGGCGTGTCGGGGCGATCCGGATCTCTAGAGGGAGATCTCAAACACGTTCTGAGACCAGCAGCTACCCGCCCATCCGCCCACTACACACCGATTTACAACCCTTTGTAAAACCAGCTCTAATACTCATAGGGCGAAACCGACCGATGGTAACCACCTCCCACCGCCGCCCAGTAGAACCAGTACTCGGCTTCCGGGTCTCCTCTCTCTTCTAGAATCTCGCCGAGCTTTAGTTGGGCCAGATGGTCCCCGTTGCTAGGATCCGTGGGGAGCGCTGCTGCGCGCAGCGATGACTCGGACAGGACGGCCGAGTTGACGGGCGTCAGAGCATTTCCATTCTGGCCGTCGACGGACTGGTAGTACTCCAGCGTTCTCTGGGATTTAGTCATTTCTTGATAATTGACATACGAGAGCAGCTCTCCTGCTTCCTCGTACGAGAGATGAATACCGTAGTATTCCAGGCGAAGACGGATCAGTCTTATTTTCTCGTCGCGGATCTGGTGGGGCTGAGGGTATCGCGTGAGATACAAAGGCGCACTTAGGGGACTATTGTCGAGGAAACCGCTTAGGAGACTATTGCCGAGGAAACTCAGGTACGAGCCGACGGACTTCAGGTAGAGCTTACATAGGATCGAAAATTTTGTCTTCAGTGGGATCTCGGAAAAACCTGAGTATGGATGAGAGGCGGGGGTGGGGGCGGCGGAAATCGTCGAGGGTGACGGAATCATGTCGGCGACGCGCTGTTCGGTCTTCGCCGGGTATTGCTGGGCGATGCGCCGCCGGGCTGGCGCGCGTCTATTGCGGCGAGTATTGCGCTTGGATTTGCTCATCTCGGAGCCGCAACCCTTCTTTGGACGTCTCTGAGAGTGTCTCCTACCTGGGGGGCTTACGGTCCCAATCCGAGAGACACGGCTAGGTTATGGTGGGTTTACGGTGCGGATACAGATCTTGAATGGTGAGGGTCTGGCTACGGGGGTTCCGGATCGAGGGCTAGGTCGGTTTGGCCGAGGAAGCTGCCGATGAGGTCGGGTCGGTACTGGATGCGTTTGAGGAGCGTCTTGATCGTGG